>Ga0114945_10001786_pt1 | contig 13067 bp, 14 predicted proteins | sample OV2TP3_FD_87194 | JGI IMG/M metagenome (GOLD analysis project Ga0114945, IMG submission 87194) | Hot spring microbial communities from Beatty, Nevada to study Microbial Dark Matter (Phase II) - OV2 TP3 | ecosystem: Environmental > Aquatic > Thermal springs > Hot (42-90C) | place: USA: Beatty... | reverse complement strand
TAGCGCCCGGCGAGGTAGCCCGAGAGGATCAGCACGCCCTTGGAATGGATCGGCCCGCCGAGCTGCGACTCGCGCTCGATGTCCACCACGCGCCCGGCGCCGAGGCGCACGCGCGCGGTGATGCGCTGCGGCGTGCCGAAGGCGTAGTCGCCGAGCCGCATGGCGGCGAGGCCGTTCACCTGGGCGGCGCGCTCCCCGCCCGTGTCGACGAGCAGGCTGCCGCGCACGATCTCCTCCTGCAGCCGCTGGCGCACCCGGTCCGAGCGCGCGATCTGCGCCTCGATCGCGCGGCGCACGTCGCCGGCGCCGACCACGTCGCGGCCCGACACCCCCGCCCAGTAATCGGCTTCGCGCAGCAGGTCGACCAGCGCCTGCATGCTCACCGAGAGCTTTTCGCCGTCGCCGGCGTCGCGCGACTGGCGCTCGATCACCAGCGCGCAGGCGGCGCGGTCGAGGGGACGCAGCTGCTCGGCGCGCGCGCAGGCGGCGATGAGGCGCGCGTAGCGCTCGTCGTCGGCGCTCGAGCGCGGCATGTCCTCCTCGAAGTCGGCCGCCACCTTGAAGAGCTCCGCGAACTCCGGGTCGAGCTCGTGCAGCAGGTAGTACAGGCGCCGCTCGCCGACCAGCACCACCTTCAGGTCGAGCGGGATCGGCTCGGGCTCGAGCGACACGGTGCTGATGATCCCGATCTCCTGCCCCAGCGAGCGGGTATGGATCTCGCGCGCGCGCAGCGCGCGCTTGAGCGCGTCCCAGGCGTAGGGCTGGGTCAGCACCTTGAGCGCGTCGAGCACGAGGTAGCCGCCGTTGGCGCGGTGCAGGGCGCCCGCCTTGATCAGCGTGAAGTCGGTCACCAGCGCGCCCATCTGCGACAGGTACTCGATGCGGCCGACGAGCGCGTCGTGGGTCGGGTTGTCCTCGTGGATCACCGGCGCGCCGCGCGTTGCCGCTTGCTCGATGATGACGTTCACCGCGTAGCGCCGGAACGGCGCTTCCATGCCCGGCAATTCCATTTCTTTCGCCTGCCGGAACATCGCCGCGTTCTCCAGGGTGTCCTCCTGGACCTGGGACAGGTATTGCTGCACCTGCGGCAGCGCGGCGTATTGCGCCTTGAGCTCCTCGATCAGGGCGTTCACCGCGGCGCGCGTCACCTCGCGGTCGAGCGCGCGCATCTTGCGCAGCGCCTCGCGGCGCCAGATCGGCATCTGGTGCAGAAGGTCGGCGAGCTCCTTCTGCAGCACGGCGACGAGCTCCTCGTAGCGCTTCTGCTCGGCGCCGGAGAGCCGGCTGAACTCCTCCGGCCCCATCACGCCTTCCTTGCCGAGCGGCCCGAAGGCGAAGCCGCTCGGCGTGCGCACGAGCAGGATCTTCTCTCCCTTGGCGCGCTCGCTCATCTCGTTCACCGCGCGGTCGTGGCGCTCGGCGAGCTCGGCCTCGATACTCTGGTGGCGGTTGCGGTACTCGTCGCTCTCGAAAGCCGCCGCGATCGCCGCGCTCAGGTCCTCGACCAGCCGCGCCATCGCCGCCTTGAACGCCGGCGCCCGGCCCGCGGGCAGGCCGAGCGCGCGCGGCCGGTGCGGCGCCTCGAAGTTGAACACGTAGCACCAGTCCGAAGGGGCGGGCAGGGCGCCGGCCTGCGCTTCAAGCCGGCCGCGCACCAGCGTGTGGCGGCCGAGGCCCTCCGGCCCCATCGCGAACAGGTTGTAGCCTTCGCGGCGCATGCCGATGCCGAGCTCGATCGCGTCGAGCGCGCGCCCCTGGCCGAGCGTTTCGCGCCCGGCCTCGAGCTCGGCGGTGGTCGAGAAGCCGAGGCGCTCCGGATCGCAGCGCCGGCGCAGGCGCTCCGCAGGCAGGGGTCTCATGACGCCAGAGAGTGTGCCGGGCCGGGCAGGGACGCCGTTGACCTGCATCAAGTCCCGGCCGTGCTCTGGTCCTACAGTGGCTTGCGATGAACCCGCTTTCCAGCCCGCTCCTCACGGACCTGTACGAGCTCACGATGCTGCAGGCCTATTACGAGCGCGGCATGACCGACACCGCGGTGTTCGAGCTCTTCGTGCGCAAGCTCCCGCCCGGGCGCGACTTCCTGGTCGCGGCGGGATTGGAGCAGGCGCTCGACTTCATCGAGGGCTTGCGGTTTGACGAGGAGGAGCTCGGCTGGATACGCAGTTGCGGTTTGTTTCGCCCTGCCTTTGCAGAACACTTGAAAGAGCTGCGCTTCACGGGCGACATCCACGCGCTGCCGGAGGGCACGGCGTTCTTTCCGGACGAGCCGCTCGTGCGCGTCACGGCGCCGCTGCCCGAGGCGCAGCTCCTCGAGACGCGCGTTCTCAACCTGATCCATTTCCAGACCGTGATCGCCTCCAAGGCGGCGCGCGTGAGGTTGGTCGCGGCAAACAAGGGATTGATCGACTTCGGGCTGCGGCGCGCGCACGGCGCCGAGGCCGGGCTGCTCGCGGCGCGGGCGAGCTATCTCGCCGGCTTCGACGGCACCTCGACCGCGCTCGCCGCGCCGCGCTTCGGCGTCCCGGTGTTCGGCACCATGGCGCATTCCTTCGTCCAGGCGCACGCGAGCGAAGCCGAGGCGTTCGCGCATTTCGCCGCCGCGTTCCCGGAGAAGGCGGTGATGCTCGTCGACACCTACGACACCGTCGCGGGCGCGCGCACGGCGGTGAAGGTTGCAAAGGGGCTGAAAGGCGTGCGCCTCGACAGCGGCGACCTCGATGATCTTTCGAGAAAAGTCAGGGAGATCCTGGACGCCCACGGGGCAGGAAAGGCCATCATTTTCGCGAGCGGCAGCCTGGACGAGGAGGTCGTGGCGCGGCTCGTCGCCGCCGGCGCGCCGATCGACAGCTTCGGCGTCGGCACGAGCATGACCACCTCGTCGGACCACCCGTATCTCGATGCCGTGTACAAGCTGCAAGAGTACGCCGGCCGGGCGCGGCGCAAGCGCTCGACCGGCAAGGCCACCTGGCCGGGACGCAAGCAGGTGTACCGGCGCTATGCGGCCGACCGCAGGTTCGCCGGCGATGTCGTTACGCTGCATGACGACGTGCAAAGCGGTGAACCGCTTCTTTCGCGCGTCATGGAGCGCGGCCGGCGCCTGCCCCAGCCGAGCCTCGAGGAATCGAGGAAGCACTGCGCGCGGCAGCTTGCCGCGCTGCCGCAGGCGTTTCCCTACCCGGTCGAGATCTCGCCCGCGCTGCGCGCGCTCGCCGCCGAGGTCGATCGCAGCCTCTTGACGACGCGCACCGTGGTCGGCTCGTAGGGCTCGGGATGGATCTCGAAGCCGAGCGCTCTCACGAAGCGCAGCATGTCGAAGTTCGTGCGCAGCACCAGGCCTTCCATGGTCTCGAAGCCGCGCTCGCGCGCGGCCTGGATCAGCGCTTCCATCAGCAGGCCGGCGATGCCGCTCTTGTGCCAGTCGTCGGCGATCACCACGCCGAACTCGCAGCTCGCGCCGCCGGGGTTGGCGACATAGCGCGCCTCGCCGACGAGCTCGCCGCCGTATTCGCAGACGAACGCCATGTGCCGGTCGTAATCGATGTGCGTGAAGAAATGGATCATGCTCTCGTTGACCGAGGCCACCGACTTCAGGAAGCGCAGGCTCTTCGTTTCCCCCGACAGGTGGTCGAAGAACACGCGCTCGCCCGGCTCGTCGTCGGCGCGGATCGGCCGGATGAGGACGCTGCGCCCGTCGGCGAGGCGACGTTCGTGCGCGAGGTGGGCGGGATAGCCGGCCATGGAATTCATTGTCGTTCTCAGGCGCGGGCCCGCTGTTGACGCAGGTCAAAAGGGCGGGAGCATGGCCGGGGATACTTGAACCCATGAGACCCGCGCTCATCCGCAAGGACCCGTGGGCGGCGGCGCGGCGCGCGCTCGACGGGCTGCCCGGCGGCGGGCTCAACATCGCGCACGAGGCGCTCGAGCGGCACGCGCGCGAACCGCGCGCCGGCCAGGTGGCGCTGCGCTGGCTCGGCGCGGCGGGCGCAGTGCGGGAGATCACCTACGCCGAGCTCGCCGCAGCCTCGAGCCGCTTCGCCAACGTGCTGCGCCGCCTCGGCGTGGCGAAGGGCGACGTCGTGTTCGTGCTGTGCGGTCGCATTCCCGAGCTCTACGCCGCGGTGCTCGGCGCGCTGAAGTGCGGCGCCGTGGTGTCGCCGCTCTTTTCGGCGTTCGGGCCCGAGCCGCTCAAGACCCGCGTCAACCTCGGGCGCGGCAAGGTGCTCGTCACCACCGGGTCGCTCTATGAGCGCAAGGTGAAGAAGGTGGAGAAAGAGATGCCTACGCTCACGCACGTTCTCAGGGTGGACGCGCCGGAGGGCCGGGAGCTGATCGAAAGCGCTTCGCCGCAATTCGCGATCGAAACGACTTCGGCCGACGACGCGGCGTTCCTGCACTTCACGAGCGGCACCACCGGCATGCCGAAAGGCGCGCTGCACGTGCACGGCGCCGTGGTGGCGCACTACGCCACCGCCGCCGCGGCGCTCGACCTGCGCGCCGGCGACATCTTCTGGTGCACCGCCGACCCGGGCTGGGTGACCGGGACGTCCTACGGCATCGTCGCGCCGCTCGTGCACGGCGTGACGAGCATCGTCGACGAGGCCGAGTTCGACGCCGAGCGCTGGTACCGCATCCTTCAGGAGCAGCGCGTGAGCGTGTGGTACACGGCGCCGACCGCCATTCGCATGCTGATGAAGGCCGGCGCCGCGCTCGCCCGCAAGTTCTCTTTCCCTGCGTTGCGCTTCGTCGCGAGCGTCGGCGAGCCGCTCAATGCGGAGGCGGTGTGGTGGGGCGAGGAAACGCTCGGCCTGCCGATCCACGACAACTGGTGGCAGACCGAGACCGGCGGCATCATGATCGCCAACACCGCCGCGATGGACATCAAGCCCGGCTCGATGGGCAAGCCGCTTCCGGGAGTCGAGGCGGCGATCGTCCGCCGAACCCAACAAGGTATTACTTTTGTGGACGAAGGTGAGCTGGCCCTGCGCTCGGGCTGGCCGTCGATGTTCCGCGCCTACCTCGGCGAGGACGAGCGCTACCGCAAGTGCTTCGCCGACGGCTGGTACCTGACGGGAGATCTCGCGAAGCGCGACGCCGACGGCTACTACTGGTTTGTCGGCCGCGCCGACGACGTGATCAAGTCGGCCGGCCACCTGATCGGCCCCTTCGAGGTGGAAAGCGCGCTGATGGAGCACCCGGCGGTCGCCGAGGCCGGAGTCATCGGCAAGCCCGATCCGGTGGTCGGGGAGGTGGTGAAGGCCTTCGTTTCGCTCAAGTCCGGATTTGAACCGAGCGAAGACTTGAGAACACAACTTCTCGCTCACGCGAGAAAGCGCCTCGGCGCGGCGGTGGCGCCGAAGGAGATCGCCTTCAGCGGCACGCTGCCGCGCACGCGCAGCGGCAAGATCATGCGGCGCCTCCTCAAGGCGCGCGAGCTCGGCCTGCCCGAGGGCGACACCTCGACGCTGGAGGCAGCCGCATGAAGGTCGCGCCGCCGCCCGCGGGCCCGGTGCCCTACCCGCCGGAGCTGTCGCTCGAGCTCCTCACCGGCATGCTGCGCATCCGCCGGCTCGAGGAGAAGTCGGCCGAGATGTACGGCGCCGGCAAGATCCGCGGCTTTCTGCACCTCTACATCGGCGAGGAGGCGGTCGCGACCGGGGCGGTCCACGCCCTCGCGCGCGACGACAACGTGGTCGCCACCTACCGCGAGCACGGCCACGCGCTGCTGCGCGGCGTGCCGATGGGCAAGATCATGGCCGAGATGTACGGCAAGCGCGAAGGCTGCTCGCGCGGGCGCGGCGGCTCGATGCACCTCTTCGACGCCGCCGCGCGCTTCTACGGCGGCAACGCCATCGTCGGCGGCGGCTTGCCGCTGGCCGTGGGTTTGGGTTTGGCAACAAAGTTGAAAGATGAAAAGCGGGTGACGGCCTGTTTCTTCGGCGAAGGCGCGGTGGCCGAGGGCGCGTTCCACGAGTCGATGAACCTGGCGCAGCTCTGGCGCCTGCCGGTGGCGTTTTTCTGCGAGAACAATCTCTACGCCATGGGCACGGCGCTCGAGCGCTCGGAGTCGCAGACCGACCTGTGCGTGAAGGCGGCCGCCTTCGGCATGGCGACGCTCAAGGTCGACGGCATGGACGTGGTCGAGGTCCACGAGGCGGCGAAGCGGGCCTGCGCCCAGGTGCGCGCGGGCGAGGGGCCGCTCTTCGTCGAGTTCCAGACCTACCGCTTCCGCGCGCACTCGATGTTCGATCCCGAGCTTTACCGCGACAGAAGCGAGGTCGAGCAGTGGAAGACTCGCGGGCCGATCCACACCTTCAGCGCGCGCCTCAAGGCGCAGGGCGAGCTCACCGAGGCGCAGTTCCTCGACCTCGACCGCGCGGTGATGCGCGAGGTCGACGCGGCGGTCGCGTTCGCCGAAGCGGGCACCTGGGAGCCGGTCGAGGATCTCGCGCGCGACCTCTACACGCAGCCATGATCACCTACCGCGAGGCGCTGCGCGCCGGACTTCACGAGGCGCTGGAGAAGGACAGCCGCGTGTTCCTGATGGGCGAGGACGTCGGCCGCTACGGCGGCACCTACGCGGTGAGCAAGGGGATGCTGGAGAAGTTCGGCCCGGAGCGCGTGCGCGACACGCCGCTCTCCGAGCTCGCCTTCGTCGGCGCCGGAATCGGCGCCGCGCTCGGCGGCATGCGCCCGATCGTCGAGGTGATGACGGTGAACTTCAGCCTGCTCGCCCTCGACCAGATCGTGAACAACGCCGCCACGCTGCGCCACATGTCGGGCGGCCAGCTCTCGGTGCCGCTCGTGATCCGCATGTCCTCGGGCGCCGGGCGCCAGCTCGCCGCGCAGCACTCGCACAGCTTCGAGGCCTGGTATGCGCATATCCCGGGCATCAAGGTGCTCGCCGCGGCGACGATCGACGACGCGCGCTTCATGCTCGGCGCGGCGCTCGCCGACCCCGACCCGGTGGTCGTGTTCGAGTACCCCGCGCTTTTCGAGACCCGGGGCAAGCTTGCGTCCGACAGAGTGGATATTTCTTCTGCGAAAATCCGCAGAAGCGGAAGCAAGGTCACCCTGGTGACCTACGGCGCGAGCCTGCCGAAGGCGCTCGCCGCGGCCGAGGAGCTCGACGGCGAGGTGGTCGACCTGCGCGTGCTGCGGCCGCTCGACATGGGCACGATCATGGATTCGGTGAGGAAAACGCGGCGTGCCGTGATCGTCGACGAGGGCTGGAGGAGCGGCGGCCTGGCCGCCGAGATCATGGCGCGCATCGCCGAGCAGGCGTTCTACGATCTCGACGCGCCGCTCGCGCGCGTCTGCACCGAGGAGGTGCCGATTCCCTACGCGCGGCATCTCGAGGAGGCGGCGCTGCCGCAGGCCGAGAAGATCGTGCGCGCCGTGAGGGGCATGCTCGCATGATCGAGTTCAAGCTGCCTTCGATGGGCGCCGACATGGACGAGGGCAAGCTCCTCGAGTGGAAGGTCAAGCCCGGCGACAAGGTGAAGCGCGGCGACGTCGTCGCGGTGGTGGACACCAGCAAGGCGGCGGTGGAGGTCGAGATCTGGGACGAGGGCACGGTGCACGAGCTCCTCGTGCAGCCCGGCACCACGGTGCCGGTCGGCGCGGTGCTCGCGCTCCTGCTCGCCACGGGCGAAATGCCGAAGGCAATTGAACGCAAGAAGGTATCGCCGGCGGCGAGAAAGCGCGCCGCCGAGCTGGGCGTCGATGCCGAGAGAATCGCCGGCAGCGGACCCGAGGGCGCGGTGAGCGTCGAAGACGTCGAGAAAGCGCGCGCGCCGGCAGTCCCTGTCGACCGGAACGTTGAAATGCGCAAGGCGATCGCCGCGGCGATGAGCCGCTCCAAGCGCGAGATCCCGCATTACTACCTCTCCGACACCGTTTCGCTCGCGCGCGCGGCGCAATGGCTCGGAGCGGAGAACGCGCGCCGGCCGCCCGCCGAGCGGCTGCTGATGGCGGTGCTGTATCTGAAGGCGACCGCGCTTGCCTGCAAGAGCTTCCCCGACATGAACGGCCACTACCGCGACGGCGCCTTCAAGCCTGCCGCCGCGGTGCACGCCGGCGTCGCGATCTCGCTGCGCCAGGGCGGCCTGATCGCTCCCGCCCTCCACGACGTGGAGAGGCTGCCGCTCGGCGATCTCATGAAACAGCTCGCGGACCTCGTGAAACGCGCGCGCGCGGGCAGCCTGAGAAGCTCGGAGATGTCGGACCCGACCGTTACCGTCAACAACCTCGGCGAGGGCGGCGTCGGATCGGTGTTCCCGATCATTTACCCGCCGCAGGTGGCGATCGTCGGCTTCGGCGGGGTGAGGGGCGAACGCGTCGTCGCGAGCCTCGCCGCCGACCACCGCGTGAGCGACGGGCACCGCGGGTCGCTGTTCCTCGGCGAGATCGCGAGGCTCCTGCAGGAGCCGGAGAAGCTGTGAACGCGGCCGAGGTGCGCGCCGGCGTGCTCGCCGAGCTCAGGCACATCGCGCCCGAGCTCGAGGAAGCGGGCCTCGCCCCGGGCAAGCCGCTGCGCGAACAGGTCGACCTCGACTCGATGGACTGGCTCAACTTCATCGTCGCGCTGCACGAGCGCTTCAAGGTGGAGATCCCGGAGTCGGACTACGCGCGCCTCGGCACGCTGGAGGAGACGGTCGACTACCTGCGCCGCCGGCTGGGTTGATCCACGTCAAACGCCCCGGTAACGGCGGGCCTAGGATGGGCGCGAGGATCAACGAACGGAGAGAAACATGGAAGCCACAACCGAGAAGCTGATGAAAGACCTGCGCACCGTGGTCGTGGACACGGAAGACCTTCTCAAGGCGACCGCCGGACAGACCGGCGAGCGCATCGAGAAGATCCGCGCCCGCGCCGAGGAATCGCTGCGCAACGCGCGCTCGCGCGTCCAGGCGACGGGCGCAGACCTGCAGGCCGCGGCAGAGTCCGCCGCGCGCAAAGTGGACAGCCAGGTGCACGAGAACCCCTGGACCGCGGTCGGCGTCGCCGCCGGCATCGGCCTCATCGTCGGGATCCTGCTCGGGCGCAAGTGAGCACGGGGCTGCTGCATTCGGCGCAGAACCTGCTCGCCGGGCTGCTTGCCCTGGGGCGCACGCGCCTCGAGCTCTTCAGCACCGAGCTGCAGGAGGAGATCGCGCGCCAGGCGGCCGCGCTGCTCGGCGCCTTCGTCGTCCTGGTGCTCGCCGCCCTCGGCGCCGCGTTCGGCGCGCTCGCCCTCGTGATCGCCGTGGCAGAGCCTTACCGCCTCGTCACGGCGATGGCGATCGCGGCACTGTTCGCCGTGCTCGCCGTGGCCGCCGCCTGGACGCTGCGCAATCACGCGCGCGCCAAGCCGCGGGCGTTTCAATCGAGCATCGCCCAGCTCGAGCGCGACTACGACTCGCTGAAACCATGATCGGCCGGCTAAGGGAGCTGGACCTGCGGCGCATGCTGCTTGTCGAGCGCTCGGGCGCGGAGCGCGCCGCGCTTGGCACGGCGGCTGCGCCGCTCGTGCGCCGGCTCGCCGCCGTCGACCGCGTCGTCGCCTCGGTTCGCGCCCATCCCGTCCTCGCCGCAGCCGCCGTCGGCGCCGTCGCGTTGCTCGGCCCGCGCCGGCTGCTCGCCTGGGTCGCCCGCGCGGCAGCGCTCTATTCGCTGCTAGCGAGGAAGGCGTAGCGGCACGAACTGGCGGTTGCCGTCGCGCTGCACGAGGAGCGCGACCGTCGCGCCCCTGCCGGCGGCCGCGATGAGTCGCTCGAAGTCGCTGCGCTCCAGGCCGAAGGGCGAGCCGATCGCGGCGACCCATTCGCCCGGGCGCAGCTTGGCGGGGTCGCCGATGCGCACCTGGGGCAGCGCGTGCGCCTCGATCTTGAGGAGGGCGATGTCGCTCACCGCGTCGGCGCCGACGATCTTCGCCTCGAACTCGCGCCGGTCGGCGAGGCGCACCACGACCTCGGGGCGCTCGGCGACGAGGTGCGCGTTGGTGATGATGTAGCCCGAGGCGTCGATCACGAAGCCCGAGCCGAGCGAGCGCAGCTCGGGCGCCGGGCCGAAATAGCGGCGCAGGAACTCGCGCAGCAGGCCGCCTTCCTCGGGCTCCTCGTCGTCCTCGGCGAGCGGCAGGTCGGGCAGCACCGCGGGCAGCCCGCCGCTCAGGTTGACGACCGCGGCGGCCTCCTCGCGCACGAGGGCGGTGAAGTCCGGCGCCTGCGCACCCGCCTGTGCAAGGAAAAAGAAAGCGAAGAGAACGGCGAAGCGCATGGCCTTTTTTCAGGGTAGGGGAAAGCGGGGGCGAAGAATTGACGGGGATCAATCCCGGACGCCGGGCGCGGGCTAAGGTGGCGCCATGGAGGCGGCGTTCCGGCGCTACGTCGAGCAGTGCCCCGACGCCGTCCTGGTCACCGACCCGGACGGCAGGATCGTTTACGTGAACCCTGCCTTCGAGAGGATGACCGGGTACGCCTGCAGCGAGCTCGCCGGCCGCACCCCGGCGGTGCTCAAGTCGGGCATGCACGAGGCGGATTTCTACCGCCGCCTGTGGACCGCGCTCCTTGCCGGGCAGGAGTTCCGCGCCCTTTTCGCCAACCGCAGGAAGAGCGGCGAGCCCTATTACGAGGACAAGATCATCCGCCCGCTCGTCGACGAGCACGGCCGCGCCACCCACTTCGTCTCCTTCGGCCGCGACGCGACCGAGCGCTCGCGCGAGTTCGAGCGGCTCGCGCACGCCGCGACGCACGACAGCCTGACCGACCTGCCGAACCGGAGCCTGTTCCTCGACCGCCTCGGCCAGGCGCTGCGCCACGCGGCACGCCGCGCCGAGGAGGTCACGCTGGCGATCATGGACATCGACGACTTTCGCGACGCCAACAGCCGCTACGGCCACCTCGGCGGCGACGCCGTGCTGCAGGCGATCGCCGCGCGCACGGCTGCGAGCGTGCGCGAGGCGGACACCGTGGCGCGCATCGGCGGCGACGAGTTCGCGCTCATCCTCGTCGGCGCGGCGGAGCCGCAGGCCGCCGGCGTGCTCGCCAAGATCGTCGCCGCCAACGCGGTGCCGGTGCGCTACGGCGACGCCGAGATCCGCGCCACGGTCAGCGTGGGCGCGAGCGGCTATCCGCGCGACGCGCAGGAGATGGAGGCGCTGCGCCGGCAGGCCGACGCGGCGATGTACGCGGCGAAGGCCGCCGGGGGCAACCGCTACCTCTTCTACCGGCGGTAGGTTTTCTCGTGGCGCCGCTGGCACTCAAGACAGCGCGCCGCGGCCGGCTCGGCCTCCAGGCGCTCGAAGCCGATCCCGGCGCCGCAGTCGACGCAGATGCCGTAGGCGCCGTCGGCGAGGCGCTTGCGCGCCGCCTCGATCTCGCGCAGCTCCATGACATCGCGCGAGAGCTCCGCCTGGTCGAGGTCGGCGAGCAGCGCCGCGACCGAGACGTCGCCGATGTCGGGCGCGGTGCCGGCGAGGCTCCCGAACTGCTCGTCCCTCGCGCGCGCGGCGTCGCGCCGCAGCTCTTCGGTCAGGGCCTCGCGGCGCCGTTCGAGCGCGCGGCGCAGGCGGTCAAGTTGCCACGGTTTCATGCCAATGAACTTAACCCACCCTACACCCAAAACTTTGATCGAGGTCAAACCGGGCGCGGCGCCGCCGGGTAACGTCGAGGCATGAAAACCGGCCGCAGCGCGTTTCGCGAGGGGCGGCGTTTGCAGCTCCTCCAGGAAGTGGTGCACGACAGCTACAAGTCCAAGCGCAAGCTCGCCGGGCCGACATCGTGCCGCCGCTGCGGCGCCGTGTACCGCCGCGGCCGCTGGCGCTGGGAGTCTGCGCCGCGCGGGGCGTCCACAGCGCTTTGCCCGGCATGCCAGCGCATCCGCGACCGCCTGCCCGCGGGCTACGTGACGCTCGGCGGCCGCTTCTTCGCCAGGCACCGCGACGAGATCCTCGCGCGCGTGCGCAGCTGCGAAGACGCCGAGAAGCGCACTCATCCCATGCAGCGCATCATGGCCATTTCGCGCAACGGCGCGGGCATGCTGGTGACCACGACCGACGCGCACCTCGGCCGGCGCATCGGCGACGCGCTGCGCGACGCCTACAAAGGCAAGCTCGAGGTCCACTACAATCCGGAGGACAACCTGCTGCGCGTCCTCTGGAGCCGTTGAAGTCCTCGCCCTTCTCGCCGCAAGCGCTCGCCGCCTACCTGCGCACGGTGCACGGCCGCGCGGTCGCCGGCGTGCGCGTCACGCCGCTCGGCGGCGGCCGCCAGGGCGACAAGGGCTACGGCTACGGCGTTCCCCTGCGCGTCGATTACACGCTCGACGGCGAGCCGCGCCGCGCGGTGGTGGAAACGGTGCGCGCCGGCCCGTTCGGGCACGAGCACATGGCCGACCGCGCCCAGTCGCTGCTCTGGGCGCACGGCGCCTTCGGCCGGCTGCCGCGCCACGTGGCCTCGCTCGACGTCGGCGCGGTGCGCGCGGGCGGCGAGCTGGTCCCGCTCGGAGCCGCCGAAGAGCTCTTCATGCTCGCCGAGTTCGTCGAGGGCCGCGAATACGCGGACGATCTCCTGAAATTGAGGGCCGGCCAGGCGCTCGCGCCGCTCGACGAAGCAAGGGCGGACGCGTTGTGCGACTACCTGGTCGAGATCCACCGCGTGGCCGGGCCCGATCCGGGGCTCTATGTGCGGCGCATCCGCGAGCTCGTCGGCCACGGCGAATGCATCTTCGGGGTGGCCGACAGCTATCCTGAGAATGGCCCCATCAAAGCGGGGGTGTTGAGAGACTTGGAAAAAAAATGCGTCGAGTGGCGCTGGAAGCTGAGAAGCAAGACCCATCGCCTGCGCCAGGTGCACGGCGACTTCCATCCCTGGAACATTCTGTTCCGCGACGGGACCGACTTCAGCGTGCTCGACCGCTCGCGCGGCGAGTGGGGCGAGCCCGCCGACGACGTCACCTGCCTCGCGCTCAACTATCTCTTCTTCTCGCTGCAGCGCTCGGGGCGCCTCGAAGGCGCCTTCGAGCGGCTGTGGCGGCGCTTCTGGGAGCGCTACCTCGAGCGCTCGGGCGATCGCGAGCTCCTCGAGGTC
>Ga0114945_10001785_pt1 | contig 13070 bp, 11 predicted proteins | sample OV2TP3_FD_87194 | JGI IMG/M metagenome (GOLD analysis project Ga0114945, IMG submission 87194) | Hot spring microbial communities from Beatty, Nevada to study Microbial Dark Matter (Phase II) - OV2 TP3 | ecosystem: Environmental > Aquatic > Thermal springs > Hot (42-90C) | place: USA: Beatty... | reverse complement strand
TTTGCCTCTTGAGACATAGGACTCCTCCCAGCCAGTGAGTAACCCCTTCTGTGTCGCTAACTCACTGTAGCTGTCAGAAATCCTGTGCCTTACGTCAAGCATAAAATTCTGAGACTATGTGCAAAAGCGCTTTCGTCTACGCCACAGCCTCGCCTTCCATACTTACAGCGGCAGATACACCACCAGGCCAGCCCACTCCGGCAACATCAACAATTTCAGGTCATGAGGCTTTCAATAACGCGTGCCCGGCCTCTTGTGACAACATGTCAGGGGGAAGTGTGATGATTGTCATAAGCACCTCGCATCCTATCGTCTGACATAATAACCTTAAGCCATAGACAAAGTCAAGAAAATTATTCAAACACCGGCGCTCACCCCCCCTTCTCCATGGACGCCATCAGCGGCGTCCACGCCCCGTAGATCCCGTCCGCCAGCCCCTCCACCTGCACCCTCAGCTCCTCGAACCGGCCCTCCGGCAGGTTGTAGCGGCAGACCGCCGCGCACGTCTCCTTGAACATCTCCTTCGTCGTGGGCGTCCCTGTCTCCTTCTGCAGCCGGATCACGTCCACGATCTCCTCCTGAATCCAGGCGTAGACCTCCTGCAGCTCCGGCGAAAGCCGCAGATAGGCCGCGAAGTCCTCGCTCGACCAGAACAGCTTCGACTTGTAGGTCGTGAACGGGCTCAGGTTCGGGAGCGCCCGGTCCTTGGGCCGCTCCGTCACCAGGATCGTCTCCTTCCCGCTCTCGTAGGCGTAGCGCAGCTCGTCGTTCATCCCGCTGGAGAACACCACCGTGGGCCAGTAGGCCACCACCGCGTCCGCGTTCACCCCGATGAACCAGTCCAGGTCCCGCACGACCGTGTGGCTGGCGATGGACCGCAGGTCCGCCGACGTGTAGTAGGACCGCAGGTTGTGGCTCCCCTCGATGGACGCCGGGTCGAACACGGTGAAGTGCGCGTTCAACAGGTCCACGAACCGCCGGATGAGCGGCAGGTCCTCCGGCGGCAGGTGCGTCATCGGATAGCTCGCGTAGACCACCTTCTTCCCCCGGTCCATCAGCAGCGCCCGGAACGTCTCCCGCTGGTTGACCGGCGCCACGTAGTGCCGGGCGTGGAACTGCTGCGCCAGGTGGCCGGAGAAGAACGCCTCGAACTCCTGCCACCGGACGATGCTCTCCACGGACAGATGAAAGTACTCGCCGGGGTGCTCCCGCAGCCGGTCGTGCACCTGCTGCGGGCCGTCGATCAGCGTCACGATAAAGGACGGCGCGATCGCCTTCACGTCCGCGGCCCTCAGCCCCTCCCGGAACCCGTCCCGCAGCATGAAGATCGAGTGGACCGAGACCAGGTTGAGCCTCCGGGCGTTCCGGGCGAGGTTCAACTGACTGACGATCCGCTCCACCGCCGCGGCCCGCAGGGCGCCCAGCGTGACCGGGTTCGCCCGCAGGATGGTGCGCTCGGAGTAAGGCAACCCCCGCTCGCGGGCGATCTGCTCCATCTCCTGCCCCACGTCGAACAGGTTGACCTCCGGCCCCAGGCCCTCGAACAGGGCCGACCGCCCCAGCCCGGAGATGCCCGTGACGAGCACGTTCATGGCGAACTCCTTGGGATCACCGGCAGCACGAGGTGCGACGGATACGCCCGCGAGTGGTGCACGGCCTGGCGCGCCGTCCGCGTCTCCGCGTCCATCCCGAACCCCCCCCCCGTGTTCGGGTTCCGGTCGAACCGGGGGAAGTTGCTCGACGACACCTCCGCCCGGATGCGGTGCCCCTTCCGGAACACGTTCCCTGTCACCCACAGGTCGATCTCGTACTCATACACCCTCCCCGCCTCCGGCAGCTTCGGGGCCGTCCTCCCCTCCCGGTAGCGCGCCCGGACGATCCCGTCGCACAGGCTCATGGCGTACCCGTCCGGCCGCACGTCCACTAACTTGCCCGTCCAGTCCGTGTCCGGCGCGTCCGTCGCCGCGTAGAGGATCAGCTTCACCGGCCCCGTCACCTCCAGGTCCTCCGCCAGCGGCGCGCTCGTGTAGCAGAGCACGTCCCCCCGCATCTCCACCGCCCGCTGGTCGTACGGCCCCCACGCCACGATGTGGGGCGAGCAGCAGTTGTTCCCCCCCAGCGTCGGGACCGGGAAGTCCGGGTCATACGTGAAGGTGTCCGTCGGCTCATCTCCCGGCGTATCCGTTGTCAGCGCCCCGTCCCCGACGAGGCTGTTCGCCCTCCCCCCGGAGTGGAGATACCACCTCTGCCACTGCGTCCGGGCCAGCGGCCACTCCCCCTCATCCCGCCACTCGTTGATCCCCATGAGGAACAGGCGCAGCGGCGGCTCCTTCACGATCCCGTTGTCGATCCCCTTCAGCCAGTAATCGAACCACCGCAGCTCCAGCGCCTCTAAGTCCACCATAGACCCGGCCCCAAAGTCCACGTCCCCCGTCTTCGTCGAGGCGCTCAGGGAGTGCGGCCACGGCCCGCAGATCAGCCTGCTCTGCCGCGCCTCCGGCGTCCGCCCGCCCAGCCGGAGGCCGTTGAAATTGACGAACGTGGCCTTCGAGTAGAGGTCGAACCACCCCCCCATGTTGAGCGCCGGGGCCGCGATCTCCCCCCACTTGTCCTCGTTGCTGATCGCCCGCCAGTAGTCGTCGTAGGTCGGGCGCCCCACCCAGTCCTTCCAGAACGCCAGGTCCCGGCCCGCCGCCCGGTCCAGCTCCACGAGCGGCAGCGTCCGGAACAGCTCCGCCCAGTTGAAGTACTCGATGCTCTGCGCCGTGCGCCCGTTCGTCCGCAGCCCCCACGTGGCCAGCACCCCGAGCTGAAACGCCCCCTGCGTGTAGTTGGGGGACTCCCAGTAGTCGCTCGGCGTCACGCGCGGGACCATGCAGGTCAAAAACCGGCTCCGGTGCGGAGCCGTCGTCCACTGCGTCGTCCCCACGTAGGACCCCCCGGCGGTCCCGATCCGCCCGCTGCACCAGGCCTGCCCGCCGATCCACTCCTGCGTGTCGTACCCGTCCCGCCCCTCGTTCTGGAAGGCGTAGTAGACCCCGTCCGAGTCCCACCGCCCCCGGCAGTCCTGGATCACGCAGGCGTACCCCTGATTGGCCAGCCGCCGCCCCTTCTCGATCATGGGGGCCGTGTTGTTGTCATAAGGGGTCCGGATGAGCACCGTCGGAAACGGCCCCTGCGCGTCGGGCAGATAGAGGTCCGCCGACAGATTCACCCCGTCCCGCATCGGGACCTTTATGTCGAACCGCATCCTCACGCCGTAGTTCATGGTTGACATCCTTCCAGAGGAGGTTTATACTTCAGGTATGTACGATATCCTCTACATCCTGGCCCTGTTCGTCGTCCTGGCCCTCCCGGCCCTCCTGGCCCTGAAATGGGGGGACCGCATCGCGGAGGCGTGGGACCGGCGGCGTCTCCGGAGGCAGCGACGAAGGCGCATCCCCCTCCCCCGGGCCCTGCCCGGCCAGGACGAGCTGCTCACCGGCCTCAGGGCCGCCTCGGAGCGCTCCGAGGCCCTCGACCTCCAGATCAGCGAGCGCCTGCTCGACCTCCAGAGACTCACGGTGGACGCCTACAGGCAGCGCCGGTCCGGGTCTGCCACCGACCTCCTCAAGCCCGCCGAAGCGCTCGAAGCCCTGACCGTGAAAAAGGAGGACCGTCTCAACCTCTTCCTCGACATCGCCTGCCTCCAGAGCGACCGGATCGACGCCATGACCTCTGAGGTGGAGGCCCTCTCCCGGGCCGCCGGCTGGGGCACACCCGCCCCCCGGACGGACCAGGAGAAGGCCCCGGTCCCGCAGGCCCCGACCCAGGAGTCCCCCCCCTCGGCCGCGGACCAGCTCCTCAAAAAGATCGAGGAGGCCTCCCGGAAGCGCCGGTCCATCGACGAGCGCCTGAAGCAGATGAAATCCTGGAGACCCCCCGGCCACACGCCCCCCCAGTCTCCCCCCGAACCGGATGCCGGTAACAAAGGCTCCCAGCTCGACATTACCATTCAGTAGGCAACGATGAACGATGAATGATGAACGATGAACGGAAAACAAAATAGCCTTTATAGATTTTCGTTCATCGTTCCGCGTTCCGCGTTCTGCGTTGCCTTTTCATCGTTCTGCGTTCTGCGTTCATCGTTAGACTTCCACCGGCCTCCCCTCCGCGATGGACCGATTGGCCGCCAGCGTGACCTTCAGCGTCTTGAGCGCGTCCGCGTAAGAGGACCTGATCCTGGACCCGTTCCTGGACGCCACCGCCTCCACGAACGTCTGGTCCTCCTTCAGATAGGGGTCCCAGGCCCCCTGAAACGTCTCCGTATGCCCCCGCTCCACGACCTCCAGGGCGTTGCTCGACACCCGCAGGACCCTCTCATTAATATAGAGGTCCAGCCCCACCTTCCCCCCGGCGCGGGCCAGACACGAGGAGGCGATGCTCGCCACGGCCCCGCTCCTGAACCGGAGGTTCACCACCGAGGCGTCGTGGATGTCGTAGTTCGGGACCCCGGCCATCAGCCCCGTCCGGCCCAGCGCATGGACCTCTTCGACCTCGCCCAACAGGTGCCGGGCCAGGTCGAAGATGTGCGTCGTCTGCTCCACCATCTGCCCCCCGCTCTGCGCCATGACGCGCCACCAGGCCACGCCCGGCATCCCCCCGATCCAGCTCCCCAGCGCAAACCCCACCGGCCTCCTCCCGATCAGCCGCTTCGCCCGCTCCGTCGCGTCCATATACCGCCAGTGATACCCTACGGCGTTGATGACCTTGTGCGCGGCGATGGCCGACCGGACCTCCTCCGCGCGCGTCACGGTCGTGGCGATCGGCTTCTCCACGAACAGGGCCAGCCCCCGCTCCGCCGCCTGGACCTCCTGCTCCCCGTGCGCGAACGGGGGGACGCAGACATAGACCGCGTCCAGGTCCTCCTGGTTGTACATCTTCCGGTAGTCGGTGTAGGCCCTCCCTCCGTACGTTTTAGCCACCGCCCGGCTCTTCTCCCTGACCGTGTCGCAGAAGGCCACCATCTGGGCCTTCTCCACCTGGGCGAGCTGACGCATGTGCATGCCCGCGATGCCCCCCGTCCCCACGAACCCGATCTTGACCGCCATGAGACCCTCCCCTTCCTCTGCCCAGGAATACAGGAGTCAGGAGTCAGAATCCAGAATGAAAAGCGCACGATCCCGCCCTTCTCCTGTCTCCTATCTCCTGTTTCCTGTCCCCTGGATTCTGGATTCTGGATTCTGGATTCTGGATTCTGGATTCTTTCTTACAACGAACCTAAGCTAAGAAAATGCCCCCTGCGGCGCAACCGGAATCTGCCTCCATGTCAACTGCTCAAATGAGCACAACCTATTATTTTTGATAGAAAAAAGGAAAAAAATCGCCTTGACTTTCATCTCGGAATTCGTATAATTCTGGTGGTGAATAGTGGTGGAATGTGGTGAATTTGGGATGTTTTTATTTAGATTCTGTAAAACAAAGAGTTATATATGCCTTCCTTCCGTGGAGCATACGATTCGATCCCCGTTGACGACAAGGGCCGGATCATTCTCCCCCGCAAAATCCGAGGGGCGCTCCCCCAGGAGGCCAGCGAGAACTGCGTCCTCGCGGCCTGGCTGGAAAACTGCCTGGCCGTGTTCGATGTTCATACCTGGAATGAGCTTACATCCAAAATTCAGAGCGGCGCCTCCATCTCTGACGCCAACACCCGCAACCTGATCCGTTTCCTGCACTCCAATTCCGACGACGTCAAGATCGACAACCAGGGCCGTATCTCCATAAATAAAAAGCTCTTAGCCTTTGCCGGGATCACGGACAGGGTGACGGTGATCGGGGTGGGCGATCACGCAGAGATATGGAGCCCAGAGCGTTACGACCAGTACATGGCCGGCGTCGACGTGGCGAAGGTCGCCGAACTGACCGACCTCTTCTGATATTCCAAGTATAGAATAAATATTCCAAAGGATATTCGAATAAATATGATGCCCGACACGAACATCGACCGGGACCTGGCCGTGCTCTACTGGCGGCTCCAGCGGGGCGTCCACACCAACCCCCGCATCCGGAGCTATCTCTATACAATCGCCGAGCTTATGCGCCGGCGTCGGATCACCCCGGCCAGGCTGAACGCCATCGGCCTGGAGATGGCCGAAAAAGAGATAGTAGACTATAATTTCATAACTTAGAAGATGTGTCCTTCGAGTTCCACAGACCCGTCCTGGTATCGGAGGTCCTGGATAGCCTGATCTCAGACAGGGACGGCCTCTACCTCGACGCCACCGTGGGAGGGGGAGGGCACGCGGGGGCCATCCTCTCCAGGCTCTCAGAGCGAGGCAGGCTCATCGGCCTGGACCGGGACCCGGCGGCCATCCGGGCCGCATCCGAAGTCCTCCGGGAATACGGACACCGGGTCCTCCTGAGACAGGAGGTCTTCTGGCGCCTCGACGCAGCCCTGCGCGACCTGAACCTTCACGAACTCGACGGCGCCCTGTTCGACCTCGGCGTCTCCTCTCATCAGATCGACGACCCCGACCGGGGGTTCAGCTACCGGCAGGACGGCCCCCTCGACATGAGAATGGGGGAGGGCGACCGGTCCGCGCAGGACATCGTCAACACGGCCCCCTACGAAGACCTCCTCCGCATCTTCCGGAACTACGGGGAGGAGAGGAGGTCAGCCCCCATCGCGCGGGCAATCTGCGCGCGGCGGGGACAAAATCCGATCCGGAGAACCGGGGAACTCGCAGCCCTGATCCGGTCCGTCATCCCCCCGGACCAGCCGCAGAAGACCCTCTCCCGGATCTTCCAGGCCCTCCGGATCGAGGTCAACGCCGAACTCGAACACCTCCGGGAGGCCCTCCGGCAGGCCGTCGAGCATCTCAGAGTCGGCGGCCGGATCGGGGTGATCAGCTACCACTCCCTCGAAGACCGGACTGTCAAAACGGCATTCTCCGAATGGGCGCGAGGGTGTATCTGTCCCCCTGACTTTCCGGTCTGCCGATGCGGGAGAAAGAAGACCCTCCGATTCATCCGGGGGAGGCGGGGGACTAAGCCGGGACCTGAGGAGATCGCCCTGAACCCGAGGGCCCGAAGCGCCACCCTGAGAGTCGCAGAAAAAATTTGAAAACAGCAAGTTAATATATAATTAATAAAAATTAAAAATAAATAAAAGAATAATTAATTTTTATTAATAAAATGAAGCCAGAAACCCTGAGCCGGTTTTACCAGGCATTTGGCCATTATCTGATCTGGACGACCCTGATCGTGGGGAGCCTGCTCCTCTACCTCTACCAGCACGTCCTGGTGATGGATCTGGCAGAGGAATTGAGCGCCCTGCGAGAGGAGCAGAGGAGACTGCTGGACGAACGGGAGCGCCTGAACGTGAGCATCGCCCGGCTCACCCAGGGCAAGCGGGTCGCGACCATCGCCTCCGAAAAGCTCTCGATGGTCACCCCATCCGGCGCCCCCAAGAACATCTTCACCGTGCCGTCACACTGAACGATCTGAGCCCTCTATGGTCCTCCCATCCCCTTCACCGAAACCCCCGCAGGCCCCCTCGGCGGCGTCTCCGGCCCACCTCCGTCGCCTCGGCCTGGTCTTCTGGGGGGCCGTCCTCTTCGGGGCGTTCCTCGTCCTTCGGCTCGTCCAGCTCCAGGCGTGGGGGAGGCAGGACTACGTCGAACGGGCGAAGGACCAGCACACCAAGAGCTTTGTCCTCGAAGCCCGGAGGGGCCGCATCTTCGACCGTCACAGCCGGGAGGTGGCCACCAACCTCAAGACCACGTCCTACTTCGTCACCAACCAGGCCGAGGTGAAAAACCCCCAGGCCGTCGCCAGGGCGCTCTCGCAGGTCGCCGGACTCAACGAATCTGCCCTCTACCGGAACCTGACCGGGCGGCGGAGGTTCGCCTGGCTGGCGCGAAAGCTCGAGGCCGAGCGCCTCCAGACCGCCCGCCTGAAGAAACCCCAGGGGGTCCACACCGTCGTGGAGATGAAGCGCTATTACCCGATGGGGAGCGTCGGAAGCCAGATCATAGGCTACACGGACATCGACAACGTGGGCATCGAGGGGGGCGAGCTGGGCCTGGACAGCCACCTCAGGGGTCAGTCCGGCGTCATGGTCTCGGAGGTCGACGCCCTCGTGCGGTCCCTCGCAGAGCGCGGAGAGGTCCTGACCCCCCCGGAGAACGGCGCCGACGTGACCCTCACCATCGACGCCGACTGCCAGTGGATCGCCGAGGAGGAGCTGGCGGCCACGGTCTCGAAGTACCGCGCCAGGGCCGGCGTGGCCGTCCTGATGGACCCCCGCACCGGGGAGATCCTGGCCCTGGCCGGCGCCCCGCTCTACGACCCGAACCGCCCCGGCGACCACCGCCCGGAGCACCGGCGCAACCGGGCGATCACCGACATGTACGAGCCGGGGTCCACCTTCAAGATCGTCACGGCCGCAGCCGCCCTGAACGAGGGGACGCGCCGCCCCGAGGACCCGATCTTCTGCGAGAACGGCAGGATGGCCGTGCCCGGCGGGTTCATCCGGGACTCCCACCCCCTCGGCTGGCTCTCCTTCAGGGAGGTCATCGAGCACTCCAGCAACATCGGGACGATCAAGGTCGCCCGGACCCTCGGCGACAGGCGCCTCTATGAGTACGCCAGACGCTTCGGGTTCGACGCCCGGACAGGCATCGAATTCCCCGGCGAGGCCAGGGGCCTCCTCCATCACCCCTCCGTCTGGTCGAAGCGCTCCCTGGAGACCATCGCCATCGGACAGGAGGTCCTGGTCACCCCCCTGCAGCTCGCCTTCGCCTACGGCGCGGTCGCCAACAACGGCGTCCTGATGAAGCCGCGCCTCATCAGGTCCATCGCCCGGCCGGGCCAGGCCCCGGTCGAGACCCGCCCCGAGGCCATCCGCCGGGTCATCGAGGAGAAGGCCTGCCGGACGCTAATCGAGTTCTTCAAGGGGGTCGTCCAGCAGGGGACCGGCGCGAACGCCGCCGTCCCCGGCTACGAGGTCGCCGGGAAGACCGGCACGGCCCAGCGCGCGGCCGAGGGGGGGCGGGGCTACGAGCCCGGACAGTACGTCTCCTCCTTCGTCGGCTTCCTCCCGGCGGACGACCCGCGCCTCCTCTGCCTGGTCGCCATCGACCGGCCCACCGGCGTCCACTGGGGCAGCGCCGTCGCCGCCCCGACCTTCCGGCGGATCATGGAGCGCGTCCTGGCCCTGAGAGACTGCCCGGCGCGCCTCTCGCCCGCCGCAACCCCCCCGGACACCGGGGCCGTCTACGTCGGCCTCCCGACGATGCCCAACCTCCTCGGCCTCTCCCGCGCCTCCGCCGAGGGCGTCCTGAGGAGATACCAGATGGCCGCCGCGTTCGACGGAGAGGGGATCGTCATCGAACAGTCGGCCCCGCCCGGCCAGCCGCTCGGACCTGGCGTCCGCCTGACGGCGAGATGTCGGCCCCTCACGGCCTCCCGCAGTGACGCGCCAGATAGACCTTTCGCTTCCGGCATCGCCGTGCCCGACCTGACCGGCCTCCCCCTCCGCCAGGCCGTCAACCGCCTGAGCGCCGAGGGCCTCCGGCCCTCCATCTCCGGGAACGGCTTCGTGGCCGCCCAGGCCCCGGCCCCGGGGGCCCTCGTCAGGCGCGGATCGGCCTGCGCCCTGGTCTGCAAACCTGAACCCCCGGCCCCGGAACGCCTGACCGCCGCCCGGACGCCGGGGCAGGAGATCGGGAACCTGCGTTCGCCTCAGACGTTGGCATCTCTGGCGTCCTGGCAGACGAAAAATTGAGTATATTTAGTACATCGAACATCCGGTGTCCGGCGCCAGGCGCCAGGCTCAGGTCGTTCTGACTCTCCTTCCGACCTGACGCCTGGCCTCGGACACAAAAAAAAGGATTGGGGGTCAGGGGCCGGGGGTACCCCGACCTCTGACGCCTGACACCTGATACCTGCTCTTAACATGAACCTCAACGACCTGCTGTCGGTCCTGCCCGATGCTGTGGTGGAGGGAGACCGGGGGGTCGAGGTCCGGGGCATCGGCAACGACTCCCGGACCATCGGGCGAGGAGAGATCTTCTTCGCCCTCAAGGGGACGCAGACCGACGGCCACCGATACATCCCCGACGCCGTCGCCAGAGGGGCCTCGGCCGTGGTCCTGGAGGACGACCTCCCCACGGCCCCGGCGGTCAAGATCCGGGTGCGGGACGCAAAGCGGGCCCTGGCCCTCCTCGCCAGCCGGTTCTACGGAGAGCCCTGGCGGGACCTCACGACCGTCGGAGTCACCGGCACGAGCGGCAAGACCACGACGACCTTTCTGATCAAGTCTGTCCTCGACGCAGCCGGGATGCGGGCCGGACGCATCGGGTCCGGCCAGAACATCGTGGGGAGGGAGTTCCAGGCGACCCAGAACACAACCCCTCTCGCCCACGAGGTCCAGCGCCTCCTCCGGGAGATGGTCGAAAAGGGCGACCGCGCCGTCGTCATGGAGGTCACCTCTCACGCCCTGGTCCTCGACCGGGTCTACGGCATCGACTTCAGACTGGCCGTCTTCACGAACCTGACGCGCGACCATCTGGACTTTCACGAAACCGAACGGGCCTACTTTGAGGCCAAGTCCCTGCTCTTTGAAAATCTGAGACCCGAATCCGGCGCGCGGGCCGTCCTCAACGCCGACGACCCCGCCTCTGACGAACTCGCCCGGCGCACCCGCGCCCCTGTCCTCACCTACGGCCTGGCCCCGGCCGCCCACGTGCGGCCCAAACGCCATACCACCGACTGGCAGGGGACGCGGATGGAGGTGGCGACCCCGATCGGGGGCATCGACCTCCAGTCGAACCTCCGGGGGCTGTTCAATGTCTCCAACCTGCTCGCCGCCGTCGCCTCCGGCATCGCGCTCGGCCTCGACCCCGACGCCGTCCGGCGGGGCCTCCTGAGCGTCCAGGTCCCCGGCCGGTTCGAGAGCGTGGACGCCGGCCAGCCCTTCGCCGTCCTGGTCGACTACGCCCACAAGCCCGACGCCCTCGAAAAGGTCCTCCGGGCCGCGCGGGGGCTGACGACAGGCCGGCTGATCTGCGTCTTCGGCTGCGGCGGGGACCGCGACCGGGGCAAGCGACCGATGATGGGAAAGATCGCAACCGACCTGTCGGACCTCGCGATCGTGACCTCCGACAACCCCCGCACCGAGGACCCGAACGCTATCATCGCCGAGATCGTCGCGGGCATCCCCGGAGGAGCGGCGGGGAGACGATCCGGTAGTGGGGTGGGTCGATCCGGTGAATCGACGGAAGGGAGGACGTCCGGGGTGGAGGTGATCGCCGACAGGCGACAGGCCATTCACCGGGCCGTCTCGGCCGCCCGCCCCGGCGACGTGGTCCTGATCGCGGGCAAGGGGGACGAGACCTATCAGGAGGTCCAGAAGGTCAGGACGCATTTCGACGACCGCGAGGTGGCCCGCGAGGCATTGAAGAAGTAACTATGGAACGCTTTACCCTCGGAGAGATCACCGACGCCGCTCGCGGGCAGATCGTCTCAGGAAAACATCCGCCCGGATTTGAGCCCGTCGGGATCTCCATCGACACCCTGACGCTCAAACCCGGGGAACTCTTCTTCGCCCTGAAGGGAACCCGGACCGACGGTCACTTCTTCATCGCCTCGGCCTTCGAGAAGGGGGCCGCAGCAGCCGTCGCCTCCGGCCGCTGGTTCGCCTCGCTGCCGGAGCAGGACCGGCCCGCCGGGACGCTCATCCTGGCGGATGACCCGGAGCAGGCGATGATCGACATCGCCAGCGCCTATCGGCGGAAGTTCCGGGTCCGGGTCGTCGCCATCACGGGCAGCGCAGGCAAGACCACGACGAAGGAGATGGCGGCGGCGGTGCTCGCGACCCGCTATCGCATCCTGAAGACCGAGCGCAACCTGAACAGCCGGCAGGGCCTCTCGCTCATGCTGTTCCGGCTCTCGGCGCAGCACGAGGTCGCTGTCCTCGAACTCGGCATCAGCGAGCCCGGCGGACTCACGCGCCTCTGCCAGATGGCCGACCCCAACGTCGGCCTGATCACCAACATCGGTCCATCTCATCTCGAGTTTTTAGGCTCTGTAGAGGGGGTGGCCAAAGCCAAAGGGGAAATCCTGGAGTATCTAGACGAGTCTTCGACGGCTATCTTAAATCTCGATGACCTGTGGCTGGTCAAGGGGCAAAACAAAATCAAGGGGAGACTCCTTGGCTTTGGCATCGAGGAGATAAGTCAGTTCCGTGGGGAGGGACTTGTCTTTGACCAGGCTGGCTGCGGTCATTTCTCTCTACAGGGCCGTAAAATATCACTGCGCGTCCCCGGCCGCCACAACGTCTACAACGCCCTGGCGGCGGCGGCCGTGGGGCACGCGCTCGGCGTCCCGCTCGACGAGGCGATCCCGGTCCTTCAGGCGTTTCAGCCCGCTGCGATGCGCAGCGCGGTCGAGACGCGCGGCGGGGTTAGCATCCTCAACGACGCCTACAACGCCAACCCCACCTCCATGAAGGCCGCCCTCGAGACGCTCAGGGTCATGGCCGTCGGAGGGGGGGGCAGGCGCATCGCCTGCCTCGGCGACATGCTGGAGCTGGGGGAAGACGCCCCCGCGCTGCACCGGGAGGTCGGGGCCTTCGCGACGAAAGGCATCGACCTCCTCTTTGCCACCGGCCCCCTCGCCGCCGAAATCGTGAAAGGGGCTGCCGCGCTGGGCGACCGCGCCCGCCACTTCCCGGACCGGGCCGACCTCATCCGGGCGCTGAACGAAACCCTCCGCCCCGGTGACATCCTGCTGGTCAAGGGGTCTCGGGGGATGCGGATGGAGGAGGTCCTCGCGGGGCTCAAATTGTAAAAACAGGAAACGGGGAAACGGAGATGCGGGGAAACGGAGAAAAGAATCTCTCCGTTTCTCCGTTTCTCCCCTTCTCCGTTTCGCCTTTTCTTTCTCCCATGTCCACCACCCGACTCGACATCTCCCTCCTCCTGATCGCGCTGGCCCTCGTGGCCATCGGGACGGTCATGATCTACAGCGCCAGCTCCGTCCTGGGCGAGATGCGCTTTGAGAGCAGCAGCTTCTTCCTCAACCGCTGG
>Ga0114945_10001784_pt1 | contig 13070 bp, 8 predicted proteins | sample OV2TP3_FD_87194 | JGI IMG/M metagenome (GOLD analysis project Ga0114945, IMG submission 87194) | Hot spring microbial communities from Beatty, Nevada to study Microbial Dark Matter (Phase II) - OV2 TP3 | ecosystem: Environmental > Aquatic > Thermal springs > Hot (42-90C) | place: USA: Beatty... | reverse complement strand
GGAAAATTGGGACAGCCCCTAGGACGGATAGGTTCTTTCCTTAGTCAGCCCCAGGTTGGTCGCCATGGCGATAAGCTCGGCGAACGACTTGGCCCGCATCTTCTTCATCACCTTGGCACGGTGGATTTCGATGGTCTTCTGGCTCAACCCCAAATCGGCGGCGATGGACTTGTTGGGAAGCCCGGCGATGAGCCCGCGGAATACCTCGTTCTCGCGCGGAGTGAGCGCCGCGTAGCGCCCGCGGATCTCGTTGCTTTGCGCGATCATCCGGACCGCGCGGGTGCTTTTCTCCATCGCCTTCGAGACCAGCTCCAGCACCTGCTGGTCGTTGAACGGCTTCTCCACGAAGTCCACCGCGCCGGCCTTCATGGCGCGGATCGCCATCGGCACGTCGGCGTGACCGGTGACGATGATCACCGAGAGGTTGGCCGCCCGGTCTTTCAGAAGCTCCTGCAATTGCAGGCCGCTGGTTCCCGGCATCCGCACGTCGATGAGGGCACACCCGACGGGCGTCGGGTCCAGAGCGTAGAGGAATTCATCGGCCGACGCGAACGCCTTCACCGGCAGCTTCACCGATGAAAGCAGCCAGGCGAGCGAGTCGCGCACCGCGTCGTCGTCGTGGACGATGTAAACGGTCGGCTCAGGGAGCGTCATGCTTGCCGCCGGTGCCGGTGGGCAGGGTGAAATGGAAGGTGGCGCCTTTCGCGGCCCCGGAGGAGAACCAGATCCGCCCGTGGTGGCCGGTGACGATGGAGCGGCTGATCGACAAGCCCATGCCGAGGCCGTCGGTCTTGGTGGTGAAGAATGGCTCGAACAGATGGTCGACGATGTCGGGCGGCACGCCGGGACCGTTGTCCTTGACGTAGACCTCGACGTCGCCTGCGTCGTCACCCTTGGCGCCGATCTCCAAACGGTGGTGATTGGCGCCGTCGCCGTCCATCGCGGCGACGGCATTGCGGATCAGGTTCAGGAGGACCTGCTGGACCTGGATCGAATCCGCCATCAGCGGCGGCAGCGAACTTGGCACCTCGACCGCGACCTCGATGCCGCCCATGTTGATCTCGCCGGCCAGCAGCGCGATCACTTCGTCGATGGTCTTTTGCAGGTCGATTGGCGATTTTTGCGGCTCCGAGCGGTTCATGAAGCCGCGGATCTTGCGGATGATGTCGCCGGCCCTGAGCGCCTGCTCGGCGACCAGTTCCATGATCGGCAGCAAGTCCACCGACTCGCCGCCGCCGGCATGCAGGCGGCGCAGCGTGCCCTTGGCGTAATTGGTGATGGCGGTGAGCGGCTGGTTGAGCTCGTGCGCCAGGCCGGCCGCCATTTCGCCCATGGTGCTGATGCGCGACACGTGGGCCAGCTCGGCCTGCAGCTCCGCCAGGTTCTGCTCTGCGCGCTTGCGCTCGGTGACGTCGGTGGAGATGGTGCCGACCAGCCTCACGTCGCCTCTAGCGTCGAGGATCGGGAACTTTGTGACCTCTATGTCGTGCATCCTGCCGTCGAGGCGCAGGATGCGGAGCGGGCGGGTAACCACCGATTTCGCCTCGATCACCGCCTGATGTTGGGCGTTGCGCGACGGTGCCGTGGCCTTCAACAGATCGGAAATTTCCTCCGGCCGTTTGCCGACGACTTCGCTTGCCGACACCCGATGCCATTCCTCGAACCGCTTGTTGACCAGCACGTATCGCCCTTCCCTGTCCTTGACGTTGATCCCCATCGGCAGGTTGTCGATGACGATCTGGAGCCGCTGCTGCATCTCTCTCAAGGCCCGATCGACCCGCCTCAGGTCGGTCACGTCGGTGACGACGGTGCAGACGGCGACGATGATGCCGTCGGCCGAGCGGACGGGCCCCTTGGTGAGCAGCACGTCGCGGATTTTTCCGTCGCCGTAACGAATCGTGATTTCGTTGGTGGTTATGGCGCCGGTCCCGACGACCGAATTGTCGAGGGCGGCCAGCTCGCCGGCCTCGACCGGGAATAGGTCGTCGAGGGTCTTGCCGACGATGGCCTTCGGTTCGCTGTTCATCCAGTCGGCGAATGCCCGGTTGACCAGCACAAATCGCCCTTCCCGATCCTTCACCGTAATCGCCGAGGGTGAGGCGTCGACGACGGCGCGCAATTGCTCGCGGCTGTCGCGCAACGCCGCCTCGGCGCGTTTGCGGTCGGTGATGTTCCGTACGACGCCGCTGAAATAGGTTTTGCCTCCTGAACTCCAGGTTCCGATGGAGATTTCTGCTGGGAATTCGCTGCCGTCCTTGTGGAGCCCGGCCAGTTCGATCGTTTGACCTATCAGGCGGGATTCGCCCGTTTGTTTTACATGCTTTATGGCAGCCTCGTGACGTTCACGAAGCCGTTTCGGCATAACTATCGAAAGCGGCTGTCCCAACATCTCGCTTTCTTCGTAACCGAAAATACGGCGGGCGCCAACGTTCCACTGAATGATCCTATTTTCGTCGTTGATCGCGATGATCGCATCGTTGATTGATTGTGTGACGGCGCGGAATCGCTTCTCGCTGTCGCGCAACGCCGCCTCGGTGCGTTTCAGTTCGGTGATGTCGGTGAAGGTGACCGCGGTGCCGCCCTCGGGCGTGCGGGTCTCCTTGACGATATACGACTGGCCGTTGGTGAAGCGGCGGACGATCGGGCCCTTCGGACTGCGGTGCTGCGCCAGTCTTTCTTGCACGAAGGCCTCCTCCCGGCCGACGGCGTCGGCGATGATGCCCCGCTCGACGTTGGCGCGGATCACGTCCTCGAATTTCGCGCCATTTTCCAGGAACTCCTGGGCGTTGGGATTGATCCGCCGGTACACGTCGTTGATCATGACGAGGCGGTCGTCCACATCGAACAGGATGAAGCCCTCCAGCAGGCTTCCGAGGGCGCCGCGCAGGCGCTCCTCGCTCGCCCGTAAGGCGTCGTCGGCGCGTTTGCGCGAGATCGCGGAGGCCAACATGACAGCGACGGTCTTCAGGAACAGCACTTCATCCTCGGAAAACGCCCGCGGCGTCCTCGTGTGCGTGCCGAGGACGCCGAGAGGCTGTTCCGGATCGCCGATGATGACGGTGACGCCGCTGCGGGCGCCGTGACCGCCGAGCAACGGCGGCTTCCCGAAACGGGATTCGGTGTGCCAATCCGCGACCACCACCGGCTCGCGGGTCTGCAGCGTATAGCCGGCCTGCGATGAAGCGCCCAGGCCGGCGGTCGCGTGGCCGACCAGCCCCGGCTTCCAGCCCACCCCGGCGCGCAACAGCAGCTTGTCACCGCCCGGCGGCAGTTCCAGGAGGCCGCAAAGATCGGTCTCCAGGAATTTCGCCACCAGCATGACCGCCGTGTTCATCAGCGCCACGATATCCCGGTCGATCAGCGCCTGCTGGCCGAGCTCCGCCACCACCGCCTGCTGGCTCGACCGAAGCAGCAATGCGGCTTCCGCCTTTCTTTTCTCGGTGACGTCGACGATTGTCCGCTGGATGGCGAGCGCGCCCTCCCAATAGACGACGCGGCCGCGGTTCTCGAGCCAGATCGGCGTCCCGTCCTTGCGGATGCCCTCGAACTCGTATACCTCCGGCGGCTTTTCGCCGCGCATGCGTGTCTTCGCGTGGGCTTTCATCCGCGCGTGCTCGTGGGGCGCCACGTGGTCGAGGGCCGACTCCTGGTTCAACAATTCCTCCGGGCCGTCGTAGCCGAAGATCCTGGCGTAGGCCCGGTTGACGAACAGCGGCCGGTTATCGCGATGGATCAGCACCCCCGGCACGCCGCCTTCGATGAGGTCGCGGAACTGCTCCTCGCTGGCGGCGATGCGGCGGTTCATCTGGACGACCAGCCGGTAGCGCCACCAGGCGAAGGCAATCAACAAGGCGGCGAGCGCGCCGCCGACCACCCAGGCGATCCGGCGCTCGGTCCAGTACGGCGCCGATTTGCCATACCATTTGACGTAGATTCGCTGGTATTCCGGCGTGCCGACGAATTCGCGCACCGCCGCGTCCAGGACCGCCAGCAACTCGGGCTGGTTCTTCTGCACCCGGATGGCGCGCTTGATTTCCGTCAACGGCTCCCCGACCGCCTTAATACGGTCCTCGACGCCGACCTCACGGGCAAGCACCATGACCACGGAGGGGGCATGAATGAGTGCGTCCACGTGGCCGGAGAGCAGCTCGAACAGCGCCGAGACGGCATCCTTGGATATCACCGGTTGGATGCCCTCGTAAGGCGCCACGATCCTCTCGCCGACGCTGGTTTTGACAATGCCGACGCGGTGGCCGGAAAGGTCGTTCAAATTGTGAATTCCGGTGGTCTTTGCCCTGACGATGATCGCGATGGCGGTCGCCTGCACCGGCGCCGTGAACGAAAATTCCTCCGATCGCTCCGGCGTGATGCCGCTGTTGGGGACGATGTCGGCATCGCCGTCCTTCATTGCCTGCTCGACCGCGGCAAAATTCTCCACCACCCGATAGGTCACTGTCAGTCGCGCGCGGGCGGCGACTTCGTTCATCACGTCGATGGCGAAACCGATAGGATTGCCTTTATCGTCGATGTCGTATTGCGGCGGCCACGACCTCGGCACGACGGCGATGACGTCGCGCTTGGCTTGAAAGGAGGCGACCGACGGCTTGTCTTGGCTTGGCGCGTCTTGGGCCGATGCGGCGGGGGCGGTCATCGCCCACAACGCCTGCAAGGCGAAAATCAGGCATCCCAAGGCCCGCGAAGACATTGGCCGCCTCCCAGGGTTCGCAACCAAAGGCGCCGTCGTTGGGTGTTCGTCCGGCAACGCGCGATTGTAACGCAAGTTCCCCGGCCCCCTAAAGGGATATCCCCCATCGCGGCGGCTGCCGCGGAAGCATCCCGTTTCCCGCCACATGCCGACGCCCATCACGCCGCCGCACAGTCAACAGTCAACGGACGCCCCGGCCCGCCCTCGCTCGTGCCGCCAGTGACCGCAACAGCGCAATCGGCCTCGCCGCCGCATCGTCGGGCTGCCAATCGGCGGCATCCTGGGCGATGCAGTCGCTGCCGATCATGTCGATTCCCGCGCAGGCGGCAATTACCGTCGGGCTGACCCTGTGCACGCCGTGAACGTGGGTGCGCAGCCCGCGCTTCCCGGCACGGGCGGCGAATTCCTTGACGGCGGCGATGATCTCGCCGTCCGGTCGGTCGTCGAGGCGCAGATCGATGCCGATCGACAGAATTTGCTCCACCGGCAGGGCGTCGAAGCGGTCGAACCCATTGCCGACGCGCAGCATCACGCCGGCGCCGAACGGCCGCAACTGCTGGGTCGCTTGCAGAAACTGCTCCGTGGTCACCTCGTCGGGCACCTGGACGATCTCGAACAGGGCGAATTCGTGCACCGCCCACATTTTGCTGTTGCAGAACCGGGCATAGGTGGCGGCGGTGGCGGGATCGGCGACGGTCCGGAAGTGGACCGGGATCAGGAACTTGGCCAACTGGTAACGATTCAGGCCCTTGTCCAACTCGTCGCTCGCCTTGCCGAGGATTTCCAGATCCAACGCCAGGACCCGTTTTGGGTCGTCGAATTGCGCCGGCAGCGCGCCTTCCGTCAACTCGCGACCGTCGCCGAGGCTCCAGAACGGCTCGCACAGGTAGCAAAAAACCGCGTCTTCGCGGATATCCCAAAGCGGATAGTAGCGAACCACGGCGTCGCCGAGCACCATGTTCGGAGCCGGCTTGCCGGCATCCATTGCCTTTGGATACGTTGCGCCGGACGGAGCCGCCCGCGCCGGCTCGAAGGTCAGACCTCGGTCGCCGACGTCGACCGGCTTCAGCACCTCGACCAGGTCGGGCGTGCTGAGGACGCCGGCCATCATCGATCCCATGGCCTCCGCGAACTCGTTGTCGAGCCGGTGCAACGCGGACCGGTCGGAGGGCGGGCAGAATGCCAGGATGCTGGTATCGTCGTAGCGGACGCAACGGCCATGCGGCCCCAGGCGCGCGGCGATTTCATTGCGCATCGTCAGCGCCACCGACGGGCCGATCTCGGCCCACCGCTGATCGAGGGACCGCCGCAGGTTTCGCCACCGCACCAAGCGCATGTCCTCGGTCGGGCAACCGCCGGCGGCGACCAACTCGACGAGGGTGCGGATGTCGGAATAGCGCTCGCCGCCTCTCGCCGGTGCCGTCGCGCCGGCGGCGTTTGCATTGATGGTCTTGGTCCGGGCCTGCACGATCTCCGCCCCAGTCCTTGTGCGCGGACCGTCGGCCCCCGAGGAAATCCGGGAACGATTTCATCGCCCCGTCGCCGGTGTCCCGATCAACCGGCGGCGGCGTGGTCGGCGCACGGAAACAAATTAGGTCCAATGAACCGGTGCCGAAATACGGAATATCCCGAACCGGAATGGGGGACTCCCCAATACCGGCCGCCTTTCCCCGGCGCCTACACTCGGCACAGGCACGGAGCAGGCGTGCGGCATTGGAGGTGGCCGGGTTACGCGGCGGGAATCGACCGCGACCGGCGGTGTGCTCCGTTTGTGCCCAGGGCGAGGAGTTCGGATTAGTGGCAGCGATGGCTCCCGCAGACAACCTGGGACCGGATCGGACCGGCCCGGAGGCCGGCCGGCCGCCGCCTAGGCGCCGCCGGCGCGTAGGTTCCGGACCGGCCGCGGGTGTGCCTGCCCGCGCGGCCGACGATAACCCCGCCGACGACCTGGTGGCGTCGCATGGCCTCGCCGCCCGAAGGCTGGCCCGCGCCGACCCGGACGCCGACGCCCGGATTGATGGCGCGGCGACGCTGGCGCGAAGCGTCGCCCACGAGTTCAACAACGTCCTCGCCGCCGTGCTCGGCAACTTGCAGCTCCTGCGGCGCCGCGTCGGCGAAGACAAGGTCATCCGGAGAATGGTCGATCCGGCGATCGATGCCGCGTTGCGCGGTTCCGACCTGACCAGGCGGCTACTCGCCTACGCCCATCGCCGGGACCTGGAGCCGCAGTCGTTGGACGTCAACGCCGCGGTGGCGGCGATGGAAGGCGCGATTGTGCGAACGGCGGGGCCGGACATCGAGGTAAGCTTCGATTTCGCCGACCACGTCCCGAAGGTGGAAACCGATCCCGCGCACTTGGAAGCGGCGATCTTGAGCCTCGCCGCCAACGCCCGGGATGCGATGCCGGAGGGTGGTGCGCTGGCGATCGGAACCGCCAAAGTCGTCATCGACGGGACGGTCGCCGCCCGACCCCCGGCCCTGAAGTCGGGAGCGTACGCGTGCATCACGGTCAAGGATACCGGATACGGCATGGATACAGAGCTCGTCGAGTGCGCGTTCGATCCCTTCTTCTCGACCAAGTCGGGCGATTGCCGATCCGGTCTCGGACTCAGCCTGGTCGCGGGCTTCGTCAGACAATCGCGCGGGCATGTCACTGTAACCAGCGCGCCCACGCACGGCACTCGGTTCCGCATATTCCTGCCGGCGGCCGAAAGGCCGGCGCGGCAGGGTTCGGGACGCGCAGAGGCGGTCACATGACGCCGAGCCGCCTGCTGATCATCGACGACGATCTCGAGGTCTGCGAATTCGTCGCGCGGGTCGCGCGCGACGCCAACTACGAGGTCGCGTCGACCACCCATTTCAACGAATTCAAGCGCCTGTACGGAGATTTCCATCCGACGATCGTGATCATGGACTTGGCGATGCCCGACGTCGACGGCGTCGAACTGCTGAGGTTCCTGCAGGTCGAGAGGAGCAAGACCGAGGTCATTCTGATCAGCGGCATGGATCGAAAGGTGCTCAATTCGGCCAAACAGGTCGGCAAGGAGCATGGCCTCAACATGAAGGGCGTCCTGCAGAAGCCGATCATGATCGAGGAGCTGGATTCGCTGCTGGCGGCACCGTCCCATTTCGCCGGTTCGATCACCATGCACGAATTGGACAGGGCGATCGCCACCGGCGAGTTGGTTCCCCATTACCAGCCGAAGATCAACCTGCGGTCCGCCACCAACGGTTCACTGAGGGAAGTCGAGGCGCTGGTGCGATGGCAGCACCCCTTGTACGGATTGCTGGGGCCCGACAAGTTCCTGCACGCGATCCAGGATTCGCGCCTGCTGCTGCCGCTGACTCGCGCCGTGGTGATCAGCGCGTGCCGCCAGATTCGCGAGTGGAGCAACCACGGACGAGAGATGTGCGTTGCGGTCAACATCGCTCCGCAATTGCTGACCGAGCTGTCCCTTCCGGACGAGATCGCATCGCTGGCGGAGCAGCATGCCGTCGACACGTCGCAATTCATCGTCGAGATCACCGAATCCGGAGTCATGGAAAATACCGCCCGGGCAATGGACATCCTTACCCGCTTCCGGCTCAAGGGTTTTCGTCTGTCCCTGGACGATTTCGGTACCGGTTTTTCGTCCCTGACCCAGCTCTATCGGATGCCCTTCGTGGAAATCAAGATCGACCAGTCGTTCGTGCGCGACGTCGGCACCAACGAGGAGGCGCGCGTGATCGTGCGCGCAACCACCGAGATGGCGCACCGGCTCAATCTGAGCGTGTGCGCCGAAGGCGTCGAATCCGAGGACGACCTGAACTTTCTGATACTTGCCGGTTGCGACAAGGCGCAGGGTTACTTCATCAGCCGGCCGATCGCCGGGGAGCACGTCGCGAATTTCGCGTTTGCCGGGATCTCCCGTCCCGAGCCAGTCCAGGAACGGGCGTGATGCGCCAATGAAGGAAACTCCAAACCACCAGACCCTGCCGCGCATCCTCGTGATCGACGACGACGAAGGCGTGCGGACGACCCTCGAGATCATGCTGCAGGAGGCGGGTCTCGACGTGCTGATGGCTCACGACGGCAACCAGGGCCTCGAACTACTCCTGGCCCACCCGGTTGACATGGTGATCACCGACATGCTGATGCCGTTGAAGAGCGGCAACGAAACGATCTCCGAAATCCGCCGTAGGAATCCGCGCATCCCGATCATCGCCATGTCTGGTGGACGCTTGGCGGCAAAGGACAACCGACTGGCGGCGGCGCGCAAGAACGGAGCCGACCGGGTCATCGAAAAGCCGTTCGACTACGACGCATTGAACGCATTGGTCCACGACCTGTTGCCTAGGTGGTCCGAAGCATCGGCGGGTGCAGGGGCGTGCGCTCGGAACACCGCGGGCAGTTGTTGATCCCACAGTCGGGAGGGCGCGACATGGCCAAGATCGAGCAGAAGCGAGCAGGCAAGAAAAAGCGTTCCGGTCTGATACCGGGTCTCAAATTCGGCGGTGACGACGACGACCTGGCGACCGGCAGCCGGTTCGAGGTCACGCTTGAAGACCTGAACAAGAAGTTCAATGCGACGGTGATCAGCCGCATGCAGATCCTCAACCTCAATTCACTCATCGTGCGCCGCGATGTCGACATTGAGGAGATCATCACGAAGGCCGAAGTGATCGCGCTTGGAATTATCGAGGACAATCTTCGCGACGGGGATGCATTCGTTCACAACGACATCGGCGTCTACGGCTTCCTGTTCCGAGGGATGTCGAAGAGGTCCGCGGAATTGAAGTCCCAGGTGATCGCCGACCAGATCGCACGCCTGATCAACGACGCCGACCCGCAGATGCTTACCCTCGAGTTCGAGGCCAAAACCCGGAAAAGGCGGGGGGGAACGTTCGCCGACGTGATCGCCGGGCAGAAAAAGAAGGCGGCCGGAAGAGTCGCCAGCGAGCCCGATCCGCAGCGATTGCGCGAACTGGAGAAAAGGAAGGTCATGGCCGACCTCGCGATCCAACGGATGACGACGCAACCGGCGAGCGAGGCCAACGGACTGCTGGCCAAGCCGGCCACTTGGTGGGTCGGGGACGATGGCCCCCGCGCCGGTGAAAAGGGCCTGCCCGAAAATCTGGCCACCATGTTTCGCGCCATGTGGAACGTCGGCAACAAGATGCTCACCGCCTATAGCGCCTTCCCCGTCCTCAAATCACCCGAGGGCAAACTGGAGTCCATCGTCGACATTGATGCCGAGAGCGAGATGTATGCCGTCGCGGCGGCATGCGACCGATTGATACAGGACGAAGCGCTGCGCAAACTGCACCTTCTGCTGGATGCCGGGCATAAGGTTCTGCTGGTTTTGCCGGTCCATTTCTCGACAGCCGACCGTCTGGACTATTACGCTCCCTATCAGCAGCGCCTGAGGAAGCTCAGTGAAAAGCAGCGACGATTGGTGGTCCAGGAACTGGTCGGCATACCGGCCGATCTCAACAGTTACCGGATTCGGGAGACGGTAACGCGATTGCGCCAGGCGGCGCGCGCGGTGATGGCACGGTTGCCGGTGACGACGACCGGATTGCGGGCTTGGCGCGACGCCGGCGTCCATGCGGTGGGGTTCGAATTCACGGAGGGGCAAGCCTCGGAGCGCGGCTTGCTGACGGGGATGAACCGCTTCGCCGAACGCGCCGAGGAAGTTGGACTGAAGAAGTTCGTCTATGGACTGACGACGACGAGTGCCGCATCGGCGGCGGTCGCCGCCGGATTCGACTACATCGAAGGCACCATCGTTCGCGGGCCCGTGGACTCGCCGGCTTACGTGGAGCCGTTCGAATCGGTGGACCTGTTCGCGGGAATGTTCAGGCGTTAAACGCCGGCGCCGTGATCCCGAATCGGCGGCCCCCCGCGCGGCGAGCCCGGCGGTCGTTGACCCGTCGCGTCGCGATCGGGCGCCCGATCAGGCCTTCAGCGCCGCCAGCACCCGGTCGGGCGTGAACGGCATGTGCCGGAGCTGCCTGCCGGTCAACGCGAAGAACGCGTTGGCGACGGCGCCGCTGGCGATCGGCACGCCGGTCTCGCCGATGCCGGCCGGCGCCTCGTTGTTGCGGATGATCTCGACGTGGATCTCCTCCGGCGCGTCGGCCATGCGCATCACTTCGTAGTCGTGGAAGTTCGACTGCTGCACCCGGCCGTTCTCGAAGGTGATGCGTTCCGAGAACATGCTGGAGAGTCCGTAGACGATGCCGCTCTCCATCTGGGCAACGGCGTTGCCCGGCTGCACCACCTGACCGGCGTCGAGCGACGCCCAGAAGCGATGCACCCGGATGCGGCCCGTGTCGCGGTCGACGGACACCTCGGCGACGCCCGCCGAAAGCGAATCGGAGCGCTCGGTGAAGGCGATGCCGAGTGCTCGTCCAGGCGGCCTCGGGGTACCCCATTTCGCCATCGCGGCGGCGGTCTCGATCACCTTTAGCGCCCGCGGTGAAGGACGCGTCAGGCGGCGCCGGTATTCCACCGGGTCGATCTTGTGGTCGGCGGCAATGAGATCGATCATGCTTTCGATGGCGAACTTGTTGAAGCCATGGCCGACGGCGCGCCAGTGCTTGAGGCGGACGCCGGACGACTTGCCGCGCAGCTCGATGTTCTGGTTGGGCACGTTGTAGAAGGGAATCTGGATTCCCGACGTCAGTAGCCCCCTGCCGTCGCCGACGACGCAATGCTCCCAGGCCACGATATTGCCGGCCGCATCGACGCCCGCCTTCAGGCATTGCAGCGCCATCGGCCGGAAGGCGCCGTAGGCGACGTCGTCCTCGCGGGTCCACATCAGCTTCACCGGCCGCCGCACAGCCTTCGAAGTCACCACCGCCTCCTCGATGTAGTCCGACCACGAGCGGCGCCCGAAGCCGCCGCCCAGGTAGCACGGATGGAAGGTGATCTTGTCGACGCCGACGCCAAGCGCCTTGGCGGCGCTCATCCGTGCCCCGTCGAGGGACTGCGTGCCGGCCCACACCTCGGCCCCGTCGCCCGCGGCATTGACGTGGGCGACCGCATTCAACGGCTCCATCTGCGCGTGGTAGGCGTGGTCGCTCATGAAGTCGGCCTGGTAGGTCTTGACCGCCGCGGCCATCGCGTTCTTCACGTTGCCCTTGGCGGTCACCGGATCGCCAGCGCCATCGGTCATCAGGTGGCGGTATCCGCCAAGCTCTTTCTCGCTCTTGAAGCTCGCGGCCGTGGCGCCTTGCGACCACTCGATCTTCAGCTTCTTGCGCGCCGCCAGCGCACCTTCCATGGTGTCGGCGACGACGACCACCCCGTGATTGAGGGTGACCACGTCGACGACACCGGCCATCGCCTTGATCGCGGGGGCGTTCGAGCCTTGCGGCCGGCTGCCGTGCACCGGCGCGCGGCTCATCACCGCGTACACCATGCCCGGGACGTGCACGTCCATGCCGTAGATGGCGGTGCCGTTGACCTTCGCCGGGATGTCGGCACGGCCGATCGCCTTGTTGCCGATCAGGCGGAAGTCGCGGGGGTTCTTGAGTTCGCCGTCGGCGACCGCGGGCAGCTTCGCCGGCATCCTGGCGAACGCGGCGATGTCGCCGTAGGTCAGCCGTCGCTTGGTCGGCACGTGGATGACCAAGTTGGGTTCGGTCCCGAGTTCGGAAACCGGGACCTGCCAGTGGCCCGCTGCCGCCGCCAGCAGCGCCTTACGCACCTGCGCGCCGGCCTTGCGCAGGCCGGTGTAGTAGCCCTGGACGGTGCGGCTGCCGACGGTCAGCATCTGGTGGCCGAAGAACTGCGGGTTGCCGTAGGTGCGAGCGTCGACGGGCGATTGCTCGATCCTGACGCGCCCCCAGTCGGCGTCCATTTCCTCTGCGACGATCAGCGGCAGTGCCGTCATCGAGCCCTGCCCCATCTCGGCCGAGGGGTTGAAGATGGTGACGATGTTGTCGGCGCCGATGCGGACCCAGGCGGTGATACCGACGTCGCTCTTGCCGGCGGCGTCGACGACGGCCGCGCCGTCGCCGAGGAACGCGATCGAGAACGTCAAGCCGCCGACGCCGGCCAGGAACGAGCGGCGGCTGACCGCGGGGGCGTTGGAAGCGATGCGTGTCATGGCTCAGCCCTCCCTCGATGCGCGCTGGATGGCGGCGATGATCCGGGTATAGGTGCCGCAACGGCAAATGTTGCCGTTCATGTGGCGGACGATGTCGGCGCGGCTCGGCTTGGGGTTGACGGCAAGCAGCTCGGCCGCCTTCATGATCTGGCCCGACTGGCAATAGCCGCACTGCGGCACCTGCTGGGCGATCCAGGCCTTCTGCAGCGAATGCGACGAATCGGGCGACAACCCTTCGATGGTAACGACGCGCTTGCCGGCCACCGCCG
>Ga0114945_10001782_pt1 | contig 13087 bp, 14 predicted proteins | sample OV2TP3_FD_87194 | JGI IMG/M metagenome (GOLD analysis project Ga0114945, IMG submission 87194) | Hot spring microbial communities from Beatty, Nevada to study Microbial Dark Matter (Phase II) - OV2 TP3 | ecosystem: Environmental > Aquatic > Thermal springs > Hot (42-90C) | place: USA: Beatty... | reverse complement strand
GTTGGTTTATGAGCGTCGAGAGGTGCATCTGAAGATGGCGCGTGCTCTGTCCGAAGCGAAAGCACCAGAGGTCGTTGTCCTCAACGAGCGCGATGAGTTCCGGCACCGGCTCGTCCGGGAAAAGGTAGTGCCACGCGAGCGACGCACCGGAGCGCTCGTTATCAAAGACAAAGGTGAAATTTTTGTGCTCGCGCGCCAGCTGCCCAAGACCCTCCTTTACGCCGATATGGTGGTCAATCGTGACGACGTTCTTTGCATGCGCGAGAAGCTCTCGCACGCCGACTGCGATATCCACCGTATAGACCCCCGTCTCCGCGCTGATACGCTCGAGGAGTTTTTCGAGCTCGGCCGGAGCGATGTCGTGGCCTATGGGGTGAAGCTCAATGTGCGGGAATTTTTTGAGAAGCACCGCGGCGGCCGCAGTGCCGTCCGTGCAGTCCTTGTGATACAAGCCGATAATGTGAGCGTGGTGCATATAAAGAAATTCGAATATCGAAGCACGAAACAAATTTTACAAAAACACAAATTACAAACAAAGCCCAATTTTCAAAACCCAAAGCCCAAACATTCGTGTTGCCAATTTTGGTTTTGTGTCTTTCATGATTTGTGTTTTATTTTGGTTTTGTGATTTGGACTTTGGGCTTTCTGGCGGGGACATTGGCGGAGACCATCAATGCCCCACAATTTTGTTGTTTAGAGCAATAGACTAGGAGTGCCAAATAAGACGAATTTTGCTACAGTATAGCACAGCCGTTAGGGCACGTGGCGGAATCGGCAGACGCGCTAGCTTCAGGAGCTAGTTCTCGCAAGGGAGTGGGAGTTCGACTCTCCCCGTGCCCACATTTTAGAAAAGCGCAAGGAATTGGAAGTCGCCTCGCTTCGCTCGGCGGTCAATTCGTATTGAATTTTGGGCGAAAAAATCAGTTGGCGATTCTGTATTTTGGGAAAAAATTTTTAATCATATGGACCAGAAGAAATTATTGATCGTAATTTTCATAATTCTTGTGATTGGCATAGTTGGGTATTTTGCTTTGGTAAAAAATGGAGGACCAATCATTCAACAGACACCAACTCCTACACCAGCCCCCATACAACCTCCTGTAACGCAACCGCCTATCTCGGCGCCAACGAATGAAATTGAAAAATGGAAAATATATCGAAATGAAAAATATGGATTCGAATTAAAATATCCGCAGTATCTAACTACAGAGCCATCCGTTTCAACTAATGTAAAAGAGTATAGAGAGAAAGTTAATAACAATTTTGAAGAGATATTTAAAGTAGAACTAGAAGAAGTCCTAAGGGTTTTTTCGGAACCTGAACAATCTGGTTTGACTATTGATATAATTTCCGGGAAAGCCATGAATGATTTTATTTCTTCTGAATTAAAACGGGAAGTTTTGGAAACATGGTATTACGATGCTACGCCGCCAGAGTTACTTAAAGAGTTTATTTTTCTTGGGAAAAGAGGGGTTTTGCGTCGAGGTCCGGGTGAGTTGAGTGCATACAATTCCTCCGAAATAATGTTAGAAAATAGAGAAAACCAAATCATCCGAATGAGTTTTTATGCACAAGTGTCTCATGAAGATATTGAGCGGGTATTAGAACAGATTTTCTCCACCTTTAAATTTATTTAGTAAGATAGGTAAAAGAATTTGCCGCCAAAGAAAAACTTGAAATTGTCATCGGCGCGGTGGAGCTGCGATTTCAGAATTTCGCGGGGGGGGTCCTCGCCGCCTGCGGCGGCGAAAACCGTCCGAACTATTTCAAGAATAGACCACCAGTAAGGAACTAATTTTATGACAAACGAAACGCCCTACATCGAACACGTCTGGTCGCAGCTATGTCAGTCATCCTCGGTGGATCAGGACACGAACAGCGTGTCGCTTTTCCACCTGATTGAAGAGCTCGCGATTGAGCGTGCGAAGAATGCGCCGCCTCCACCTGCCGAGGGCACCGTGATTCCCGTTGTCTGCGAGCTCGTGACACTCTGGCACAAACTCTCTCACGGGCAGCATGTAATCGCCGACGTTGAGGTGGCGCTCTTCGATCCAGTCGGGACGCGTCTCCAGAGCGTGATCTACAAACTTGACATCGCGCCGCAGCATAGTCGCACGCGCTTTCGTCTCAAGATGAACGGGCTTAAGATTACCACCGCGGGCGCGTACTCGTTTGCGGTGAATATCCGCGGCCCGAATGAGACGCAATTTAGCGAAGCCGCCCGGGTGCCGCTCGGGGTGCGCATCAGCTAGCAAGCAGGTTGTAGCCTCATGTGAGATAAGGCGCTCGGAAGAGCGCCTTTCGCATTTGTTTCGCGCGTAGTGTATTGTCTCAGGTATGCGCGGGTATGATAATTATTTTCGCGGAAAAAAGATTACTTTAATGGGCCTTGGGCTTCTTGGGCGTGGCGTTAATGTGGCGAAGTTTCTCGCTGAGTGTGGGGCTGAGCTTACGGTGACGGATCTCAAAAGCGAGGAGGAGCTTGCGCCGTCACTCCGACTGCTTAAGGCGTACCCTACCACAGAACTTTCGCGTTTGCCTCGCTTTTCTCCTCAACATCCGGTGTTTTCCCGTCGCTCCGCTTCGCTGCGCTCCTCCTCAACACCGGATGTTTTCCCGAAAAGCGGCAAACGCGAAGATCTTCCCCCCATCCGTTTCGTGCTCGGCAGGCATCGGCTTGAGGATTTTCGAGAGGCCGATATGGTGATCAAGGCCGCGGGCGTGCCGCTTGACTCGCCCTTTACCGCCGAGGCGCACAGGTGCGGCGTGCCGGTCAAAATGGACGCGTCGCTCTTTGCCGAACTTGCACCCGAAGGCGTGGTTCTTGTTGGCGTTACCGGCACACGGGGAAAGTCAACGACGACACAGCTGCTCTACGAGGTGCTCAGTGCACAGTGCTCGGCTGTTGGCGCACGCTCCGATGAGCAACGGCCAGATACAAGATACAAGATACAAGATACCAAACAACCTCGTACCCCGCGCGTCTTCCTCGGCGGCAACGTCCGCGGCACGGCAACTCTGCCGCTCCTCAAAAAAGTCCGCCCTGGCGACATCGTGGTTCTCGAGCTCGACTCCTGGCAGCTCCAGGGTTTTGGCGAGGCGAAAATCAGTCCGCACGTTGCGGTGTTTACGACGTTTTTTGATGACCACCTTAATTATTATGGTGGGGACCGTGGACGCTACTTGAATGACAAGGCAAACATTTTTACGCACCAAGGTGGCGTAAACAATTTTCAATTTTCAATTTTCAATTTTCAAACGCGGCCGGTATTGATTGTGGGCGAACAGGCGGCGCGTTTGATACGCACGCACTTCCCAGAGCACGCAAAACGGATGGTTGTGGCGCGATCGAGTAATGTGCCAGAGGACTGGAAGCTCGCGATTCCCGGCGAGCACAACCGCGCGAATGCCGCCTCGGCGCTTGCTGCGGCGGATGCGCTCGGCGTGCCGCGCGCGATAAGCAAGCGAGTCATTACTTCCTTTCGTGGCCTTCCCGGCCGCCTCGAGCTCGTGCGAGAGCTTCGCGGCGTCAAAATCTACAACGACACCTGCGCCACGACGCCCGAGGCAACAATCGCCGCGCTCCGCGCGCTCGGCGGCCGCCGTCAACAAAAAAACCAGAAACCAGAAACCAGAAACCAGAAACCGCGTCCACTCATTCTCATCATGGGTGGCGCGGACAAAGGGCTCGACATGTCGGCGCTGCTCAAGGAGATTCCGCGCTACTGCAAAGCGGTCGTGCTGCTTTCTGGAACAGGCACACGTCGTTTATTGGAAATTGGAAATTGGAAATTGAAAATTTTGACAACCGCACACACTCTGCGAGAGGCTGTAGCTTCTGCGCTCTCACGAGCCGCCAAAGGCGACATTGTGCTATTTAGTCCCGCCTTCGCCTCCTTCGGCATGTTTAAGAACGAGTACGATCGCGGAGAGCGATTTAACCGTGCGGTGCAAGGTCTCCGTTAAGAGAGCGTCTGTACACAAAGCGTGACATAGAATACAGCCGCCTGCAGAGCAGGCGGCTGTAGGCAATCTTGGTACTTTTCACGCTTACCGTCGACGAATGACGAGCACTCCGTTGCGGCCGTCGTGCCCGCCGAGGGCCATGGCGCGGCGGTGCGACCACCAGACGTAGTCGTTGTCCGCATCGAGGGCGCTATAGGTGTCGCTGCCGTCCGTGGCTATGTTGTACGGCTCTACTCCCTGGCGCAAGAATTGCTGCCGGATGATTTCCGGTATTGAGAGGCAGCCTGACGCGGGGTAACCACCACTCGACAGGGGGCCACAGGTACTGTAGAAATGTGCAAGCAGGGCCTTGTTGGCCGCAGCGTATCGCGGATGGCGCGGGTCGTGAGTAAAATGTGCAGGACCGATACCTCCGGCGATAAACACTTTTACCTCGGTTGAAAGGCCGGTACGTATGGCATTTATTATCGCGTCCACGACGCTTCTTGAACGCACCGTTGGTTCAATGTCGCCGACGACAGTAGCACGGTCAAAGAGGGAGTCTCGTCCGGCATGCGCCGCGATGACCCCGTGCGTTCCCGTGTTGTACGCGACTATAACGTGGCAGTCTGCAACAGAAAACCACGCGCCAGAGTGTGGCGGAAGCACGCATCCTTCTGCCTCTACCCCTCGGATGAGCGTGAAGTTGCTATTCGCGAGCGAAATGCGCTCGCTGAAATCTCCTGGCTCGCAGACGGCCGCGTTACATCGCGAAAAATTCGGTGCGTACACCGTCTCAATGCCGGCCTGGAGTGCGACATGGCGTAACTGTGAGAACTGTTCGAGCGCTTCTTTCTGTTCGAGGTCTGCTTGCTGTTGCAGTGCATCGATACGCCAATCAACGTCGGCACCATTGCGGCCGAAAAGACGCACCTCAACCCTGCCGTCGAACGGCGTGAAGATCGCCGTGGGGCTCATGGGATCCGACCGATTTCCGAGCATACATTTCTCCTTTCACACTGGTGAATTACGATTGTGGGGAACTGCGCTCCGTATTCTGTGTATCGGTTTCGGGACGTGTTGTCAACTCTGGTGGTGATTGGTAGCGGCTACGACGCCGCGACAGTCGTTTGAGGCGGCCTGCCAGCCGCTCTGGGAATAGGATGCGCACACCGAGGAGCTCCAGGCCGACGAGCGCGAGCCAGGAGCCCGGGGTGAGCGGAGTGAGGAGGGCGACGACTCCAACGACGACGAGCGCGACGCCTGCCATTTTTTTCGCGCCCGGAGAGCGCGAGAGTTTAATAATGAAAATTTTCATGCTGTTTTTCGTGCTGTTTGGAGCGATAGGTCATTCGTAACAAGGAATAGCGTCGGTTGTCAATGGGTCGCGACGCTGCTATGGTTGGGCCATGGACACTGACGTACTCGAACGTCTCCACAGGATATACTTCGTTGGTATCGGCGGGATCGGGGTTTCCGCGCTTGCGCGGCTTATGCGCTCGCGAGGAACACAGGTGAGCGGCTCGGACGTCGTGGATTCGGAGCTTCTGCGCGCGCTCGAGAGCGAGGGAATCGCGGTTGCGGTCGGTCATGATAGAGGAAACGTGCCGGACAATACGGACCTTCTCGTGTACTCTGCCGCGGTGCCGGAAGATAACCCCGAACTCGCGCGCGCGCACGATCTCGGGGTGCCCATCATGAGCCGCGGCGAATTTCTCGGCCTGCTCTCGCGCGGCTACTACACGATCGCCGTTTCCGGCACACATGGCAAGACCACAACGACCGCCATGCTCGCGAAAGTGCTCGCCGATGCAGGGCTCAAACCAACCGTGCTCGTGGGGAGTCTCCTTGCTGAGTCTGGGACGAATTTCATCCGCGGCGAGGAAGTTGAGACGCCGCATGGACCGCGGCGCTATCTTGTGGTCGAGGCATGCGAATACCGGCGGGCCTTTCTTGAGCTCGCGCCCTCGATGGTTGTGATTACAAACATCGAGGAAGACCACCTCGATTATTTTAGCGACCTCGCTGATATTGAGCGCGCGTTTTCAGAGCTCGTAGCGAAACTTCCTCGAGGCGGTACGTGCATTACAACTAAAAGTGCGGGACATCGGATGTCCCGCACAATGCCGCGCGCTACAAGCAATTTTTGGACATCGGATGTCCAAAGATTTTCCAAAAGTATTTTCTACGATGACGTGAGCGTTGCGGTGCTGCGGATGCGGTTGCCGGGACGGCACAATGTCGAGAATGCACGAGCGGTGCTTGCAGCCGCCGGAGCGCTTAGCATTCCGCGCGAGAGCGCCGTGACCTCACTCAACGAATTTCGCGGCACATGGCGCAGGTTTGAGTATAAGGGGCGCATCGGCGGGAGTGGCGCTCGCGTGTACGACGACTATGCGCATCACCCGAGCGAGATCCGCGCGACGCTCCAGGGCGCGAGAGAGGTACTTTTCGAGACCACCGAGGAGGGGCGATCACTCTTCGGTGGTCGGCTTTTTTCGGTTTTCCAGCCGCATCTTTTCAGCAGAACTCGTCAGCTCCTTGAGGGCTTTGCGGCAAGCTTCACCGATGCCGACGAAGTGCTCATCGCAGACATTTATGCCGCCCGGGAGCGGGACGACGGCACGATTCACAGCCGCGACCTCGTCGCGGCAGCCGAGAGGCACCATCCGCGCGTGCGCTACTGCGGTACGCTCGCGCACATTGCCGACGTACTCAAAAAAGAAACCGCGCCCGAGGACATCGTGGTCCTCATGGGCGCGGGTGATGTGGGGGAGGTGGCAAGCACACTATGTACGAGACTGTGAATCAGCCGAGAAGTGCCTCGAACGAACCCCTGAGGCCATCGAACTCCGCTTTAGCGCGGGCAAAGGCAAGTGCTTTCTCGACTAATTCATCAGGCACTTCAACCTCGCTGATGACCGTACAGTCATTTGGGAGATTAAAGCCGGTGATGACCCATATTTGGTTGTGGTCGGGCGTGATGGTGAGGTTATCTTTTTCCTCGATCACAAGGCGTCTGAACAGTATGGCCGCCGCCGTGAGCCCAATCCATCGCGCCTTCGTATACCTTCTGAGAGATAACTTTCGCTTTCATGGGACGATACTCCTTAGGACGCGAGGTGAGCGTGACGGGCAGTCGATCTTTACGGTCGAAGTCGATGTCAATGATGTTCAAAGGTATGCCGTGTTGTCGGTAAAGATACAACCACCAGCGGTACAGTATGCGCCGCACCTCGTACCTGTCCTCAACGTTGGTTATACTCTTTGAGTTGTCCAGGCACATGACGATCAACTGCTTGATCTCGTCGGGACTAATCTGATCATCTGCCAGGTTTGCGTATAACGTGTATAGCGCTTCGTGCCGTTCTCTGATTTCCTGAAAAACATCCATGCCCATCTCCTTACGTTGTTACTGAGTGGAATGTACGGAAATATTCTGGGTACCCTTTTCATGTCTAGCACGAATCACCCGAGTATGCAATTTTTTCGTCGCTTATCAGTTGGCAACAGGACGTTTTAAGCAACGTCACGCTGGGGCTGACCTTGGCCACCGTAAATCGACTGGGAGCATTTGATACTCAAAGTTGGATTTCTAAATTGATTTTTACGCATTTTGCAATAAGCAAGCGATCGCAGAGTTATTGCAAATGTAGAATCCCGCGCGTTTTTTTGGTGTTTGGTTTTGCGCACGGCGATTTTTATGCGGCACTGGCTCGGAGACCGAAGTGATCGCGAAGCCACAGGTCGTTTCCGAGACGCGCTGCTATGAGATAGAGGACGTCCTTGCCGACGCTGCAATCGAGCTTGATGAGCGCGATGAGATCTTCGCAGTCGTACGGAAAGACCCAGACGCTGTTTTGGAGCCGCACGAACCCGATGCGGGTGAGCGTTGCCCGCAGTTTCTCTCGCGCGAATTTACGCTTCTCTTTGATGTCGAATGATACAATCCGCCACTGTCCATCCCACTTTTTTGGCTTTTGGAATTTGGAAGTGTGGCGGATGGCCGTGGCAAGAAAACGCTCACCCGTGGCGCTGAGACGCGCGCTTGTGCCAGTCCGCGTTTTTTCGAGCGTGATGTAACCGCCGTCAACCAATCGGTGGAAAGCCCTGCTAGCTGCATACTTCGGATCAGTTTTGCGACGGCGTTCTTTCTCGAAGGACGCGAGGAGTCGTACCGCATTCGGCGCCACGAGCGCGACGCCGAGCACGCCGGCAACATAGATTGTTTCGAGCACGGCGCTTTGCACCTTTGTCCGTCTGAGCTCGCGTCGGCGTCCTGTCTCCAACATCCCCATAACGCTATACTATTTTTGTTCTCGATAATTTGCAATAAGCAAGCGATCGCAGAGTTATTGCAAATGTGGGGACAGGCGCACAATCACTGGCAAGATCATACGCGATATGGCCGGAAGGGCCCACGTCCCTCAGTCGTTGTGTGTGCGCGTTCCTTCTTTTTCGAGAAATCGGAAGACGGCTTCGTTGGCGAGCATCATGCTGATATGGGCGCGCGCGTGTTCTGGGTTGGCTTTTGGTTCGCGTTTGAGCGCATGGGCGGTGAGGCGCTCGACTTCCCCGCTTTGCGGCCACAGATGCTCGACGCGCGCGATTTCGTTTAAAATGACATGGAGTTGCGCTTGTTTTTCGGCACTCGGACGGAGATCGCGGCGGATATCCTCCTCGCTTTTGCCGATGTGCGCGAGGTAGTCCGAGAATGTGGCGCCTCCACGCTCGATGTCGCTGACGAGGCGCGCGAAAAGCGTTTCAAGTTCGCCATCAACGATAACCGAAGGTATAACTGTCCGCGAACGCTCGATGATCCGCTCGCTCGTTTCGATATGTTTTTTTTCCGTGAGCCGCAGCGCTTTTTCGTATTTGATCTGCGCGCGCAGTTTTTCGGTGAGGTCGGCGACGTTCGTGAATGGACCGATGTCTTTTATGAGCGTGTCGGTGAGCTCGGGTGGCGGCTCGGTACCCGTGCCGTTCTCCGCCGCACCGGCGTTTCTTTTCTGTCGAGTCGCGAGCGCCTGGCGAATTTGAAGCAGCGCGTCCGCAACCTCCTGCTCTGTGGCTTCGACGGCGGCATCTTTTTTCCTGAATACCTCGCGCGCGATTGCGCGGTAGTCGGGGAGCGTCACGGAGGGCGCGAGCGCGGTGCGGATGAGAAAGCCAGCCGGGTTTCCGGGGGCCGAGCGCGTTAAGCTCACCTCGGGCCTGCCGATCGGGTCGAGCGTTTGCTCTTCCACGATGCGCGGATACGCCTCGCGAATAGCGAGCTCAGTCATGTCTTCAAAAACGGCTGTCTCGCCGACATGCGAGAGAAGGATGTTTTCGGGGATGTGACCTGGGCGAAAACCCGGCAGGTTCACGCGATCTTGGAGCGCCCTGAGCGCTTGTGCGCGATGGCGTTCCACCGTCTCGAGCGGAATGTCGCCACGAATTTCAATCTCGGCAGGGCCGGTTTCGTGAATGACAATATTGGTATAGAGCGGCCCGTCGGTCATTGAGTGCAAGGATAGCAGAAACGGAGCAACATGCAACAAGCAGTATGCAGTAAGCACGACACGACCGTATTACACACAACAACGCGACCCCGCAGGGTCGCGTTGTTGTGTGCGTACTGCTTGCAGTGTGTTGCTTATTGCCCGTTTAACTCCGCGTTGATCGCCTCAGTTTCCGCATCAAGGGCGTCGAGGTTGGTCGCGTTGACATCGGCTTCAATGGCTGGGAGTTCGTCCGATGTGCCTACGCTTTGGAGTGATTGGAGGGCGAGATCCTGCTCTGCGCCGATGTCTGCTGGAGTTGGCTCGGCGGCTTCTTTATCGGCGCGTTCTGCAACGCGGCCGCCGACGATGTAGAGTGCCCCAAGCGCGAGAAGGAGCAGGATGACGATGATCGCGACCGTCGGCCCGACTGGTTTCCGAGGCGTCTCGGTAGTGTCTGTAGTATCCATACGAATGTAAGGTTTAGCGCGAGAGTAATTGCTTTAGTTTCCCGTCGTCGTCGCTGCCCCGCTACCGTCCGCGCCTCGACCGCTGCTTGCGCGGATCGCGACTATCGCCTCAACGAGCGCTCGATGTGCTTTGCGTACAGCGTCTTTTGCCTCGCCTATTGCCTCGTGTATTGCTTCAAACGCGGCACGCGGATCGTCTTCAGCGACAGCAGCTTCAAGGTTCGCGCGGATTGCAACGAGTGTCGCTGCCGCGGCATCAATTTCTACCCTCGCCGTCGCGAGCAATTCTTTCGCATTGGTGAGATCCCACCCCGCGTGTCTCTGCATTTCGAGTTTCTCAATGCGTGAGCCGACGCGGTCGGCGAGATTACGAAGGCGCTGAATTGCGGCGTCAAACCTGCGGAGCATGCGCTCCATAAAAGCGTGGACTCTCGCGCGGGCCGCATCACGGAGCGTCTCTCGGCGTTCGTCGCGGCGCGTTTCCATTTCGGCGCGGCGTGCTTCGCGACGCTCACCCATGCGCTCTCGTAGGCTCTCTGCGCTCGTCGTACCCATGCGTCGGCCGGACTCTCTCTGAAGACCCTGCGTCGCGCGATCTCTATCCGTCGGTGTGGCCGATGGTCGCTCCGCGCCATCTCCCTGATTTTGTGCCCTACTGCGGATATTTCGTAGCGCATCAAGGCGCTCGGAGCGCTCAATCGGGCGCGCAGGATCTATTGGTGTCGCAGGCGCGGGCGGGAGAAGCGCTGGCGCGGGCGGTGGAGTTTGCGGGGGCTCCTGCGCTCCGGCAAAGGGCACGATTGCTGAGACAAGCACAATCAAAATACTGACTGCTGCCACACGCAACGCGCGGGGGTTGCCGTCAGGCGTGTTTAGTTTGTGGAACATATGGCTAAATGTAAAAACCGCGAGGCCATCAGTTTTACGCACACGAACCGCCGTGTTCCTAAAAGCTAACAGCTACAAGCTAAAAGCTTACCACTTGAAGATTCTTCGCTGCGGCTCAGAATGGACGAGAAAGACAGATATATTATACAGCCATTTGATCCGCTTGCCACCCCGTGCTGTTGAAAACCCCCCTTGACTCGCCGCTATTTTTTCTCCGTACTGAACCGCTCACGGTAGAGTTTTTGCCCCCGCGCAAATGCTGCGCGCGCGGCGCTTGCACCCGCAAAGCCGGTTACTGCAACCTCTTTATTCTGGAGCTTTTTATAGGTTGAATAAAAATGTTCCATTTCGCGAAGCGTGTGTTTGTTGATATCTCGGAGGTCCTTGACGTCGCTCCAGCGCGGATCATCGCGCGGCACGGCGATTAGCTTGTCGTCGCCCTCGCCGCCGTCAATCATTCTCATGAGCGCAACTGGCCGTACCCGCACGAGAATCCCGGGGAGCAGCGGATAGGTCGTGAGCAGCACGACATCAAACGCGTCCCCGTCGTCCCAGAGCGTCTGCGGCACGAAGCCGTAGTCGAACGGAAAATCCTGCGCCGTGTGTGCGACGCGATCAAGCGCGATGAGGCCCGTCTCTTTGTCAACTTCGTACTTATTCTTTGAGCCCTTATTGATCTCGATAATGACGTTGATCGCATCCGGCTTGCCGGGCGATATGTCGTGCCAGAGGTTCATATGTGTATTTTGTATATCGGTATCTCGTATTTTGTATTTTACAACGCGGGTGCAGGTTTTTGCGATCGTTATACAAGATACAAATTGAATACGGGCTACATTAATCCGTTATTATTTCATTTACTTCTTTCTCTTCCGTGCCCTGTACCTCTTTTTGTTCTTGTTTTTCCTCCTCACTCCCCGCCGCCGACCTGATGTCAATCTTCCAGCCTGTGAGCTTTGCCGCAAGGCGTACGTTTTGGCCGCCTTTGCCGATCGCGAGCGACTGCTGTTCGGGGGCGACCGTTGCCGTGGCGCGGTGGTCGGCCTCGTCGAGCGCGACCTCAAGCACCCGCGCAGGGGAGAGGGCGTCCTCGATAAACGCCGCCGGCTCCTCCGACCACTCTATAATATCAATTTTCTCGCCGCCAAGCTCGCTCGTTACGGTGGATACGCGCACGCCTCTTTGGCCCACGAGAGAGCCCACCGGATCCACATGCGCGTCGCTTGAGGCAACGGCGATTTTCGAGCGAGAGCCGGGCTCGCGGGCGATTGTCTTTACCTCGACGGTGCCGCTTGCAATCTCCGGCGACTCGATTTCAAAGAGGCGTTTCAAAAATTGCGGGTGCGTGCGCGAGAGCCGAAGGTAGACGCCGCGCGGCGAGTCGTCAACGGCGTAGAGATATGCCCGCACCCGCTCGCCTTGACGGTAGCGCTCGCCGGGTATTTGCTCCTCGCGCGCGAGAAGCCCCACAGTGCGCCCCAGGTCTATAAAAATATTGCCGCGCTCAATGCGCTGCACCGTGCCCGAGACGATTTCTCCCTGCTTGCCGCTGAATTCACCGAGCACCGACTCGCGTTCGGCTTCGCGGAGTTTCTGAATGACGACTTGCTTTGCAGTCTGCGCGGCGATACGCCCGAAGTCCTCCTTCGGCTCGAGCGGGAAGACGATCTCGTCGCCGAGCGCGACGTCGCGTTTGATCTTGCGCGCATCTTCGATGAAGATATGATGCTCGGGGTTGAAATTGACGCGCTCGTCTTTCTCCTCGCCCTCGCTGTCGTCTCTCTCGTCTCCGGGCTCTGTTTTTGCCTCACCTCCTTTTGCCACTGCGGCTTTCACGCCCGCCCCCTTAGAAACTGTGCTTCTAAGGGGGCTCGTCCCGATCCTCTTCTCTTCCGCTTCTTCAACCTCGCGCGCATGCTCATCTTCGCGTTCCTCGAGTGTGCGGACAAGCGTTTCGTCCACGATTTCTTTCACCTGCTCGAATGCCGTCGAGCCGGTGCCGATGTTAAAGCGGGCGCGCACAATCTGCCCGCGCTTGCCGTACTCCTTTTTGTAGGCAGTGGCGAGGGCTTGTTCGATCGCGTCAATGATTTTTTCTCTCCCGATGCCGCGCTCCGCTTCAAGCTGCTCGAGTGCGGCGTTGAGGGACTTTAAGTCTAACATAACGTTCCATTGTTTAGTAGACTTCTTCGGAAATTCCATTCTGCTGCAATTTTTGATTTTTGGCTGCGACGTCGTCAAGCTTCACAAAATGACTCTCGTCGTACAACAAGTACGCCGTCGAGTCATTTTGTTCGCTTT
>Ga0114945_10001779_pt1 | contig 13098 bp, 11 predicted proteins | sample OV2TP3_FD_87194 | JGI IMG/M metagenome (GOLD analysis project Ga0114945, IMG submission 87194) | Hot spring microbial communities from Beatty, Nevada to study Microbial Dark Matter (Phase II) - OV2 TP3 | ecosystem: Environmental > Aquatic > Thermal springs > Hot (42-90C) | place: USA: Beatty... | reverse complement strand
TATCGGCGATCTGTTCACGGCAATTCGGCGGCATCACGGGTGATGTCCTTGGCGCCGCGATTGAGATTTCGGAAACCGCCGCCCTCGTTTTCTGCGCGTGCCGGCCATGAGCGGCAAAGCCCCGCATGGCGCAAATTCCCCCAGACCGGGAATGATCGATTTTTCATCTAACCTCCATCCTGATCCTCCGCCACGGCACATCATTGACGCCGCGGCCGCAGGCATCCTCGAATCGACCGCATACCCCGAACCCTCGTCTGAATCCCTGAAGACCGCCATAGCCGCCCGACTGGGTCTCCGTCTGTCTCCGGATCACATCCTCTGCGGCGCCGGATCAAGCTCACTCCTCTATCAGGTGTGGTCAGTTCTCAGCCCCCGCACTGTCTATCTGCCGGTTCCCTGTTTTTCGGAATTCCCCTACGCCGCCCGGTCATTGATCGGCGCCCGGGTGGTTGAAGTTCCGGCGGAAAATGTGGATTTTTCAGAAGCGCCGCGCGGGTCCTGTCTGGTGTTGTCCAACCCGGTCAATCCCACCGGCGAACATTTCTCGCAGGACATAGTTCTGGACTGGGCGCGCCGGATGAAATCCGCCGGCGGATGGATGATCGTCGATGAGGCCTATGCCGACTTTCTGGATGACGGCCCGGCCATTTGGTCGGCCGACACTCTCGAAACACTGCCTCTCATCGTCCTGCGGTCTCCACTCAAATTCTTCACCATGCCGGGCCTGCGTGCGGGATACGCCATCCTGCCGGCTGATCTGGCCGCACGCGTCGAATCCTCCGTGCCGCCTTGGCCTCTTTCCTGCCCGGCCATCCGCGCCGTCTCCGCGGCGTTCGCGATCGATCCGGCGGAAATCTTTTCCAGACGCCGACGGCTGAGAAACTGGGCCGACACTTTTCTCAGGGCCCTCCGGACCATCCCGGACATCTCCGTCTATCCGTCGGCGGTCCATTATTTCCTGATCCGACTGCCCCGGTCGGGTCCGGATGGATTCGAGATCGCTAACAGCCTCGCGGCCGCGCAGGTGTGGGTTCGGACCGCCGCCGGGATTCCCGGAATCGACCCATGGCATATTCGGGTGTCGACCCGGTATCCGGAGGAAAACGGCAAACTCGTTTCCGCGTTGAAAAAAATCTATTCCAAAGAGCCCAGCCTCTCATGAAACCTCTGATGATCCAGGGCACCGGATCGCATGTCGGCAAAAGTTTCATCGTCGCCGCACTCTGCCGCGTATTTCTGCGGCGCGGCATCGAGGTCGCGCCCTTTAAGGCTCAGAACATGTCCAATAACGCCGCGGCCGTCACCGGCGGCGAAATCGGACGCGCTCAGGCCCTCCAGGCCGCCGCCGCGCGACTCGACCCGGACGTTCGCATGAACCCGCTCCTCTTGAAACCCACCGCCAATCACAAAAGTCAGGCGGTACTCCTCGGTAAACCGCTCGGCACGTTCTCGGTCAGTCAGATCGACCGCCGAAAACCCGTGTGGTTTCGCGCTGTCCGGAAGGCATTTGACGGGTTGAAAAGGGAAAATGATCTTGTCCTCATCGAAGGCGCCGGTAGCCCCGCGGAGATCAATCTCCGCCAGGTCGATTACGCCAATATGCGCGTGGCCGATATGGCCGGCGCCGCCGTTATCCTGGTCGGAGACATCGATCGCGGCGGTGTGTTTGCCTCCCTCCACGGCACGCTCGATTTGATCCGGCCGGCCGGCCGGCGGCGGGTGATCGGGTTTTGCATTAATAAATTTCGAGGAGACGCGTCGCTTCTCAAATCTGGCATCCGATTTCTCGAATCCAGATGGAACCGGCCGGCCCTTGGAGTGATTCCCTATGACACCGAATTGAGACTCCCGGAAGAGGACAGCCTCGCACTGGCCTGGTCGACACGGCCAACCCCGGGCCGGATGCGCTCTCCGGCCGGATCAGCCGCTCCGCGGCCCCAAGTGCCGGCGTCTCCGACGCCGGCCGGATCAGCGCCTCTGGCGCCCCAAATGCCGGGTCTTGTTCTGGGACTGGTCCTGACTCCGCATATCGCCAACTTCACCGATTTCGACCCCTTCCGCGAGGAGTCCGACGTCACCATTCGGGATGTCCGATCCCCGCGCGATCTCCAAGGAACTCACGCCATCCTTCTTCCGGGATCAAAAAATGTTTTCGCCGATTGGGCTTTCCTCCGCCGCTCCGGCTTGGCCGCGGCGATCACGACAGACAACACGCGACCGATTTTCGGCATCTGCGGCGGATATCAGATCCTGGGCCGAACCATCCAGGACCCCGTGGGCGTCGAGTCCGGCCGGCCGGCGGAAATTGAAGCTCTGGGTATCCTGCCGGTGCGGACGCGGTTTTTCAGAAAAAAAATCGTCCGGCCCGTCGTTCGGCGCCATCGGGCCTCCCGATCCGAAATCCGCGGATACGAAATCCATCAGGGCTTGATATTCCCCGATCCGCCTCCGGTGCGGCCTCTCTTTGTCGCCGCGGGAGGAGAACCGGAAGGATGCGTCTCTCCGGACGGCCGCGTCATGGGCACGGTGACCCATGGCGTTTTCGACTCGGACCGATTTCGAAACTTTTATTTGAACCAATTGCGAAAACGAGCAGGCCTGCCATCCCGTCCGCCGACACAATTCGAGCTGGAACCCAGGATCGAGCGCGCGGCGGATCTGGTCGAATCGCATCTCGATATCGATTTCGTCTGCAATTGCCTGAATTCCCGATCATGAACCCGCCCTGTCGTACTTTAGAAGAATACACACCTGAAAAACCCATTATTTACATGGATGTCGATAGGTTTATATCCAACGGCTGTCCGCTGTTCATGCCATGCGTCTGCGCCGCCCGAGACCCCCTCAACATGCTCCTGCCGATCTCCGATTTTCACAAGATCGTCGACATGGAAATTTTTTACGAATTGGAAAAAAGCAACGCGAGACGCTGAGATTTCTCCGAAGAGGACGGCTCTCGAAAGAGCAGCCTACCGAAAATAACAAAAAGGGGAATGTCTGCCGTCTGAAGATTTCGGGAGATGCGCGTCTGGAACGAAATGGCGGTGGAAAACGCGCCGATGTCCAGCATAAAATATATCTGGCCTGCCTGAACACCGATATGGAATCGTCAGTCAGTCTTCTGTTACGAAATCGATGTGCCGCGAGGTCAGGGAGGATCCGGACACGCGGGGCGCCGGCATCATTACGGCAGAGAGAAGATTCTACTATCCAGAAGTATCCCGTCTTGTCCGCGTCATCGACTCTGACACCATCACTGCCGTCATCGACGAAGAGCTTGTCCGGCGGATCGAGTCCGGCGAAAAAGTTTCATGGCGCGACGTTCAGGAGGCGAGCGTTCAGATTTGGCGGAACAAGTTAATGAGTTTGCCGGTTCGTCCGGTGAGAGGACGCGATGAACTCATGGCATAGAACGGGAAATACAACACGTTTATTGGCTACATGGCCGATGTGATGCCGATTCTCGAATCCGGCAACGAGGCTTTTGTCATATGACGGGCAAGGGTAGAACAAGCGAAGGTGGGGGTTTGGATCAGAAACCCGTGACCCACAGTCCGGGCGCCGAGTGGAAAATCATTCCGCCGTGGAGCCGCCCGGAGCGGGAACGGATCGGGATGCGGAATCCCATCGCTCACCGCTCGAGTATGCCGCGGAAAACTGGGACGCGCCTATCATCGTTACCACCTCAGTCCAATTTCTCGAATCGCTCTTCGCCTCCTCTCCCTCGCGATGCCGGAAACTTCACAACGTCGCCCGATCCGTCGTCATCCTCGACGAAGTTCAAACTCTCCCGACCCACTTGCTTTCGCCAGTCCTGAATGTTTTCCGCGAACTCCAAAAAAATTACGGCGTCACGTTTGTCTTCAGTTCCGCCACCCAGCCGGCGTTCCGAAGAAGTTCCGCTCTGCCGGATGGATTCGACGAACATGAGATCACCGAAATCGCGCCTGATCCGCCCCGCTTGTTTACGACGCTGGCTCGCGTCCGCTACAGCCGGCCGGCCGCGGACGGGAAATTATCATGGCCGGAAATGGCCGAGCGGCTCGCGTCATCGCCGCGGTGTTTGTGCGTCGTCAATGTGAGGAAGCACGCATTCGAATTGTGGCAGGCGATGGTGTTGATTTTACGGGATGGGGAAGACCGCGCATCCCTGTTTCACCTCTCATCCGCCATGTGCGCCCAGCATCGGCTGGATGTTCTCGCCGAAATTCGATCCCGCCTGGATCCCTCCAATCCCCGTCCGTGCCGCGTGGTCTCGACACAACTTGTCGAGGCCGGAGTCGATCTCGATTTCCCCATCGTCTATCGCGCCCTGGGACCGCTGGATTCCATTGTTCAGGCCGCCGGAAGATGCAACCGCGAAGGCCGCCTCCATGATGCGTCGGGGCGGAAGGTATTAGGCGAGGTTGTTGTCTTCAAGCCCGCGGAAGATGGAATGCCGCGCGGTGTTTACCACACCGCGACGGGACTCACGGCGGGGATTCTATCCAGGGAAAAGATGTTGGAAACATTATCCGCCGATCCGGCCGTTTTCTCCGATTATTTCGGCCAACTCCACGCGCTTGTCCCGACCGATCACGAACGTTCGGGTACATCATCAATCCAGCATGACCGGGGGAATCTTCGATTCCGACAGGTTGCGGCGAAGGCGCATGTCATCGAGCAGGATACCCGCGCGATTGTCGTGTCCTACGAAAAAGGCGGGGAGCGGATTGAGGACGTTCGCCGGCGGCAATGGCTGGGTTACGAGGATTATCGCCGCCTCCAGAGATACATGGTCAATTTGCGGGATCGAGATTTCCGGAAAATGCTTGAGTTGAGGCTGATCGAGCCTCTGCTCAAAAATATTGACCTTTTCGTTCTGCTCCCGAATTGCTATCATCCTCAACCGGGCATGATTGTCGATAACCGGCCATCGGAGGATTTTGTCGTATGACTGCAAATCTCATCCATGTGCGAGTCTGGGGCGATTTCGCCTGCTTCACGCGGCCTGAAATGAAAGTTGAACGCGTTTCGTATCCGGTGATGACGCCATCCGCCGCGCGCGGCATACTCGAAGCAATTTTCTGGGAGCCGCAGATACATTACGCGATCGACTCCATCCGCGTGGTGAAAAAGGGACGCTGGACGTCCATACGGCGCAATGAGGTCGAAAAAGTCGTCAACATTAATAATGCCGAAACGTGGATGAGCAGACCGGACGGGTTTACGCCCATTCAGGCGGGCGGCGGCGCGCCGGACGGCACCCAGCGCAACATGCTCGCGCTGGCGGATGTCGAATACGTCGTGACCGCCGAGGTCAGATTGACGAAATTGGCCGAACCGCCCAAGGATAACATTCAAAAATACGCAGATGAAATCCTGCGTCGCGCGCAGAAGGGCAAGTGTTTTCACCGGCCCGCGCTCGGATGTCGCGAATTCGCCGCCGACTTCGAATGGGTGGACGCTCCGGCCGCCGTTCATCTATGTGGTTGGCCTCAGGAGGATCTTGGCATCATGCTTTACGACGTCTTTGATCTGCCGGCCCGCGCCGCCGGATTTCGGTGGTTGCGGCCGGAGGAGCTTGCCACGGCGACACATGAACCGGGTGTAAATGTCGGCGGCACGGTGTCGACCAAACGCCGCAAAAATCGGGATGCCCCGATTCCGCGGACGTGGGCCGGTGAAAAAGCCGCGCCGAGGGCGGTCTTCTTTCGGGCGGCGATTCATAACGCCGTCATGGACTGCCATCCGGAACGCGTGAGTTTTCTGCGCGCGGACGGCGCGTAATCATGTTGCTTCGCGCTCTACACGATCTGGCTCACGCAAGAGGATGGCTGGACGATACGGCGTTTGACCGTAAACCAGTTCGATGGATAATTCCAATCGATTCGTCGGGAACGTTGATCGGGGTCGGTCTTATCGAAACAACAGGCGATGCGGACGGGCCAAAAAATCGCGGGAAATTATTTGATGTTCCAAGAACTTCGCGCGCCAAGGATGCAGGAGGGATAGCCGAATTTCTGGCTGATGGCATGACTTCCGTCTTCGGACTCGATGCGGAGCCGGATAAAGTCTTGTCGCCAAAGCAACGTTCCGAAAGAGATCGTAACAACAAAATAAAGACGGAGGATTTCTTCAAGCAAATCGAACACGCGCACGAAGCAGCTCACTTACCCGAATTGAAATTTCTGCTTGAGTTTCACCGGCTATTCATGCCGAGCAAGATTTTACGTTGGGGAACAAGTTCAGAGTCAAAACAAGGAGAAAAAAATAAGTGGTGGGTGAAAACCGCCAACGGCGCCGATGTACCTCTCGGCAATGGGGATATGTTTACGTTTCAGGTGGCCGGGCAAATTCTCCTTCTAGAGGATCGATTGCGTGATTACTGGAGAAGCAATTTCGCGCGGGAAATGACTGAAAAATCCGGGGAAGCGGTAAGTGGTATCTGTCTGCTGACGGGTGACCAAACGCCTATCGCATCGACACATTTACCGAAAATTAAAGGCGTGCCCGATACCCAATCGTTTGGCGCCAGCCTGGTTTCGTTTGACAAGGCCTCGTTTGTTTCATACGGATTTGATCAGAGTCACAACGCGCCAGTGGGAATTGATGCGTCCAGAGCGTATGCCGTTGCGCTCAATCGGTTGATTACCGACCAGAACAGCAAACTTTTGGTCGGCCGAACTATGGTCTGCTTTTGGGCGAAACAGCAAGTCGAAAGCGGATCTTTTTTCGCCCGCATGCTGAACAAACCGGATTCCCGGAGCGTCCGTGATTTTCTGAAGGCGCCCTGGCAGGGCGTCAACCGTGGACTTGTCGGGCCGGACCGTTTTTACAGCGTGACGTTGTCAGGAAACTCCGGACGGGTGGTTGTCCGTCATTGGTTGGACACAACGGTCGAACGGGCACGTGAACAACTTCGACAGTGGTTCCTCGATCTCGAAATCGTTTCATTCAATCCTGAACCCGAAGAGACCGATACACCACCGCACTCCATATTTAAATTGGCCTGCGCGACCGTCCGGGAGGCCAAAGATATTCGGGCAGACGTTCCGGCGCAACTGTATCGCGCGGCCATCGAAGGAACTCCGGTGTCGGTCATGCTGTTGAAACCTGTTTTGCATAGATTTCAGGCGGACCTGATGAAGTACGGGACGGGTGTCCTAAACAACATTTCCCGTTTCGCCCTCATCCGCCTGATTCTCAATCGAAATCCCAAGGAGGTTGTCATGCCGTCCAAGATTGACGAAAGCATTACCGATGAAGCCTACCTGTGCGGCCGTCTGCTGGCCGTGTTGCAGAATTTGCAGGACATGGCGCACAACTATAATTTGAAGACCGGCATTGTCGAACGCTACTACGGCGCGGCCTCGTCGTCGCCCGCGTCCGTCTTTCCTGTCCTGTTGCGCCTCGCGCGACATCACATGAAAAAATGCGAGTCGATCGGAAAGATAGCCATGGCGAAGGGCATTGAAAAACGGATCGGACAGATTCTCGTCCATTTCCGGCCGGCGGGATCGGGTCTGCCGCCGGAATTTCCCCGCGTGTTCGACCTTCAGGCACAAGGCCGGTTTGCCCTTGGATTTTATCAACAAAAAGCGTACAGACCCGAACGTCAGAGCGATGAAATGGCGGGTGAGGAACTTCCTGAACCCGTTTCCGAAGGAGGTGAGTCATGAAAACATTTCCCGGACGAATCACAGTTGATCCCGAGACCTGCGGCGGCCGCCCATTTTTCAAGGGCACCCGGATTCCGGTGTATGTCGTTCTCGAAATGCTGGCGAACGGCGAAGACCGGAAAGACATTTTCACAAACTATCCGGATTTGCGCGTCAAGGATTTGAAGGACGCATTGAGCTACGCTAGGAATATCGCGGAGCTTCCGGCCACACCGTTGCGGGCGGTATGACTTGCGTATTTTATTCTCGACAGCAATCTCCCTATGACGAGGACGTCGCATGAATGAGTCCAGATATGAAGTATCCATCGAGATCGCCGGGCCGACAGCACTTTTTACCCGGCCGGACACCGGCGCCGCGCCCGTGTCATATCCGGCGCCGACCTATTCGGCCGCCAAAGGAATTTTTGAGGCGATCTTGCGCCTGAAATCGGTTGAGGTTCGGCCCACAAAGGTTGAGATATGCGCGCCTGTCGTTTACCACGGTTACACCACAAATTATGGCGGGCCATTGAGAAAGCCTGCGAACATCAAGGAGGGTAATTCCTATCAACTCATCGCCACCGTCCTCATCAATGTCTGCTATCGAATTTATGCGCGCACCGAGGATGTCACGGCCGGCGCGTACAAAAGGGACGGGATGCCGCCGTCAAACCCGTGCCATGAGTATCAGGAACGTTTTTTTGAACGACTCGACCGCAGTCAGTGCCATGAAATTCCCTGTCTGGGCTGGCGCGAATTCGTTCCGTCGTATGTCGGCCGATTCCGGGATGCCACGTGCGTCAAGGAGGACATCAACATCGAGATTCCGTCGATGCTTCACACGGTGTGGGACAAACCGATGAATGGAAAGTACGATCCTGTTTTTCGGCAGGATTGTCAAATCACCAAGGGGCGACTGCTCTATGCTGAATGAACTCCGGCACCTCTCTCGCTCTCTTGAATCAGCAGACATCCCCGGCGACAAACTTCATTCGAGCATGGAAAATATGCCAAAGGGAATCACGTTCGTCCTGTATATCGACGCAAGCGGATCGGTGACACGGTGCGAGGAAACCATCGTCAATGAGTCGCAGCGCCTGATGAGGATATATTCCGGCAACAATGGCGTGAGCTTCCCCGGATTCAATTTGAGCTTCTCGAAAAAAAGGCGAGCGATCCTGGATAAGTGCCGCAAGTCGTTTCCAAACGAGGTTGCCAAAATCCTGATGGATGTGCCACCTGAGTTCAAGGCATTCGGAGACCTTGTTGAGCGGTGCAAAAACAGCGCGGCCGGTCTGGACGATTTTTTGACGTCGTTCCGGAATGCCGCAAGTTGTGCCGAGTTATCGAAAAAAGCTCGAACACTTATAGAGAATCTGGATAAGGAGGCGGATGGGACGAAGGCGAAGAAAAAGGAACCGCAGGTGAGTGTTTTTCTTGAGATAGACCGTCCTGGCGACTATCCCTATCCGGTCGCGCATCCGAGCACAATAAAATTCCTCAACTGCCTTCTCTTTGAAAAGATGTCGGGACGCACGTTTGCCAAGGGAGGAAAGGGTTCGCGTGCAAAATCGGGCCGAAGCGCATTCGGCGGTGAAGGAGAGATTGAGACAAGATTCCCAGCTGTAACCCTCCCGATGTTGGGAAAGGTCATACTGTTTTCAATGACCAAGGATTCTGCGTGTCAAATTCGCTACGACCGAATTGAAGCCGACGCCTTTCAAGTCTCCAAGTCTGCCGTTCAGTCGATGAAGGACGCACTCGCAACGATCATGCGACCGGAACGTAAAGGCAAAACGTGGACGGCAGTCGCATCATCTGCCAAGAGTAAAAATGACATCCTCATTGCTTATCTTGAAAGTAGACCGGAAACCGACGCGCTTTTTGCGACATTTTTCGGCGACTCCATGGCGAATGCAGGCGATCTCGCTGTGGCCAGATTTGAAGAGGCGTGCAGGACGGTCGTGAGCGCCTTGGATGGGATTCGAGCGCAGTCGGTTGACCCGCATCTGCGTGTGTTTGTCCTTTCGAAAGCCGACCAAGGCCGGACGAAGGTCGTTTTGAGCGAATCCTATCGGCCTGACGAAATACGCCGCGCCGCCGAGAACTGGAATGAAGGCGCGAAAAACATTCCGCGGTTTGAGGTTTTCATTCCTCGGGAGAAAGGCAAGCCTGCCGAACGGGTTGGACCTCGAACGCCATTTCCGGGTTGTGTCATGCGAACACTCAATACCGTATGGCGCCGAGGAGCGACAGAAAGCGCGGCCGCTCCGGGATGCACGATAGCGGATGTCCATCGCGTGTTTCTTCGGAAAGACCGTCTTGCAACGGATCGCCTCCTCGGTATCGCCGTACGGCGATTCGCAGGACTTCTCGTCCCTGTTGCGGCCGCCCAAAAAATGCGCACTGCGGGAGATGTTTCTGTCCCGGCGCGTAAAGCCGCGCTCGACGCGGTCTCTATTCTTGGAATACTGCTCTACAATCTGTCCAGACGAAAGGAGAATTACATGAAATCTGCGTCTTATGCCATCGGGAGGATTCTTTCGATGGTGGATCAACTTCATGCTCTCTATGCGGAGGAAGTCCGCAAGGGCATGCCGAATCAACTTCTTGGAAACTCTCTCATGGCCACCGCGCTCGAACGGCCTCAAACCGCGCTCGATCTTCTGGCCCAGCGCATCCTCCCCTATCAGGCTTGGGCGCGGATCGCGAAGGGCGAGAAGGCGGGGTTGGCGCGATGGTTCCTGGAGGAACTGGGCGAATTGAGCGCGCAGATCAAGGAATGCGGAGTTCCAGAACGAACAAGCGAGATGGATAGGGCCGAGATGCTTCTCGGGTATCTCGCAAGAACGGAAAAGTCGGAAAAGGAGGCAGTGGCATGATCAAGCGGACAACGGGACTGCTGATTCTCGAAGTTCGAATGTCAAATCCAAACGGTAATCCCGATCAGGACAGCGACCCAAGGCAGAGGCCCGACAATCGGGGTGAGATTTCCCCTGTTTCGGTCAAGCGGAAAATCCGCGACCTTGTCGGCGACAAGGAGGGACCGGTCTGGCAAGGGGTCGGGAAGGGACTTGATTCGGCCGAATTCGAAATTCTCGAATCACGCGGGCGGGATCGAGAAAGGATCGACAAGATGTGCAAGGAGAAATTTGACGACTTTCAGAAGACTTTCTGGGATGGTCGAGTATTTGGAAACACTTTTCTTGAAGAGGGAAAGGGCGAGTCGATTCGCACCGGCGCCGTCCACTTCGGCGTCGGCTTGTCGGTAGCTCCGGTCGATATTGAGCGGATGACGTTCACGAACAAGGCGGGCGTCGAGGAGGGCAAGGATCGTGGAATGGCGCCGCTGGGATTTCGTGTCGTCCGCCACGGCGTTTATACCGTTCCATTCTTTGTGAATCCGACCGCCGCCAGGAAATCCGGTTGCGAGGAACGGGACATCGACCTTTTGTATCGTGTCATCCCGTACATCTACGACCACACCCGGTCGATGGTCAGGCCGATGGTCGGTATTCTCCACGCGTGGTCGGTTGAACATAAATCTCCCATTGGGTCATTCTCGGATTTTCGGCTGATTGACGCGCTCACGCCGCGCATGAAGAATAAGGACGACAAGCCAGCGGCGATCGACGACTATAATATCCCGAGTTGGGCCGATGTGCCGGAGGATATCCGGGCGAAGGCGGGTGGCTGTCGGGATCTCATGGCCGTATGACAGCACCGGAGGTGATTCCTCTCGCACATAGCGGCCGCGACGGGGCGGCGGCGCAGACCTATCCTGACCACATCCTCTCAGTCGCCGAATCTGCCAAGCGGTTCGCCACGGAAGTATCGCGATATTTTCGGTTGCCCGCCGACCGTTCCAGATTCGTTGACACGGTTCAGACCGCGGCCGTCTTCCACGACATTGGGAAACTTTGCGTCGAAAATCAGGGGGCCTTGCACAGCGGTGACGGTACGCGCCTGCCTGTCAATCATGTCGATGCTGGAGTGGCATATCTTCTGGATCCGAATCTGGTAGACATCCCCGCCGCGCTCCTTGTTTACGCGCACCACATCGGTCTTCCGTCCCTTCTCCGGGAATTGGAGGAAAAGAAGAATAATTATTTCCGCGACATGCATCTCATTGAACGGACTCGGCAGGAATTGCCCGAATATGTTTCAGAACACAGAAAACACATCCCGATAGAGGCGCCCGTTTCATCCCGTCAAAGCGTCGAAGGCGGTCTCTGGCGGCGAATGGCTCTTTCCTGTCTCGTCGATGCCGACCATTCCGATACCGCGCGGCACTTCGATGGTGTCGTTCAACCTGCGTCTTTGCCGCTTCGCCCAGGAGATCGCCTCGCGTGGCTCGATGACTACGTTGCGCGTCTGGGACGAAATGGCGGCGGCAAACGCGCCAATGTCCGGCATAAAATATATCAGGCATGCCGGGACGCAGATGTCGAACCATCCATTCGAGCGTGCGACAGTCCCGTTGGATCGGGGAAAACGACGGCCGTGATGGCACACTTGTTGAGCGTTGCGAAGACAAGAGGCTTGCGCCGTGTTTTTGTCGTCCTTCCATTTACAAATATCATCGACCAATGCGTCTCCGTTTTGCGTGATGCCATCGCGCTCCCCGGTGAGAGCGCGGACGAAGCAGTTGTGCCGCACCACCATCGCGCTGAATTTGCCGACGTATCCCTCCGTCACCTCGCCGCGCGATGGGACGCTCCCATTGTCGTAACGACGGCGGTTCAGTTTTTCGAGACGCTGGCCGGCCATCGGCCTGCATCCGTGCGGAAACTTCATCAAATCGCCGGGTCGGCGGTTTTCATAGACGAAGCCCATGCGGCGCTACCGGCCCATCTTTGGAAACAGGCTTGGCTGTGGATACGCGAGTTGGCGGATGACTGGGGCTGTCACTTTGTCCTCGCGTCAGGGAGCCTGGCGCGGTTTTGGACGCTCCCGGAATTTTCAGACCCGCCAATGAATGTTCCCGATCTGGTTTCAGAGAATCTGCGCCGGGAGGCCGCCGAATTCGAAACGAGCCGGGTTCGATACGAGACAAGGCCGGAACCGTTGGATTTGGAAAAACTCGTTTCGATGGTCTTCGAGTTTCCGGGACCGAGGCTCATGGTTTTGAACACTGTTCAATCCGCGGCGGTTGTCGCCGAGGCTGTCAGCCGCAAGTCCGGGCGGGAGCGCATCGAGCATCTATCGACAGCCCTCGCCCCGCGCGATCGAGAGCCGGTCATCAAGCGGGTCAAACTGCGTCTGTCTGACAAATCCGACACGGAATGGATATTTGTTGCCACCAGCTGTGTCGAAGCGGGTCTTGACCTTTCATTTCGCACAGCCTTCCGGGAGTCCTGCGGGCTTGTGAATCTGATCCAGCTGGGCGGCCGCGTCAATCGTGAGGCGGAATATGAAGAAGCCTGCGTGTATGACATCCGTTTGAAGGATTC
>Ga0114945_10001778_pt1 | contig 13103 bp, 14 predicted proteins | sample OV2TP3_FD_87194 | JGI IMG/M metagenome (GOLD analysis project Ga0114945, IMG submission 87194) | Hot spring microbial communities from Beatty, Nevada to study Microbial Dark Matter (Phase II) - OV2 TP3 | ecosystem: Environmental > Aquatic > Thermal springs > Hot (42-90C) | place: USA: Beatty... | reverse complement strand
GAGGAGGACGTAGACAAGAGACAATCGCGTGTCGTCGCTGCGCTCCGACGAGCGATCACGATCAACGGAACACGTGATCACGATCGGTCGGACTGAGCGATCATGATGGCCGGAATACGCAGGGACCGAGGAAGAGGCGCGCCCGGTCAATCCCGAGAGCGCCATAGACCACGACGCTCCCCTCTCGCCGAGCTTCTCGCTCGAGGATCGAAAGCCGCTGGTCCTTGGACACACTCGCCAGATAATCCCAGACCTTGTCCGCCTCCCGTGGCGGCGTCTGCGCGGTGGCCAGGGCGAACCACCCGAGCGCGAGCGCCAGCGCGAGCAGCAGGCCCCTGACGGGCCACCCCAAGATGCGTCGCCTTCCAACTTGCAGTCCCATCAGTAACCTCCCGCCACTTCGCGGCAACGACGTGGCTGTCACAGGTGCGCACACCCCATCGCAGAGTCCGCTTGTCCGCGCCGCGCCGCTCCTCCCACGTGTGAACTACGTTGACGGTCCGTGCCCCCGCCTCACGGCGCCTGAGGCAGGGTGACCTCCGCCTGTCCCACCGTGACGAGCTCCCCACGCTGGGTCTTGCAGGCCACGCTCAGGTAGACTCGCTTCCCGCCGGCGATCGGCTCCACGCGATCAACGACGCCCGTCGCCGTCAGGGTGTCGCCCTCCAGCGTGGGCTTGATGAACTTCGCCTGGACCCGCGACCCCGCAAAGACCTGCTCCCCGAAGTGAACAGCGATGAGCTCGCTCAGGTACCCGTGGGACATGAGGCCCTGGGCGATGGCCCTCGGGAAGCCCTTGCGTCGAGCAACCTCGGGAAAGCAGTGCACGCTCTCCCCCGTGTCGTAGTCGTGTGCCCAGCGCGAGAACGCGATCATGTTCTGGAGCTTGAGCGTCTTCTGGATCGGCGGCAACTCGAAACCCGGGACGACCTGGCATGAATCGATGGGCATCTGGCCCTCCTTACCGCGACACCGGCCTGGTCCGTCCCACCCCGCGCTCGCTGTCGTCTCGCAGCATGCGGACCTGGCGGTAGAAGTAGACGGGCTCTCCCTGTGGCGTGGCGAAGTGCGCTTCGTAAACGACCCACTTCTTCCCCCGGCGCTCGTACTTGTCGGCCACGCGACTCCGCACCCGGAGCTTCTCCCCCACCCGGAGCGGCCGGTAGATGATCGAGTCCTGTTGGGCATGGAGCGTCGCCTGGTCGGGCTTCTCCTCCATGCCGTACTGCTCATCCACCATCAGCACGAGTGCGGCCTGGGCGAGCGCTCCGGGATGAACGAGCGTGCCCTCCGGCGACGACCCCGCCCGATACCAGGGGGAGTCGTCCTTGAGGGCCGCACAGATCGCCTCGTTGAACTCTCGGGACACTTCAAAGTCTCCGGCGTCCTCCCAATCCGTGATGGTGACGTCTTCCCAGTCCTTCCAGCGCACGCGCAACCCCATCGCGTCTCTCCTTGGCGCCCATGGCACGGCGCCAGTGGGATGGTGGGAACCGCATGGCACGGGTTCTCACACGTTCATCCCCTCGTTCGCGGTTTGTTGAGGATCCCCCGCACTCGACCACCATTGAGGCCCCGGCGGACGTTGCCCAGGACGACCTCGGCCTCCCGCAGGAACAGGTCGAGCGAGCCGCCCGCACAGTGGGGAGTCAGCAGCGCGCTCGGGCAGCCGAGCAGCGGGTTGTCCGCCGAGACCGGCTCTTCAGGGAACACGTCGACCCCCGCTCCCATGAGGTGTCCGTCCCGCAACGCCTCCGCCAGGGCCTGGTGATCGACGATGCCGCCTCGCGTGGTATCGATCAGGACCCCACCCCGAGGCATCCGACGGATGACGTCGCGGCTGATGAGACCGAGGGTTTCTGGAGTGCGCCGCACGTGCAGCGTGAGCACGTCCGACGCGGCGATCAGTTCGTCCAGCGGGGAGAACGATACCCCGAGGCGCCGCTCCTCCGGAGGAGGCAGACGGTTCCGACGAAGGTAGCTGATCCGCATGCCGAGCCCTCGCGCCAAGCGAGCAACCTCAGCGCCGACGTCCCCAAACCCGAGGATGCCCAAACGCCGACCCTCGAGGGTACCGAGGTCGGCCATGCCCAGCCAGTTGTAGCAGCCCGCGACATAGGGCACGGGTGGGTCGCTGCCATGGGGTGCTGGAACCCACCCGTGGAGGGCCGCCGTGAGGGGTCCCAGGCGGTGGGTGACCGCCAGCATGAGCATGATCACGTGCTCGGCCACGCTGCGAGTCGACAGAAGTCGGAGGCGCGATACCACCACGCCGCGCGCCGTGCATGCGTCCACGTCGATGTCGTGGTCCAGCGATCCGCAGAACTGGACAAACCGTAGCCCCGGCATGTTCCCGAGGAGCTTCTCGTCGACGCGCCCGCTGACGGTGACGTACCCGTCGGCCCCCGCGAGGACGTTCCGCCACTCCGGGTGATCGGCCCACCTCAGGACGAGACCCGAACGGATCCGGTCCAGCCGCCGCTGCCGGCGCGCATCGAGCGGGGCTCGTTCCAACAAGGCGAGGGTCCCGAACCGCTCGACCGCGATCTGCCAGGCCTTGCCGTCGCTCATGATCTCGTCCGAGCGTTCACCGGCCTCCCAGGGCTCCGGGACGTCCCATCAGTCGCCCGCTGCCGGACACTACGCGAACCCCTCCGCCTTCATCCGGATCAGCGCTCGCCGATGTCCTTCGACCACGAAATCCACATCCTCGCGGGTGTGGGCCGTGCTGAGGAACCCGAGGTGAACCGGCGACGACAGGAACACGCCCTCCAAGCGCAAGTACGCGCCGAGGACCCGCAGCGCGGTGGTATTCATGCCCTTCTGCTCCCGTCGGCTCCGGGGCGCCCGGGGGACAAAGTGATACCCCCACATGGACCCGATGCCCGTCACATGGGCAGCAACCCCGAGCTCCTCGAAGACCCCCTGGATACCCGCCCGCAGTCGATCTCCGAGCTCGTCGAGATAGCGGTACTGCTCCGGATCGCGCAGCAAGACCTCCAGTTGAGCGTTTCCGGCGACCAAGGTGAGGGGATTCGCCGAGAAGGTGCCAAACATGATGACGTGGGCCACATTCTCGGCCGGCTCCACCAGGCCCAGCACATCGGCGCGTCCGGCGATGGCCCCGGCCGCGCCCCCACCGCCGATGATCTTCCCGAGGGTCACGAGATCGGGCGTCACGCCGTAGTACCCACAGGCTCCGGAGATCCCCAACCGGAAGCCGGTGATCACCTCATCGACGATCAAGAGAATGCCGAGCTGCGCGGTGAGCGCCCGCAGGTCCACGAGCAGCTCTCGATCGATCGGGATCGCCCCCGCGGCCCCCTGGACGGCCTCGACGAACACGCACGCTAGGTCGGCGGCCTCCCGGCGAATGCGGTCGAGGCAGCTGCGGTCGTTATACGGGAGGACGACCACCTGCGCCAGCGCGTCCGCCGGAATGCCGAGGCTGTCCGGGACCGCTTCCGCTTGCTCGGGCGCCCCTTTCGCGCGGAAGAAGCTCACCACTCCAAAGTCGTGCCACCCGTGCCAGCCGCCCTCGAACTTGGCGATCTTCGTCCGTCGCGTCGCTGCCCTCGCGATACGCGCCGCCCCCAGCGTGGCTTCCGTGCCGCTGTTCAGGAAGACGACGCGCTCGGCGCCCGGGACGTGGCGCACGATCTTCCGGGCCACCGCCTCTTCCGCCGTGACCGGACAGCCGAACATGATGCCGCGATCCAACTGCTCCCGAAGCGCTCGGGTCACCGCAGGGTGCCCGTGCCCGAGAATCAACGGCCCGAACCCGAGATTGCAGTCGACGTACCGCCGGCCGTCGATGTCGTAGAGGTATGCGCCCTCGCCTCGGTCAATGAAGAGCGGCAACGGCCAGAAGTGCCGCGTCCTCGTCGTGCCGCCGGACACGACCTCCGAGGCCTCGCGGAAATGCGCGAGGCCCCGCGGCGTCGTCGCCTGGACGAGGTCCGCGACCTCGTCTACCGTTCGACTCGCTTTAACTGTCGCCACTGCCATCCTCCTGGCCCTCCGGCCCTGTCGCGATGACCCCTCCCCCTGTCGCGCACCGAGACCTCAGGGCCGAACCGATTGGCCCGCTGGGTCCGTCCCTGCCAAGACCTACCCTCTGGCGAACTTCGCGGGCCGCTTGTCGACAAACGCCATGATCCCCTCGCGGACTTCAGGCGTCTTGAGACTCTCAAGCTTGGACGCCTCCTCACACCGAAGCCCCTCGTCGAGGCCCAAGGTCACCACTCGCTCGACCGCGGCTTTCGACAGGGCCATGGCCTGCGCCGGGCCCTGCGCGAGTCGCCGCGCCAGTTCCATCGTCGCCGTCGCGAGCTGGTCGGCCGGCACCACGCGGTTGAAGATGCCGATCCGCATCGCTTCCTCGGCGTCGATGATGTCTCCGGTGAAGATCAGCTCCAGGGCCCGCGCCACGCCGACCGTCCTCGTCAACAGGTAGGAGCCGCCGGCGATTCCCCGTCGAATGAAGATGTCGCCGAAGCGCGCGCGATCCGACGCGATCCGGATGTCGCAGCCGAGCACGAGTCCACTTCCGGCACCGACGGCGACCCCATTGACCGAGGCGATCACCGGCTTCGGCAGCCGCCGGAACTCGCGGACGATGTTGTGCCACACGATCTCGACTTCCTGCTCCGGCGGACACGCCCCATCCCGCGGATCGCTCTCCTTCATGTCGTCACCCGCACAGAATCCCCGCCCAGCGCCCGTCAACACCAGCACCCGGATCGTCGGATCCTCGCGGACGAGTCGAATCGCGGCGAACAGCTCGCGGTGCATCAGCATGTTCATGGCGTTCAACACCGCGGGGCGGTTCAGCACAATCGTGGCGACCCCTCCCTCCCGCTTGAACAGGAGGGTCTCAAAGCTCGGCTCACGGGCCTCGGTCATGGTTCCTCCCTGATCCTCCTACCCGGTCGCCCCGCGCGCTCGAAGCAGCTCCGGGATCTCTTCGATCGTCCGCGCCACGGGCGCCCCGGCATCGGTGAGCGCCCGCCGCTTCGCTTCGTACGTCCCCTTCGCACCCACGACGATGGCGCCGGCGTGCCCCACGGAGTGCCCCGGGGGAATCGTGCGACCCGCGAGAAACGCCACGACCGGCTTCGTCACGTGTCGCGCCACGTAGTCCGCGGCCTCCTCTTCGTCCCGGCCCCCGATCTCACCGATGAGCACCATCGCGCGAGTATCCGGATCGGCTTCGAACAGCTCGAGGCACTCCCGAAACGTGGTGCCCTTGATCTCGTCTCCGCCCACGCCGACGACCGTGGACTCCCCGAAGCCCCGGCGCTTGAGCTCGAGCAGCACGGTGTACCCGAGCGTCCCGCTCTTCGACATGACCCCGATGTCTCCGACGGCGCACACCTCGGCGCAGTAGAACCCTGCCTTCGCTTGGCCGGGGGAGATGAGGCCGCTACAGTTCGGCCCGATGAGCCGCGTCGGTGAGCCCCGCAGCCGCTGCTTGATGAGCACCATGTCGTGCACCGGCATGAATTCGGCCACGCAGACGATCGTCTTGACCCCGGCGTCCTGCGCTTCAAAGATGGCCTCTTTCGCCCGGCCCGCGCCCATCCAGAGGCACGAGAGTTCGGCTCCGGTCTCGGCCACTGCCTGGTGGACCGTGTTGAAGATCGGCACGCCGGCGAAACTCGTCCCCCCCTTCCCGGGGCTCACGCCCGCCACCACGCGCGTCCCATACGCGAGCATCTCGGTCGTCTGGAACCGTCCCATCTGCCCCGTGATGCCCTGGATGCAAACGCGCGTGTCCCGATGGAGCAGGATGCTCATGCGCGCGCTCCTTCCGGTCGGGCCGCACGGCAGGCCTCCCGAACCGCCTCGCCGAGGGTGTCGCACAGCAGGTAGCCCGCCTCGCGGACGATCTTGTGCGCCTCGGCGCCTCGGTTGCCCTGGATGTGAATGAAGCAGGGCTTCGACAGGTCATCGCCTACGTCGCGCAGCACGGCCACCAGGACGCGCGCCAGGGCATCCACCTGGACGCCGCAGGAGGTGAAGTTCACCAGGATGGATCGCACGCGCGGATCGCCTCCCAGCATCTCCAGGGCGAGCCGCATGGCCTCTTCGCTGCGGCCCGCCAGGATGGCGTAGTCGATGTCCATGAACCCCGCCGGCCTTGCCCCTTCCAGGTCGATCCAGTCGAGGATGGTCACGCCGGCGCCAGCCCCCGAGCTGAGCAGCCCCACTTCGCCCCCCAGGGGCACCCACTGGATCTCGAGCTCGCGCAGCCGTCGCTCGACCTCCGAGGCGGGCACACGCTGGGTGTGGATCTCACGCAGCCGCGGCTGTCGGAACAGCGCGCCGTCGTCCACCATGACCCGCGCATCGAGCGCCATCAGGCCGTTGCCCCCGATCTCCGCCAGAGGATTGACCTCGACGAGCGTCGCGTCGAGCCCCCGGAACGCGTCGACCAGCCGCGTCACGACCTCGGTCAGAGAGACCCAGAGGTCGGGGCGCACCTCCAGGCGCTCGAGGGCAGCCCGAACCTGGTAGCCCTGGAGACCAAAAAGCGGGTCCACCGAGATCACCTCGAACGCACTCCGGTCATTCGAGAAGAAGGCCTCCACGTCCACTCCGCCCTGTGTCCCGAGGAGCGCGAGCATCTCGACCCCGTCGAGGGTCACGGCGACGTAGTACTCGTGCTTCACGTCGATCCACTCCTCAACGAGGAGCGCCTCGACTCGGTGGCCCCGGATCGTCGAGTCCAGGAGTTGGCGCGCGGCCCGCGCGACCTCCTCCACCGTCTCGCCCTTGACGACGCCGCCTGCCTGGCCCCGGCGTCCGCTGGGAACCTGGGCCTTCAGCATCACTGGCGGGCCGAGCGTCCGCGCCGCCACCTCGGCGGCTGCCGGATCGCGAACCACCGTCCCACGGGGTGTCACGACCCCGTACTCCCGCAGGAACGTCTTGCCCTCGGACTCGAGCAACAACACTGTCCTCGTCTCCCCCTCGCGACCCGACGGCGCCCTAGATCCGGGTAGCCCGATGGAGCCCGATCGTCACGTCCACCAGCACCACCAGCGCAACCGCCACATAGATCCCGATCGCGGCCGCCGCGACCACGAGCGTCGTGATCGAGTACTCCATGAAGTTGTAGAGCACCACCGGCAACGGATAGAGCCCGGTGCTGCTCAGGAAGATGCTGATCTCGACGTTGATCCACGACATGATGAAGGCGAACAGTCCGGCCGCGATCATCGCCCCCTTGACCATTGGGGCTACGACGAACCCCAGCGTGACGAGCGTATTGGCACCCAGATCGGCCGCGGCCTCTTCAATCCGCACGTCGACGGTGAGCAGCGCCGCGCCCACCGTGCGGATCACGTAGGGCAACACCGACACCACGTGGGCACACAGCAGCCCGACGAACGTATTCGCCGCCCCCAGCATCGTGAAGAACTGCAACAGCGCGACGCCCAGGACGATCTGCGGCAGGATCAGGGGGGACAGCAGCAGCGACCAGATGATCCGTCGCCCCACGAAGCGCTTCCGGACCAGCACGTATGATGCCAGGAAGCCGATGATCGTCGCCAGCACGGCCGACGCCAGGGCGAGCTGCCCGCTCAGCAGGATGGCGCGGACGAACGTCGCATCGCGCAGGAACTCCCGATACCACGTCAGGCTGAGGTCGCGCGGGGGGAACTGGACGTACCCCTCGGACGCGAAGGAGGCGCCCACCAGCACCACGAGCGGCGCGACCAGGAAGAAGAAGACCGCGTAGCTCCACAGGCGAATCGCCCACAGGCCCAGCCGCCCCATGCTCCAATGGCTCACTGTGGGATCCCTTGTTCCTCAGATGGCCGCTTCGACGCCCAGACGACCCCGCCTCGCGCCAACCGCGAGCGCGCGGTTGTAGACCCAGATGAGCAAGAGCGTGACGGCCAGCAGGACGCACGAAATTGCCGCGCCCAGTGGCCAGTTGAAGACTCGGAGGAAGTATTCGAAGATCAGCATCGACATGACCTTGCTTCGACCGCCGCCGAGCAGGGCCGGCGTGACATAAGCACTGAGACTCAAGGTGAACACCAAGAAGCACCCGGCGATGACGCCGGGCAGACTCAGCGGTAGGGTCACTCGCAGGAACGTGGCCACGGGCGTGGCGCCCAGATCCTGCGCTGCCTCTTCCAGCGACCGGTCCAGGTTCTCCAACACGCTTGCCACCGTGAGGACCATGAAGGGGATCATGACGTAGACGAGCCCGACGACGATGGCGAGCTCGTTGTAGAGGAGCCGGACGGGACTCTCGATCAGTCCCATCTGCATCAGGGTTCGATTCAGGATCCCGTTCCGCCCGAGGATCACCGTCCACGCCATCACCCGAATCACCGCGCTGGTGAAGAGCGGCGCGATCAGCAACATGTACGCGACCCGCTTCCAGCGGGGATGCACGACGCGCACGCAGTAGTAGGCCGTGGGGTACCCGAGCACCAGGCACACGAATGTGCTGTACAAGGCGAGCCGGAACGAGCGCCCGATGACGATCCAGTAGTAGGCGTCTCCCAGCACGGTGCCGTACACCGACAGCGTGACGCGCGTCCCGTCGTACACACTCTCGGGCAGGATCAGCGTGAGGGGGAGCACGAAGAAGGCGGCGAGCAGAGCCAGTGCCGGGAAGAGCGGCCACGTGTCCCGGATCAGCGCCCGCCGGGCACGGCCCCGCGCGACGCGCAGTATCCCGGCCTGCTCCACGCCGACCGCAGCCATGCTCATTGACTCAGGACGATGCCGTCTTCGAGCTCCCACGCGGCATACACCCCCGCCCCGGGCTCGAGCTGATCGAAGAGTCCTCGATGTCCGCAGCGCGCTACCAGCGGGTCCCGCGCGCCCACGTCGAGGTATATGAGAAACGAGCCCCCGAGATAGATCTTCTCCACGATCCGGCCCTTCAGCACGTTGGGACTGGTCGGCGGCTGGAGGCTCACCGAGATCCGTTCCGGTCGAATCGCGAGCGTGATGGGGGCGCCCGGCTGCAGCGCGTCCGCGTGCAGGGACTGCGCCCGGATCCGCTGGTTCGCCACGATCACGGCCAGGGGCTGTCCGGGCGTCTCGACGATCCCCTCCAGGATGTTCGCCTCGCCGATGAAGTCCGCGACAAATCGGGATCGCGGACCCTCGTAGATGCTGCGACCGCGCTCGAACTGGAGGACCTGCCCGGCCTCCATCACCGCGATCCGGTCCGACAACGCGAGGGCTTCCTCCTGGTCGTGCGTCACGTAGATGAACGAGATGCCCAGCTCACGCTGAAGGTGCTTCAGCTCGACCTGCATCTGCTTGCGCAGCTTGAGATCCAAGGCACCCAGTGGCTCGTCGAGCAAGAGCACATCCGGACGGTTCACCAGCGCCCGCGCCAGAGCCACGCGCTGCTGCTGACCGCCGCTAAGCTGTGAGGGATACCGAGCGCCGAACTCGCTCAGGCGCACCAGGTTCAAGAACTCCGGAACGCGTCGGTGGATCTCGTCCTTGGCGACGCCACGCCGCCGCAAGCCGAAAGCGACGTTGTCGAACACCGTGAGATGCGGAAACAGCGCATAACTCTGAAAGACAGTGTTCACGGGGCGTCTGAACGCCGGGACCTCCGCCATGTCGCGACCACTGATCAGGACACGGCCGGAATCTGGGAACTCAAAGCCGGCGATGAGGCGAAGCGTGGTCGTCTTGCCACAGCCACTCGGGCCGAGCAGCGAAACGAACTCGCCCCGCCCAACCTGCAACGACACCGCGTCGACGGCCCGAACACGCCCGAACGCCTTCGAGACTGTCTCGAGCCGCACGACCCACTCATCGCCCATGGCCAACCCCAGCCTTCAGACACCCCGTGCGATCGATGCTCCAACCCGCTCGGGACCGCTCCTACTTCACGATCTCCTTGTTCCAGCGTTCCACCCACGCGGTTCGCCGCTCCAGGATCACGTACGGATCGACCAGCCGCAGAGTCTGGACGCTTCCGCCGGGGCCCCAGGGCATCTTGGCCGCGACGTCAGGAGGCAGCGAGACCTTGCTGTTGACCGGACCGACCAGGAGCATGGTCGCCAAAGCGCGCTGCGCCTCGGCACTCACTGCGAAGTCCACGAGCTTCTCGGCAAGCTCCTTGCGCTTCGTCCCCTTGACGATGTGGACGCGCATGTCACCGGCCACGGCACCTTCTTTCGGCACCACGTACTCGATCGGATGGCCTTTGCTCTGCAGGTCCCAGACCTGCGAGGAGGCCAGCGTCGCCACGGCAGCCTCGCCGGTGACCAACAAGTTGGCGCCTGCCGGAGAGCCCCCGAAGAACAGCGCCCCTTGCTTCGCGAGCTCCTGGACCGCCTTGAAGCCCGGATCGATGTTCTGTGTGCCGCCGCCCTTCAGCTCAGCGATCGTGACGAGGATGGGAAGCCCGATGGCATTGTCGGGGCTGTAGAGGGCGACTTTCCCTCGGAACTCCGGCTTCCAGAGATCCAGCCACGAGACGGGCGGCGTCTTGATCTCCTTCTTGTTGTAGGCGAGCCCTGCCGCCCAGAAGCCGGTTGTGATCGCGCGAATGTCGCCATTCTTGTCCTTCTGCACCGCCTGCGACACGACGTCCTTGAGGTTCGGAATCCTGGCCGGATCCACACGGTCGACGAGATCCTCCACGATCGCGTTGTCCGAGACGATCCGATCCATCCACACCACGTCGAGGGCGGGACTACCCTTCTGCTGACGCAGTTTGGCCAGCGTGACCGCCGAGATGCCCTCCTCGATCTCCAGCTTGACTCCGAACTTCGCCTCAAACGGCTTCAGAATGGCGTTCCGGATCGAGTCCGCCCAGACACCCCCATAGATCCCGCTGACCTTCAGGACCTCCTGTGCCGAGCTGACGGATGCGTGCAAACCTACGAGCAGCACGCTCCCCACGAAGACGACCAGCCGACCCCATCCGACTAACGACCCCATGGACTTCCCCTTTCCGCCGCGACTAGCGCGGCCCGCGTGCGCCAGCCCTATTGGGGGCTGGCGCCTTCCACACGCCCACGACACCGTCCTGCCGCCTGTTGCCGGCCACGTGGCGACCGAGCCCGTTCAGCGATTCGGAATAGTTGGGCGGCGTGTTGATCCAGACCGCCGCCGCTTGCGTCCTCCCGGGATTCCTCCAGGAATGCGGGAGGGTACTGTCGAAATAGAGGCTGTCTCCAGGGCCGAGCAGGTACCGGTCGGCGTCATTGATGACGACCTCCAGGCGGCCCCGCAGGACAAACAAGAACTCCTCACAATCGTGGGCGTAGGCCCCGCCACTGCCTGCCCCTGGCGCGATCGTGAACAACTGGCAGTCCATCAAGAGGTTGCCTTCCGCGAGCTGCTCGATCTTGACCCCGTGAGCCACGCCGAGAACCCGCCGCCCGTTTGCCCTGACGAGTCGCTTCTCCACGCTCGCCTGTGGCCCCATCACCTCTCGGATAGTGGTGCCGTACGTCGCGCAGAGGCCTCTCAGAGTCGAGGCCGACGGCCGAGCGATGCCGCGCTCGACCATGCTTACAAACGATGGCGATAGCCCCGCCTTGCTACTGGCCTGCGTCAGGCTCATTCCGAGTCGCCGTCGCAACTGGCGGAGCCTGGATCCGACGACCACTCCCCATGGCATCGACACCCCGGCGACCTCGCTCCGACTGGGCGAGCCCGCCAGGAGGAGCGCAATGGCCGCCGCATTCACGCCCGTCGAGCTTCGAAGACGCCGGACTCGAACAAGCCGCGCCAAATCACCCCGCGAGTACAGCCGGTGCCCTGTGGGGCTCCGCCGGGATCGGATGACTCCCTGCCGCTCCCACACGCGCAACGTCGCCGGACTGACTCCCGCGACCCGAGCGGCCTCGCCGATCCGGTACATGTCAGCTCAACCTCGTCCCGATCGTTTTCATCGAACTTAGAAAATTGCTACAAGTAAACTTCGGCGTCAGAACCGCTGTCAAGCCCCTTTTTGCGCAGTCGGCTACTACAGCCCGAACTCCTTGGTCTTTCAGCAACAATCGTTCTATTGAGTTGCCGACCCGGGCAATTCCGGGGCTGCGGGTTTCGTACGCCGGCGGCGTACGATACGCCCACAGTCAACCGCTCCCGACCTACAATCGTCCTCGGACAGGAGGGATCTCAGTGGACACACCTCGTCTGACCCCGGCCGACGTCGGCATCATCGCTGTCTTCATCGAGATGCTCGAAGCTCGATTGCACGAATTGCAGAGACCCTCGGCATGCCAGAATCGACCGTCCGCCATCGGCTGAACCGGATGACGCGGCTCGGCATCATCGAGTTCACGGCGCTCACCAACCCCCTGCACCTGGGCTATCAGATCTGGGCCATCATGGAGATCCAAGCCGCGCTACCGAAGATCCGCTCAGTCGCGCAGCAACTAGCCGCGGCCCCTCACGTAAACTTCGTCGGCATCACGACTGGCAGCTACGACATACTCGCCGCGGCCGTCTTCCGCTCCAACCGGGAGCTGCTCGATTTCATCACCAACCGGGTATCCAAGATTCCCGGGATCATCCGCACGTCGACCTCAAGCGTTCTCGAGGTGGTCAAGCGTACGATGAGCTTCGAGTTCCCAGAGGGCGTCGACCACTCGGGCGCTGCTTCAAAGAAGCGAAGGTCCCGCGGACCCAAGCCTGACAAGGTGGCGACGGTCAGCCCGAGGCCGCGGATCTCTGATCGCTCACCCACCCGGAATGTCCCGCTTTAGGGGGCGCGTGGAGCCCGAGGTCTCTCTGACTAGCGACGTCTGACGCAGCAGGGGCTCAACATTGGGTAGCCTGTCCCGGTCAAGAACTCCATCTACTTGCCCCGCCTGAACTCCCTCACCACCTGTACCGCTGATCCGGTAAAGTCTCGGCTCAGAGCCTTGCTGATGCCGGGGTGCCCCGATGATCTTCGTAGCCGGTCTCTGGACCTTCCTCCGCGCCTTGGTCTTCGGGTCGGCGGCCATCGCCCTCGAGAACGTAGGCAAGCGCTCCAGCGCCAGGGGCGGGCGGAGCAGATAGCGGGCGAGGTGCTTGAGGCGATCCCGGCGAGGCGCGGGCACCGCCACGTCGGCGTGGAGGCTGAAGCCCGCCAGGCGCGCGCAGCG
>Ga0114945_10001777_pt1 | contig 13108 bp, 15 predicted proteins | sample OV2TP3_FD_87194 | JGI IMG/M metagenome (GOLD analysis project Ga0114945, IMG submission 87194) | Hot spring microbial communities from Beatty, Nevada to study Microbial Dark Matter (Phase II) - OV2 TP3 | ecosystem: Environmental > Aquatic > Thermal springs > Hot (42-90C) | place: USA: Beatty... | reverse complement strand
TTAATTTCATATACTTACTAATTTGATAGGATTAATAGGATTATAACCGACTTTTTTTTCCTTGTCAAGAGAGCCCCCGAAATTAAATTTCTGAGAAGCGGATAAGCTCGATCCCTAGGCTGGATAAGGCGTTACGCAATGGCCGGGAGGAAAAAAGTTTTAGCTCCTTTTCTCTGACTTCGCGCATTGAGCTAAGCCGGCGCAATTCGGAATCGCAAAAACCCGGATGGCAACCGATTTCACCCGTCCCTTCGCCGAGATTCTCGGCAACCGCCAAGAGAGGTTCCTTCCTCCAAATAAACTGAGCCTCCAAATTCCCGAAAAGGAAATCCGTTGTCCTTAGGTCTTTGGTAAGCGAAAGATGTTCGCTCACCTGAAAAATTCGGCTCCTCCGCACGGGGACCTTCCATTTTCTGGCAACCAGAGATAATGCCTTGAAGAAAATTGGAATGTCATGAAGGTGATGGTGAGTATCGAGATGATCGGGAGGTCTGCCGAATCGCCTCAGGAAAAGCCGGACTTGTGCCTCGTATTCCAGGGCCACCTCCTTTTCCGAAGGAGGCTTTGTAAAATAATCATGTGGGCGCCGGAACTGTCCTCCGTCTTTCAAGAGGGTCCGGACTTTGGAAGGTGAATTCACCGGTGTCCCGAGCGTGACATTTAAGTGAACCCCCAAACCCAACGTTTTCCTTCTCTTGAGTGCTCTCACAGTGTCTTCCGCGAGGGGCAAGTTCATCAGAAGCGTCGTGCTCGTTAAAACTCCCCGATCATGAGAAAGTAGAATTCCTCGCGTGACCCCCTCGGTGAGGTTACAGTCATCGGCGTTGATGATGAGACGGCGTAGACTCAAGTGATCCGCTTAAGGAAAAAGAATGACGACTGAAGAAACGGCGTAAGCGCGTTCATGGGCCATCGATAATTCGATGCGAACGTTCTTGGGAAGATCAAATAACTCATAACTTTTGGTCGAAAGAAAAATTTCTGGTTTCCCTGTAGGCCGCCGCTTGACCTCGATTTCGCGGAAATGGAGCCGGTTCTTGCGCCGGATCTCCATGGCTTTCATCATCGCCTCTTTAGCGGCGAAGCGGGCGGCGTAATGCTCGTATTTATAGCGTTTCGATTCACAATAGACGCGTTCGCCTCCGGTGAATATGCGATTGAGGAAGCGATCGCCGTGCCGGCGCACAGCCCCTTCGAGACGCTCCACGCTTACGATATCGACCCCCTGCCTGATTTGCATGGAGTAACTACGAGCGGATGACGAAGAAAAACAAGGCTGCAACCACCAGAAGAGAGACGATATAGAAATTGTTGAAGCGCCAGAAGTCCCAGAGCCTGACAAACCAAGAGATAGACAAAGAAGGTTTTCTTCGGGAATTAAAGTCTTGTTTGATGGTGAGAACTTCTTCTTTGCGGAACCGCAGGTAGGTGCCGCCGATCTTATAAGCATGAAGTCTCCCGCCCTGGACGAGCCGATCCACTTCCCCGTCTTCGACTTCTAGGAAACTTTTGACTTCTTCTTGCGAAAGGAGATTATTCACACTCCGAATTTATACTCGCTCTTTCTGAATCCAGTGGTCGACGGCTGATTTTTTGAAAAGCCATTCGCCGTTCTCCTGTTGGCCGGGAATTTTCTTGGCGCGTGCCCATTCCTCAACGATACGGGCTTCAACCTCAAGATATTGCGCCACATCTTTCAGGGTCAAGTTGACCTCCGGAGCATCTCCCTCTTTAACGCCGAGCATGGCTACCTGACCCTCGAGAACGGCTCCTTCCGTAACGCTCAACCGCGGCGTCGAGACATTTCCTTCCACTACCGCAGGAGCGACAAGAGAAAGACTTTGGGTTGCAGTAATGTCCCCGTTTACCTTACCCGCCACGACAATCCGATCGCCGTGAATGCTTGCCCGCACTTTGGCATTTTCTCCAATGGTGAGATTTCCCCGAGTATCGAGTTTGCCTTCAAAGCTTCCATTGATGCGAAGATTTACAGGGTCTTTAAAGGCAATGGTACCTTGCATACTTGCGTCGACGTCTAAAATCTTTTCCTCGAGTTCCTCTTTCTTCTTCGCCATAGAGAGCCTCCTATTTTTGTCTGTAAAGTAGCATGCCCCCCCTAGTTTTGTCAACGCATAGCGCGTATAATATCGACCTTTTGAAGGGGGGACCAAACATGGCGAAATCAGAACTCAAAGTGGGAATTCAGGCGCCCGATTTTGTACTGAAAAATCAGGGTGAATCGGATGTGAGGCTGAGTGATTTTAAAGGAAAGTGGATCATCTTGTATTTTTACCCCAAAGACAACACGCCGGGGTGCACGGTGGAAGCCATAGACTTTACAAATTACCTCAAAGATTTTACAAAAATGAATGCAGTCATCCTCGGCGTAAGCCCCGACTCATGCCGGAGTCACGTAAAATTCGTTGATGAACAAAAGCTTAAGGTCACGCTCTTGAGCGATCCGGAACACAAGGTCATTGAAAAGTACGGCGGTTGGCAACTCAAGCAGAATTACGGCAAGGAATACTGGGGTGTCGTGCGGAGCACTGCCCTTATCGATCCAGACGGGAAAATCGCCTTCCATTGGCCGAACGTAAAAGCCAACGGCCACGCCCAGGCGGTCAAAGAAAAATTGCAGGAATTTCGGAAGCAAGCTACGCCCGTTTAAGCGCTGGGCAAGATCCGACTCTAATGTGAAGAAAGCGGAAGGAAAAATTTTGCTTGGCACGTTCAAGAAGTTGATCTTTATCGCGGCCCCATCCAGACTGATCGTGGGAACAGGCGCTGATCCGTCATTGGAAACGTATCCAGCGGCGAGCGGCATACATATGGACATGGCCCTTGTCACTCAAGTCCCTGTTGCCGCGCGAGAGAATTTCATAGACCACCTGCTGCATCCAGGTTGTTCCGCATTTCATCTGGGTCGAGACAAAAATATCCTCAGCCGTCGGGTGATACTTGGCCGCCTCACGGAAACTTTCGGCCGTGCAGCTGTAACTCGGGCCGGTGACACCCTCGTAAGTGATTGAAGGAATAAAAGGCTTGGCCTTGCCGCTCTGCTGGAGCTTGGCCTCAAAAGAAACGACGGGAAAGAGAAAGAACGCGTTTTGTTTTAGTTTCTTCTTGAATTTCTCCCTCTCGGCAAGGGGTTTGCCGTAGTAGTTGAGGCCGCGTCGGCTGGCGGTTTCCCAGGCAACGAAGCGGCGGAAATAAAGGATTCCCGCCGTGCGCCACACAAAAAACCCTACGATCAAAGCAATGAAGATTCCGAGGACGGTAAACATAAGTCTTAAAAGCTACCCGAAACTTCGGCGGGCGTCAAGCCATGGGCTCACTGAAACTTTTGTTCTTTCATTGCCTCAAGAACGCGTTCATAGATCAGATTTCTTGGACCGAGGTCAATCACTTGGATTTCGACGCGACCATGATGGATCCGATAAACAATTCGGTAACGGCTTACCCGATAGCTCCATAGACCTCGCAGTTCATCCTTAAGGGATTTTCCCAGATGAGGATCTTCACGGATTGTTTCCAGAGCAGAACGAATTTTTCTTTTAAGATTTGGGGGAAGTTGAGCGATCGTCTCCTCAACAAGAGGAGGGATAACCAGACGGTATTTCAATTCGTGGGTCCAAATACTTGTTCTAGAGACTTGCCTCGTCCACCGCGATTAAAATATCTGAGGTTTTTACGAATCCTCTTCATCGCACTTTCGTCAGAAAGAATCTCCAGAGTCTCCTTCCAGCCTTCCCATTCATCGAAACCCATAATCACTGCAGCCGGATGCCCGTTCTTTGTTACCACATACTCCTGCCCTAATTTATGGGCGCGGCTGATTACTTTCAACAATTTAGGTTTCAGTTGCGTCACGGATACAATTTTAGCTTCCACGGGATTCCTCCTTGTGGTCCATAATTATGGACCACATTAAATATACCTGATCAGAACCCTTCGGTCAATTTTATTTTTGAGGCGGAGAAGCGTCCCCGACGAGATTTGAACTCGTGTCGCCAGAATGAAAATCTGGTGTCCTAGGCCAGGCTAGACGACGGGGACTGCAATGTTAGCGAATGATGAGCCCGGATGGATTCGAACCATCGACACCTGCCTTAAAAGGGCAGTGCTCTGCCAGGCTGAGCTACGGGCCCAGGAGCCGTCCTTGTTTTAAATTGTTTTTATTTCGGCTTCTTTTTTTGCGACGGCCTGATCGACGTCGGCGGTGAAACGGTCGGTCAGTTTTTGGACTTCCTTCTGCCCGTGGTGCGATTCATCCTCGGAAATCGTTTTCTTCTTCTCGAGTCCCTTGATGGCCTCAATGGCTTCATGGCGGACATTGCGGATCGTGACGCGCCCCTCTTCCGCCACCCGGCGAATGACCTTCGCCAACTCCAGGCGGCGTTCTTCCGTCAGGTGCGGAATTTGGATCCGCAAAACCTTCCCGTCATTGATGGGGGTAAGACCGAGGTCGGATTTCAGGATCGCCTTCTCGATCTCCCCGACAATGGAAACATCCCACGGCTGGATTTGGATCGTACGGGCATCGGGAATGCTGATGGTGGCGAGGCCCTTCAGGGGGGTGGGGGTGTTGTAATAATCAATCTGGAGATGTTCCACCAAGCCGATGGAGGCGCGGCCGGTGCGGATATCCTGAAATTCCTTCCGCGTGAGGGCGAACGCCTTTTCCATTTTGCGGTGGCCCTCATCCAGAATTTTCCGAATCTCTGGCCGCTCAGCCATGGGGACTCAAACCTCAGCCGTTACTCTACGCGGGTGCCGATCCCGTCGCCCTGCACCACCCGCCGGATATTCCCGCGTTCCGTGAGATTAAAGACGACGATGGGAAGATGATTGTCCATACACAACGAAATGGCGGTTGCGTCCATCACTTCAAGCCGCCTTTTCAGGACCTCGAGATAACTTAACTTTTTGAATTTCTTAGCGCTTCGGTCTTTGACCGGGTCCCGGTCATAAACTCCGTCCACCTTCGTGGCCTTTAAGATGACATCGGCGCCGATCTCAACCGCGCGCAAGGCCGCGGCGGTATCCGTCGTGAAGTAAGGATTCCCCGTGCCGCCGGCAAACACTACGATGCGTCCCTTTTCCAAATGGCGGACCGCCCGGCGGCGGATGTAGGGCTCCGAGAGTTGGTGAATTTCGATGGCGGATTGCACGCGCGTATGAACTCCGCGTTTCTCGAGCGCGTCTTGAAGGACCAGCGAATTGATCATCGTGGCCAACATCCCGATATAGTCGGCCGTCGCGCGGTCCATCCCGGCCCGCGAAGCCTCGAGACCGCGAAAAATGTTTCCGGCGCCGATCACGCAGGCCAACTCCACGCCTAAGTCGTGGACTTCTTCGATTTCCTCGGCAATCCGGCCCGCCACCTTAGGGTCAACGCCGTATCCCTGATCCCCTTGTAACGCCTCACCCGAAAGCTTAAGAACGATCCGCTTGTAAGCTGCTTTTCCGGGTGCTTTTTTTGCGCTCATCCCGCGGTCACATTACAGGTTTTCGACGTGCGGCTCTTTGCCGATTTCAAAACGAACCACTCTATGGACCAGAATGTTCTCCCCCAACCGGGCGATCATCTCCGTCAAATAGTCACGGATTGTTTTGGTGGGGTCCTTAATAAATTTCTGATCGAGCAATGGGGCTTCCTCGGGGAGGGCCGCTGCCTGCATGGCCAAGTCACGGGCAAAACGTTGAAACATCTCATTGCGGGCCACAAAATCCGTCTCGCAGTTTACTTCCACCAATACCCCGATCTTTCCTCCGGAATGGACGTAAGAAACGATCTGGCCCTCTTTGGCCTCGCGGTCCGACTTCTTTTTCGCGACCGCCAATCCCTTCTCCCGCAGAATGCCCTGTGCCTTCTCGAAATTTCCGCGGGCATCGGCCAGCGCCCTTTTGCACTCCATGATTCCGGCGCCGGTCAATTCCCGCAGCCTGACGATGTCGTCTTTGCTCATGGGAGGATGGATCACTTGGCTTTCTTTGTCTCTTTGGGACGAGGCGTCCGTTTGATTTTAAGCTTCACTTCTTCCTCTAATTTCTTTTTTAAGAATTCGTCGTCGAGTTCCTCGCCCACAATTTTTGGCCCGGCGCTAGCCGGGGGCACCGTCTCGGCGGCGGCCGGCACTTCCTCCTCCTTTTCGGAAAGAGGTACTTCCAGCGTCTGGACCTCTGCCGGATGGGGTTCCGGAAGAGCGACCTCTACTTCCATCATCGAAGGAGCGATCTTTAGAAACTCGTTTCTTCCTTCAGTGATCGCTTCCGCCGACAAATCGCAGAAAAGCTTAACAGCCCGGATGGCGTCGTCATTGCCGGGAATTGGATAGTCTACAAGTTCCGGATCGCAATTGGTGTCGATCAAGGCCACGGTAGGGATCTCCAAAGTCCTCGCCTCGTGCAACGCGATTTCCTCTTTCTTGGTATCGATGATAAAAAGGGCGCCCGGAATTTTTTTCATCTGGCGTACTCCGGTCAGATAACGGACCAGCTTCTCCCGTTCTTTTTTCAGGTGAGAGACCTCTTTTTTCGTGATGAATCTGAAGTTGCCTTCCTTCTCCATCTGGTCAATGGAGTCGAGGCGCGCCACCGATTTTCTGACCGTAGTAAAATTAGTCAGCATTCCTCCGAGCCAACGGGTGTTCACGTAAGGCATATGGCAATGCCCTGCGGCCTCGCAGACGACATCCTGGGCCTGCTTCTTGGTGCCGACGAAAAGGATTTCCTTTCCCTCACTGGCCACTTTCTTGAGAAAGTTCATGGCCCGCTTGAGGCACTCCAAGGTCAACTCGAGATTGATGATGTAGATCCCGTTCTTTTCCCCGAAGATGTACTTCTGCATCTTCGGATTCCAGCGCCGGGTCTGGTGGCCGAAATGGACGCCGGTTTCGAGTAATTGTTTAACGGTCACTTGCTGCACGAAACAATATCCTTCCTTTGAGAAATTCAATTCAGTTATTGTCCTAAAGCGGGTTATAGCGATCCGAAGATTCAGAACCCAGTTGCTCCCCCGTGACAAAAGTGGGCGTATTATAACAAAGTTTTGCGATTCGGCAATGGGTTAAATAGGTGGCGAGAAAACTAGTGAGAAAGCAGCTCTTTGCGGACTTCTTTGGTGGCCTCGACGACCACGCGCAGCTTGTCCTTCGCCTCCTGCACTTCGCGTGTCTTGAGGCCGCAATCGGGGTCGACATAGATTTGCTCCGGGCGAAAAACCTCCAGGGCCTTCTTGATCCGGCCCTTCACCTGATCTTTCGTCTCCAACGCATGCGAATGGACATCGACCACCCCCAGCCCGATTTCCTTGGTAAAGGGGTACTTCCTGAAAAGCTCTAAAAGATTGAAGTTGGAATTCGATAATTCGAGATCAATCTGATCTACCGGAATGTCCAGCATCCCCGGATAAATTTTCTCAAAATCACCGTAGCAGATGTGCGTGAGGGTCTTGGCCTTCAGGCCTTTAGTGACAATACCCATCGCCTCGATGGCCAAGGGAAGCTCTTCGGGCCTGACGGAAACGGCAGGCTCGTCAATCTGGATGTAGCGGGCCCCTGCCTTTTCCAGATCGAGGGCCTCCTCATGAATCACTTCAGCCAGGGCGAGCACGAGCTCCCTCCGGTCAGCGTAGTATTCGTTGAAACTCCAATCCATAATCGTGTAAGGGCCGGTGAGCATCCCCTTGACGGGTCTTTTGGTCAGCCGCTGGGCAAATTGAAACCACTCCACCGTCATCGGTTTTGCCCGTTTGATTTCATCGACCACCACCGGTTTACGGTAATAACGATTGCCATAGGAGCGGACCAGGCCGGAGACTTCGAAGCCTTTCAGAGTCTCTGCAAAAAAAGTCACCATGTCTCCGCGGTACATCTCTCCATCCACCAAGATATCGATCCCGATTTCTTCCTGGAAATGGATCCATTCCTTGGTCGCCTTCTCTTCCAGCTCCCGCAATTTTCTCTCCCGGATTTCTCCCTTATAAGCCTGTGTCCGGGCTCGCTTCAGATAATCGGGCTTCGGAAAACTGCCAACGGAAGTAGTGGGCAGAATTGGAAGTTCCTGCATCATACCTTGACTTTTGCCTCTCTGAATTCGCGGACCACCTTGGAAAGATTCGCAAGCTTCCGCCTGGCGGATTCGCGCGGAAGATATTCCAGGCCGTGGCTGGGACAAACCGACAGGTCCTCCGCGGAAACGATTTGCAGTAATTCTTCAAGCCTTTTCCGGATTTCTTCTTCGGTTTCCATTTTGGTATTCCGGGCGTCGATGATACCGGCAAGCAGTTTTTTGGAGAAATTGGCGCGGCGCCGGTCGGTCGAGCGGCGGTTGGCCGCTTGGTCATTCGGCACCGCGCGGTCGGCGCGGCACAAAATTTTTCGGTTCGCGCTGGCTGTGGTGAAGTCCAACCCCAAGGTAGTGAAAGGAAGCTCCAGGATTTTCGGATAAACCCCCTCGAGGTTTCCAAAATTGAGGAAGAGGACCGTCTCCACATGATCAGGAAATGACTGGGCCAGTTTCGCCCAGATTTTTTTGAAGAGTGGAAATTCTTCTTTAAAATTCAGGAGGGCCGGCTCATCGAATTGGACGATCGTGGCACCTGCCTGCTCCAGGAGTTTGATTTCCTCTCCCAGAATTCCGGCTAGCTTTATTCCAAACTCCTCGGTGCTTTCGTAATGTTTATTGCGGGAAAGTTTGGCTAATGTAAAAGGCCCGGTCAGGAGCGCTTTGAGCGGAACCGAGCTCATCGTATTGGCAAATTGGAAGTCCTTCACCACCAGGCCTTCTTGGGGAGACGTCAAGGCCCCTTCACAGACGGGCTGGCGGTAAAAGGTGTTCGTATCGAAATAACGTAGGAGACCGGTCAGGGAAAAACCTTTGATCTTACCGGCGAGGTAGGTGACGGCGTCATCCCATCGGATCTCGCCGTCCGTCACGACTTCGATGCCGGCATCGATCTGTTCTTCGATGACGGTACGCGTTACTTCATCCTTTACAGCTTCGAGCTTGGCTAGATCGATTTCTTTGCGGTCAAACTGGGCGAGAGATCTGCGGAGGAGCTGCTCCTCGAAAGTATCTCCGATCTTTGGATAGTGGCTGACGACGGTGATTCTAAGCATGGTCAAACAAGGGGCGTATTTTATTGAACTTGGTTTTGGATTGCAAACAGTATTTATCACTCATGCGATGAGTGCTAAAATCTCAATCGAAAATGAAAAGGGTCGCGGCTTTCGGTTTGATGATTATCGCGCTCGCCTACTTCACCCCTCGGAGCGTTCACGCTGAAACGCCAGCGCCGGAGGTCCAAAACTTAAGCAACCGCCGCTATTTCGAGGGGACGCTCGCAGCTATTCAAAAGGCCAAGGAATCGATTTTTCTTGTGATGTACCACGTTCCGCTCGACCCTTCGAATCGGACTTCGCCCGTCACCCGCTTGATCGAGGCACTGATTGGGGCGAAGGCGCGCGGAGTTCGGGTGCAGGTCATCCTCGATCAAGAGATCGATACGGAACGCGCCGGCAAAGGGACGCCGATGAAAAACCTGCGGGCGTATCATGCCCTGAAGGAAAACGGGATCTCGGTTTCCTTCGATAGTCTGGGAAAAAGGACGCATGCGAAACTTCTCGTGATCGATCAGGAGATTGTAATTTTGGGGAGCACGAATTGGTCGCGTGAGGCCCTCGATATGAATTATGAGGCGAATCTTTGGGTTCGCTCATCCGAGACGGCCGCCGAGCTCCTCAAAGATTTCGGCTCGATCGAATTGCTTCAACCGGAAAAGACAGCCCCTTCTGAGGAACGCCTCCGTATCTCCAGAAATTTTCTCTTGGACAAAACCCAAGGGCCGCGTTTCTTGGACGAGCACGCTGAGCGTGCGTTGCGGATTTACTTGATATTGCTATCATGGCAACGTCATCCTGACAATCTAGTGCTTGACTATGAGGAGACAGCCCGACTTTTGGGAATGAAACCGATGTCTCGCGAAGCCTACCGGAGACAAATCATCAAGGTCCTGAAGAAACTGGGCCGTGATTACAAACGGATCCGCTTTGAGCCTCGGCACGGGAAGGAGGCGCTCTTGACGCTTCTTGATCCGGTTCCCCAAGCGGATTATTTTGAGGTCCCGCGCGGACTATTTTCCGGGGGTTGGATTCGCACGCTTTCTCTCCGGGCCCTTTACTCGCTTCTTGTTCTGCAGGACCAAAATTCTTATCCTCGGACAAGCCCGGTGATCGAAGTGGGTCTGGAAACTTTGGAGAAAAGATATTTCGTCTCGCGAAAAACACTCGGTGAAGGGTTTCGAGAGCTCGCCCGAGCGGACCTGCTTGAAATCTATTATGGAAAGACGATCGATTTCTCAAAGAAGGAGTTCGAGACAGCGAGTTATGTCCTTCTTCCTTTTTATGATCCTGCGGTCCGGGAGGAAAGTTTGCGGAAACTTGAAAGGATGTACGGAAGGGAGGCCTTCCAGCAGGCGCGGGGTTATGCGGGGGCTTTTTTTAAGGAAAAGGATCCTGAGATGATCGAGACCTTGCTGAACCTACGCTGGACTTACTCACCGGAATGGCTCGACCTGGCGATGAAAAAGGTGATTCTTAAAAAAGAGGTTGGAAACCCCGCCCGCTCACTCCCCTATCTGATCGGAATTCTCAAACAGTGGAAGGAAAACGGTCGGCCGGCGTTCCAAGCGTAGGCCAGTCCCCGCAAGGGCCAGTCCGCGTTCTCTGGTTCAAGCAACGATGCGATGTCCTCTCTTGTGTCGTGAGGGAGGGAGAATGTGATATTTCGCTTCCGATGACTGACTTTCAAGTTTCTTTAAACTCTTAATGCGGGTGTATTTTGCTTCAGCCAATTGCGGCGGAGCTCGTAATCGGGCAAGACAGATGATACGAGTTTCCAGAATGCCTGTGAGTGGTTCGTGATGCGTAAGTGGCAGAGTTCATGAACGACGACATAATCTACAATAGAAATGGGCGCCATGATGATTTTCCAGTTGATTCTTACCACGCCGCTTTTCGAACAACTGCCCCAACGCCTTTCTTGATTTTTGACGATGACCTGTTTGGGATTGAGACCAAGCAGCTCACTATAATGCGCTACTCTTTGTTGAATAATCGTCTCAGCTTGTGGGATAAACCACACGACGAGAGCATCGCGAATGGCTCTTTTTCGTTCCTCTAAGCTTTGAGGAACGGTTACCAGAATCCTTCGCCCGATCCTTTCCGTAGCGAGAGGGCCTTCTTGTGTTTCAATCTTTTTGATTTTGAGGCGATACCGGCGCCCCAAAAAAAGAATTTCTTCACCGCTCACCAGTTCTTTTTTTGGAAAAAGCCGGGCCCTATTTTTGAAATAAGCCTGCTTACTGAAAATCCACCTGGCTTTTTTTCTTACCAGATCACGGACGCCCCCCTCAGTCACAAAGGGGGGAATCGAGATAACAACTTGCGCATTAGGATGGATGCTTATTGCGGCCGTCTTTGCGCGTTTTCCGATCCGGACGCGATAAGCGATCCGTCTTGAACCGTAACTAACGTAGTTCATGAGCGTAGCGCAGCCTGTTTTTGGCGAGGTCAATAACCTCTCTTGTAAAAGATTCCATCTTCGCGGACTCGAACCCAATGCCTTTTAATAATTCTTTGATCTCCCTTCGCATTTCCTTTTGGACATCAGGTTTATCTAACCAATCAATAATGCGGGTCTTCTCCGAGATAGTCTCAAACATTTTCTTCGTGAAATCACACATTTCCTTATCATCGCCAGAGAATAATCCGTCGCCATAGGGTTCGAGGAGTCCGTAAAAAGCAAACTCATCATCGCTTAGCCCCTTATTTCTAGCCAAGGCAGCTTTTCTTTCCTCTTGATCTTTAAGCTTGACCAATTCCTTAAGAAGTTTGGCCTCGTCTTTGCGCTCGCTCCGATACTCATCGAGCACAAACTCCAACCGATCTTGGAGAGATTGGTAAAAGTGAGGATCTTCAGCCGCCTTGACACTGATTGTCTCGCGAATGGCATATTCAACGTGACTTGCTTTTGCCTTTGCATTTCCTTTCACCCCTAGTTTTTCTTCAAAATCAGGCGCCGTGATGCTAATAGGAGCGAGCAACTCTTCCACGCCTTTGTCCTGAATGTGTGCATGGATAAGATCTTCAACTTTTTTAGCGCAATCCTCAAGGCTCAAACGGTCATCCCGGTAGAGATTTCTCGCGCCCTCCCGAACGGTTCCCAAAAATTTGAAATCAACAAGATACGGATCCACGCAAGGATCCGGCATCAGAATATCGATACTTTTAGCCAAGGCTCTGAAGAGCTCATCAAAGTGAAGCCTGACATCCTCCGGTCGCAAGATCTCCAGGCATTTTTGAATCACTTTGTCAGGCGAATCGCTCCGGCTAACCCCTTTAAAAAGGGCCAATGCCTTCCGATGCCAGTCTTTTAATGCCTCGAGTTCCAATCTTAAATCGTCAACGCTGAAGAGGCCTTCCAAATCCACTTTGTCGAACATAGCGAGAGCCCGCGCCAGTTCTTTGCCCACTCCGACATAATCTACGACCAAGCCATAATTTTTCCTGGGATAGGGCCGATTCGTCCTGGCAATGGCCTGTAAAAGCGTGTGTTCCTTCATCCGCTGGTCAAGATACATAGCCTGGAGGATTGGCGCATCAAAACCTGTGAGGAGCTTATCGACCACAATGATGATCTTGAGGGGGTGCTCCGGATTTTGGAAAACCTCCTTTCCACTAAGGTGATCTTCTTCCTCAGCCGTCTGTTTGTACTTTTGCCATTCTTTTTCACCTTGATTCACGCTCATGACTACGGTCGACCATTTTGGGTCGATGAGTTTATCAAAAGCTTTTTTGTACAGGTCCGCCGCCTTGCGATCCGCGGCCACGACCAAGGCTTTGAAACCGTCGGGGAGAATCTTCCGAAGAAAATGATCCGCAATATCCCTTGCGACAAGCTCAATCCTCCGTGGTGCGCTGAGGAGCGTCTCAATCGTTGCATACCTTCTTTTGATCTCGGCAAGTTCTTTTTGTGTTTTCTCCGGGAAAAGCTCCTTGAGTAATCGGTCAATGGTATTTCCCACAACCTGAAGATTGGCCAGCCG
>Ga0114945_10001775_pt1 | contig 13114 bp, 14 predicted proteins | sample OV2TP3_FD_87194 | JGI IMG/M metagenome (GOLD analysis project Ga0114945, IMG submission 87194) | Hot spring microbial communities from Beatty, Nevada to study Microbial Dark Matter (Phase II) - OV2 TP3 | ecosystem: Environmental > Aquatic > Thermal springs > Hot (42-90C) | place: USA: Beatty... | reverse complement strand
TTCCGCCAGGAGGTCATCGCTTATCTCTGGGCCGCCAATCGACGGGGGGAAAAGATCGACTACCGGAGCTATGAGCCGCTGAAGGAGGCCGTAGAGAAAAAATTGATGACCTCCGTACGTGACTTAAGCCGCATCATCACCAAGGCCAGAACCCGCGATGAGGAGCAATCCGAGAAGTACAACGCGATGGTCGAAAATCTCCTGGCCAGCGGCTACTGCCACAACTGCGTGGATGTCGTTCTCAAGTATGCTGCCAACAATCTGTGGAAAGACTAGTGCTTTTGGCCTTGGCAAATTACTCTGACGATCGACCGTATACTTAAATGGAGACCATCTTTCGTTCCTACCACTCTTCCTCGGCCGAACGCAGTGACCGCAACGCGGGAGATCGCCTGCGCCACCGCCAGAAAGTCCGCGAGGCCATCCGAGAGAACATCGCCGACATCATTGCCGAGGAGTCGATCATCGGCAAAGATCGCGATCGCATCATCAAGGTCCCCATCCGCGGGGTCAAAGAGTTCCGCTTCATTTATGGGGAAAACGTGCCAGGCGTCGGCCAGGGTGGAGAGGAGACTCAACCCGGCCAGGTGATCGGGAAAGGCAAAGAGAAGAGCCAGGACCCGCATGCCGGGGACCGGCCAGGCGTCGACTACTACGAAACCGAAGTCACCCTGGAGGAACTCATCGACATCATGTTCGAGGATCTGGAGCTTCCCTTCCTTGAGAGGAAACACCTGAGGGAGATCGAGATAGAACAGCAGTACCGGCGCAAAGGATACCGCAAGAAAGGCATCCGCATCCGCCTGGATAAAAGGCGCACGGCCCGCTCAAGGGTGAAGCGCAAAAAGGCCACCCAGCGGGAAGAGATCATCTCTTTCCAGTCGCGGCGCTTCCCTTTCCACAACGACGATCTGACCTATCGCCATACGGTGACCGAGATCCGGCGCGAGTCCAATGCGGTGGTCGTCTGCATCATGGACACCTCTGGTTCCATGGACACCACGAAGAAATACCTGGCGCGGAGCTTCTTTTTCCTCCTCCACCAATTCCTCTGCACCAAGTATCAGAACGTGGAGATCGTCTTGATCGCGCACCACACGGAGGCCCGAGAAGTTACCGAGGAAGAGTTCTTTCACAAGGGAGAGTCCGGCGGCACGTTTATCTCCTCCGGCTACCACAAGGCCCTGGAGATTATTCAAGAGAGGTACCACCTCTCGCTCTGGAACATCTATGTATTCCACTGCTCGGACGGGGACAATTTCGAGTCCGACAACCAAGCCGCGCTTCAGGCCGCCAAACAGATCGCCGACATCTCCAACCTCTTTGGCTACGGGGAGATCAAGCCGCTCGGATCCGGTTATTACGGCGGCAGCATGATCCAATTCTTTTCCCAGCTCCACATGGACAATTTCCAAGCCATCCAGATCCAACGCAAAGAGGATCTCTGGCCTTCCTTCAAAGCCCTCCTCAGCAAGGACCGAGCCCGCGAGGATGCAGCCTAAGAAACGCTCATATGGTTGAAAGGGGACTGGCTCCGAAGGTGCCTGTCCCCTTGTGAAGGCGTAACAGAGAAATGGCGACCGCTTACACCATTGAGGACTTAGAGGCCTGGAACGAACGCATCCTCGCCCTAGTCCGCGAGTTCGGCCTCAATACCTACCAGCAGGAATTCGAGATCTGCGACCACGAACAGATGTTCGGGTATATGGCCTACTCGGGCATGCCCTCCCATTACCCCCACTGGTCTTACGGGAAGAGCTATGAGAAGCTCAAAACCCTCTACGACTACGGGGTGAGCGGGCTTCCCTATGAGATGGTCATCAACTCCAACCCCTGCATCGCCTACTTGATGCGGGACAACACCCTGATGCTCCAGGTGCTCACCATAGGCCACGTGTACGGGCACAATGATTTTTTCAAAAACAATTTCACCCTTGCGCCTATCCGCGCCGAGTTCACCATCGAGACTTTCAAGGCCCACGCGGATCGCGTCCGTCGATACGTGGAGGATCCCAGTATCGGCCTTGAAAAAGTGGAGCGTATCCTCGATGCCGCCCATGCCCTCTCCCTTCAATGCCGCCGCAATCTCACCATTCGGAAAGAAACGGCTGAGGAAGAGAAGTCGCGGCGCCTTGAAGAATCCGCGCCCTTGGCGGATCCCTTCCAGTCCATCCATCGGCGCAAGGAGTACGTGGCGCCGGATCTGAGCAAGGTGCCCTTATATCCGGAAGAGGACATCCTAATCTTCATTCGCGACCACAACCCGCAATTGAGCGACTGGGCAAAGGATCTCCTCACGATCGTCCATGAGGAGGCGCAATATTTTGTCCCACAGATCGAGACGAAGATCATGAATGAGGGATGGGCGAGCTTCTGGCACAAGCGCATCCTGGAGGCCTTGGATCTGTCCCAGGGCATGAAGTTGGAGTTTATGGTCCGGCACACCCAAGTCTTGAGCCCAACTCCCGGAGGCATCAATCCCTACCACCTCGGAATGAAGGTGTGGGAAGATATCGAAAGGCGCTGGGACCAACCCACAAAGGAAGACGAAAAGGAGTATGGTCCCAGGAAAAAAAGCGGGAGGGAAAAGATCTTTGAAGTCCGCGAGGTCGATCGGGATACCTCCTTCCTCCGCCGCTATCTCACCGAGGAGATGATTCGAGAACTCAATCTCTTTGAATACCGTAGCCAGGGCGGCGAAAGGATCGTAAGTCGAGTGGCCGACAAGGAGAGCTGGCGCGAGATCAAAGAAACGCTGATTGCCAATGTGGGTATGGGAGGGATCCCGGTCATCAAGATCGAAGACGCCGACTACAACAATAACCGGGTCCTGTTCCTAAAACACTACCACGATGGAAGGGATCTCCACTTGGAATATGCCGAGAAAACCTTGGAGTACCTCCACAGGCTATGGGGGCGGGAGGTAGCCTTGGAAACCGCCATCAACGGGAAAAAATCGATCCTCTGCTTTTCCGACGACAAACTGGTGATCAAGCCTCTGCATTGAGCGGCGCCTCATGGCTATCGCCGGTAGAGAGGCGTGCGCGTCAGGTGGCTTGCCCTTATTCCCTTCGCGTAGTTGGCCTTGCCGACCACGAACTCCTCTTCAGGTTCCTCGACCGGCGTGATCCCGATCTTCCTGTAGCAATCCCGGATTTCCTTGCGACCGGACGCGTCCAGGGTCGCCGTTTCCTCGGAAGCTTGCGCCGACCCGCGGGGCAGACCTCCATTCCCTCCCACGCACCAGTGATAGTAGTTGATGTGCGCCCAGGGATGGCTCCCCTTGAGCAGGAAGGATTTCTGTAGCTCGTGAACATACTTGTAAGCGGGCGCCATCCGCCAATAGACGGTCATGGCCTTATCGAGCTGCTCCTTGTTGACCAGATCCATGAACTCGACCAGATACGGCCTCTCGGGCGATTGAAGAGACTCCACGACCCACTGACCCACCCACTGAACGCGGTAACTCCTCGCCAGGATGGGCACCAGCTCGAGATTGGCGGGTCCGAACAGAATCCGGTCGCCCAGCCGCTCGCAAAGCTCGAATGCCGAGCCGATGTTTATCGGTTGGGTCAGCTTCATTCCCACCACGTTCGGAACATCCGCAAGGCGGTCAAAAACATCGATCAAGATCCCGCTTGGGTGCAAGTGGCGCAGCGCCGGACAATGGTAGCCGTAGAGAACGATCGCGAGTCCGGTCGCGTCGGTGAGTCGCCTCAAATACCGGTATACCTCTTCTTCGGACTGCGGACGGAGGTGTCTGGGATATTCCACAAACGCGTGGCTGCACCCGACTTTCTCGGCGTGACCGAGTAGTTCCAGGCAATCCTCGATCTTGAGCAGGGCGGCATTCGCCCCGACGAGAATCCGGCCGCGGCTTTCATCGCAAACGATTTCAAGAAACCTCTTCTTTTCGTCCAGCGTGGTATAGGTGCTCGAACACATGGCCGCAAAGAATCCGTGTTCGATGCTCTGCCGGACGTCGAGCCTGATTCCGTCTTCGTCCAATTCCTCGAAATCGGGCGAAAATGCGGTCTTGAGGGAATCTTCGACTCCCTTGTAGTTTTCCCTGGCCCACTCCTTTTGTTCGCTCATTGAAAAAATTCTTCCTACTTCGCAGGCGGCGCGGCGGCTTTGATTGGGATGCCTTTTTTTTCCAGCTCTTCGACCGCGGTCTTGGCGCTTGCATTGCCGCGGCTGGCGAGCTCGGCGGTCTTAGTTATGAGCGTCTCGAGCTGCGCGCGCATTTTTTGCGACTCCTGCATCGCCGCTTCGAGGTTCCCCTTCAGCAAGCTCAGATGACCCCGCTCGAGCACAAGCTGCAGGGTTTGGAACCCGAACCAGACAAGCAGGGAAACGATGGTTAAAATCAAGGGAAGGGTCGGGGCGCGTCTTTGGGCGCGCTCGGATTTCGTCACGTCACCATCTCGAATTTCCTCTGTTGTCTGGGACTCATTTTCCATAAAATGTCACTTTGCGCCGCCCGCCGCCCTGGGATCACCGACGAGGCTAATGCCCTGGGACGCGAGCAGGCTTTTGAGCTGTTCGTCATTGTTTTTCACGGCGCTACTCGCCAAGGCCGCCACGATTTCCCGATGGAGTCCTTCCAGTTGGATAGTTTGCGTGATGAACTGTTGGCGCTCACCGACCTCCACGCGGAGAGATTGATTGCCAAGACTCAAGAGCACGTTTACCAACACCAAAACGAGTAACAATCCAGCCAGCGGAGTCAGAAGCCCGATTCTCTTTAAGACATTTGCAGCCATTATCTACCTCAACGAACCTGCGTAGCTCGGTTCTGCGAACCTAGTGATAATGTTAGTCTAGCTCAAACCGGGCGGTCGCAGCAAACTCTGTGAAAGATCGTTGCGAGAAGCGTCTAGGCGATATAACCATGTTCCCGCCAGACCCGCTGCGCCGCAGGATGGAGAGGGACTTCAATGTGGCCTTCAGGTGTATCCCGCACCATTTGCTCGAGGGGAAGAGGACCTTCCTTTCCCCAGGGGATCCGGTTCTTGCATGCTTCTAAAGCGTTGCAAAAATCAGCGATAAGCCCGTCCGGCGCATCCTTGCGCGTGTATATGAGCCAACCACTGAAATCGAGAGTTGGGACGTCGCGTGTTAGCTTAGGAAAGCTTCTTCTCTGGAGAACATTTCTCCGCATGCCAACGGCCTCTAAGCGCTGCAAAACGGCCTCGTCAAGAGCCAAGAAACTCATCCCCAACTCTAAGGCCATATTCCCCCACGCGCTCGCACCCTCATCGAAAATGGCGTCTATCTTCCCACGCTGCACGGCTCCGATACGGTTGGGCCCGTAGGGCATGCCGGCGTCGTATTTGACCTCACCACCCCAGGCGACGATATCATCAAGTGAAAAGCCTGCGGCGGCAAGCACCGCGTTTATAATAAGGTGGAGCGAGTGGTCCGGCTGGCCCCTGAGAGAGACTTTCAACGGGAATCGGCGCTCCCGAATATCGGCTATGGATGTCAACCCGGTCTCCTGCTTGACGGCAAATACGATCTGGTCCGAACTCGGAAGCACGGCGATCGCTCGAACCGGGAGAGGCTCTCCGAACGGGCGGCTCCCCAAAGCCGCCAACTTCAGGACCATGGAAGGATTGATAATCGCAATCTGCACTTTGCCGGAAACAACCTCGTGGATGGTCGCGGGACCGTCGCTGGCAAACAATGTGACGGGCCATTCGGGTGATCCCTGCTCACGCAGGCTTACGCAGGCTTGAAGGTAAGGCCAATCCTTTCTACTGACGAGCTCGGAGGCGACTTCGAGCATCAAACGAGACCTCGTAGTGTGGGGGTGCGTGCGCAGTCGCGTTGGTTGCAAAGAGAATTTCTTTGAAGGCTTCACTTTGATTTCAGTTCCAGAAGCACGTCGCGAGCGAGGCTAAATTCAGCGACCCGGGACAAAGGAACTTCCTGCTTTTGAGAAGAAACTTTCAAGCTCTCCTGAATCCCGAGAAGCACCGCCTCATCCGAGGCAACTCCGCTCTCCGACCAAGTCTTAACAGTCACGTCAAGAGTTTTTTCAGCTATCTCCCGTCCCAATTTCCATCTAGTCATGACGAGCGAAATCGACTCCTGCCGCTGAGCGCGGGCTCGTGCCATTCCTTTGAAAACTCCCGCGATCATCTTCTTGATCTGATCGGGCCTCTGCTGAATCCAACGATCAGAGACCCCTAGACCGCCGCTTATGCTTTCCAGCACGTCGCCCATAAAGGCGAGCCGCTTAAGACCAAATTGCTCGGCCTGGAGATCAACGGGAAGGGTTAGGGTGGTAGCGTCCACCACTCCCGATCTAAGAGAAAGGAGCCGCTCCGGAGTATTGCCGATAACTCTTAAAACCATGTCACGGTCGGCGTCGATTCCGACCTCTTTGAGAAGGCGCCGGGACAAAAAGGATTCACCCGAGGAGAGAGAGGCGACCCCCAAGACCTTTCCTTTCAGATCCTTTAATGACCGGATCTCAGGCCGGGCCATTAGGGAAAAAAGAGGCCGGTCGTTGTAAACCATCACCAACTTGACGGGAAGCCCCTGAACCGCCGCATTGAGCGTGGTTCCGGCAAACGCCGCGTACTGCAGATCGCCGGAGACAAGGGCCGTGACCGCCAGTGTCGGCCGGATATTGATGAGCTCCACGTCCAAGCCGAGCTGCTCAAAAATTCTTTTTTCCTTGGCGACGACGATCGGAAAGGGGATCATCCCGCCGACCGAGTAGCCTACTCGAACCCGTTCGAGATTCGCTGGATGAGCGATTGAAGTCCACCCCAGGACCACGCAAGCCAGAAGAATTCCCAATAGAATCTTTCCGGACCTTAACAGGGTGCGCATTGCTTTGACCTCGCAAGCTGATCTAGGGCCAGCGACCGCGGAATTGGGGTCGCTTGCTCCAGTAGTCCTCGGAAGCTTTCGGGCCTGCGCGCTCGTAGACCCGCCTGTGCGTCGCTTGGTCTGCTTCGTGTCCAACGAGCCGCTCCGAATACTGGGCGTGTAGCATACGCCCCTCCGCCGCCAAGCGATCAGCAGCCAGCAGATCTTCCAGGAACTGCCGGAGCTCGCGATGGTTCGCCATGTTGCTTCGATATACGAGCCGCCCGTCTTTGTGGACGACGAAGAGGGCGTTGGGCCAGGTGCCGTAGCTGCGGTGGATTTTGCCATCGACACTGTCAACCACGATCGGGAATCGGACGTCTTCCAAGCGCTTCAGGTCACGCGCATGAGCCAGTTTTTGTTCCCAGGAGCTGTGAGACGGGTAACGTTCCGCCGGGTGCGACTCTCTGGTGTACAAGAGAAAGAACGTGACTCCGAGACTCCCGAATTCCTCGTGTAGTTGATTCAGCGGCGGAATTTCGAAGGCACACATGGGGCTCGTGACGGCGCCCGTCATGATCACGACGTGGCACTTGCCCCGAAAGTCGCTTAAGTGAACGATCGCGCCGTCCAGGGCGGGCGCTTCGAAGTCCGGTGCCAGTGCTCCGATCCTGGCCGGCATCGTATCCCCCGGATTTGCCGGCGGCGACTCTGAGACGGCAAACTCCTGAACATTGTAGGCGCGCTCTTCCTCGGTCATTCGACTCTCCCGCAATGAAATCAACGGCTCAAGTAGGGTGCTTTGTCATCAGCCTGTCGGCTCGGTTGAATGCTTTCCAGATGAAAAAAATTAACGGCGTTGCCGACGACCATCTTCCATTTCTCTTCCTCAGGGACGCCGGCAAAGTTTTCCTCGATCACGCGTTGGGAGTTCGGCCAATCCGACTCGAGGTGGGGAAAATCGCTCGCCCACATGACCCGGTCGACTCCCATCTCCTGACGTGCGATGCGCACACCCGCCGGATTGTGGTTAAATCCCCAGTAGCAGTGCTCGCGCGCGTACTCACTGGGAAGCCGCGCAAGCTGCGGTAGCCCCAAAACCCGCTCCGCCCAAAATCTCTGTCTCCCGTACTCGTTATCCAGCTGGTCCATCCAATTGGGAACCCACCCGATTTGGACCTCTGCAACGTAGATGTTGAGCTTGGGAAATCGGTCGAATACCCCGGCGCAAATCATTTGTACAATATGGATGCTCCCCCTGAACCCATATTTATTAAAACGCTCCACGATATCCGGAACATGATGTTCAGGGTCCGGCTGACGAGGGTATTGGAACGATGGTCCAGTCGAAGCGGGGGCCCCGCGGCCGCGGCGAGGAAAGCCAAATTGCACGTGAATCGTCACAGCCATTTCCAGATCAATGGCCGCAGACCAGAACTTGTCATCGTTGGCTGTGGGAAATCTCTGTCCGCCAGGAAAGGCATCAATGGCTACTCCTTTGAGCCCCAAGTCCGCGCAGTGTTCCAACTCCTCGACAGCGTCTTTAACGTTCGTGATCGGAATCACGCCAACGCCGATAAGGCGCTCGGGAGCGTGTGAGCAGTATTCCTCAGCCAGCCAATCGTTATACGCACGAACAACTGCCTTATAGGCATCGTCATTCCTAATGCCGCGCCAAAAGCCCGGCCCGACATTGCCGGGAAACAATACCTCCGCATCAACCCCGTCTCGGTCCTGCTCCCGCAGGCGCTGTTCCGGCGATCCCGTCCCGGGGGAACTCTCGTAGTTTTCCCCTGGAAGCGGGTCAAATGGCCTTCTCTCTTCGTAGGGCAGGCCGCAAGAAATATTGGAAATAAGACGCTCCAGGGGTTGCCCCTCCTGGAGGACTGCGAGGGTTCCGTCTTCGAGGACAATAACTTTAGGAGCACGGTCGCGATATTTCGAAGGCACCCGTTTGCAATATCTATCGGGTCGCACCTCCAAGTGAGAATCCGCTGAGATGCACCGGTACTGCATATCTTTCCTCCTCAGACTGTTGAAAAAGGCCCATCTGCCCTTCGAGTTCCCTCAGGGTGGGACTTCGAGTGAGCCTCAGTCGAACTCTGAGCTTGTCGAACCACCGTCAGCCGGCCCGAGAGCGAAAGAGGGGGACAGTCCCTTTTCTTTACTTTAGAGGGATGTCCCCTTCCCGCTCCAGCTTGCTTGGGCCGGATAACATTGACCGAAACCGTTGTCAATACTGGTCCCTCCGTTGGATTTGCAGGTGACAGGGCAGGAGAGGTTGTTGTATAAGAGTGATACCTAATAAGCCGAATTTTTGAGCTAGGAGTCTCGCGTGGCCGGGACAGATGATATCGCACGGATTCAGGCTTGCGTCGGCAACCCCCTGGATCGAGAGCTGATAGGAGAAAACCGGATCGCCGGCATTATCGGGGATGCCCCGTCGCACTATGCCAAGAGCCCGTCTCTCTGGAATGCGGCCTTCCGCGCCCTCAAGATGGAGGCCGTATATCTCCCCTTTGATGTGCATGAGTCCCAACTGCCCCAACTGGTCCAGGCGCTCAGGGAGTGCGACCGGGTGCTGGGGGCCAACGTTACTGTCCCCTACAAGGTCAAGATCATCGAGTATTTAGACGGGCTCGACGAAAAGGCGGGACGGATCAAGGCCGTCAATACCATAGTGCGCACCGACAGTGGCCATCTGATCGGCTATAACACAGACGGAAAGGGATTTCTGGAAAGCATCGTGACTCCGCAACCGGGTCAAACCAAGGCCTTCGTGGAATCTCTGAGAGGTGTGGACGCGCTGATGATCGGCGCCGGAGGGGCGGCCCGAGCAGTGGCCTTCTACCTGGCCGAAGCCCTGGGCGAGGGAACCCTCCTGATCTCAAATCGCACAGCGGAAAGCGCCCGCTCTCTGGCAGCGGAAATCCAAAGAGTTTTCGGCAATGCCCGGGCCATCAAAGAGGAACAGATCAGCGCTTGGGCCCCTAAGGTTGGATTGATCATCAATTGCTCCACGAAAGGCCAAGGGGGAATCCGGAAGACCGGCGCAGGAAAAATCACCAGCCTCGAACCTTACTCCGCCCTTGCCCCTGCCAACCCCGCCGGTGTTTCCGCATCCGAAGACGGCAAGCCCGAGTTCTATCGTGATTGGCTGAGCGCCTCTCTGCCCGACATCGAGGCCAATAACCGAGCCTCATGGGCGCTCGCCCTCTCGATCCCCTTTGATGTCGGGTTCTGTGACCTGATTTACTTTCCGACTGAAACCGTATTCCTTCGGCACGCGCGGCTGACCGGGCACAGGACCCTCAACGGCAAGGGGATGAATGTGGCTCAAGCCACTGACGCCTTCTTCGACAAGGTTTGCCGGGAATATTTACAAAAACTCGGGATGCACAACCGCGAAACTTATCAGCGCCTGTGCGAGGTCATGCATCAAGTCTGGTAGAGAAAGACAGAGATTTGAGACAGAGACCGCCCCCCTCTCTGTCTCTGTCCCTGTCTCTATCTGTTAGTGCCCGACGTGCTTGTCCCCTTTCAGCGACGTGATGTAAGCAGCCAGATCCGCAACCTGCTCGATGGTCAGGATATCGTTGTAATTCGGCATCTTAGACTTCCCGTCGTCTCCAAGATAGCCCTTCTCTTTGTCCCCCGGATAGATCACTGCATTGGGGTTGATAATCGACTCAGCAAAATACTCAACCGGGTGAATTCGCGCCATCTGTGACAACTCCGGCCCCGCTCCCTTCTCTTTCTCCGCCATCGCCGGAAGGGTCTCACCCTTGACCTCGTGACACTTGTAGCATTCCAACTCGACGAAAATTTTCCTTCCCTGGGCAGGATCTCCCTTAGGCAGAGTAAATTTCCACCCCGTGGGCATCCCATGCTCCCCCGCCTCCTGAGGCGCCCTCTTATCCCTGGAGCACGAGATAGAAACAACAGCGCCGCTCAGGCTGAGGCACGCGACCACCGAGAGGATACTAAATTTAGATCTCACGTGTCTCTTCCTCAAGCAGTCTGCCGAGCCATCCCCGGCCTTTGATAAAGGAGGCAAGCCCCCAGCAGGATTAAGACCAAGCTGAACCACTGGGCCTCGGTCATGCCTAAACCGACGACCGGATTGACGCGCCAGAACTCCACACCGAATCGAGCCAGACCTGCGAGAATTAAATAGAGCCAAAAGATCGCTCCGCTCGAATAGCCCTTTTTCCTAAGCGGCCAAAGGACGGCAAGGATGACCAAGGACTGAAGAAACTCGTAGATGGGCGTGGGATGGACCCTCACTCCCGGAGGGTACGGAACGCCGGTCAAGGGATGCACCCAGCCGATGATCGCGTTGGTGTAAGCGACGGCCCACGGCATATCGGATAGAGTCCCCCAGTCTCCGTCTCCTGCGATATGGCAACCGATACGGCCAATACCGTAGGCTATAGTCAAAGCCGGCGCAGATATATCGGCGGCTTCGAGCCAGGGAATGCGCCTGCGCCGGACCAGCCAAGTCACGGCTATAGCACCCCCCAGCATTCCTCCGTACCATGTGAATCCCGCCCCGCTGAAAATAAGATCCCAGGGGGAGCGCACAAAATAGCTCCAATATTCCAAGATAAAGAGCAGTCTCGCTCCGATGAGTCCCCCAATGGCGGCGGCAAAGATCATGGTTGAGGCGAGCTCGGGGTCGTAGCCATACCGCTTGAGCTCAAGCCACACCAGCCACCCGGCGGAAAGAGCGCCCAGAGCCATAAGAGTCCCAAAGCTGTAGACCGGCAAAGGCCCGATCTGGAACAGAATTGGATACATCGCCCTGCCGCCTACCGTATAGCACAAAAACCGCTTGGCAGAAAATGACCTATCATCTCTTGTGTCCAAGAAGAATTAGTCCTAATTAAAATGCTAAATGAGGGTCGTTCTGCAAAGGATTAAAGAAGGAAGGGTAACCATACGGGGAGAAGAGATCGGCAGAACGGGGAGGGGACTCTGTCTCTTTCTCGCCATCGCCAGGGGAGACACAAAAGAAGATGCCAACTATCTAACCGAAAAGGTGATCGGCCTGAGGATTTTCGAGGATGAATCCGGAAAGATGAACCGCTCTGTGGCCGAGGTCAACGGAGAAATCCTGGTGGTGTCGGAATTTACTCTCTATGGTGACTGCACCAAGGGGAGGCGCCCGTCTTTCAGCCTGGCGGCGCCACCCGAAGAAGCGGAAGCGCTCTACAATTATTTCGTTCGCAGGCTCGAGGATTCGGGTCTTCGCGTGGCTACGGGAACCTTTCAAGCGAATATGGAAGTCGGCATGATCAACGACGGACCGGTAACGTTTATCCTCGATACTCGATGAACGGCTTGAACGGTTTAAACCGTTGGAACAGTTTAAGACGTTTTTAGAACCTAAGATCAGTAAACAGAGATCATGAACATCGTCTTAGTCGAGCCCGAGATCCCCCCCAACACCGGCAGCATTGCGCGCCTGTGCGCCGCAACCAACACAACCCTCCATCTGATCGCCCCGCTTGGGTTTAAGATCGATGACAAGCACCTGAGGCGGGCAGGCCTGGATTATTGGCAATACGTCGATATCCGCCTTCATGAGTCATGGGAAGACTTCTTGAGGAAGGATGAAGGCAAGCGACTCCTTTTCTTCTCGAAAAGAGCGCTGCAGTCCTATACAAGGGCGCGCTATCAAGAAGATGATTTTCTTCTGTTCGGGCCGGAGACTCGCGGCCTGCCACAGGAACTGCTGGACGCCCATCAGGAACATGCCTATCGTATTCCCATGATGGGCCAGGGGGTCCGCAGCCTCAACCTCTCCAATGCGGTCTCCATCGTCCTCTATGAGGCCCTGAGACAGCTAGGAAGGGTGTAAGGGAGGGGACTTGACGCGCTTGCGAATTATGATTAATTAACAGCTGCAAATTTAAAGTCCAGCAGGAGGGGTTGCCATGAAAATAGGCCGTTCAAGCTCCGGCCGCGTGCGTCTTTTCGTCTGTACGATTTTGCTTTTTTTCCCGCTGAGCCATATCACATCTTCGGGCTTCGCCGCTGAAAAGGCGGAAAAGAAAGGCTCCACTGAGAGCAAAGATTCTTTTAACCTCATCCTCCCCTATACGGACATAACTGTGGGGCAAGGGCAGGAGATGACCATGGACACGGAGGTGGTCAACCGGACCAAGAACCCCGTGCAGGTGGGGTTGTCTATCGACTCGGTCCCCCAAGGATGGGAGGTTGGTTTCCATTCCCGATACCCCAGCTATCCCGTGCGCTCTGTGATGGTTCAGGGAGAAAAGTCGAC
>Ga0114945_10001774_pt1 | contig 13115 bp, 13 predicted proteins | sample OV2TP3_FD_87194 | JGI IMG/M metagenome (GOLD analysis project Ga0114945, IMG submission 87194) | Hot spring microbial communities from Beatty, Nevada to study Microbial Dark Matter (Phase II) - OV2 TP3 | ecosystem: Environmental > Aquatic > Thermal springs > Hot (42-90C) | place: USA: Beatty... | reverse complement strand
GTAATACAATAACGTATTACACGAACCAAGGAGGATCTAATGGCTTTGAGTGTGCGACTTGACCTCAGAACGGAAAAATTGGTGGAAAGGCTTGCAAGGCAAAGGGGGCAGACCAAGTCGGAAGTTATTCGGGATGCGCTCGGGATGCTCGCGGAGCAGGAGAAGGGCGCCGATGGAAAGAAGCGCCCATATGATTTGATTGCCCATTTAATTGGGTGCGTGCGCGGCGGTCCGCCTGATCTTTCCTTGCGTACAGGAGAAAAGTTCGCGCGACTTCTCACGGAACGAAAGAGAAGGCGCCGATGATTCTCGTTGATGCTGGGCCTCTCGTCGCGCTTATTCATGCAGACGACAGGGAGCATGAGCATTGCGAGGAGGTATTGAGCTCCCTGCAAGAGCCCATGGGCACAGTCTGGCCTGCATTGACGGAGGCGATGTATCTGCTCGGCTTCTCTTGGAGGGCACAGGATGCCCTGTGGGAGCTGGTAGAGACTGAAGCGGTGCGGATTTTGTCCCTCGATCACAGTGACTTACCCCGCATGAGGCAACTGATGCGGCAATATCGAGATCTTCCAATGGACTTGGCGGCCGCCGCGCTCGTCCGCGTCGCCGAGCGTGAGAGGTTGCGTCGCGTCTTTACCCTGGACCGTCGTGATTTCGAGGTTTACCGACCCGCCCGGCTCGGGCGGTTTTCCATTCTGCCGTAGCGATGACATCCGATTTTTCCTTTCAGCACTTCCGGTTTCATCTGGAGCCGAAAGGCTCGGTGCAGATGCCTGCGTACAACAAGGGGAACGTGATACCGGGTGGCTTTGGGAGCACGATTTGGCGGATCGTGTGGGACGCTAACTGCCGCGATACAGAAAGCTGTGATCTACGGAGCATACATGCCTGAAGGAAAACGAGGATGAAAGTTCGGTCTAAGAAAAGAATTAGGATTGCGCAGCGTTCGAAAAAAGTTCCGCTCTGGCTGCGGCGGCTGGGCATAGTGAAAGCGGAGTTGAAGGCGGCGCGGTTTCCGCGCACGGCGAAGGAAGGGTTTCGCGAGTGCATGATGCTCTCAACGACCGCTCTCCGCTGGCTTCGGGACTCCATAAGAGATGCACATCCAGGAGCGAACGAGGAGAGAGTTGAGGCTGAAAGGCGCCTGTTGCTGGCGCGCTTGTCTGCGGCCGAAGGGCGATGGTTGACCAAGTGGAGAAAGGAGCGGGTCCGCTATTTCGGACGATAATCTAGCAATAGTCCTGAGGCGTGTGGTGGCATGCTTGCGACGGGGGGGAATACCGTACGTGGTCATCGGCGCGTGGGCGCTTTCCATATGGGGAAAGCCGCGGGCCACGGCGGATCTGGACTTTCTCGTGTTGGTGACGGAGGAGGAGCTGGAACGTGTCGGTGGCCTCATGGTTCGGTCAGGGATGGAGCTTGACCAGACGTGGCAGGAATGGAATCCGCTTCTCCGAGGCTCCCAGCTGAGATTCCAGTACCGTGGAGTCACCGTTGACTTGTTACGGCCCCGTGATCGGCACGACCAAGAGATCTTCAGACGGCGGCGAAAGAAGCGAATGGGCCAGCAATACTGCTGGATCGTATCTTCAGAAGATTTCATCTTGCAGAAGCTAAAGGTTGGGCGCCCCAGAGATTTTGAGGATGCTCTTTCCGTGGTGGAGAGATTGGGAGCGAAATTGGACCGCATCTATCTTGAAGGATGGGCCGAGCGTTTGGGGGTAAGCGCAGAACTCGATCACATCATGGCACTATAGAGTCTGATGGAAAACCGCAATTTTTCTCTCCAACACTTTCGTTTTCATCTGGAGCCCAAAGCGCCGCTGCACATGCCTGCCTGTCTGCGTGCGACGCACAGGCAGGCCTACAATAAGGGCAATGTGATTCGGGGCGGGTTTGGGAGCACCTTCAGACGGATTGTTTGTCAGAAAGGTCGTCGGAAGGCCAACGAGATTTTAGGTAACAAGTGCCTGATGCTTTTAGGCGGAGCTTTGACCCAAATAGGTCGATATTAGAGAGGGACTGTGCGGCTTTAATTTTGAGGTTCATGGATGCTTCTCATGTAATTTTGCAATTGTCACAGTAGGAAGGGAGATTTAAAGGGGTCGGGAGTCATTTTTGTCTTCGGCCAAAGCGAAAGGATCTTAGATGCCGGAAGGCGTTGAGCACAGTATGACTGCCGTTGCTGGAAGAGGGGCGTATTTGAGACGGAGGGTGATCTAGGGTCCCTGAGCCAGAGCTGGGCGACCCAACTGGCCGCACTCTCTCAATTTGGGTATCAGCCCGTCTAGGCTGCGGATCAATAGCTTGGGTCTTGCAGCCGACAGGGTCTCTTCATCGTTGTAGGAGTAAGGAGCTGCGAGGGCGACGGTATAAACCTCGAGACGGTCCCCGTCCCTGCCCACCGTGCAGAACTCGAGATTGTTCCCTGCCCTGATATAAGAGGAAGTCCCGGAGACGAGTATGACCTGGGCTCTTTTATGTTTTCGAAACAAGTGATAGATCCCCTGTTCTTTCGTAAAGTAGGTTTCATCCCTATCGATGATTTCCTGAAAGTATCCTCCAATGCCGTGCCTTTCCATGGCATGGTGTTGGAACCGCCTCCCGCCGGTCGTCATGAGGATGTTCACTAGTCCGGCTTCCTGCGCGGCTCGGAGCGAATCCTCGATACCAGGAACCAATTCAGGAGGGGTGGTATCATAACCATGCTTTCTGGCTATTTCCAAGGCGTGATTTCTGATCTCCTGTCTCTTTCCCTCGTTGAAGACGATCTTTGGGTCGCGCTGGTAGTCTTGTGCGAAAATCAGCGGGATCAGGAACAGGTCGAACGGCCCGTCCGCTAACTTTCTCAGTTGCTCAAATGAAACGGAGCCCTTTTGATACCGGGCCAAGACTTCGTTGGCGATGACGTGGACTCGTTGAATATCGGTCTCGACGGTATCGGACATCGTCCGGACCAGAAATGTTTCGGCCGACATCTTTGGCTCCCCTCGATATGTTCCGGCTGGTTTAGGCGCCTGAGGCGCTTTGAGTTTCTTCCTCCGCACGACAGTATAAGAAACTGTCGCTAGATTCAATGGTCTCCCCATCGGTTCCTTGGCTCCGAATTTGTTAAAGAAGCTTAAGTCTGCCTGGCGGCTGAGCCGTGAGATGCAGCCTCAAGAGGCTTTGTCCGTGCTTTCTTCGCGGCGTGGAAGCATTTTCAAGAACTCCTGTCTCCTGCGCTCGTGGTAGTCCAAGTGAGCTCTTAGCGAGCCGGTTGGATAGATCCTGGCGCCACATTCTTTGCAAATGGCAGCCTCTAGAACGATGTTTTTGAGGCGAGTTCTCCCGGACGCGGAAGTTACCAGGATTTTCATCATTGCTCCTTTCGTCAACCCTTTTGACGCTGGATAGGAGCAAGAGTTACGCCAAGTGCGTGTTTATCCCTTGGACGGATCGCAACCGCTTGTTTTTACGCCGGGTTTTGATGGCCTTTGCAGTCCGGCGCGAAATCGGGAAACGCTACTGCGCTGGACAATTCATGTCCACTACGGGCTCTTTATGTAAGCTCCATAGCCCCGGCACGGTTTTTCTCGGGGAGGGAAAGAGTTATCGTCTCGCCATTCAGCGGGGGGGCTGGGAAGTCACTGCCGCCTGAATGGCGCGGAGTGTGTAGACGCGGGCGAGGTGGGAGCGATATTCCTTGGAACCGTTGATGTCCTCGATAACGTCGACGCCGCGGGTGACCTCGGCTGCGCTCTCTTCGATAAGCCTCAAGTCAGGCTTTTTGCCCCTGAGCATTTCCTCTACATTTTCTGCCCGGTAGGGCTTATCGGCTACTCCGGTAACTCCGATAGCGATATCTCCGCAGGTTCCGTCGTCATCCAACTCCAGACAAACCGCCATGCCCACCACCGCAAAGCCCGATGCCTTCTGGGCCGCCTTGAGATAGGCCGTTTTTCTCCCTGCCAGAACTGGGACCTTGAGGGCGGTCAGGATCTCGTCGGGCTCGAGGGCCGTCGTAAGAAGGCCCAGGAAAAAATCTTTCACCGGAATCCATCTCTCCCCATTGGGGCCTACGGCCTTCATCTCGGCTTCGAGGGCCAGGACTGCCGCCGGCATGTCACCCGCAGGATCCGCGTGGGCCAGGCTGCCGCCGATAGTCCCTTGGTTCCGCACCTGCACATCGCCAATAGCAGCAGCGGTCTCAGGCAGAAGCGGGCACTTCTTTCTCAGCAATTCTGAGTCCTCTACCTCCGCATGGGTTGTCAGGGCCCCGATGACGATCCTCCCTCCCTCATCCTGAATGCAGTTAAGCTCGGAGATCCCGCGTAGATCGATGATGTATCTAGGCCTGGCCAACCTGAGCTTCATGAGCGGGACCAGGCTCTGCCCTCCGGCGAGCAGCTTCGCCTCTTCTCTGTAAGAAGAGAGAAGCTCAACCGCCTCTTTGAGAGACTTAGGCGAGAGATATGTGAAAGAGGCGGGTATCATAAAATTATTTCGAATTTCGAATTTCCTCCCCGGGCTTCTCGGCTCAACCGCCAAACGGCCTCGGGGGTAAGCGGCAGCTCCCTCACCCTGACACCGAGATGCCTCAAGGCATCCTCAACCGCACTGGCTATGGCAGCGGGGGAAGGGATGGCAGCCCCCTCACCGGCGGCTTTCTGGCCGAGAGCAGTGAAGGGAGAGGGAACGGGGTGATGCTCCACCTCTATCTTCGGCGTCTCCAGCGCGGAGGACTTGCCGTAGTCGGTTAAGGTGAGGGTGAGGAGTTGACCCTCCGAATTGTAAACGAAGCCCTCCCCTAGAGCGACGGAGATCCCATGCGCGGCCGAGCCGTAAATCTGTCCGTTGACCACGTCCGGGTTGATGATCGTGCCGTTGTCACCGACTATGAGGTAGCGCAGCACGTGCACCTTGCCCGTTCGTCGATCTACCTCGACTACCGCCGCGTGGGCCCCAGCTGAAAAGGTAAATTGGGCGCGGACCTTGCGGTCAGGACTCGGGACCAGGTTGGGTTCTCCATGGGGGAAGGTGTAATAGAAAGTCACCTGGAGACCGGCCTCCATGGCTTCCGGCAAGGCGGACTGGTTGCCGTAGGCGATGCGACCCAGTTCTGCGAAGCTTATTCTTTTGACCGCCGAGCCGGGAGCCTGAACCGCTCCGTTCTCGATGACGAGGCGCGCGGGATCAGCATCCAGAAGATGGCCCGCGAGCCGCAGGATCTTTTCCCGAAGCTTTGAGGCGGCCCCATGCACCGCGCCGATGTCGTAAAGATGGAAATTGTTTCCGCTGTTGGCTGCGGCGACTCCCCATGGAGCGAGGTCGCTGTCAAAGGGGGTGGTCACGCTGATATGGTCAGGGGAGATTCCGAGGATGTCAGCGGCCACCTGAGCCGTTGTGGTCTCGTGCGCCTGGCCGCAGTTGGGAGAGCCGAGGAAAAGGGTGAGGGTGCCGTTTTTCTCAAGCTTGATCGTAGCGCCGTTCACCCCTCCGGCGCCAGGGCCCTCCTTCATTTCGGGGAAGATCGCCATGTCGCGCGCCGCGTTTCTACCACCGGGCTCCACGCCGATGACGACGCCGATCCCCAATAAGCGCCCTCTTTCACGCTCTTTCCTTTGTTCTTCCCTGAATTTTCCGTAGCCGATCCTCTCCAGCGCCTTCTGGAGCAGCGCCGGGTAGTCGCCGCTGTCGTAAATATTACCGCCGGGCGTGGTATAGGGCATCTCGTCGGGTTGGATCAGATTGACACTCCGGACCTCGATTGGACTCATCTTCAGCTCTTCAGCGATCCGATCCATGATCCGTTCCCAGATAAAGCACATGCCGGGCTTGCCGATGCCGCGGTTGGGGATCACGGGGCACTTATTCGTGACCACGGAGCAGCCTTCCATGGAAATATTTTTTACTCGGTAGGTATTCGTCAGGTTATTGAGCTTGTTAGTGAAGTGGATGGTGAGCGTGCTCACAGACCCTCCGACATCGTCGGTCTCTTTGAATCTCAGCCCCAGCACGGTGCCGTCGTTTTTGACTGCGGCCTCCACCTCGAACTCCTGAGCACAGGAGTGACCTGCGGCCATCATGTGCTCGCTGCGGTCTTCGATCCACTTGACCGGCCGCTGACTCTTGATCGCTAGGAGGCTGGTCATCACCGCGTATTTGCGTATGAGATGGATCTTTTGTCCAAATCCGCCCCCGATGTCCGGGATGATTATCCTGACGTCCTCCAGTCCCAGGGCCTCTCGGAGCGCGTCATAGATGACCTCCGGGACCTGAGCGTTGATCCAGACGGTCAGTTTCGGGCTCGCCGGATCGAAAGAGGCCATACAGGCGAAAGGCTCCAAGGGGGTCGAGCTGTACCGGTGGATCTTGAGCCTCTCCCGGACGATTTTGCCGGCTTGCCGAAAGGCGGCCTCGGTATCTCCGTAGCTGAGAGATCCTCGCCAGGCGATGTTGGAGCCGAGCTCTTCGAACAGGAGTGGAGCGCCGGCCGCCATAGCGTCGCCAGTGTCCACGACTGCGGGGAGAGGTGCGTAATCCACAGAGAGCAGCTCGAGGGCATCCTCGGCCGCTCCTCGGGTGCGGGCCGCCGCGGCCGCGATCGGCTCGCCCATGTAGCGCACCTTATCCACGGCGCTCGCGTACTCAGCGATCGGTCTTCTCAGTCCGGCCGCATAGCGGCCAGGCTTGAAAGAATGGGTGTTCTGCTTCACTTCCTCGGGCGTGATGACCGCTACCACGCCTGGAGCCTCGAGGGCGGCCTGTCCGTCGACCTTCAGAATCCGGGCGTGGGCATGGGGGCTGCGTAAAATAGCCGCATGGAGCATTCCGGGAAGGCTCAAGTCATCGGTGAATTGGCCTCGACCGGTCACATGGCGCGGCCCTTCTTTACTACGTGCCGGTTTGCCTATGTATTTGGTTTCAGCCACTTCGTTAAAGACAAATTCGAAATCCGAATATCAAAATTCGAAACAAAGCCGATTCCAATTCAGTTTTGCTCATTTGATATTGTTTGGAATTTCGGATTTCGAGCTTCGAGTTTCCCCGCACGCCTCACGGCTCGCGCCTGAAGCCTTCTTCATCGCTTCCGCTGCTGTTTTGACCGCGTCGACGATCTGCACGTAGCCGGTGCACATACATAGATTCCCCGCCAGGGCCTTGCGAATGTCATTTTCGGTGGGATCGGGGTTTTTCCTCAAGAGGTAATAGGCCGCAAGGATCATCCCCGGCGTGCAGTAGCCGCACTGAAGGCCGTAGCGTTGGATAAAAGCCTCCTGGACGGGATGAAGGTTGCCGTTGGCTGCCAAACCTTCGACGGTTAAGATCTCCCTGCCGTCGACCTGAGCCGCGAAGAGGAGGCAAGACTTGACCAGTTTTCCATCCAACAGGATGGTGCAGGCGCCGCACTCTCCAATGACACATCCGACATGCGTTCCGGTCAGGCCGATGTTCTCGCGGAGAAAATAAGAGAGCAGAAGACGCGGCTCTACCTCTTCCTCGTAAAGCCGCTCGTTGATCTTAACTCTGACAGGTTGTCTCACGAAATCGGAGAATAGCTTTTGCTACCGGGCAGGTCAAGCTCGCGGAGGGTCCAGCGACACCCATCCTAGATCTCCTGGAAGAAGGACTCCTCGATGGGGCGAAGGTATCGCTCGTAATCTCCAGGATAGAGAAACCATTCCGCCGCTGCGATGCTGGACAGCAGAGAATTCCCATCTTGAGGGGTAAAACTAAAGCCCACAACCTCGCGGCCGTCTTTGACGGCGAGAGTCCGAACCGGAATCACCGTCTGGTTGAGAATGCGCCCAAAAAGACCATGGTCTCGACCAAAAGAAAAAACCATGCTCGAATGGTTCTTGTGCGTCATAGCAATCCGCCGGTTGGACTGAAAACGCTGCATCACCTCCTCGAGAGAGACCCTCCGCCTGAGACGGAGATTAAAATAAATCACATGCATGTACTGAGTGTTGAGCTTGAGCGCCGAGGAGTAAAGGTTTAAGTCAAGCCCCACGGTCCTGAAAAGAGAATACGCATCCCTGGCCTGGTGCGTGCCAAAGCGGGCGTCGTCGTGCTTCCCCACCTCCGGCGCCGGCAGAAATTCCCCCTCCTCGCTTATGTCATTGGCCCGCCGCATGCATATAAAAGACCCGCTCTCCAAGTTGTCCTCCTTGTCCGGGCCCAAGGCGATCGTGTCTACCAAGACCGCTAGATTGTGCGTGTTGCAGCTGACCACTTGGATAAACCGATCCTCCCTAGGTCTAAGGGCTACGTCGTTTATCCCCCGGGCGTACATCTTGCCAAAGCCCAACTCGCTCCCCTGAGCAATGAAGCCGCGGGCATTCTGTCCGTAACGGAGGTAAAGCCGCTCCTTGTTTTCGTTTCCGACTGGGGTGCAGTCGATCACCACTGAGGCCCGGTTGATAGCCTCCAGGGCTTCGTAGGCAGGGGTCATTCCCATCGCAGTGAATCTCCCCCGGACCTCCCGGTCCACGGCCAGCCTCGCCCCCTTTCCCTGAAGGGACAGAACCTTCGATCGATCCGTCAGAAGTGGAGTCCGTTTGTGGAAGGTGACTTCATCAATCCCCAACTCCCTGCGAAAGGTCGAAAACAGGCCGATAAGCGGTTCTCCGATCGTACCCGTCCCGACCACGTGAATGATGCGTTTGTCCACAGCCTCCTCCACGTTTTTTCTAAACGAAGCGCGCTCCACAGAAAACCGTTAATCGTTCATCCCACTGACCTCCGTTCATTATCTGTCTGCCGATTTCGACCTACGATTTCTTACGTTCCTTGTCGCGCTCTTCCTCGATCAGACCGAGGGCCTTCTTGCGAAGCTCATCGTTAGCGTTGACGAGAGCAAAAGTCCTTTGAAAGCTCTCCGGGGTGAACCCGTGGCCCTTGAGAGAGTTTTCCACCCTTGCCATTGCTTCCTGTTGGACCTTCTGGGCCCGTTCGGGCTCCTGCGTATCTCTCAGAGACGGCTCATACTCTCGCTGGATTTTCTGGAGCTCCACGTAGGCTTTGGCAAAGGTCCTAAGCTCTTTGTCGCTGATATTATCTCCCTGCTGGCTCGGCTGGTTTTTCTGGGGCACTTCCTGGGCGCCTGCCAGTGGCAGGATCCGGGGGAACGTCAAGGCTATCAGTGTTCCAACAAAAACCGCTGCACCTGAGATAAACTCCTTCATCGTAAACCTCCTTCACGGATTTCTTGAAACTTGCTCCTATAGTTTGGTGTTCTCTCCAGCCGTCATCAAGGAACATCTACCTGAGGTCATTTACTAACCGCACCTCTTCTCCGCGACTGTCGAATATAGAGTAGGCGACAAGGTCTCTGATGGTGCAGTCTCCCGAACGGCAGTCAGCCGTAAACATGATGATAGCGTAGAGATCCTTCTCCGCGTTCTTTAACAGGGCAACAACGTAGCGATCCTCAATCACGGCTACAGTGTCAGGAACGACTGCGAAACCCTTAAGAGGGGACAAGGAATCCGCAGCTTCAGCCCCAAGCAAGGGGGGATCGTAGGGAAATTTAAGGACCGAGAGTGTAAGTAAAATAAGCGAACAGACCACTGCCATTTTGCTGAATCGATGGATGGGTTTTCTTAAATCCATTGTCGCTCCTTTCAGTTCTAATCATTGCAGAAACGGCGAGTAAGTTTTTTCACCATGAGAAGCGCCTGAATTTATGCCCCGCAAAGGCTATGCCAAACGAACTACCTCATCGATTTTAAAAGATATCTCCGCATCACCTGGTTTTTGGGAACCCCACTTTGAAGGAATTTTCCTACAGCAAAAGGACGGCGGGCTCGGTTCTTTATAAGGAATCTTTTTGTACGGATTTTCTTACAGGGGGGAAACTGTTTCTTTATTCGGGTGTTTTTCTCTCGCCATCAGGGTCTTTACCTAACTTCGCGGCTTTCATACAACTCTTGCCCATTTAGGCCAGCCGCTGCAGAGCCTCTCGGGCGGCCCGGCCTACCAAAACTTTCACCAGCTCTCGCTTGTAGTCGGCCGAGCCGCGATTGTCGTCCATGGGATCCACCTCTCCAGCCGCAACTTCGCCCATCTCTCGCACCAGCCCGTCGGTGATTCGCTGGCCGCGCAAGACGTTCTCCGCCTGCCTGGCCCGCAGGATCCTCGGGGCGACCGAGTTCAGAGCCAAACGGACATCTTCGCAGCGGTTGTCCTGGCCGCTGAGGGTGATAGCAACGCCGACCGTGGCGAAGTCCTCTTGGCTGCGGGGCGTAAACTTGATGTGGGACCAGCCGAGCCGCTTGGCAAGGTAGGGAACATGGATCTCCGTGAGAATTTCTCCCGGCCTCAGATCCGTCTGATAGTAATCGACGAAAAATTCCTCCAACGGCAACACCCGTTTTCCCCCCCCATGAGCGAGGGTCACCTCCGCGTCCATAGCGATCAAGCCCGCCCCGGGGTCGGTCAGCGGATCGCCCTGGCAGAGATTTCCGCCTATGGTTCCCATATTGCGGATCCTCGGCTGCGCGACCTTGCGAAAGGTTTCGTGGAGCAAAGGATAGTGCTGGCGAACAGCGGGCGCTCGTTCGATGTCGCGGTGGCGCGCTCCCGCGCCGATCCTAAGGCCGTCTCTCTCGTCATAGTGGATGTCATTGAAGGCGGGAATTTTTTCCAGGCTAATGACGACCCGCGGGTTTAGAAGGCGCATGCGCATCCAGATGAGCAACGCAGTCCCGCCGGCAATAAGCTTCGCCTGATCTTGGTGCCGCTCAAGTAGTTCACACGCCTCCTGGAGACTTTTCGGTTCGAGGTAGTCGAACTTAACCATCGGTCGGGGACAATGCAAAATGCAGATTGCAAATTGCAAAATTAAAAATTTTCATTTTGCATTTTTCACTTTGAGTTTTTCATTGATTGCTTTTCTCTCAGCGCCTTTAACACCTTCTCGGGTGTAATCGGGAGGGTTTTGATGCGCACGCCGACAGCATCGAAGATGGCGTTGCTTATGACGGCTGCCGTGGGATCCATTCCGAGTTCTCCGAGTCCTTTGGCGCCGAAGGGACCCGTGGGTTCGTAGGAATCGGCGAAAGCGTGCTCCAAAGGGGGCATGTCACGCATGGAGGGAATTCGGTAATCGGAAAAGTTGGGATTGACCGGCTTGCCGTCTTCCATCCTCAAGCCTTCGATCAAGGCGTAGCCGATGCCTTGGGCCACGGAGCCTTCGACCTGGCCCTCGGCGCCTATAGGGTTGATCACGGTGCCGCAATCGGAGGCAGCCGCGTACTTAAGGACTTGGACTTGGCCCGTCTCTTGGTCTACTTCGACCTCCACAGCCTGGCAGCCAAAATTATAAGCGCCCGATTCGTTTCCATAGCGTGTGGCGTCTTGCAGCACGGAATCCGCATCGAAGCTGCCCGAGGCTACGACCGGGGCGCCGCCGCGACGGAACAGACGCGACCGCGCCACATCCGCCACGGTCACTGATTTAGCCTCTGACCCCTTGACGAAGATCTTTCCGTTCTCTACGACGAGGTCCTCCTGACTCGCCTCCAGCATCTCAGCGGCCGTTTCAAAGAGCTGCTGCTTGGCTTTACTTGCCGCGTCCCTGACCGCGTTTCCCCCAATATAGGTGACCCTGCTGCCGAAGGCGCCGAGACAAAAGGTCGTGAGATCCGTATCGGCCTGGGAGATCTCGACGTCTTCCAGGGGCAGGCCCAGTTCCTCCGCGGCGATCTGACACATGGCGGTGGCGGCCCCTTGACCCACTTCGCCTTCTCCGCTGAGAATCAAGGCCTTGCCGTCCTCGTTGACTTTGATCGTCGCCGATCCTCCGTCGTAGTCGCCGAAGTGGCGCTTTCCGCTGACGTGGACCGTGCAGGCCAGCCCCAAGCCCCTGTTGGGAATCCTCTCTCGCTCTTTCTTCCAGTCCATCATCTTCTCAACCATGTCGATGCACTGCTTGAGCTCGCAGCTGGTCACGCGATTGCCGTGGGGCGAGACATAGCCGGGCTCTGCCGCGTTGAGCCGCGCCAGCTCCAGGGGATCCATCCCCAGCTCATGGGCGGCCCTGTCAATTATCTGCTCGACGGCCCATTCGGCAGAGGGATTGCCGAAGCCGCGAAAGGCGCCGGTCGGGATCTTGTTGGTGTAGACGAGATAGGCTTGAGTTTTTACGTCCGAGTATTTGTAGCAGGTATCGTGACGCAGGGCAGCGACACCGGTGATCGCGGGGGCCTTGCCCGAGTAGGCGCCGTTGTCGGCCACAATCCGTAGTTGCTTGGCGCGGATGCGCCCGTTCTTCTTGAACCCCATCTTGGCCCAAATCTTCATGTTTACCCTGGGACGGCAGCCGGCCAGAAACTCTTCTTCTCGGCTGTTGATGATCTTGACGGGCTTCCGTGCCTTGCGCGCTAGGAGGGCTGCAACGATAGCATTGTTATCGTCGCATGATTTCCCCCCGAACCCGCCGCCGACGGCGCTTTGAATAATACGCACGTCGGTCTCCCTGACGCCCAGAGCCGCGGCGATCCTTACGCGGGCCGAAAACAGAGTTTGAGTATTCATGGTAATGGTATACTTACCGCTTGGAGAGTACTCGGCAACGCTGCCGATCGTTTCGATGGCGCAGTGCCACTGGGGCGTACTCTCGTAAGTATCCTCGACAATCAGGTCCGATTCACTGAAGGCGCGCTCGACATTGCCTCTTTCGACGTCGATCGTCATGGCGATGTTCCGCGGCTTATCTTCGTGAACAAGCGGGGCCCCCTCCTGCATGGCCTCCTCCGGGTCGAAGACCGCCGGCAATTCCTCCCACTCGACCTCGATGAGCTGGAGCGCCTCTTCCGCGGTCTCGTACTCAGTGGCCGCGACCGCCGCAACCTCTTCACCGACGTAGCGGACCTTGCCCACCGAAAGCGGGTACTGGTCCGGAAAGAAGGCGCCCCAACCCTGCTTGATCGTGTCCTCAGCCGTAACCACGGCGCGGACGCCGCGCAGTTTTTCGGCTTTGCTGGTGTTGATGCTGACGATTCTGGCGTGGGGGTAGGGACTACGCAGGATCCTCCCGATCAGCATGCCCGGCAGCACGATATCGGCCACGTACCGAGCCTCACCGGTCACCTTTTCGTATCCCTCGACCCGGTTGACTCGTTGCC
>Ga0114945_10001772_pt1 | contig 13119 bp, 8 predicted proteins | sample OV2TP3_FD_87194 | JGI IMG/M metagenome (GOLD analysis project Ga0114945, IMG submission 87194) | Hot spring microbial communities from Beatty, Nevada to study Microbial Dark Matter (Phase II) - OV2 TP3 | ecosystem: Environmental > Aquatic > Thermal springs > Hot (42-90C) | place: USA: Beatty... | reverse complement strand
GTCCTGATGGTGGAGGAAAGAGCCATGAATAATCGATACATTCTCGCTGCTTTATTCTTATGGACCGTGGGGTGCCTCTCCTTGGTGTGGCCCAATGCCTCCTCTGCGCAAACTAAGGCCCCAGGGCAAGAAAAGTGGGAAAAGGCTCTTGCGGAAGCCAAAAAGGAGGGCAAAGTGGTCGTCATGGGCCCACCCGGAGACCTGATCCGAGATGCTATGACCCAGGGTCTTAAGAAGGCATTTCCCGACATCGGTATCGAGTATTCAGGCGCGCGGGGTGGTGAGTTGGCCACCAGAGTTAAGGCGGAACGGGATGCCGGCATTTACAGCGTTGATATTGTGCTTAGCGGAACCAGCACTGCCAATGCTTACTTCAAGCCCATGAAAGCCCTCGATCCCATAGAGCCAGCCCTTTTGCTGCCAGAGGTAACGGACCTCAAGTACTGGCGTGACAATCGCCTGGAGTTCTCCGATCGGTCTACCCGTTATAATTTGGTTTTTACAACTCAGACCAATGTTCCATTGATTTTCGACCCTGCCCAGGTAAAAGCCGGCGAGGTCGATGAGCTCAACGAACTGCTTGATCCCAAATGGAAAGGTAAGATCGCTCTTCAGGATCCTATTCCTTCAGGGACAGGACAGGGTGTCTTCCGCTGGTTATGGCATGTGCTGGGTCCGGAGAAGGCAACAGACTACTACAAAAAGATTCGCGCCCAGGCCGCTGCCATCGACAGAGACCAGCGCCGACAGATTGAGTGGATTGCTCAGGGGAAGTACCCTCTGCATCTGGGCCCGGGTACCATCATGTTTCAGCTCTCAAAACGAGGGCTTAAGTTTGGTGTGGTATCGGAGTTCAAAGACTATGGGGGTTATGTGACCGCCGCCTTCGGCAGCGCAATGCTGGTCAACAAGGCTCCTCATCCCAATGCCGCAAAAGTCTTTCTCAATTGGCTGCTCACCAAAGAAGGCCAGACACGCTGGAGCAAAGCCATGGGTTATGTGAGTCGGAGACTGGATGTGCCCACAGATCACCTCCCTTCCTACTGGATACCTAAACCCGGAGTTAAGTACTGGCACGGCTACTACGAGGAAGATGCGACGCTATCTCCGGAACAAGAGAAAGTTCTGAAGGAGCTGTTCGGAAGGTAGAATCGGAACCCAACGGTACGGAAAAAAAGGTGCCTGTCACCTCTCCTCCGGTGATCAAAATGGCTCTCCTGGAGTCCTGAGAGGGAACCGGCACTTCGGCCAGTTGTGGAGTCTACGCTGCGTCCACCGACAACCGACAAAGAAGAGGCCGAAGTGCCGACGAGCCGAGCCACCCAGCAAGCGCCTTGGCAGTCCTGGCGTCCTCTCAACGCATTGCTTCAGCTCCGGGCCATTGAGGCGCTTCGCCACCGCGAATTCCGTTTGCTCTGGTTCGGGCAGGTATTCTCCTCCATGGCGACGTGGATGGATCAGGTCGCCCGCGGGTGGCTCATTTATGAGCTGACCAGCTCGCCGCTCCAGCTTGGCCTGGTGCGGGGAGTTCAGGCCATACCGTTTCTTTTTTTATCCCCACTGGCGGGCAGTACCGCCGACCGCTATTCCCGCAAGATGCAGGTGATGGTTGCCCAAATCATGGACGGGTTGTTGTACGCCACGGTAGCCCTGCTGATTATTACAGGCCAGATCCAGCCATGGCACGTCTACGTGACAGCCTTCGGGATGGCAATCGTCCAGACCTTTCAGCAGCCGTCCAGAGCTGCGATGGTCGCCGATGCCGTGCCGCTTGGTCAACTGACCAACGCTATCGGCCTCAACGCGATTGTCTTTAACGTGGCGCGAAGCACTGGCCCCGCCCTGGCAGGCTTCCTCATCGCCATGCTCGGCACTGCCGGCTCGTATGCTGTCCAGGCTGTTTTTTACTTCTTGGCGACAGTTTGGACCATGCGGCTTCGCCCCGAACAGCGCTCTTCTGCTAGTCCTCGTGGTGACTCTGCTCACGGGGCTTCCTTCGGCCAGAGCATCATCGAAGGATGGAAGTTCAGCTGGATGAACGAGGCCGTTCGAACCGGTCTCCTCATCGCGATGTTCGCGTCTTTGTTCGTCATCCCCTTTACGACGCTCCTGCCGGTGTTCGCGCGGGACCTCCTTGGAGTTGGGGCCACCGGGCAGGGGCTGCTCCTGACCGCTATGGGTGTGGGCGCGCTGTGCAGCTCTGTTCTCGTCGCGTCCCTCGGGGACCGGCTGCCGAGGGGCATCTTCATGCTTGGAGGTGTGACGTTATACGGGTTTATCGTCGTGGCCTTCTCGGCATCACCCTGGCTCCAGCTTTCGATGGTGCTGATGGCGATCGTAGGCCTCTGCCACGTGACCTCCCACGCCCTTGTGCAAACCGTCATCCAGACCTACTCTCCCTCCGAATTCCGCGGTCGGACGATGGCAATCTTTCACATGAGTCAGGTCTCGCTGACGGTAGGAAGCATGCTCATAGGGGCGCTGTCAGCGCTCGTGGGGGCCCGGTGGGCCGTGGCGTCGATGGGCGCAACGGGTGCGCTGACCATGGTGGCGATCTATGTGGCGCTGCCGCGCGCCCGGCTTATCCGGTAGGGAACTACCGCTGAGGTCAGGGTCAAGTAGACTCAAGTGTTGGAGTTGCCAGGCGCCTGAAGGGCACGCTCAAGTGCGCGAAGGCGCTGCCGCCGGCTTGCCGGCGCGGGTCGCCTTCCACTTGCCGCTACTTCCACGGGATTTGACGGTCCCATCAATGGCGTTGGCGCTGACGCGGCCGGTGTATTGGGTGCCGCCGGCACTGAAACTGATCTGATCCCCGCGCAGCCTGCCATTCGTGATCGGCGTGGATTGACTCCCGGACCTGAGCGCGCCGGAAATCATCTGGAAGTTTTGCTTGAGGGTGAGCTCTCCTTGCGGAAGTTGCCACGTCCCTTCCACTTGTGCCGGCACGATCCAGAGGAGGGCCGTGCACCAATTGGCACAGCCGTCGCCTACTGTGGCTGTCTCGTCGGCCGTCCATTCTCCCATGGTGAAGGAATTCGACACGATCCGAGTGCCGGGCTTGAGATCGAGGATCTTCGGGCGCAGCCTGAGATTTATTTCGGGCAGCAGAAACATGGTAATCACAGTGGCCTCGGAGAAATCGCTCTCGAACAGGTCGGCTTTGACGAAAGTGGCTCTGTCGCTGACGCCTTCCCTGGCGGCATTGCGCTTCGACAACTCGACCATGTCCGGGTTGTATTCGATGCCCAGCGCGCGGGTGCCGCGCTTCGCGGCGGTGATCACCGTGCGCCCGTCCCCCGAGCCGAGGTCAATCACGTAATCTTTCGGCGTGACTTTCGCCATGTCGAGCATTTTGTCCACCAGCGCCTGCGGCGTCGGCACCCACACCACATCCTTGCCTTCCTGGCCGACCTGCGGCTCGTATTGCTCTTGCGCCGGCTGCGCCCATGCAAAGACACTGGCGGCGACCACAGACAGACATAGCGCCAACAACGATTGACGCACAAAACGCGATGCATTCATGTTGGTTCTCCGATGATTGGATTCAACACCTAGGTCTATTTTCCATACCCCAAGGCCGAGGAAATGTCCAGCCCTGCCTCTGGCCGGCAGACAAGTTTATCTTGCTTTCTGTCGTCAGACTGATCCGAGTGACTACCAATCACGACCGTTGCAGTGTAAGATCTGGACGTGCAATCTGCTCGCTGATCGACCGAGGCAGGTCTGAAACGGAGCGCGTCAACACATGGGTAAGACGATATTCCTCGGCTTTGCTCTTTTCGCCGACCTCATATTCTGCTCTTTTTCAGTTGCCCTGGAAGTCCCCGTCCTCAAAGATGCCATCAACGACTTCGCCGGGATGATGCCGCAAGCTAGCGCTCATGCTCTGGAGGAGCGCCTGAAACGCTTCAAAACACAGACTGGCCACACCATAGTAGTGGTTACGGTACAAACTCTTGAAGATGAGGACATGGAAAGCTTTGGCCGCAAAGCCTTTCAGAGCCTGCCGCTTGAGGAGGCGGATTTACAGAAATCTGTCCTTCTTCTCGTAGCTCCCAAGGAGCGAAAAGTCGGCGTCCAAATGGGCTCAGAGCTGCGACAACTCTTTCCCGAGCCTGCGGCGAGCCAAAAACTTCTAGCCCAGGTGGGCCTTTATTTTGACGGCTTCAGACGCGATTTGGGCATTCACGCGGGAGTCCATTATATTTTTCGGGTGATCAAGGGAGAGGTTCATGTCGACAGCTTAACAGACGTAGAAAAGCTTGAAGCGGCGTCGACAAGAGGTGGCGGGGCCGGAGCGATCCTCGCTGTATTTTTGGCTCCGTTCTTGGCATTCATGGTTGGAGGGTTGTGGGGAATTTACGCAACAAAGTTTGGTCTTGAGCGTGAAATGCGCCTCTTCATGGGTGCCCTTCTGGGTGGTGGAGCGGCGAAGATTGTGGCGATCCTTATGGCCCTGATAGGCAATTTCAGTGATGGCTTATGGTATTTTATCCTGGCCGTTAGCATTCCTCTGGGTGTTTTCGGCAGCTTAACGGAATTTTGGATGTCAGGGGAGTGGAGCGGTATACCGAGGGTGAAGGATAGAACAAAGCGGAAGCCTGAAGACAATATGGGGATCTGAAAACCCGAATAATGAGATCCCTGACACCTGATTCCACATTTTTCAACGGCCTGTCCAAAGCTGAGCGGCGACCTCCTGAATGACACCAGACTTCCGCCATTGATCCTCCTCGCTAAGCAAGTTCCCTAAGATATCGGATGCAAAGCAGCATGGCGGGCTTGGCGCGTGCTGAGGTGTTGAGACCGGCTCAAACTCGGTGTAATACTGACCACTGCGAAAGGATGAGGGCTGAAGGATGAAAGCGGAAGAAAGGCAAAATTAGTCCTTCTGGTTCCGGGTTAGTGGGCATTTAATGGAGATGAACAATGAACTACGAATGGAGGAACGGTGAGCATGAGTGGTGAGGCGGATCGCATGGCTTTCCCCATAAACGTCACTGTAAACGGTGTAAAGCACGAGTCCGAGATTGAGCCGCGGCTGCTGCTTGTTTATTTTCTACGCGAGCATCTGGGGCTGACCGGCACGCACGTAGGTTGCGATACAAGCCAGTGCGGCGCGTGCACGATTCATTTGAATGGCCGTGCCGTCAAGTCGTGCACGATTCTGGCCGTTCAGGCCAACGGGGCGGAGATCACCACCATCGAAGGTCTCGCGGCCGAAGGAGCGCTGCATCCGGTGCAGGAGGGGTTTCGCGAGAAGCACGGCTTGCAGTGCGGCTACTGCACGCCGGGCATGATCATGAGCGCCGCGTATCTGCTTAAGACGATTCCAAACCCGACTGAGGAAGAGATCAAGCACGCGCTCGAAGGTAACCTGTGTCGCTGCACCGGCTACGTCAACATTGTTGAGGCGATTAAGTGGGCGGCAGAGCGGATGAGAGGTTAGAAACTTGCATTTGATTTCACATACAGTGTCGGATCCAGTTGCAGGTTGTTTCATGCACTCGCTCCGTCCTTTTGTCACCCTGAGCCTCGCGAAGGGTCTCGTTCGAGAGATTCTTCGCCTTCGGCTCAGAATGACACGAGTGAGAAGTGCTACTGTACATGCTATTCCGCCTGACATGGCCGTCAGATCACATACCAAATACATGGGAGGCAAACATGTTTCCCGCTAGCTTCGGATACGTCGCGGCGCGCTCTGTCGAGGAGGCAACCGAGCTTTTAACCAAGCATGGAGAGGAGGCCAAGCTGCTGGCCGGCGGACACAGCCTGATCCCGGCCATGAAGCTGGGATTGGCGGCGCCCCGCTACCTGATCGACCTCGGCCACGTGCCCGGTCTCAGCAGCGTGCGCGTCGATGGCGAGAGCCTGGCGATCGGCGCCCTAACGGTGCACGCCGACGTCGCCTCCTCAGAGATCGTGCGCCAGCGCCTGTCCGGGCTGGCTGAAGCGGCGTCGGTGATCGGAGACGTGCAGGTGCGCAATCGGGGCACCATCGGCGGCAGCGTCGCCCACGCCGATCCGGCTGCCGACTTTCCCGTCATCCTGAGCGCTCTGAACGCATCGTTCGTGTTGGTCTCGCCCTCCGGCAAACGAACGGTCCCCGCAGACGATTTCTTCATCGACTTTTTCACTACGGCCCTAGTGCCTAATGAGGTGCTGACCGAGATTCGCGTCCCGCTGCCTGCTTCCGGCGCCGGCACGGCGTACGCCAAGCTGGGCCACCCGGCTTCGGGATACGTTGTCGTGAGCGCGGGCGTCCTGGTGAACCGCGACGCGTCCGGCCGATGCGCATCGGCCCGGGTCGCCATCGGCGGGCTGGGCAGCGGTCCGCGCCGCGCAAAGGCTACGGAGGCGGCCCTTCAAGGCCAACGGCTTACTCCGGAAATCATCGCTGCGGCCGCAGCCAAGGCCGCCGAAGGCACTGATCCAGACGGCGACACATACGCGAGCGCGGACTACAAGCGCCACGTGGCCACCATTTACGCTCGGAGGGCGATTGAGAGCGCGGTAAGACGAGCGGAAGGTTAATTAATCGAAGTTGACCCTCTCCCGTTTGGGAGAGGGAAAGGGTGAGGGAAACGTAGGTGTCAGCGGGTTTCACCCTCACCTCTGTCCCCTCCCATCAAGAGAGAGGAAGCAAAAAAGATGGAGGATCGAGGATGACAACTGAGCACACTGAGACTGGACTTATCGGCGCATCCATTCGCCGGGTCGAAGACCCTCTCCTGGTTACCGGCAAAGGATGCTACGTGGACGACGTCCAGCTACCGGAAATGCTCCACATGGCGCTCCTGCGCAGCCCGTACCCGCATGCAAAAATAATTTCCATCAATACGAGCGCAGCGAAGTCGATGCCCGGCGTTTTGGAGGTTGTGACCGGTGCCGACCTTAGCGAGCGCTTAAATGTCCCGGCGCTCCCCATGGTGCCCGGCATGAAGATACCGCCGCATCCCCTGCTGGCGCGCGGAGCCGTTCACGCGGCGGGCACTCCGGTGGCGGCGGTCGTGGCTCAAAGCCGCGCGATCGCCCAGGATGCCGCGAGCGCCATCGAGGTGGAATACGAATCACTGCCGTCGGTCGTGGATGCCGAAAAGGCTCTCGACCCCGGCGCACCGCTGGCGCGGGAGGAGCTGGACAGCAACATTTGCTACACGATCACGAAAAAAGGCGGCGACGTGGAGAAGGCGTTCGCCGAGGCCGAGCATATCGTGCGGATGCATATCGCCAGCCCGCGGCTGGTCGCGATGGCGATCGAGCCGAGAGGCGTCGTGGCGAAGCCGGAACCGACCGGGGATTTAACCGTGTGGATCTCTACTCAGAGTCCACACCGCGTGCGCGCCGACCTGGCAACCGCTATCGGCTTTCCCGAGCACAGGATTCGCGTCATCGCGCCCGACGTCGGGGGAGGGTTCGGCAGCAAGGGACCGCTCTACCAAGAGTACGCGCTGGCCTCTTACCTGGCCCTCAAGTTAGGCCGGCCGGTCAAATGGATCTCCACGCGCAGCGAGGATTTCGTGACGACGAATCAGGGCCGCGACCAGGCCATGACATCCGAGCTGGCCCTCAAGAGGGACGGCACCATGCTCGGCTTGAAGGTCCGCGTGGTCGCGAACCTGGGCGCGTACCTGCAATCCAACACGGCCGGTCCGCCCCAGCGCATGATGGCCATGGCGCCGGGCTGCTACCAGATCCGAAACTGCCACGTCGAGGTGGTGGCGGTCTTTACCAACACGGTCTCCACCGGTCCGTATCGCGGCGCCGGGAGGCCCGAGTCGGTGCTGAACATCGAGCGCTTGATCGACAAGGCGGCGCGCGACCTGGGCATCGACCGTCTGGAGATCCGGCGCAAGAACTTCATTCGGCCGGAGCAGTTCCCGTACCGGACGGGCGTGAACGTCGAATACGACTCCGGCGATTACGAGAAGTCGCTCGCGGAGGCGCTGCGACTGTCCAACTACGAGGAGCTTATTCGCCGTCGAGATGAAGCACGGGCGCGCGGCGAATTGGTGGGCGTGGGCGTCTCGACCTTCGTGGAACCGAGCGGCGGCGCCGGCTTCGAAAGCGGCACCGTTCGGGTGGAGCGCACCGGAGAGATCACGGTTCTCACCGGTTCTAGCTCACACGGCCAGGGACACGAGACCGTGTTCGCCCAGGTCGCGGCCGAGAAGCTGCGCGTTTCCATGGACCACGTCGCGATTCGACACGGAGACACCTTGGCGGTTCAGCAGGGTGTCGGTACCTTCGGCAGCCGCAGCGCGGTCATGGGGGGCGGGGCCTTGGCCATCGCCATCCAGCGTGTCATTGAAAAGGCCCGACGCATCGCCGCGTATTTGCTGGAAGCGGCGCCCGAAGATATCGTTCAGGCGGACGGGGGGTTCGCCGTGGCGGGAGTGCCCGACCGGATGATTACGTGGCGCCAGATCGCGGCCGCCGCGTACGGAAGGCCTGTTCCCGGTATAGAACCCGGCCTTCAAGAGACCGTCTTCTTCGATCCCAGACGCGAAGCCTGGGGCTTCGGAGCCCATGTGGCGCTGGTGAGAATCGATCGGGAGACCGGGACGCCGAAGCTCGAAAAGCTCGTGCTGGTCGACGACTGCGGCGTCATCATCAACCCCATGATCGTCGAGGGGCAGGTCCACGGCGGCGTGGCGCAGGGCCTCGGTGAAGCGTTCCGAGAACAGATGCTCTACGGCGACGAAGGCCAGGTGCTCACCGGCTCGTTGATGAATTACGCGGTGCCGCGAGCGAGCGACGTGCCCCCGCTCATCCTCGGCGAGACCGTGACTCCGAATCCCTTCAATCCTCTGGGAGTCAAGGGCGTGGGCGAGGCCGGTTGCAACGGCGCGCCGCCCGCGGTCGCCAACGCCGTGATGGACGCACTGGCTCCGCTGGGCATCGACCACATCGATATGCCGTACACGGCGCCCAAGCTCTGGGAAGCTATTCGGGGAGCAAAACAGTCAGGCAAGAGGGCATAGTTCCTCCCCGTTGACTCACGCCTCCCACCTCGTGGCAACCCCCCGGCCTTCGCCCTGGGCAATTGCCCGTAAAGATTCTTTCCGCCCGACTGCGCTAATTGCCTTTCTTTCGGACCAAGAACGAAAGACTTTCCTTAACGTCCTCGGGCATCGAGAGGATTTCGTCAACCAGTTTTGCCGTTCGCGCGCCGGAAACATGCGTGATAACGAGTTTTGCTTTCTTGGCTTCTTCGAGCAGCGCGGGATCCTTCAAGGTACTGGCCAAGCCCTTGCGGAGAATCGCGATGCGCTCTTTCGGCGTCGCCGGAGGGACGCTGAGGGGGCGCTGAAAATCCATTTGCGACGCCCAGCCGCGATAGATCGCGTATTTTTTCGGGTCTTTGATGACGTCTTTGAACAGCGGAAGATCCTTGACTTCCGGATCCTCCCATTTCTCGCTGATGATAAAGGGTATGAGCTTGTCGTCTCCTGGGGCATCCAACATGGCGCGCGCCGTGACCCGCATCGACTCCCATTGAGAACAGAACGCCTGGAGCTCGCGCTTCTGCAAAGCGACTCTAGTCGTGGCCGTGCCGGTGTAACCGCTGATAACCTCGAAGTTGGTTCCCAAAGTCTTATTCAGGATAAGCGGCAAGTCATAGCCCGTGGAGCCAGCACGCGTGGCCCCTACCTTCAATGGTTTTTTGTACGTAAGGACATCGTCGAGCGTCTTTAACCCGGTAAACCCCATGACCATGCACATGGGCACGCCAACGCTCGGCGCGCCAATCCATCCGAGCTTGCGAAAATCGACGCCGATCCGAGGGTCGCCGAGCGCTTTCTGGACGATGAGTGAGTTGTTGAAAACAGCGATTGCCTGTCCGTCGGGAGTCGCTCGCTTATATAAAAAGTTCGCGGCGATTAAGCCACCGGCCCCGTCCATGTTCTCCACGACCGAGGCGGGATTTCCCGGAATATAGCGAGTAATATGCCGCGCAACCATCCGCGTATAAGTATCATAACCACCCCCGGCAGCGGCGCCCACAACGAACCGTATTGTTTTCCCTTTATAGAAATCCTCCGCCAGAGCGAACGCGGAGACATTCAAGACAAGAGGAATACACAGGGCAACTGCTATTCGCGTAACGATTGTCATGGTGCTCTCTTCTTTCTTTTGTCAAATCTCTGGTCTGCTGAGATCGAGGAGCGGTTCCTTGGGTTATTCTCGGCTATAAGTGAGACTGTTTCGCAGAGGTTACGTCAATCGCACCCATGCTAATATTGCGCCCTCGGGAAATGGCAGTTGTAAGGTATAGTCAAACAAGCCATAAAAGAACAACCAGGCAACCAACGCCAACGCCAGCGAAACGGGCCACTTCTCTCTCTCGCCGAATTTGAGATAAAGAAGGGTGGCAAAGGCCGCCGCGGCGGTGAAACCTAGCAGCCAAATAGCCACGAAGAAGCCGACGATCCAGCTAATAATAGACAGTGTTCTTTGCCGCACGATAATAGGGTCGATTTCAGGTTCTGCCTGCGCACTCAGTTCCTCGACTTTCACTTTTTGCGTAGAGCGCAAGGACTCCTGGATGAAGATGTAAATCGTCAAGAGGAAGATCGGTAAACCAATGGCCCAGGGGAAAAAGGCCGCGCGGGGCTCCCAGGCGCCGAAACCGAACTGTGCTTCATAGACCACATAGGCGAAAATAGCTAACATGAAAAGAGCGAACGCAGCGCGCGGGATGCGGTTTGCTAACGGCACGGGCACGTCCTTAACCGTGTAGATGGGTTGACCTATGCTGGGTTGATCTTCCCCTTGCCGGGATCGTTTGATGCGGTCCGACACCACCGGATAGAACAGGCCGACGAGGGTGATGAGCGTGATCACCAAGACCCCCGGATGCAGCAAAAAGCCCCAGCCATAGATGCGGCTGGCGATGAACAGGTTATTCTCGGCAATTCCACCCAAGACCAAGCCTAGAAGAAGCGGAGGGCGCTGCCAGTCGAACTTCACCATCAACCAGCCCACCGCCCCAAAGAGCAGGACCAGCATCATGTCGCCGAAACTGTTTTTTACGGCAAAGCCGCCGAGGTAAATCAGCAAAAGCAAGAAGGGGATCAGGTAGACTCCCTTTACAAACGTAATCTTGGCCAGTTGGTTGAGGAAGAGGAAACAGATCGCTACCGTAATGATGTTGGTAATAACGATGATCCACACGAACGAAAAGGTAAGCGTCAGATGCTTGGCGGGGTTTAACAGATCAGGGCCGGGCACGATTCCCTGAATGATGAACGCACCCAGCAGAATCGCCATGGAGAGGCTTCCGGGAACGCCGAAGGCGAGTGTTGGAATCAACGAGCCGCCTTCCTTAGAGTTGTTGGCGGCGCCAGGTCCTAAAACCCCTTCCACGGCGCCCTTGCCGAAGCGTTCCTTATTAGGCGAGCTTTGCACCGCATGGGCGTAAGCGAGCCATTGAGCGGGGCCACCACCCATGCCAGGAATCAGGCCGATGTAGGCGCCAAGGCCACTGCAGCGAAGGACGAGTTTCCAGTGACGGAAGGTATCCTTGACGCCTTCCATGACTCCGCCGAGCTTGCTTGGTTGAGTATCACCAGCAATGCTCGTTCCCTTGACCGCGAGATCGATGATCTCCGGAATGGCGAAGAGGCCCACAGTTACGCTAACCAGAGCAACGCCGTCCCAGAGAAAGAGCGCGTTGTCCTCACCCAGCAGGGGTTCAAGGGTAAAACGCGGCACGCTCTCGATCGGGTCGAGGCCGATCATGGCCAGCACAAGACCAAAACCACCGGCCACCAGTCCCTTGGGAATATTCTCACCGCTCAGGGAGGCGACAAACGTAATACCCATTAACGCGAGCATGAAGAATTCCGCCGAGCCGATGGAAAGAACCAACGGGCTGACGATGGGGATTGCCAGCGCCAGCATGAAAGCGCCAAACACCGCGCCCACAAGCGAACTCATCAATGCTGCACCGAGAGCGCGTCCGGCTTCGCCTTTCTTGGCCATAGGATGGCCGTCAACGATGGTCGCTGCAGTAATGCCTTCTCCTGGAACTCCAAAGAGAACGGATGTGATGTCCCCGGTCGTGGCGGTCACGGCATTGGAACCGAGCAGGAAGGCGAACGCGGTGAAAGGCTCCATATTGTAAATAAAAGGCAGCATGAGCGCGAGCGTCGTCGCTCCGCCCAGCCCGGGGAGTAAGCCCACGATAAAACCGATAGCCATTCCCACCATCATAAACAAAAACGTTTCTGTTCCCTGCGGCGAGAGTGGCAGGACCTTGATCAACCCCTCGTTAAACGCGAACAGATAGTCAAGCATGGAGGTCTCCTAGGATTATTTTTTCTTCCTTACGGTGAAGGAAAGCCGCTCTTTCACTTGCGCGGGTATCGCATAGATTTCCGCTACAAATTTCTCCACTTCTTCTCCGGACACATAATCAACCGTCAACTTGGATTTCTCAGCATCGGCGATATAGTCCTTGTCTTTCATCGTCGCCGCGAAGGCTTTGCGGAGGATATGCAGGGCTTCCTTGGGCGTACCCGGCGGCAGAGAAAAGGGCCTCGCGAAGTCGTTCGAGGCGTTCCACACGGTGAATGCGTGAACGTTGTCTTTGTCCGTGAAAACCTCCTTGAACTGAGCGATGTTCTTGACCTCCGGATCTTCCCATGTCCCATTGATGATAAACGGTATCATTCGATCATCGCCCTTGGCCTCGAGCATAGACCGCGCGGTCGAACGCATGGAATCCCAGGTCCAACAGGCGCCGTCCACTTCCTTAGCGCGCATGGCCAGACGGATCTTCGAGGTTCCGGTGTAACCCGGGATGATGTCGAACTTCGCGCCGGCCCAGCGGTTGAGCATTTCCGGCAACTGCGTTGTATTACCCGCCCTCGTGGCACCCATGCGGACGCGCTTATTCGACTTCACGATATCGTCGAAAGTCTTGAGGGTTGTAAAACCCATGATGGCGCAGGCGACGGAGTCCTTACTGGGCGAGCCGATCCAACCGAACTTTCGGCCGTCGAAACGGATACTCGTATCACCCATCATATGATTGAAGACGTTTTGTGAATTCCAGATACCTACCGTCAAACCGTTCTTTTCGGCCTTGTTATAGAGGTGATTAGCGGCGAT
>Ga0114945_10001771_pt1 | contig 13121 bp, 11 predicted proteins | sample OV2TP3_FD_87194 | JGI IMG/M metagenome (GOLD analysis project Ga0114945, IMG submission 87194) | Hot spring microbial communities from Beatty, Nevada to study Microbial Dark Matter (Phase II) - OV2 TP3 | ecosystem: Environmental > Aquatic > Thermal springs > Hot (42-90C) | place: USA: Beatty... | reverse complement strand
TGTTAGAACTTCAAGAATACTTCAATTATTGAAATAATAATTACGCTAAATGAGCTTCCTCAAACAAGAGTATAGTGCTTTTCCATATGCATAATATTTATGAAACTCTGTTTAAACATAACAATTGAAAGCTCCAGATTCCTTCTATTTAAAATAAAGTGCGTAGCATCATTAAGAGTGTGCCCTATTCTATAAAAGCCCCAGAAAAAATTGAATTTCTCTCTTACTAGCTTATTTTAGGTAGTTATTCTTGTTTAGGACATTGTTATCTTATCGTCATCTATTGGTTTTAATGGTGCATCCAAAAAACTCCCAATCATTGTTGTAGTCTATAAATCATTTATATAATCCAAGTTTTGTCTTGTAGGACTACGCAGGTGACTTTAACCAGACAATGCCCTTGTTTAGAAAAGTTTATATGTTGGAAAGATACCATTAGTCCATCGAAAATTGGAGATTTTCGAGTGTGATAGAAAATCTCGATAAATCGCAAAGCGATTTTCGATGATGCTTGAGAATCTCTGATTCTCGACATGTGAAGCATTTATCGACATATGACTAATGGACGTAAGTCCAATGTAGTTGCACAAGATTTAAGTGTAAAAAGAGGCATTATGTCATTTATCAGATGGTTTAAGGAAACTTCTAAGGATGATGTAGCAATTGTTGGAGGCAAGGCAGCTAATCTTGGTGAGATGTATAATGCAGGCTTTCCTGTTCCACCAGGCTTTACTATAACAGCACAATGCTATAAATATTTTATAGAAAAAACTAGAATTAAGGATAAAATCTTCAGCATTCTAAAAAATATTAATATTAATGATACAGATAAGCTACAAGAATATGCTAATGAGATACAAAAGCTAATAATTTCTACTGAAGTCCCGTTAGACATAAGAGAAGAGATTATTGATAACTACGAGGCTTTAGAAATTCCAGACATTAAAAAGGTTAAACATGTTCTAGAGCTGGCAAATATCAAGGAATATCCTTTTGTAGCTGTTAGAAGCTCTGCAACAGCAGAGGATCTGCCAGAAGCATCTTTTGCAGGAGCTCAGGCAACATACTTAAATGTTAAGGGTGTTGAGCAGCTAATAAAAGCTGTTAGGGCTTGCTGGGCATCATTATTTACTGCAAGAGCAATATATTACAGGGCTAAAAATAATTTTGATCATTCTAAAGTTCTTATTGCAGTTGCTGTGCAGAAAATGGTTAATTCTGAGAAAGCTGGTGTAATGTTTTCTGTAAACCCAGCTACAAACAATAGAAAAGAAATTATAATTGAGGCAGCCTATGGTCTTGGTGAAGCTGTTGTATCTGGTGCTATCAACCCAGATCTATACATTGTTGACAAGGACAGTATGAAAATAAAGAGTGTTAAGGTCAATACCCAGGAATGGGGTTATTTTAGGGATTTAAACATGGGAAGGAGCAGTAAGCGTGATATCCCTAAAGAAAAAAGACATCTGCAGAAGCTAAGTGATAATGAAATCTTAGAGCTTGCAAATCTTGCTGTTAAGGTTGAATTGCATTATGGGAAACCTCAGGATATGGAGTGGGCAATTGAGAAGGATAAGCTTTACCTTGTTCAGACAAGAGCTGTAACAACATTAAAAGAAGAATTAGAGATAAAGCCAAAAGAAGAGTCTATTGAAATGTCCATTGATAGCCCATTACAAAAAACTGCTGCACAAAAAATTCTATTAACAGGCATATCAGCATCTCATGGAATAGCATCTGGAAAGGTTAAGATAGTAAATGACATGAGCCAACTCGAAAAAGTCCTAAAAGGTGATATTTTAGTTACAAAAATGACTAATCCAGACATGGTGCCTGCAATGGAGAGGGCTGCAGCAATAGTTACTGATGAGGGTGGGTTAACAGCTCACGCAGCAATAGTTAGCAGAGAGATGGGTATTCCTTGTATTGTTGGTACAGAAAAAGCAACTCAAATACTGAAAGAGGGTATGGAGATAACAGTTAATGCCAGCAGGGGAGAAATTTATGAAGGTGTAACTGAAATTAAAAAAACAGATATTAAGAAAGAGTCAGTCCATGAGGTTGAGAACTCTGCAGAGGAAATAATTACAGCTACAGAAGTAAAGGTAATTGCAGACCTGCCACATTTAGCTGAGAAGAATGCAGCAACAGGTGCAGATGGTGTTGGGCTAGTTAGAATAGAATTTATGATAGCAAATTCTGGCACACACCCAGCGAAGTATATACATGAAAATAAAGACGAAGAGTATATACAAATTCTGATGGATGGTATTGGGGAAATAGCAAAGGCCTTTAGAGGCAAGCCTGTATGGGTTAGAACATCTGACATAAGAACAGATGAGTATAGAAATTTAATAGGGGGTAATGAAGAACCTCACGAAGCTAACCCTATGATGGGTTGGCATGCAATAAGAAGGGCATTAGACGAGCCAAGGATATTGAAAGCAGAGTTTACTGCGATTAAAAGATTGCATAATCAAGGGTTAACTAATATTGGGGTTATGATACCTTTTGTTATTAATGTTGATGAGGTTAGAAAGGCTAAGGATATTCTTAGGCAAGTAGGTCTAGAGCCAAGAAAAGATATAGAATTTGGCGTAATGATTGAAACACCTGCAGCATGTTGGATTATAGAAGATTTATGCAGAGAGGGGATTGATTTTGTAAGTTTTGGCACTAATGATCTAACTCAGTTGACTCTTGGGATAGATAGGGACAACCAGAGAATTGCATCTCTGTTTAGTGAGTTGCATCCTGCTGTTCTTGGAGAGATTAGGATGGTAGTGGAAACATGCAAGAAATACCATGTTAAGAGCTCAATCTGCGGGCAAGCAGGTAGTGATCCAAAGATGGCAGGGTTCTTAGTTAATATTGGTGTTGATAGCATATCTGCAAATGCAGATGCAGTGCATAATATTAGAGAGATTGTTGCCCACACTGAGAAGAAATTATTGCTGGATGCTGAGAGGAAAAGGTTAGGATATCGTTAAATATCTCAAGTAATTTTAGTGAATTCTATATTTAGTAACCCGTGGCCTTTAAACATCGGAATTCCAGTATAATAAGGGTATAAGGTTTATACTATTTTATAGTATGTAGACTGGCACCTTTCAAAATCTCGCAAAGCTCGGGTTAGCATCGGCTCGCATCTAGCTGGAATATGCAAAGAGCGGTTCCCTCCCGTGAGGAACATCCCCTTCCGCGTGGTAATTGCTTGTTTGAATGATGCTCACATACTCGAACAAAGTTCGGCACCAACTTCGTTGGAATTAATGCTAACCTACATTTTGAACGGTACCTATGTAGACTATATGTACATGTACATACCCCGAAGGTATTTTGATTAAGAATGGATGCTCCTTGAGAGCTTATTCTACATATAAACTCACAGATTTCTGGTCAAATTTCCAGTCAATTGGAAGTTTTCCAGTTCTTTTGTAATACTTGACAAGCCTTTTAATTTTTGATTGAGTCAATTGTAAGCCTCTTAGTACAGGCATGTCTTGCTTATTTGCTTCAAGATGCTTAGTTAGTCTAATGCTTTTCCTGATTAACGACATCAAATCTTCTGGTATCTTGCTAAGTAAGCCCTTTTCTTCTAAAATTTTACTAATCTTAGTATTTGCTGCAACTTTTATTGCTGGTATTCCGTAAGTATCCCTGAGAACTAAGCCTATTTGTGATGGAGTCTTTCCTTCTTTTGTTAGCTTTACTACAAGCAGCTCAATCTCTTTAGGCTTATACCTTAGCCATCCTGGCTTTACCTTTTTTGAGGGCCTCTTGCTGCCAGATTTTCCTCTCTTTCTTGAATGCATCCTTGCCATTTTCAATAGGTATTTTTTATACTTTTTATTTGCACTTATTTCGATATTTTGTTCAACCTGTCCGCCACATAGTTCCTCAACTTGTCGGCTTCATTTATATTTTCTTTATGGATTAGCCGACTAATCGTAGACACAGAGTGAGCGTCGTGATGCAAATTATTTTCTTTATCTCTTTCTATTAGTTTTTATAACTTTTACTTTCTTTTCAATGATTTTTTTACTTTGTTAACTATGAAGCATATAACAATGCAAATTATTAACTAATATATTCAAAGCGAAATGAGAAAGTAATATTTAAGGCTTTTGTTATTTTCTACATAACGGTTATTTTAATATTTGTACATTATTTATTAGATAAAAGTTAAATTAGATTAAATCACTAAAATCGTTAATATTATCTGCATTAACCATTGTCTGAGAGAATTAATACCTTTCCATTTCTAGATCTAGTAAGTTCCTTAACCGTTTCTCTGTTTATACCAACACTTGCCTTATTAGCATTAATCATCAGTGTTCTATCTGAGATATAGCTGCTTTTTCTTAGTACTATTTCAGTTTGACTGTTGAAATCTCTATTTATTATGCCATTTATTATTTCTCTATGCTCACCAACTCTAATCTCAAGCTTTACTTTATCACTCTTGAGGCTTTTTATAAATTGCTTTATTTCTTCTAAGTCAAAATCGGCAGATACACCTAATATGCAATCCCCTTCTGCTCCAATCTCGTTCTCTTTTGTAAACTCAATAGTTATTGGGTGCTTGGCTGTGATGTTTCTATGCCCATAAAAATTAAAGGAATACATGTTAGTAATTTAATGCAAATGGCCTCTAATTAACAGGCTCGCAGTTTATTTTATATTAAATCTTATCATCAAAATAAATTTTGATTGGTTAGTTTGCAAACTGAGTTATTTGATATTTTTATACAACGGAATACCACCAAATAGAGGGATGGTTTTTGACAAAACATTATTTTATATTATATTATTTTCCTTTGCATTTATTTGGCATTTCGTCTACCTTGTCCGCCTCATTCATGTTATCTTCATGGATTGGCGGACTAATGGCACAGCCTCGCATGTATTTACAGAACCGCAGTTCTGTACTTGCTAACTAGGCTCGTATGCAAATTATTTTATTAAAAATTAATTTTTATTGACTCGTTTGCTAATTTTTATTATTTAGTGTTGCTTTCTTTATTTTCTGTTTGAGCATGTATCTCTTTTACTTTATTGTAAGTGTCTGTAATCCTTTCGTATAAGAACTTTTTAGCGTCAACAGTTAGTGCATCAGAGTGGGCTATCTGGTCATAAATTCTCTTAAGATCAGCATAGCATTTAAAGGCTGCATCTTTATTGTTATTTTCTATATGCTTATTAATTTCTGCAAGGAGTATTTTAAAGTCATTTATCTTTCCGTATAATAACTCCTTCTCCTGACTAGTTTTTTCTTGGTTTTCTAAATTCTGCTCTTCTGTCTTTATTGCAATAAGCTTTCTCTTCTCTTTTTCAGCAGACCACTTATTCCAGGATTCTATAATTCTGTTGATTATTCCAGGCCTAAGCTTTCTGAACTCTGCTCTGAGCTTTGCGATGTGGGCATGTTTTTCTGTAAGCGATGGCTCTAATTTCTGTATTTTCTTATCCAAAATTTTTAGCTGCTCTTGTGCAGATTCAGCGTAAGATTCTATTCTTTCTAAGGCCTGTTTTTTCTCTTCTTCCAACTTTTTTAAACTTGTTATATGCTGTCTGATCTCAGCTATGTTCACTCCTTTTTCAAGGTTGTCAGTTGTATCCTTTACTCTTTTCTTTTCTATTTCTCTCTGCTCATTATAAGCAGCCTCATATTTATTTAATTCCTCATTTTGCTTATGCTTAAGCTCTTTTAGTTTAATTTTAATGCTGCTCTTAATTTCAAGTGCTTTTAATTTCTCAAAAGTCTCTTTTTCTTTTTTAGTTAGCCCTGCAGTTTTCTTCTCAGTTTCTATAATCTCTTTTTGCTTATAGTCCTCTGACTCTTTCTCAAGTGTTGCCTTTTGTTCTTTTAACTTAGATAAAAATATTTTTCTTTCATTTTCTAGGCCTTTGAGCCTTAATTCATGCTGGCTCTTAATTCTTAAAACCTTTTGCTCATAGTCTTTAATTCTTTCTGCTGCCTGCTCCAACGCTTTAATCTTGCTGTTCCAAGCATTTTCTATTTCAACCTTTTTCTTATTGGATTCTGCAATATGCGTTCTTAGTGTCTCTTTTTCTGCTTCAAGCTTATCCTTTTCAAGCTTTTCTTTTGCAAATTCCTGCTCAGCTTCTCTAAGCTTGTTTAGTTGTTTGGCCTCTTCTTGCTTTAGGATCCTTTCTTTTTCTATAGCAGATCTTCTCAGTTGTTCATATTCCTCCTGCTTTTTCTTTCTGGTTTCTTCTAAGAGCCTTAATTTTTCTTGTCTAGCTCTCTCCAGCTTAGCCTTTTCTTTTTCTACTTTTTTCTTTTGCTCTTCTACTTGCTTTAGTTTCTCTCTCTGTTGACTAGCTTTCTCTTGTCTAGCCCTTTCATCTTCCTCTTTTCTCTTTTGCTCTTCTACTTGCCTTAGCTTTTCCTGTCTAGCTTTCTCTTGTCTAGCCCTTTCATCTTCCTCCTTTCTCTTTTGCTCTTCTACTTGCCTTAGCTTTTCCTGTCTAGCTTTTTCTTGTCTAGCCTTTTCATCTTCCTCCTTTCTCTTTTGCTCTTCTACTTGCCTTAGTTTCTCTTTCTGTTGACTAGCTTTTTGTTCCTCAGCTTTTTTCCTTTCTTTCAACTGCCTATATTGTTCTTTCTCAGCAATTCTACTTTCCTTTTCAAGCTGCTTTAACTTTTCTTTTTCCTTTCTTGCCTGTTCTTCTCTAGCTAACCTCTCTTTTTTCTGCTCTTCACTTTCTAAGAGCTTAATTTTTATTAAGAATTGAATTACTGCTCTTCTTCTTTGCTCGTCTTTAACAAGGTAGAATATACCTATGAAGAATACTATTAAAATAGCTGGAATTATTATTGATATGAAGTATAAAGGACTCTGGCCAATAAAGCTTATGCTACCTAAGACTTTTTTAGGGAATAAAAGATAAAGAATGCCAATTAATATGCCAAAGCAAATTGTTACAAGCGATACGCCAATAACCCTAAGATTTCTCTTTTCAGGAACAGGAACTCCTTTCTTAATTTTCTTTCCAGCTGTGGAAGTTAATTTAAAGTAAAGCCATGTGCCTATGGCAAAATATGCAAAGATAGTTATTAATATGATAATCAGTATTATAAAGAAAAGCAGGCTCCAGCAATATACATCATTTTTGCATATACTAAATATACTAGACTCAATACCAGGCTCAACTCTAGTTTCTATCTTTTTAGGCTCTTCAATTACATCAAACAAGTAGGTGGCTGTTCCTATGGAGCTGCCATGTGTGGCAATTGCTGCAAATATGTAATTTCCTTCATTAGCATTCCTTGGTATTTGAATTGTTTTTGAGAAGCTTGCTTGATTTTTTACTGCTACAGTCTCACTTTGAGAAATTATATTATTTCCATCAATGTCTTTCAAATAATAGGTCATATCTACATCTGCACTTTGCAGGTATTCAAGATTAAATATCCTAATCTCAAAATTTATTTCATCACCTTTCTTAACTAACCTGTCAGCAGAAAGGGTCAATAAGTTTATATCAAAGAAAACTTTTTTGCTCTCAATCTCAACTGTTATAGGTATTATTCTCTCATCGTTGTCAGCTTTCACTATTAGTTTGCCAGTATAAACACCAGGGGTATATTGTACATTCTTGTCCTTTTGGGATGTAGTAAAGTTAAGAACTATAGTTTTAGTTTGTCCAGGCTTAAGATTAAATTCTTTCTCCTTGATGTCAACTATTTGGTCTAGTGCAGGAGCATTTAGGGAGAAATCCAGCTCTTTGCTTGCAGAATTTGTAATTTTTATCTGCCTTGCCAGGAACTCTTCTTCTTTTAGCAGCACTTTAATAATTATCTGGTCAACATCAAATAGCACTTTGTTTTTATCAACGACTATTTGTGGGGTAACAATTAAATCATTGGTATAGAAAAAATAATAAAAGCCAAATAATGCTGGAATGAGTAATATGCTTAATAGTGTTATTGCATTTATGAACCTCTTTTTATTATGCTTCTTGTAGTCTTGGCCTATGTACACAGACTTAATCTTTCCATCTTTTCCCCTAACATTCTGGTAGTAATAAGGTCCTAATCTCTTGCCATGCTTTTTTATATATCTCTTAAAGACCACATATATTCCCCCTTTTTTCCCAACAAGCAGGGATTAACTGTTTAGGCATAGTGTAACGGCCTATAAGTGTAGTGTAACCGCAATAGCTAGTGTAACTGCCATAGTTAGTGTAACCACAATAGTACTAGTCCCTACCCAGTATTAGATTCAGTAATTTGCTTTATATACTTTTCGGTGATTTGTGACATGATGGTGATAAATTGAGTGGCATTAAATGAAGCACTAGTGAAGCATCTCACTTATTAGTAGTTTGCAATAGTTCGCAATAGTTCGCAATAATAGCTTATTATTTAATATTCTGCTGTTAAATAATTGGCACTAGGTGATCTATAGTAAGCCACAAAAACAAATAGATATAGTGACTTCGTCCCTATACCCATCGTATAACTCTGGGTATAGTTGTGGCTTCCTAAATAGTCAACAACAAACAATCTATAACCCTAATTACTTTCTTGGTTGACTATATCATTAAATAGCTGGCATTATTATTACATTACTATGAATTGCATTATAGTACAAATTGCATTGCTGAGAACATTGTGTTACTTAGAACTAGCGACCATATTCGGTATATACTAAATTACAAAATTCCAATCTGCTTAAGATACTTTCTTGCATTTAGCCTAAATTCTTGATCAGCACCAAACCAATTTTTAAATATATCAGCACTGGCATGCATCTGGCTCTCAATTAATAATTTTTGCAGCTTAAAAATGGTGTTATCTTCCTTTAGCTTGCGTGCATAGAGTTCAACATAATCCAAGTCTATTTTTGATACCACTGTTTTCTGTATCATCGTTTTTGGTATCATCTTAGTTCATCTATTATAATGCGTTTGTACTTTTTAAAGTTATATATACAGAGTCAGGAGTATCTCCTTGATAGCACCAGAAGTTATTACGCTCTAAATCATTGAAGAGATTTTTGAACCTATCTCTACCCATTACGGGAACTATTATGTCAATATACTCGGTACCCCTTGTTCTTCCACAACATATACTTACATAACCACTTACTATGAGGTAGTCTGAATATTTTATTAGAGTTCCAAGAAATTTCTTAACAAATAAATCTAGCTTAGTTAACTCTTTTTGGAGAATAATAGTTCCATTCTTTACTATGTAGCCAGATCTTTTAGAATACATTTTATAGATATTTTCCTAGTAGCTATTTAAACATTCTGATTCTTGTAATTTAACTATTAACTTGATGATTCAATAGGCACCGTTCAAAATCTCGCAAAGCTCGGGTTAGCATCGGCTCGCATCTAGCTGGAATATGCAAAGAGCGGTTCCCTCCCGTGAGGAACATCCCCTTCCACTTGGTAATTGCTTGTTTGTATGATGCTCACATACTCGAACAAAGTTCGGCACCAACTTCGTTGGAATTGATGCTAACCTACATTTTGAACGGTGCCGATTCAATAGAAAGATATTAATATAAGAATAATTTTCAATGCAAAGTGATAGAAAATAAAGTGGCAGAAAATAAAAGCTTTAAGCACTTGAAAACAATGGCTAGTAATCCAACTAATACAACTCATCAGTTAATTTTTAACATTTTTATCTCTATCATAGTTATAGCAACTCTAGTTACAAACAGCATTATTTTAATTAATGTCTATCAATTAAACCAGGTATTAGCACCAAAGACAATGAATGTTGGCGATTTTCTTAAAAGATTAACTTCACATGAGGAAATGAAAACTCATGTTGGAGCTGTACCTTTAAATATTATTCAGATAAACACTAACAATTTTGCTAATTTACAGTCACAGATAAGTGGCTTGAACATATCATACATAGGAAACTTCCTTGTTCAATATACGGATAAGGTTGTGGTTTATGACTATGACAATGATAAAATACGTGGATTTGTCAGTTTTCAGCAGCCACAACAATCTCAGTTACCTTCAGACTTTTTTACAAAATTAAATAAGCACAGCGAACTTGAGGATCTGCAGAGCCAACAGCCTATTGGAGGGCAGCTTGATCAAGCTTCTCTGGATACCTTAAAGCAACAGTTTCCAGAGATCTACGCAGACGCCAAAGTAGGAGATTTCCTGCTAAGGTATCAGACTAAATTGATTATTTATGATTATAATAATGATATGATTGTAAACGTTGTTAATTTGGGGGTTATGTCCTAAATCTCGCTTTGCTCGGAGTTAGGTCGGTTCGCATTTCGCTGTTAGACAGATCTAGTTGACATGCTAAAACCAAGAAAAGCCAAGCTTTTCTTGAGCAGAAAATCTAAAAGATTTTCTAGGAAAATTTCTTCTCCTGCATGATGCGGTATTGTTGTTCTTCTTCCATCTGAATGTTTAAACACCATATGGCTTCCTGTTGTATGACTATAAACAAAACCTAACTTTGTTATTATTTTGACTACTTCCTTTCCTGTTAATTTAGGCAATTTTGCCAAGAAGACTTACACCTCTATTTGCTGCAACCCTACAAATTCTTCAGAAATTTCTGGCTCTTCCCCTGTTTTAAGATGTGCCTAATTCCTTCTTTTATTTTTGTTGTATCTATATCGGCTTTTAGAAGTAATGCAATATCTAAGTCTTTAGGCTCTGAGCTACCCTTAACAATAGAGCCAAATATAATTATATCATCTATAGTTTTGTACTTATTCAATAACTCTTTTAATTTCTTCAGGCAATTCTGCAATTTCATTGATTTTTTTAATTCCATTTTTTATCGCTTCACAAGTTTCCTGTAGCACAGGTTTCGAATAAGAGTCTGTGTATTTGTCAAAAATCTCATCAACTATTTCATAGACCTCCTTAAAATATTGCTCCAAAACTCTGAATCTTTCAGAGTGATTTTTTGGCAGCCTATTAAGTTTATTTTGCCATATTTGTTAATAAAAAACAAAATCGGGATATACGTTTTTAATAAACAAAGAGAGGTTATTTAGGATTATGGCAGTAGGATAGGTTTTGCCTTTTTGGGTTTCAGGGGAGAAGAATTTTTGGCAGTCTTTGCATCGGTATGGCTGAATCGCTCTGAAATTTCTATATTATTATTTTATAGTAGTAAAAAACAAAAGGTTTAAATATAAGCATACTTAACTGCATTTGTGATTATTTATGAGTAATGTAGATAGAAGGACAGCTTTAAAAGCTTTAGCAGGTTTAGGAATGGGAGCATTGCTTCATCCAAGCAGATTATGGGCTGATATGCCTTTAGACCAAGGTGATGTTAAAATTGCAGAATGGGTGAAGGCAGGAAGAAATAAAAGCATAGAAGATAAATATAGATCTGATAGTAAAGGATACGAACATCATATCGGTTCAATAGCGTTTTATGATAGGGAAATAGAAATTGATGGGCAAAAATGGGTTGTACAATACGCAGATAGTGGTCCAATCTCCAAAGAAACTGGTTTATTCTCTCCTGATGGTACAACGAATAAATATGATGTACTAATGTATAGATTATCTCCTAAACCTGGGGAACAAATAAGAATGCTAAAAGATGATGTAGAATTTACAAATATAGGATTAGAGGGTATATTGGATAATGGTAAATTAGAAGAATATGGATATTTTTATAATCCAAACTCTGTAGGTTTTAGAGGTCAATTACACCAAAGATTTGACCAATATAATAATGATCCGTTAGATACAGTAACTGCAAGAGTGCAAAGGGAAATCAAAAAAAGGACACATATTTATATAAATCTCGAGTTATTCAAAGAAGGAGAAAGAAGGTATAATGAATTAAGGCAGCAAATTCTTGCAGTTATTTCTCATCAATGACTATATTTATTTCAAAAAACATTTTTTATAGCATCCGCAATCTGCACAGCCCTTTTGCATTCCTTTACATCATGCACTCTTACAATATTGGCGCCGTTCATTACTGCAATGGCAACACTTGCCAATGTGCCTTCTAGTCTTTCATTAACAGGCAAGCTTGTTATACTGCTAATAAATGACTTTCTTGGTGGGCCAACTAAAATAGGGCATCCTAAATCTTTGAATTCATTTAATCTTTTCAATATTTGCAACGAGGTGTTTCAATGGTGTTTATCGGTCCGCCACACATATAGCTGGAGATCAGTAATAGGCGGACATGGTAGACACTATGAGATTCGTTTGCTAGGTATATTTTTGTTTTGGGAGAGTGCTGAGATTGCAGTTTATAGCAGATGTTATTCTATGTTTCTACCTTAATAAAATCATCTTTGATTATCACCAATGATTTTTTGAACTTATTCTTTAATTTCGTATCTAATAGGGGAATGAACTTTTTAACTACATTTTCAGGAGACAAATTCTTGTATCTTATTAGAACTACTCCATTATGGGAAGGTATTGGAAAATTTGAGATATTGGCAAAATCCTTATCATGTGTCAGGATTATCCTGTCCTCAGCTATTGACATATCCACAATTTTCTTATCCGAAGTTCCAAATAGCTTTTCTTCTTTTATATCTTTTACATTATGCCCTTTATTCCTTAGTGCCTTCACTAACGATTTTGCTATATTTTCATCTGTAAGAAATCTTAAAGGCATTTTAGGCGTAGAGCTTTTCTTTTTTTAATCTTGGCAGGAATATTATTTCCTCATGCCTGAGAGTTTTTGCTGCATATTCTATAGCTGCCAGAATGTCTTCTCTCTTTAAGTGAGGATAGTCACTAGTTATATCTTCAATAGACATGCCTGATGCAAGAAGTTCCAATATAAACTCAACTGATATTCTTGTGCCTTTTATGATTGGCTTGCCTGATAATATTTTCTCGTTAAAAATAATCCTGCTGTGTTTTTTTTGCTCCATTTTGACATTACTTTTCATATAAATACTAATTAATATATAAATGTTTATTTTTGTTTTTTGTAAACAGCATGCAGTGGGAAAAACTCATAATAGCTGTTTTCATCAAACCATGCGCATTTGAAATGATATAATGGTAGATTTAATTTTCTTGATAACGCTAATGCGTAGATTGTTAATTGCTCTATCGGCTGTATTTTTTCTGCATCTGGCTTGTAGTCAAGGATGTGG
>Ga0114945_10001769_pt1 | contig 13130 bp, 4 predicted proteins | sample OV2TP3_FD_87194 | JGI IMG/M metagenome (GOLD analysis project Ga0114945, IMG submission 87194) | Hot spring microbial communities from Beatty, Nevada to study Microbial Dark Matter (Phase II) - OV2 TP3 | ecosystem: Environmental > Aquatic > Thermal springs > Hot (42-90C) | place: USA: Beatty... | reverse complement strand
TTGACCTGCTTCAATGTACCAGGTCCCCCTGGTCGCGAGCTGCGCCTTCTGCCACAGCGTCTTCTCTAAGAAGTGGGTCCCTGAGTTATCCCCCCGGGAGACGAAGGGAACTTTCGCCTCAGCGATCCGCCGGAAGGCCTCCGTGGCCGACTGTAGCCCTTTCACCCCAGCCGGATCCGCTAGCGGGCCCAGGATGATGAAGTCGTTGTGCATCACCAGTCGGCGGTTGATCATCGAGCCTTCAGCGACATACTTCTTCTCCAGCTCAGGCGCATGGGCGAATACCACATCCGCGTCACCCCGCGATCCCATCGCCAGGGATTGGCCCGTACCCACCGCAATCGTCTTCATCCGATAGCCGGTCTGCTTTTCAAATAGCGGGACCAGGATATCCAACAGCCCTGAGTCCTGCGTGCTTGTTGTGGTAGCGAGGATCACGTCCCTAACGGCCGGGGGTTGCCCGAATGCCATGGGGACACCAGCGGCCAGCATGACGACCATGAGCGCAACCATAAAGGGTCGGCACATATTGACACAGCTCGCCTTCACGGTCGGCATCCTTCCCTCGCGGGCCGTTCCTCGCCTACCACCATGCAATTCGCCCTTGCAGGCAACGGCCCCTTGCGGGGGAAGATTCAGGGGGGAAGGGGCGAAGGGCCGCTCTGCCAATGGCTGCAATTGTGTAACACCAGGGACGCTGGCAGCAAGGGGAAAATTTCAATGACACCACCCCGTCGATCGGTAGGGGCCTGAGGATGACCTGGGCAGTACCGATGCACGTGCCGCCTGCGGCGGGGGTCTGAGACGGCCGTGCGGGGCGAGGCCACGCAGCGAAATGAAAAAGAGGTTGACGGTTAGCTCATCTTTGAGACATCATGGACCTGTTGTCCGGAACATTCGTAATGCTCACTTTTCCAGTTAGGCTGACTTTTCCAGGCAGGTGTCGGGATGGCCATTCGCAAATGGATCCGCCCCTTATCCATTGGGCTTGGGCTCGCCGCCCTTGTGTTCCTGATCTATCATCAGGGACTGCTGGACGTTCTGGAGCTCAAGAGCCTGGATGCTCGCTTTCAGCTCCGCGGACCCCTCCCCCCTCAACTTCCGCTCATCCTCGTCAGCATCGACCAGGACTCCTTCGATGAGCTCGGGTTCGCCTGGCCCTGGCCAAGAAGCCTGCATGCCGAGCTGATCCGAAAGCTGGCCGCAAGCGAGGCCAGGCTCATCGCGTTCGATATCCTGTTCACCGAGCCGAAGTCGGACCCTGAGGAGGACCAGGAGCTGGCCGGTGCCATTCAGGCAGCGGGGAACGTGATTCTGGCTGCTGAGTACACGCACGTTCCGGGTGCCTTTGGGCCCAAAGAGAGCATCAGCTTACCGATCCCCCTCATTCGGGAACACGCCCTGGCTTACGGCCCGGTCAATCTCAATCACGACCAGGACGGCATCGTCCGTAGCGCGCCGTTGGCCATCCCCTTCCAAGGCCGTACCTATCCGGCGTTTGCGTTTCAGATCTACCGCGCGTTCGCTGGCCGAGACCGCCTCGCCAGTGAACACGTCGCCCCGACCGACATTCCCATCAATTTCCGCGGTCCGGCACGGAGCTACCCCATTGCTCCCTACTACCGCGTCCTGGCCGATGAGCTCGACCCCTCGTTTTTCCGGGATAGGATTGTGCTGGTGGGGCCCTTCGCCTCGAGTTTACACGATACCTTCCCGAGCCCTTTCAGCGCCAGCCAGCCGACGGCGGGCGTTGAGATCCAGGCCAATTTCATCGAGACGTTGGCGGCCAATGACCCGATCATCTCTGTGCGTGGCTGGACGCACGGGGTGGTTTTCTCCTTTCTTGCCGCGCTCACGACCTGGGCCGCCGTCCACTTTAAGCCGCTGCGGGCCTCCGGCCTCATCGTTGGCCTCGCGCTGGCGTATGCCTTCGCCGCCCTCTATCTCTTTGCATACTATCAGCTCTGGATCCCAGTGGTTGCCCCACTCTCGGCCACGGTGCTGAGCTATGGGGGCATCACCCTGGACAATTATATCCGTGAGCAGAAAGAGCGCATGCGGGTGCGCAGTATGTTTAGCAAGTATGTCTCGCCGGACGTGATGGAAGAGATCCTGGAGAATCGGGAGGGCCTGGCCCTGGGAGGCAGACGACGACACATCACGGTCCTGTTTTCAGACGTGCGTGGCTTCACGAGCATCTCCGAGCAGATCGGCCCCGAGCAGGTCGTGGCCTTCCTCAGCGATTATCTCCCCCAGGCCGCACAGCTCGTGTTCAAGCATGGGGGGACGGTGGATAAATTTATTGGCGACGCCGTCATGGCCATCTTTGGCGCCCCTAAATCGCATGGCGACGATGCGCTGCGCGCCGTGAGGGCCGGCCTTGAAATGATCGAGCTGATCGACACGATGACCCAAAAATGGTCGCCGATCATCGGCCGCCCCTTTAAAGTGGGGGTGGGGATCAACAGCGGGGATGCCGTGGTCGGGAGTATTGGCTCGGATATCCGGTCAGATTTCACCGCCATAGGGGATACGGTGAATCTCGCAGCTCGTCTGGAGGGGCTGACCAAAGAGCTGGGCGTGTCGATGCTGATCAGCGAGACGACAGCGGAAGAGGCAGGAAACGCGGTTCCGCTCAAAGCCCTTCGACGAATTAAGGTGATCGGGCGCGAGGCTCCCCTGCTCGTCCATACGCCCGTGAGTCTCGTGGATGAGAGCGTTGAAGCCAGCATAAACCTGGATGAGCCCTACGAACAGCAGCATAAATAGGGAGCGTGCAGCCGTCAGCCATCAGCAGTCAGCTAAAGGCGAAAAACCAGGAGGGGACACGGGCAGAAGCTGTCCAGACCATATGAGCCCTGTTGACTTTCCTCTCGTTTTTGCCGAGAGCTGAAGGCTGATCGCTGAACGCTTACGTTAAAACTTCCAGGTCAGGCTGGTCGTAATCACATGGCGGTTATAATCAAAGGCCGGCAGATTCGACATATTGTCGTCGAACAGATACTCGAGCGAAACGACGAAGTTCTGCGACCGAAACACGAACTCTTTGGTCACGGTGAAGAGGTGCAGCAGTTCGGTATCCCGCCTGCGGACCGTGCGAGGGGCCGTTGCTGGCAGCAAGCTATTCTTCTCGGTGTGAAAACGTAGGTGGGAGTCCAGGTCGTAGCGTAAGCGAACCTCCCGCCAGGGAAGTGTGTACTGGCCGCCAAACAGGAAGCGGTGGCCGGAATACTCCCAATTCCTTCCCTCAGCTGCGTCAACATCATACTGATACCCCGCCTTCAGGTAATGGCGGCCTTCAGCGAACAAGAAGAAGTGGAGCGGCCCAACCATGTAATTGACGGCATCGCGCACTTCCTCGGCGACTATATTGGTGTCGTTGAAGAAGTCTTTGACCTGGAAGCGGAACTGCAGGGTCGTGAGGTTTCTGGGGCTTTCGACGAGGGTGAGATATGGGTTTGCCACCCCCCGCTGGACGAACTTATTATCCCCCAGGGTGATAAAGTCATAGCTGAGCTGCAGGCCGGCGAAATACGGCTTTGTCAGCAATTTTCCTCGATAGGTGAAACCAAGGGTTGGGGTGTGGCTTTGGGTATTGAAGTTCGGGAGGTGGTTGTTATAGGTCTGCAGGAACCTGTAGGAGGCGGTTCCCTCCCAATCCAGGGTTTTCAACCAGGTGTAGGCCAGGCTCAGCGAGGCAAGCTCCCCTTCGCTCTCGCGCCTTTGCCGTTCCTCTCGCAGGACCTGTGCGACGATATCGGTACTGGCATTGGGAACGACCGGGACGTTCGTATCGTAGAAAAACCCCAGCCGCAGCTCGCCACGAAAGAAGCGTTCTCGCGCGGCGGCGGTCTCGAGGATTTCGCGAAATCGTTGGGTGGGTGCGGAGAGGGGGGAGATGGGTTGCAGGCGGAGCGCTTCCTCCATCTGGGCCTGGGCCTCCCTTGCAAACCCCAGCGCGCTCATCGCGAGTCCGGCATAGAAGCGGGTGAGCTGCGCGAAATTCTCATCGCTCGGAACGTTGGCCCGCAGGAGGTCGATGGCCTCACGGTAATTCTTCTTGCGGTACTCGACGAAGCCGAGGTAATAGCCGAGGTTCTGACGGCGGGGCTCAGCGCGATACACCTGCCGCAGGAGAGGCTCGGCGCGGCCATAGTCCTGCTGATTGAAATACAGGACCCCGAGTTGAAAGCTGACATCGGTGTCCGTGGGACGGAGCGTCTTGGCCTTTTCCCACGCGGCCTGCGCGTCAGTTGGTCGGTTCAAAGCTGTGTACACCAGGCCCTGGTAGTACAGGGCTTCGACGTTTTGAGGGTCCAGGCGCAGCGCTTCTTCCAGCTCTTGCAGGGCTGCATCGAAGTTCTTGTCGTCATAGGCCAGGACCGCTCGATCCACATAAATAGTGGCCTCTGAAGGGGCTTGCGCCCATACAACTGAGAACTGTGCCATGGTCCACATCGTGTCACACGCCAGCAGCAACCCGATCAGAACACCCACTCTGCATTGTCGCATCCTGGCCTCCTTAACTGACTTCTACGAGATATCTCAAGCACACAGGCGCGGCAGCCGAAGTGAAATTATGCATATTCTCCCCAGAGGGCGTCAACACCAAAGTTGAAAATGCTGTAATAATCAGGGAGAACCCGACGATGAACAAGTTATGGCTTATCCTGATCGTTGCTGGACTCGTTGGCGGACAAGCCGCAGCGCAATCCAATACGCCATCCCAGGTCCTTGTGGGTCGATTTCAGCTCGTATCCGTATCCAACGCTCAACAAACAGGAGTATTTCTGCTCGACACCGTCACAGGGTGTACCTGGCAACTGGGGGCCAATGCCGAGACCAAACGATTGACCTTTGTGGAGATGGATGTCGAAAATCTGCATTGGAGTTGGGGGAGTGGATCGCAGCAGAAACTCGCCCAAAAGATCGATGAATCGAAAATGCCTCAGGATCAAAAAAACCTCCTCAAACAGGAATTGAACCGGACGGCCTGCGGTTGGACCCCTGTGGTCCTGACGCCCACACCTTCCGCCTCGGTCGGCAAGTCCGAACCCGCGTCGCCCAAAAGGGGGCGATAGCTACCCTCGGGGGAGGTCGCTCATGGCTTTGGGGGGTTACATGATGAAGAAGTTCCGGGTTTTGCACGCTGGTGGAGTCCTATTGCTGATGCTCTCGTTGCTCCCCCTCGGTCTGCCGCTCGCCCAGGAGCCAGCGGGGCTCGTCACCGCCCTGCAGGGCAAAGCCCAGCTCACCCGCCCAGCCACGCCAACCCCTGTTGACCTCCGCTTTAAAGAGGGGCTCTTCATCCGTGACGTCGTGGACACGCAAGAGAAATCGCTGGTGCGCATCCTGTTTGGGGGGAAGAGCACGGTCACCGTGAAAGAGCTCAGCCGACTGGAGGTGCGCGAAGAAACCCTCCCGGGTGGAGCCGCCCGCTCGGTGCATGAGCTTTCTTCGGGTGCGATTCTGGTCAACGTGGCGCAGCGGCTTATGCGCCCGGGCGATGAAGTGCAAATCCGGACGCCGAACGCGGTTGCCGCGGTCCGGGGAACCACGATCAGTGCGCAATGCGATCTGGCCTCGGCCGAGTGTATCTTCGCTGTGCTCGCCGGCACTGCCGTGGTGACCCCCCACGGTCAACCTCCGCTGACACTGACGCCCAATACCTCGGTGAGCGTGACGGGCACGCCATCCACCGGCGTGCAGGTGGGAGCCGTGCAGGCTGTCACGCCGGCCCAGGCAGCCCAGATCCTGCAAGAATATGACGTCAGGGCTACGGTGAAGGAGGAGGCCGGACAACAGCAGACGGTCCAGGCCCAGGTCCAGACGGCCACCCAGCTGGCGACGGCTGTCGTCGCTGCCATCACTGGCACGGGCGAGACGACAACGCCAGGGACGCCGGCAGCGACGACCTCGGTCTCAGCTGCCATCACCGCTCCGGTCACTCCCACCGTCCCGACCACCCCGCCGTCGCCGCCGCCGCCAGAGCCGGAACCCCAACCCGAGCCTCCACCGCTGCCGCCGCCAGAGCCGGAACCCCAACCCGAGCCGCCGCCGCCGCGGACGCTTCCAGGGGGTCAGAGCACGTCCACACAACCATTCGTACAGCTGATAGGGGTGGTGTCATCTACGCCTGAGATCCCTATTCTGGTGGAAGCCGGCACGATTGCGGAGATTGCGGCTCCGCTGCTCGTCGTCACCGACTCCATCCTGATATTCGATCAGAGCGCCACGGTAATCCAGGGGTCCTTGACGAGCACCACAACGGCCCCGCTTATCACCATCGATCCGAGCACGGTGACCGTGGCCGGAAGCTTAGTGTTGGTCCAGTCAGGAGGCACCATCAGCCTCGCCGGACCATTGCTCGATTTGATCAGCTCCACCCTGATCACCACCGCGGGACCACTCGTTCTGGTCGAAACCGGTGGGACCCTCGGTGCAACGATTTCGAGCGCAAGCCCTTTCATTCACCTTAATCACGGGACCCTCACTTCCGCCGAATCGTTGCTGGACCTCAAGGATTCGGTCATCACCCTGACCGGACCCATCGCCAACCTCACTAACACGAGCACCCTGAAAAACAGTGCCGGACCGGTCATCAAGCTTTCCGGCGGCGCGCTGACAGCCGATGCGCTGATTTCGACCGATGGCCTGGGCAATACACTCGAGCTGAGCGGCACGCTGCTGGACATCACGAACGCGACCGTCGCTCTTCGCACGCTCATAGAGACGTCGGGCACAGACAGCGTGACGTATACCTTTGGTCCGGGTCAGGCCGTGCTCCGAATTGCCGGAGGCACGCTCACGAGCACTGGCACGACCCCACTATTCCAGTTTCAAGCGGGCAACCTTATCACCACCGGCGACCTGGCAGAGGTTGGGGCTAACTCCACGCTGAACCTGGGTGGACCCCTGCTCGCGGTGACTGGTGGGAGCCTCGCCCTCAACAATGTCCTGAACCTGCAAGCCCCCCTCTCCACGCCCAGCGGTCAGCCCCTGATACAGGTGACCGGAGGGACCCTGAGCCTGACAGGAGCACTGGCGGCGCTGGGAGCACATCTGACCCTGCAGGGCTCGCTGCTCAGCCAGACTGGAGGCGATGTGAGTGTAGGGGGGGAGGGGGTGGCAATCGGGTTACAGACGCTGAGCAGTGGGAGTGCGCCGCTGTTCAGCCTGACCGGGGGGACCCTGATGCTGACAGGGGCCTCCAGCAATCTGGTGGGAGTAAATGGGGGCAACCTGAATCTGGGGGGATCGCTCCTCGCCGGGACCGATGCGACGATCACGGTCAGCGGCGCGCTGGCGCATCTTGCCGCGGGGGGCAGTTTAGCCAATGCGACCGGACCGATTGTCAAGCTTTCCGGCGGCTCGCTGACGGCCGATGCACTGATTTCGACCGATGGCCTGGGCAACACGCTCATATTAACCGGCCCGCTGCTGGACCTCACCAATGCCACAGTCACGCTGCGGGTGCTGCTGGATACCTCAGGGACAGATACCCTCACGCGCACGCTGGCGGCTGGGGAGCCGGTCATTCGGCTGGATCCCAGCACGCTGACCCTGACGGAGGCGGATGCCCCCGTGGTGCGCTTCGGGGTAGAGAGCGGTCCCCCCGTCATACAAAGTGGGGTTGCACTGATCGCCATGGGGGCTCCCGCAATACACAGCCAGATCAATCTTGCGGGGACCCTGTTGTCCCTCGGGGGCGTCACCCTCACAGATCCGAACCCGCAGATCCAACTGAGCCAGACGACGCTCGCCCAGACCGGTGTGCACAGCCTGGTCGAGGTAAGCGGCCTGCCGGTCGATATCGCGGGCCCATTCCTCCAGGTACAAGACAGCACCATCACGACCGAAAACGATCTCATCACCGTCAATAGCGCCGCGGTCACCAGCACGACGACCCAAGCGGCCGTGTCGCTGGCGAACAGCTCCCTGCTCACTTTCGGGTCGCTCTTGTCGGTCTGCTGCACAGAAAGTAGTATGAGCCTGGCGGGCTCACTCCTCACCGCCACAGATAGTATGATCACGGTCAATGAATCGGTTCTCGAGGTCGGCTCGCTGAGTAGTACGTCATTGCAGCCGTTGGTCTCCCTGCTCCGAACGCCTGTCCACGCGTTTAACACGTTTCTGGATGGAGGTCCCCTCAGCCTGCAGGCTCCCCTCCTGATCGCTACCGACAGCCCAATCACGGTTGGTGTTGAATTCATTGACGCATCGGGCTCGCTGAGCAGCACATCCTTACAGCCGTTGATCTCCCTGCTCCGAAGTCCGCTCACCATTGAAAACGGCGCCTTCCTGCATCTCAGATCTCAGGACGCCAGTGTGACCCTGGCGGGACCTCTCCTCCTCGCCACTGATAGCGCGATTCTTGCCAGTGCGACGACGGCCGACCTCCTCCACGTCCAGGGCGGTTCGTTCACAGCGGACGGGGCCGTGCCCCTGCTGCAGTTGAGCGGCAGCCCGTTGGGCGTGGGCAGGGATCTTGTGCATGTTACCGACCTCGGCCGTCTGATCACCGGCGGCAGCCTCCTCAGTGTTGCGGACGGCAGCACGGTGACGACCACGGACGGGGCATATATCAGTGCCCTCTCAGGCGGCCTTGTCTTGATCACAGGGGCCGGAGTAGAGTTTGGCGCTGGTGCGAACGCAATCCACATCAACAACGCCACCCTTCCCACGACGACTATCAACGAAGTCCCTGTATCCATTGCGGATAACGCCGTGATATCCCTCGGCCCGAACAGCGGTCTCGAAGGCCTGACGGTGCAAGAGGGGGGCAGCGCGATCGTGGCTTCGGGGCTGGGGACACTCGTCACGATCGACCCCGTGTTGCTGGTTCCCACACTCCCCGGCGGTCCAATTCTGACCATTCAGGGCCTCCCCCTCCTGGACCTGGGTGCTACCCCTCTCGCCACATTCAGCACGGGAGGCGGCGAATCTGTCATTCTGGGGCCGCCTCTCACAGTCACCGCGCTTCCCGCTCAAGGGGTGGCCCAGTTGACCGGGTCGGTGGTCAACATCACAGACTCGATCGTGACCTCGCTGACCCATTTCGTCGATGTGAATGTGAGTAGCCTGGCCATCCCTGGACCGCTGCTGCAGGTCACGAATAGCACCCTCAAGAACACGGAAGGCACTGGAGACTTGCTCTTCGTCGATGCCGGAAGCCTCCTCAAAACGTTTGGAACTGCACCGCTCATCCAGATCGACCCCAGTGAAGTGAAGATCGCCGATTTTTTTGCCGAGATTGCAGGGATCATCTCCCTCTCAGCACCGCTGCTGCAGGCCGTGGATAGCACGCTCACCGCCGGGGGCGACTTTGCTATAGTCAATCCAGGAGGCAGCTTGATCAGTACCGCGGCTCAACCCCTGATCCAGCTGACCAACAGCTCCTTAACAGCCTTTTCGCTCCTCTTCCTCGAGGGTGGCACGGTCAATCTGACGGGCGGTTCTTTGTTCCAGGCCACGAATAGCACCCTGAATGTTGGCTTCGCCCTGATTGATAGTGAGTTTGGGGGGCGCCTCATCTCGACCTCTAGCGATTCATCAGTTCCATTGGTTGGAATCGATGGTGGCGAGCTGAAGAGCCAGGGACATCTGTTTTTGCTCGGGGGTGAGGCGACGGACTCAGTGACTGGCCTCGGGACGGATAAACCGTTGCAGACTGCGGGGACACTCATACAGGCCACGAATGGGGCGTCCCTGAGCGCGCTGGGTAATGCCCTTCGTCTGGATACCGCGCTCCTGGAGGCCACGGCTCCCATCATCCGTTTAGTGGGTTCCGGCTTACCCCAGGCCTCACTGGAAACGGGAGGCTCTACCCTGGACCTGTTCAAGAGCAAGGTGACCAGCGTGGGTCCGGTGGTTGCTCTCGACAATGGGCTCATCAATGTCCAAAACGGTGCCTTGCTGAAACTTACTGGAGGGAGCAATGCGATCGTCTCGGGTGATCTTCTCAGTCTCATCAATGGGAGTAAAATCAATGTCCTTAACGGTCCCCTCGTCCGGGTGTCTGGAAACGGAAGCCTCCTGGACGTCAGTGGCGCCCTGGTGAACTTTGGCGGGGCCGGAGACAATAAGATCATCGTGAACAACACCATCGCGCCGACGGCGCCCCTGACCCAACCGGGCGTGAACGGGATCGGGATCAGCGCGACCGCGGGTGGCTCTATCATTGTCGGCCCGAATCCTGTGCAGAACCCCGGCCTGGGAACCATCACGGTCACCCCTGGGGGTAGCCTGATCGAGGCAACCAATGGCGGCAGTGTGAATATCCGGGCTCCATAGTTGTTCAGCGTGCACCGAGCTACGGTCCAGTCGAGGGACCCCTGACAAGATGAGAAACCTCTGGTAGAGAGGCCACACCCCATGCAGCAGCCGAGGCGGGTAGGAGTGCAGTCGAGACGTGGAGCCATCGAAGGCCCGCGACAAAGGGAACAACCCATGAAGCGATCTCTTCGGATGGCTGGGGCATTCCCGTGGGCGATCGTCGCCGGGCTCACTCTGATCTTCACCAGCCTGGGGGTATTAGGTGTCTCGTATGGGGCGGTCTTCGACCGTCCGCTCCATAGCCGCATCACTTCGAAAGGGCACGCCTCTCCGCATTTCGTGATCCCCAGCGACCGAAAAAATCAGGTTCACAGGCATCACGGTCCGGTCTCCTCCAGCGTTGAGTCCACCACCCGCCCCCCTTGTGCGAACCCGAAAGGGGTTGGAGTGGTGGCTAACAACGGTGAGGATACCGTATCGTTTCTCAATTTAGACTTGAACCAGGAGTGCGAAAGGCTTGGCGTCCCCAGTGGACCCATTGGAGCCTCGGTCACACCAGATGGGATGACGGCGCTGGTCTCGAGTTTTGGTGCACAGCGAGTAAGCCTCTTCGATTTGACGGTGGATCCCCCGGTGCTTGCCGGCACCGTTGACACCACCACTCTGGTGGAAAGCGTCTGCATTTCCCCGGATTCGCGCTTTGCCGTGACGGTGGATGGTGCCATTAGTGCGGTGGACGTGAGGTCGATCGACATTGCCAGCCGGACGACGGTGAATTCCCTCTCGATTGCCGGAGCGACGGGCTGTGTGATCAGTGACCAAAGCGTGACCCTCGGGTTTTTCACCGTGGTGGTCGCCGATTCTAATAACAATCGCTTTCGGGTCCTCCATCTGGATGCGACGACGGGGACGCTCACCGATCCAGGCACGACCATAGAGAATCCAGCAGAGAATCCAGAAGCCGAGATCGTTGTCATCGCGATCTCCCCCAGAAGCCGGAGTCTGGCGATCGCCACGAATTTCTCCTCGAGCAACGTGACGATCCTGGCCATCGATACTACAGGGCAGGTCATGGTCGTGGGAACCCTCCCTACCGGATCCTCCCCAGGAAGCCTGGCCATCGCCCCGAATGGGGAGACGGCCTGGGTCGTGAACCATGGTGATGGGACGATCGCGAAATTGGCCATCAGTCCAGAGGACGTGGTCACGGACACGGGCATCCGGATCACGATTCCCGTTTGCCCACCGGCTGCGTTTTTTGGAGCCTCTGGCATCGCCGTCAACGCAGATTCGACGGAAGCCTTGGTGTCCAATAGCTGCCAGGATACGCTACAGCAGCTGGACCTCATCAACAATGCGTTCACCGGCGTCGAGATCGCCGTTGGATTGTTGCCTGTCCAAATCGGCCTGCCCGGGGTTCCCCCTGCCGCTGACCTGTTGCTTGCCAAGGCTGGCAGCCCCAATCCGGTGGAAGTCGGGCAACATCTCATCTACACGGTTACAGTCACGAACCAGGGTCCTTTTGCGGCTACCGGGGTGGTCTTGACCAACGCCCTCCCTGCCGATGTGACCTTCGTCTCCGCTACCCCCACTCAAGGCACCTGCAGCGAGACGAGCACGGTCACTTGCAGTTTGGGAACGATCATCCGCCATGCCAGCGCCACGGTCACGATCGTGGCGACCCCGATTGTGGCGAAGGTGATCACCAACAGCACCAGTGTCACTAGCGATGTCGATGATCCCGATCTCACCAACAACAGCGCCACTGTCAGCACCACGGTCTGGTCGATGATCTTCAGGGATGCCCATGCTTCCCTGGGCATCAACCTGGACACCGGTGAGTTCACCCTCACCTATCTGGTTGACGAAGAAATCCATACCTGCTCAGGGAGGCGCGCGCGTGTCAGCGATGGTTTTCTGAGCATCTCCGCTCGCTGCGCTGAGGATCTGCGAGACCAGATCCGAGCGTTCGGCGGGACCGACGGCAGCATTACGATACAATTGATCGACCGCACGGGTTCCTCCGCTCGCAGCCGCGTGATCCGGCGCTTTAGCTTGAACCGGGCCCAGGCGAGCTGTGTCCAGCCACCTGCCGGCCTCGTGAGTTGGTGGCCGGGGGATGGGGACGCCATTGACATCATCAGCGGCAACGATGGGACGCTCCAAAACGGCGCGACGTTCGGCGCGGGGAAAGTTGGACAGGCGTTCAGCTTTGATGGGGTGGATGATGCGGTGCAAGTTGCGGACAACGCCACCCTGCGACCGGCGAACCTCACCATCGAAGCCTGGATCAACACTTCAACGATCCCTGAACCCGGCAAGCCCGCCTTTATCCTGGCCAGGTCAGGCCCAGATGGAGGCAATGGGTATGAACTCTCCGTCGACTACACCACTGGCGTCGCCCGTGTCGATGTGGTTCTGACTCTGGACACTTTCGGGTCGGCCTTCGGCACCACAAACGTGGCCGATGGGAGCTGGCACCACATCGTGGGAACGTACGATGGGACGACGGTCAAAGTTTATGTGGACGGCGTTCTGGAAGGAGCGACCAGCTACACGGCAGGCATCGGCTATATACCGGATGATCCGCTGTTCATCGGCAAACGCCAGCAGGTGCCCACTACAACACACTTCAAGGGTTTGGTCGATGAGGTGACATTATACAACCGTGCCCTCTCGGCCAGCGAAATCCAGGCCATCTCCAACGCGGGTGGCATGGGCAAGTGCAAGGTCATCCGTGTCCTCGGCATCGACACCGGCGCACCCTGGGCCTATAACATCGTCTCTTCGCTCTCCCGTGTCACCTTTACCAAGGTCTCAGCAGCGGACTTCGCCACCGTAGACCTGAACCTCTA
>Ga0114945_10001768_pt1 | contig 13135 bp, 10 predicted proteins | sample OV2TP3_FD_87194 | JGI IMG/M metagenome (GOLD analysis project Ga0114945, IMG submission 87194) | Hot spring microbial communities from Beatty, Nevada to study Microbial Dark Matter (Phase II) - OV2 TP3 | ecosystem: Environmental > Aquatic > Thermal springs > Hot (42-90C) | place: USA: Beatty... | reverse complement strand
GGGAGAGGCCGTGCGCTCCGTCCCCCCCACCTCAATCCTCCCCCTCGCCGGGGGGAGGAGGATGGGAGAGGCCGCGCCTGTGCAGGGCCAAAGGCACTAGGGAACCTTATATTGGAATTTCAGATGGCCTTGCCTGAAATTCCGATATACGCTTCTCAAGCGCGTCAGATCCTCCACCGGGGCCATAGCGCTCTTCATCTCCTCCCCCCCATCCCCACCTTCCCCCTCGCATGGGGGAAGGGGTAATCGAATCCATGGCTGGGGTGGCAAGGTAGGCGCTCCAGGGAGAAAATTCCTTGCCCTGGATAGTGGCGGGGATCGTGGCCCTCCTCGTCTTTTGAAAAAGCCGCAAATGACTCTTCCGAGAGTCGCTGGTTATGCTATTCTCAACCCTGTGTGGGCTAGCGGACCCAGCGTTATGGCGGGTCCTCTTCATCCATAACTCTCTTGTTTAGAAGGAATGAGGGCGCTATGACACCACGGGTCGAGATTGAGTATTGCACTCAGTGCCGATGGTTGCTCCGCGCCGCGTGGATGGCGCAAGAGCTCCTGACCACATTCGAGCGAGAGGTCTGGGAGGTCGCGCTGATTCCGGGGAGAAGTGGAATCTTCGAAGTTCGCCTGGACGGGGAGGTGATCTTCTCGCGGCAGCAAGAGCGGAGATTCCCTGAATCCAAGGAGGTAAAGCAGTTGGTGAGGGACCGCATCGCACCCGCGAAGTCCCTGGGGCACAGTGACCGTTAGTATGGATCTCCTGCTGACTGGCAGGGAGATGGTGGAAGGGAGGAACCCCTCATAGCTCGCCGACCGCAACAGCCGCCTTCCCGATGGCCGTATGGCTTCGCAGCCGAGGCCCTATTGGAACACACCGTCAGTGTGCCCTGGGAGCGCTCGGTGCACGCCGCGCGCCTGAGCCTGCTCGCCCGCGTGGCCCAGCCGGGCGAGCGCTCGGTCCACCTCGCCTGCGGGATCGATCGGCTGGGGTTCATCGACCTGGCCTGCGGCCTGACCACGGTCCTGACGGATGTCAACACCTCGTCCCTGGAAATCCTCGCGCAACAACTCGCAGACCTTGAACATCGCTGGGGTCCGGTGCCCGGTGTGGCGCACTTTCGTCTCATGCCGGTGGAGGCCCTGGCGAGTCCGGAGGGTTTTCCGCCAGACAGCATCCAGCACTTCACCCTCCAAAACCTCTTCAATGCCCAGCTTCATCCCGCCCGAGCCTATCCCGCCATTCTCGATCCCCTCCTGTCGCGTATCACCGATCGGGGGACGCTCTTCCTGACAGAATCTGAAGCCGCGGTGTTGGAAACCCGGGCGCGCGTGCACGGGATCCCCCTGCTGCTGCTCGGGCGCGCTTCAGGATATTACGATGAAGATGTCATCATGCTGCAGGTGCGTAAGCCTTCTCCCTTCCCTTTCACGTCGCCCTCTCCTATAATGCGCTCACACTGAAGATCGCTGCGCAGACAGGCGTGCTCAATTTTACCTCACCCCGGCCCCCGACCCTTGCGGTGGAAGGTTTGGGTGAGAAGGGAGGGGAACCCATGGCAAAAAAGTTGGCATTTATGGGAGCGGGCGGTGTTGGCAGCTACGTGGGCGGCCATTTAGCCAGGGCCGGCGCAGATGTCACACTGATCGACCCCTGGCCGGAGCATATCGAGACGATCAAACGGGATGGGCTCCATCTGGGCGGGACCCAGGGGGACTATGTCGTGCATCCCAGGGCTCTGCATCTGCATGAAGTCCAGAGCCTCTTCAAAGACCCCATAGACATCGCCTTCGTCTGCGTCAAGTCCTACGATACGGTGTGGGCCGCCGAGATGATCAGCCAGTATCTGGTCCCCGGCGGCTTTATCGTCTCCCTGCAAAACAGCATCAACGAAGAGCGCATCGCCAGCGTCGTCGGCTGGGGACGCGTGGTGGGCTGTATCGCCAGCAGCATTAGCGTGAACGCATACAAGGCCGGCCATGTGGCGCGCCTGGTCCAACCGGGGGGTACTGGGTACACCGTCTTCCGCGTGGGAGAGCCCCACGGACGGATCACCCCGCGGGTGGAAGAGCTGGCCAGCATGCTCAGCTTTATCGATAGCTCCAAAGTCACCACGAACCTCTGGGGAGAGCGCTGGTCTAAGCTGGTCATCAACTCCATGGGCAACGGGGTGTCCGCCATCACGGGCCTGGGGGGGAAAGACATGACCCTGAATCCAGATGTCCGCCGCCTCTCGATTCAGCTGGCGGGCGAGGGCGTGGCCGTCGGCGATGCCCTGGGATTTACCATCGAGGAGATCCGCGGGGCGGAGGCCTCGGTCTGGAAGGCGGCCGCCCAGGGCGACCGGAGCGCCTTTGAAGCGGTGGAGGCCAGCATGCTCAAAGGGCTCGCCCGCCTGACCGATGAGGGCCGCCCCTCGACCGGGCAGGATATTGTCAAAGGACGCCGCACGGAGATCGATTTCCTGAACGGTCTTGTCGCGGCCAAGGGCGATGAGGCAGGCATCCCGGCACCGACGCACAAGGCGATCGTGACGATGGTCAAAAAGGTCGAGCGACAAGAGGTGACGCCGGACCCAAGTCTCGTCGAACAGGTGTGGGAGCTGGCGGGGACCGGTGGCAAGCAGCTGGCACACCCGATATAACAGGACTGAATGCTGAGTGCTGAGGACTGAGTAGAGGCTATTCGTTCGTTCCTCAGTCCTCATCACTATCTTTTGGGGAGGGCTACACAATGCTCGATTATGTCATTCGCGGTGGACAGGTTGTGACACCCTGGGGGGTGGGTCACTGGGATCTCGGGATCCAGGGCGAGAAGATCGTCGCCGTGGCCGAGCCCAACACCCTGACCGGGGACATCGGCCGCATCATCGATGCTGCAGGCAAAATTGTCATCCCTGGGGGGGTCGAACCGCACGCGCACATCGCCGCCCCCATTATGGGCTTTCCGGGCATGGAAACGGCTCCGCCGGATCAGGTGACGCGCGCGGCGCTCTTCGGGGGTACGACGACCCTGGTCGATTTCGCCATCCAGCGCCCGGGGACCGATATCTTTCAGGCCCTGGATGAACGGCATGGCCGCTGGAAAGGGCAGGCCTATGCCGATTACTCCTACCACTGCATGCTACTGGGCGAGATCCCCACAGCCGTAACCTCGCAGATCAAGAGCGTCATCGAGGCCGGCTTCCCCAGCTTCAAAATTTTCACCACCAACATCCGCCCGCTCAATCGCACCGAGCCGCGCCTGGTCGGCATGGGACACCTCTCGGCCGTCATGGAACAGGTCGCCGCCAATGGCGGCATCATGGCGATCCACTCGGAAGACGATGACATCGTCCAGTTCATGTACAAGAAGCTCACGGAGGAGAACCGCACCGAGTGGTACAACATGCACTTGGTGCATAACAATATGTCCGAAGATGTCTCCTTCCGGCGGGTCATCCGCGTCGCCGAATGGACGGGGGCCGCGGTCTACTTCGTCCATGTCAGCGCCAGGGAGGGGGTCAAGGCCATTCAGGAGGCACGGGGCCGCGGCCTGCCCGTCTATGGCGAAACCCTGCACAACTATGTGAGCTTCACCGCCGACGACTACAAGCAAGAGGACGGGATGAAGTATCACACCTATCCGTCGCTGAAGTCGCAAGAGGACCGACTGGGGCTCTGGGACGGGCTCTTGAAGAACGATCTGCAGACGATGGCCACGGACGAGTACTGCACGGACTTCGCTTTCAAGCTGCGCGGGAAGCGGATCGATGACGTGACCGGAGGCCATAACGGCGCCGAGACCCGCGTGGGGATCACCTACAATGAGGGGGTCGTCAAGCGGGGCATGTCTCTGCAGCGTTTCGTGGATGTGGTGTCCGCCAATGCCGCGCGTCTGCTGGGCTTTTATCCTCGCAAGGGCGCCATCGCCCCAGGGAGCGATGCCGACATCGTCTTCATCGACCCCAGCCTCAATAAACGACTCAGCATGGCGGATCTGCATATCAGCGATTACAGCATTTGGGAGGGATGGGAGATCCGCGGCTGGCCCGTCTTCACCATGCTGCGTGGGAAGGTGATGGTGGAAGGTGGGAAATTGGTCGGCACACTGGGCGATGGACAGCTCATCCCCCGGAAAATCGACTCGACGGTGCTGTCGAGGCCGGCCTGCTAAACAGGCTGGCCGAGGATGCGAGGATGACCCGAGTGGACCCGGAGCGATCGGCCGACGCGTCTCCGAAGCCCCCGCTGCTCAGCTATCTGGTGGTCCCCCCGCTGGGCCCAGCGACGCGGCACCCCTCATCCAGGTACCCTCCGACGACGCGAGCCCGGCCAAAAACGCCCTGACGACGCGCTCGAATGCAGGAGGGTTGTCCAGGAACACGTGATGATCACTGTGGGGGACTTCGGTGAACTCGAGGTGCGGGCACAGCCTTTGGACCTCTGCGGCCATCTCCGCGCTGATGCGCGGGCTGCGACTCCCTTTGACCAGGAGGGCCGGCATCGCAATGCGGCGCCAGTAGGGGAGCGCATCGAGGTGATTGCGCTGGGCGTACACATTGCGATCGAACTTATGCGTCCAGTTTCCGTCGGGTAACTGACGCGCCCCCCGCTCGGCTAGGTGCCGGACGATCTCTGGCGCCGCCGTGGTGCCCCCGGGCCGCAGGCGATAGCGGCTGAGAAACTCGTCGCGGGTGGCATATCTGCTCCCCGGCCGTGCGCCGACCTGCCGCAGCATCGCCGCGCGCTCCTCGGGCATCCCCACCCCCGAATCGATCACAATGAGCGCACGGATGAGGTCGGGATAGGTCGCGGCGGTGAGGAGGGAGACGAGGCCACCCATGGAATGGCCGATCAAGATCACGTCGCGCAAGGCCAGACGTTCCATCGCGTCGGCCAGCGCAGACACATACATCTCGAAGGTGTACGTGGGGGGATCGATCCACTCGCTGTCGCCGTGGCCGGGGAGGTCCAGCGCGCGCACATGGTAGTTGGAGGTAAACCCTGGCGCAAAGAAATCGTACCAGTGGCCATGGGCCGCCCCGCCATGGATGCAGAGGATGGGAGGGTGCCCCGCCGTGCCGTAGTCGAGATAATGCAACCGCGTAGCGCCCGCTTCAACGTAGTGATCCGTATACGGTGCAGACTGAAAGCCATCTTCGGGTCGTTCGATGCCGTCATCCATAGGTTGGGTATCCAGGTTCGTATGAATGCGGGTGAGGCGTCCCACCTGGTCACTCGCTAGCGGGGTCGCCGCTCAGCGACGTAGAGACCGGTGCCCTGGGGCATGCGCCCCCAACCGGCCTGGTTCTTGTACCGTAATTTGCCGTCGAGGTCAAGTCAAAGCGAGGAAGGGGGCCCGCCCTCCCCCTTGATTTTGGCCCTCCAGGCCCCTTCCCCCCTGGAGGGGGAAGGGGGGGATGGGGGGGAAAGGGTAGGCCAGGGAGTCCCAACGGCGTCAGGCTGGCGAAGATGAGACCGTCACCCCCACCGGGGCGGTCGCCTCCTCCAGCGATTCGGCAGCGCGTTGGTCTCGAGGATGGATGGGAGGGACCAGGTCGAGGGCGAGGAAGCCCGTGACGACTCCCGAAACCAGGCTCAGGATCCAGGCTGGCTGGTAGCTGCCGCTCAAGTCGAACAGGAGGCCAGCAAAATACCCCCCGGCGGCCATCCCCAGCGAAGCCAGCACCATGATGCCCCCGTAGATCGAGCCGAAGTTCTTCAGCCCATAATAATCTTTGACGAACAGCGCATAGGGGGGCATGGCCCCACCGAAGCCGATGCCCCAGAGCACGGCGAACACGAAGAACATGACCGGGTGGGTAGCCCCCAGCAGCCAGATCATCATCAACCCCTGTTGAAACACTGCCAGGACGTACGCTGGCTTGGGGCCCCACCGATCGGCTAGCACTCCAAAGATGATCCGCCCCAGGAACGAGAAGACCCCGATCGCGGCCAAGATCGATGCAGCCGTTGAAGGAGCCAGACCACTGCGAATCGCATACGGCACCACATGCACCAGCGGGATGGCGTGGCACATGCAGCAACAGAAGTGCAGAATCCCCAGCTCCCAGAACTGCATGGTCCGCGCGGCATCGCGCAATTCCCACTCAGGTCCCTTCGCTGGCTTTTTGGGATGCACCGCTTTGGCTGGCGCGCTTCCGTGGGCGGGTGCCGATGGCCCTTCCTCTTCCCCATAGGGGAGATAGCCGAGTTGCCGCGGATCCTCTCGCAACATCACCACCGCTGCCGTGAGAAATACCCACACCATCACCGCCATCAGCATGTAGGCATCCTGCCAGCTGAAGGCCACGATCAGGTAGTTGGTGAAGGGGGTGAAGAGGGAAGACCCCGCGCCGGTCCCGGAATTCACGATCCCCATGGCCAGCCCTCGCTGCTTGGAGAACCACCGGCTGATCATCGCGATCAGTGTGATATTGAGGGGGCTTCGCCCGATCCCGGCCAGGATGCCATAAAACAGGTAGAGGTGCCAGAGCTGGGTCATCTGGCTCATCAACAGCAGCGACAGGCCAAACACGAGCCCCCCCACAAAGAAGACCATGCGGGACCCGTATTTATCGCCCAATCGCCCCACACCGAACGCGGACAGACCGTTCGTCAACATAAAGATCGAGTAGGCCAGGGAAATGGCCCCGGCCGACCAGCCGAACTCCCGGGATAACGGGACCAGAAAGACGCCAAAGGAGGTATTAATGCCTGCGGCCAGGGCACTGATGAAAAAGCAGACCCCCAGGATCACCCAGGGGTAGTATGTTGCCTGTCGTAGCTTCGGTGCTTCCTCTACTGAGACCATCCGTAAGCCCCTACGTAATCACTACACCCACTGCATCTGCCGGCGCGAAGGCAACCGCTGTCCCGAGCCATCCTTCGATGGCGCGGGCAAACGTCCAGACTCGCGCCCCGCATGAACCGCAACGCCTCTCTGAGCCTTGTTGTAACAGAGTTCGCAGGAAGATGCAAGGCGGGCGGCGCCGGGAAGCGCCCATGCATCCCTTCCCCCCTGGAGGGGGAAGGTGAGGATGGGGGGGACAGCCAGCAAGAGGAGCCCCGCAGAGAGTCGGGCGGCCAGGGGTTCCTATGAAACCGACAGCAGAATCCGTGTGAGCTCCTCGCTATGCGTCAGCATGGGGTAGTGGCCGGAATCCAACTCCAGCCAGGTTGCGTTCAGCCGCTCGGCGGTGCGGCGCTGGTGCGCTTCAGGTGGATTCACGCTTCGCCGGCAGCGAATGACCGTAGCTGGCCACGCACGCTCCCAAAAGGAGTCGAGCCGCACCCGACCGTCCAGGGCCTCCGTTGGATGCGGCGTATAGCGCTGTAGCGCCCAGGCCCGATCAGCTGGGGCCAAATCGGCGAAGAGGCGTTGCTCCACATCCGCCCGCGATGGGCCTGTGGCGCTCGCAGTCGTCTCATAGAGGGTCCGCCGCTGTGTGATGTCAGGCACGCGTTCACCGGTCAAGAGCGCCAGCGCATCCACGAAGACCAGATGGCTCAGCCGCTCTGGTGCCAGTTCTGCGGCCCGGCAGATGACCATGCCCCCTGCACTGGTCCCCACCAGGACGACGTCGTTCAGGTCTTCGTAAAAGAGCAATTGGGCGATTTCGCGCCCGTGGGTATCGAGCGTAATTTCGGGGCGGCACGCATGATGCCGCTCGGCACAGCCATCGAGCGTGGGAGCATACACGACGTGCCCCGCCGCGCGGAGGCTGGTGGCCACGCGCTTCCAGATCCAGCCCCCTTGATACGCACCGTGCACCAGCACGTAGCTTGTCATAACGGTCTCCTGACACAGATGCCCATCACGGCTGCCTCCTACATGGAAACCGCCGCGCGCGAGATCCGCAGCGGATCTCCCTCCCGACGCAGCCATTCAGCCTGGCGAAAGCCATCGGTGATCCGTTCGAGCGGGAAGGTATGGGAGACGATGCGCTCAAAGGGGAAGCGATGCGCATTGCGCCGCACGAAGGCCAGGGCCTGGGGGATCGCCCAGGGCGAATAGTTGGAAGTGGCCACCAGCCGTGTATTGCCGCGCACGAGCTGGCTGGCATCGTAGGAGAACGTATTGCCCGGAGAAATATTGCCGATCTCCAGGTAACAGCCACCGCTGCGGAGCATGCGCAGGCCCTCCGGAATGACCTGGGGATATCCCACCACATCCGCCACGACGTCGGCCCCAAAGCCTCCGGTCAGGTCCATGACCGCGGCGATTCGCTCCTCCGGCGTCCGCAGCTCCGTCAGGCTCAGCGCGTGATCGGCCCCAAACGCGCGCGCCAGCTCCAGGCGCCCGGGGATCTGGTCGAACACGATGATCTTTTCGGCGCCCATATCGCGAGCCACGGCCACGGCATTGATCCCCAGCCCTCCCGCACCCTGAATGACCGCCGTTTGCCCGAAGCGCAGGCCCGCCTGCTGCAATCCATACAGCACCTGGGAGAGCGCGCAATTGACCGGGGTCGCCACATCGTCCGATATCTCATCCGGGATCTTAAAGACATAGTGGTTGGGGCGCAGGTAGTAGTAGTCCCCGTACGCGTTGTTGAAGTAGGGGGGAGTCCCTGCGACGCGATTGGGACGTCCCTTGCGTGGGCAGCTGCCCAGCTCATCCTGCAGGCACACGGGGCAGCGTCCACAGGGAAAGAAGTAGGCGAAGGTGATGCGGTCCCCCTCCTGCAGGGGCTGCCCCATCGAATCGGTCGTCACCCCGGCTCCCAGCCGTTCCACCCGGCCGCACATCTCATGGCCGAACGTGAGATCTTTCGGCGCGGCCCCATAGACGTCTCTCATCTCACCCCGCCAGATATGCAGGTCAGAGCCGCAGATCCCCGCCCGGGTCAGCTTGACCAGGATGGCGCCCGACTCCACCTCCGGCACCGGGTACTCACGCAGCTCGAATTCCCCGCCATACTCCCGTAACACTGCCACTCGACCGTTCATCGACTCCCCTCCTCTGCCAGGACCATTCGCGCAGACTCTCCTGCCGCCCGCGCTATTGTACACGTCTGCGCGACCACGTCCAGCGAAAAGGCGACGCAGGGGGAAACTCGCTTGACAAGCCATCCCCCATTCGTTACATTCCGCCACGGACGCGCGGTTTTGTACGTCTGAGCGCGCCGGCTTCCGCACGAGGGAGCGGTTTACGGACTGGCTCACCACCGCCACACGGCTTTAGGAGGAGACCCCTATGCCCCCTCGCACCCATGCGATCAGAATCGATCGAAGCAAGCCCTTGCGGGAAGAGCCGCACACCGGACACAATCGCTGGCACCCGGATATCCCGCCCGTGTTGCGGGTCGATCCGGGGGACACCGTGATCCTGGAAACCCGCGATGCTCTCGATGGGGTGATCACCCCGGACATGACGGTCGCCGACTTCCACCGCGTTGACCTGAACCTGGTGCATCCGCTGACGGGACCGGTCTTCGTGAATGGGGCGCAGCCGGGCGACTTGCTGGAGGTGCACATTGTGGACATCGCGCCCCAGCCGTTCGCCTTCACCACCATCGCGCCCGGCTTTGGCTTTCTGCGCGAGTATTTTCCGACGCCGTTTCTGGTCAAGTGGACGATCGATGGAACCTCCGCCGTCTCGCCCGATCTGCCCGGCGTGCGTATCCCGGCTGCTCCGTTCATGGGCGTGATGGGCCTGGCCCCTTCTCGTGAGCTACGCGCGCGTATGGCCGCGCGGGAAGACGAGCTGCTGCGCCGCGGCGGGGCGGTGTTCCCTCCCGAGCCTCAGGGGGCCGTTCCGGCCAGCGAGCCTATCGCCAGCGAAGCCTTGCGCACCATTCCCCCACGAGAAACGGGCGGGAACTTCGATATCAAGCAGCTCACGGCCGGGACGACTCTGTTGCTGCCGGTGGATGTGCCCGGCGCGCTCTTCTCCGCCGGCGATAGCCACTTCGCCCAGGGGGATGGGGAGAGTTGCGGGACAGCGGTGGAGATGGGCGCGACGCTGACCGTGCGCTTTGGCATCCGACAGGGAGTCGCGGCCCAACGGCAGATCCGGCGACCGCAATACGAGCGCAATGGCTATTTCACCGACCCGCGCTTCGCGGTGCCGCAACGCTTCTTTGCCACCACGGGCATGCCGATCACCCGCGAGGGCCGCAACGAATCGGAAGACCTCACGCTGGCCGCGAAAGATGCCCTCCTCAATATGATCGAGCACCTTGTGGCAGAGCGTGGCTATAGCCGGGAACAAGCGTATGCCCTGACCAGCGTCGCGGTTGATCTGCGCGTCAGCGAGCTCGTCGATGTGCCGAATCTGGTCATTTCTGCGTTTCTCCCGCTGGATATCTTTGTCTAGATAGAGGTGCGTCCATGTCCGTTCATCCGGCCCTGTCAGCTGCGCCGATGCCCGTCAGCACATTGCCTGCGGAGATCGATCCGGTCCGCTTCGAGGTGATCCGTAACGCCCTGCTGGCGATCACGGAAGAGATGGGAGCCACACTCCGTCGCGCAGCCTATTCCACCAATATCAAGACCCGTGGCGACTTCTCCTGTGCCTTCTTCGATCGGGATCTGCGCACCATCGCGCAAGCCTTTGCGCAGCCTTCACATCTGGGATCGCTGGCGCATATCGTCCCGCGCGCGATCGCGGCCTATGGGGCGGAGAAGCTCAGGCCCGGCGACGGCATTCTGATCAATGACCCCTACCTGGGAGGAGTCCATCTCAACGATATCACGCTGATCACGCCCGTGTTTCACGCGGGCGGCCTGTTCGGGTATGTGGCCAACATCGCCCATCACGTGGATGTCGGAGGGGGCGCGCCCGGCAGCATCGGGGTGTCGAGCGAGATCTACCAGGAAGGCATGGTCATCCCGCCCATCCGCTTCGTCAAGGAGGGACAGATCGACCAGGATATCTTCGCCCTGATCCGCTCGAATTTCCGGGGAACCAAAGAGATCTCGGGCGATTTCCGGGCCCAGACTGCGGCAAACCGCCTGGGGGCACAGCGTCTCGAAGCCATGCTGGGCCAATACGGACCGGAGGAGCTGGCGCGCTATCTGGGCGAATTGTTGAACTATACCGAGCGACGCACTGCCGCCGCCTTCGCGCAGTTTCCCGACGGGACCTTCAGCGCCGAGTCTTATATGGACGGCGATGGCATTCGGGATGAGCCCATCAAGCTGGCCGTCACGGTTCGCATCGAGCGCGGCCACATCAGCGTAGACCTGCGCGAGTGCGCCGTCCAGCGCCAGTCCCCCACCAACGCCACCTCTTCCCAGACCTACTCGGGGGTCGTTTATGTGCTGAAATGCCTCATCGACCCGGATATCCCCGTCAACGATGGGTTCTATCGGTTGGTCGATATCCGCACAACACCTGGCACCGTTGTGGACGCCCGCCATCCGGCCGCGGTGGCCGCCGGCTGGGAGGTGGCGATGCAGCTGTGCGACCTCCTCTTCAAGGCCCTGGCCGTCCCCCTACCCGACCGCGTTCTGGCCGGCACGAAAGGCTGCATCTGCAATATCGCCTTCGGCGGCATCCACCCGCTGAGCGGCGAGTATTTTACGTTTTACGAGACCATCGCGGGAGGCTATGGGGCCACCCGGCAGAACGATGGCATGGACGCGGTGCAGGCGCATTTTCAGAACACCGAGAATGCGCCGGTGGAGGAAACCGAGGCGAACTACCCGGTCCGCATTCTGCGCTATGAGCTGATCCCCAACTCCGAAGGGGGTGGTCAGCACCGGGGAGGCCTCGGCGTGCGGCGCGACTACACCTTTCCGGGCCATACGCCGAGCTTCTCCATCCTCTCGGACAAGGCCAAATATCCGCCGTGGGGCCTCTTCGGTGGAGGCGTGGCGCGACCGGCCAGGTACATCTTGAATCCTGACACCGAGGCGCGGGAGCTCCCTTCCAAGATCACCTTTCCGCTGAAGCCGGAGGATGTGGTGAGCGTGCAGACGCCAGGAGGGGGCGGGTGTGAGCCAGCCTGGAAGCGCCCCCCCGAGCTGGTCGCCGAGGACGTGGCCCTCGGAAAACTCTCGCGCGAGCGGGCCCAGCAGATCTATGGGGTGGTGCTGCACCCGAGGATGCTCACGCTGGACGAGGACGCCACGGCTGAAGCGAGAAAGGGGTTAGCCGGCGGACCGCAGGAGATGAGCGCCCCATGACCACCTTTCGCCTGGGCATCGATGTGGGCGGGACCTTCACCGACGGCGCGCTGGTGGATGATGCGACGGGGGAGGTGCACATTGTGAAGGTGCCCACCACACCCGTCGATCCAGCGATCGGCTTCATGGCGGCGGTCGAGCGGGCGTTGTTCCGCTCCCACTCGGGTAGCCGGGCCGTGCGCCTGGTCGTGCATGGCACGACCGTTGCGACCAATGCCCTCATCGAGGGCAAGACGGCCACCGTCGGCATGATTACCACGAAAGGCTTTCGCGACATCCTGGAGATCGGACGCCAGATCCGCTCCCGCCTCTACGACGTCCACCTCACCAAACCGCGGCCGTTGGTCTCTCGCCGCTGGAGCTTCGAGGTGCGCGAGCGCCTGGACGCCGCGGGGCAGGTCCTGGAGCCCCTCGATGCCGAGGAGGTCCGCCGCGCCGTCCGCCAGCTCAAAGCGGAGCAGGTGGAGGCCATCGTCTGTTGCTTCTTGCATTCCTATCTCAACCCCGCCCATGAGCGGCTCGCGGCGGAGATCATCCGGGCGGAATACCCCGAGGCGTTCCTGTCTGTCTCGTCCGAGGTCTGTCCGGAGTTTCGCGAATACCTGCGCGCCAGCACCACGGCGGTCAACGCGGCGGTGATGCCGATCGTCTCGCGCTATCTCGACGCCCTGGAATCCCGGCTGCAGGCCCGGGGATTCACAGCGCCCTTTTACGTCATGCAGTCGAGCGGCGGGGTGATCAGCGCGCGGAGGGTTAAGGAAAAACCGGTCTACATGGTGGAATCCGGACCCGCGGCCGGCGTCATCGCGGCCGGCGCCTTTGCGCAACCGCGCGGGTATAGCAATGTCATCTCCTTCGATATGGGAGGGACGACGGCGAAGGTGGGGCTGATCCGCAACGGGACCCCGGCGCTGTCCACGGAATTCGAGGTGGGGGGGCAGGCGATCACGCCTCTCGGTGAAGGACGCGGCGGCGGCTATCCCGTCCGGACGCCGGTGATTGACCTGGTGGAAGTGGGTGCCGGGGG
>Ga0114945_10001766_pt1 | contig 13141 bp, 8 predicted proteins | sample OV2TP3_FD_87194 | JGI IMG/M metagenome (GOLD analysis project Ga0114945, IMG submission 87194) | Hot spring microbial communities from Beatty, Nevada to study Microbial Dark Matter (Phase II) - OV2 TP3 | ecosystem: Environmental > Aquatic > Thermal springs > Hot (42-90C) | place: USA: Beatty... | reverse complement strand
GGCGAGTTGAACACGCGGTGGGAGCCGAACTCGCGCTGCAGGTTGGCGGTGAGCTTGAAGACCCCGCCCTTGCCCTTGATCAGCTTCTGTTCGAGATACTCCTCGCGGCTGCAGTCGGCCACGTCTTCGCCGAAGATGACGATGCGCTCGTCGCGCCGCATTTCGTCCTTCAGGCAGGCGTTGATCAAATCGGCCATGGTCTTTTCGCCCGCCTTGGCGGTTATGGGTTTGTCCGCCGCCGTGCCCGAGTACGTGGGCTGCCACTCCAGCGACTCCGAGTCGCCCGCCGCCTGGGGCGGGCTGTCGAAGGCGGAAGACGCCGGGTCGAGGTCCGGAGAATAGATAAAGTTGAGGATGGAATCCTTCGACGGCGGCGGCGCTTCCAGCGCCTGGTCGGTGGCCGCCTGAATCTCGTCGTCCACTTCTTTTTCCAGCTTGTTGATGCCTTTTTCGTCGAGGATGTTCTCGCGAATCAGGAACATCTGCATGCGCGTGATGGGATCGCGCTGCGCTTCCTTCTGGCGCTCCGCTTCAGGACGATACAGGCGCTCGTCGTCAGAGAGCGAGTGCGAGTACGGCCGGATCACGTGCCCGTGCACGAACGCCGGGCCGTTGCCGGCGCGGATATGCTCCACTGCACGCGTCAGGGCGGCGTAGCTGGCCACCGCGTCCGTGCCGTCGCACTCCTCGAAGTGGAAATGGGGAAAGCCCTGCACCAGCTTGGAAATACTTCCGCCCGCGGTTTGCACTTCAACGGGCACGGAGATGGCGTAACCGTTGTCCTCGATGACGAACAGCACCGGGAGCTTCAGCGTGGAGGCCGAATTCATCGCCTCCCAGAACTCGCCCTCGCTGGTGGTGCCCTCGCCGGCCGAGCAGTAGACCACCTCATCGCCGCGGAAGGTGACGTCCTTGAAGGCGCGATAGTCGCCCTTGGCCTTTTTGGCGCTGTCCGGAAACCTGGCGAAGTAGCGCCCAGCCTCGGCGCAGCCCACGGCCTGCAGAAACTGCGTGCCCGTAGGCGAGGACTGGCTGACGATGTTGAGCTTCTTGTGGCCCCAGTGCGAGGGCATCTGCCGCCCGCCGGAGCTGGGATCGTCGGCCTTGCCCGCCGCCTGCAGCAGGTGGTCCAGCGACGTCATGCCCAGCGTCAGGCACAGGGCGCGGTCGCGGTAATAGGGATAGAACCAGTCGTAGCCCGGTTTGAGCGCCAGGCCGGCAGCCACCAGCAGGGCCTCGTGGCCCGCGCCCGAGATCTGGAAGTAGATCTTCTGCTGGCGCTTGAGCAGGATTTCGCGGTCATCCAGGCGGCGCGAGAGGAACATCAGGCGGTAGACTTCGATCAGTTGCTTGCGCGTCAGCCCCTGGTAGGTCTTTTCCGGCTTGTCCTTTTCCGTACGAGGCGGTTCCGCGACAGCTCCGCGGGCGCCCGCCGTCTTTCCGGCTGGCTTGCTGGTGGCCATGTTCTCCTCGATGGTCCGGGCAAAATCCCCGGCAGCATTGTAAAACGCAATCGGGGCCGGCGGATATACTGTCGCATAGGATGAAGATGCTCCGGCCCATCCCGGTAGAGGCGCTGCGCCTGCTGATTTTCGACCTCGACGGCACCCTGGTGGACTCGCGCCTGGACCTGGCCGCCTCCATCAACGCCATGCTGCATCACTACGGCAAGCCCGAACTGCCCTGCAACGTCATCGCCGGCTACATTGGCGATGGCGCGCCCATGCTGGTGCGCCGCGCCCTGGGCGATCCGGATGACGAGCGCTTCGTGACCGAAGCGCTGAATTTTTTCATCTCGTTCTACCGCGAGCACAAGCTGGATACCACGCATGTGTACGACGGAGTCCCGGAGGCGCTTGCCGCGTTGCGCGCCTCGGGCAACGGGGCCGGCCCGGAACGCCTGATGGCCGTGCTCAGCAACAAGCCGGTGCGGCCCTCGCAGCAGATCCTGGAAGCGCTGGGGCTCGCCGGGTTTTTCTTCCAGGTGTATGGCGGCAACAGCTTCCACACCAAGAAGCCCGACCCTGAGGGGCTGAACACGCTGCTGCAGGAGGCTGGCGCCCGGCCCGAAGAAGCCGTGATCATCGGCGACTGCGACATCGACATCATCACCGGGCGCAATGCCGGGGTGTGGACCTGCGGCGTGACCTACGGCTTCGCACCGCACACCTTGGAGAATGCCCCGCCGGACGTGCTGGTGGAGAAGCCGGACGAACTGGTAAAGGTGTTTCAGAATCCTTTAGCTTGGACCAGACAAGCGTGAACGACTTCCTCGGTATCGAAAGAGCGAAGCGCAACCTCTGGCCTTCAACTGCCACAGAACACGATGTCCTGAAAACGATCCGAGATTGTTCGAACGGCTTTCTGGTCGTTGCGTTCCTGCAGGCCGCTGGCGGATACCTTCTTTCGGACGGTCATGGTTGGTTGTGGGTGGACGGCATTGCGTATGCAGTATTGGGGCTTCTGTTGAGAATTTCCAAGAGCAGGGTCATTGCGCTCGCGATGTCGGTGTTGTCCTCCGTGGCGACCGTATCAACATTCCTAAATCTCGTTGGCGCGGGACCGGGTGGTGGCAACAACCTTGTTCTGGCGACGATTCTGCTCTGGACCAGCATCCTAGCAATCAGAGCTACATTCGCTCTTCATAAGATGCGAGGTCTGCCACCCAGCTCAGGCGGCACGGTTCCGGCGGAAACAACGAGGGCAAGTGAGTAGCAAGGATTTTGGTTTCACGCCCCAAGAACTGCGAACGCTGCGCTCGCTCAAGACTCCGCACGGCATCCAGCGTTTCCTCAACAGCCTTCCCTACCACCTGGCCACCAGTGCCTGGTCTCCTCGGCGCGTGCTACGCGAGCGTACCGTGCACTGCCTGGAAGGAGCGATCTTCGCCGCCGCTGCGCTGCGCGTGATCGGCTACCCGCCGCTGGTGGTGGACCTGGAGGCCGAAAAGGACACCGACCACGTCATCGCCGTGTACCGGGTTCGCGGACACTGGGGCGCCGTGGCCGCATCCAACTACGCCGGCTGCCGCTACCGCGAGCCCGTCTATCGCACGCTGCGCGAGCTGGCGCTGAGCTACTTTGAGTTCTATTTCAACTTGCGTGGCGAGCGCACGCTGCGCACTTTCTCGCGACCGGTCAACCTCGGCCGCTTTGACCACCTCGGCTGGATGACTTCAGAAAAGAATCTCTGGTACATCCCCGAGTACCTGCTGGAGATTTCCCACACGCGGCTGCTCCAACCCGGGATGGCCAGGCGCCTGCATCGCCTGGACAATAGGTCCTTTGACGCCGGGCTGACAGGCCATCGCAAAAAGTAATCAGCGGCCCAGCAGAACGGCGATGCTGCCTTCCCGCGCGCTCAGGGCAACCAAATCCAGCTTGCCGTCGCGGTTCACATCGCCCACGGCGACGATCCAGCCGCCGGTCTGCCCTGTGACCGGGCCGGATGCGGGTGCCAGGGAGAAGCCGCCCTTCCCGTTTCCCAGAAGCAGCGCAACGCCTCCCCCGGCGATGGCCAAGTCAACATGCCCGTCGCGGTTCCAGTCTCCGGGGACCATCTTCCAGCCCATGCGTCCGGCATCGGCGGGTGATGCGGGCGCCGGGTGAAAGGCGCCTTGGCCGTTGCCCAGGAGGATGGTGAGGCTGCTGATGTCGTCGTGCGTGACGGCGAGGTCCAGGTTGCGGTCAGCGTTGAAGTCGGCCAGCAGCACGAAGAACGGCCGCGGCAGAGTGCGAATGGGCGAACCCGGGGCGGGGGAAAAACCTCCCCGGCCGTTTCCCAGCATCACCGTAGTGGCGTTGCCGCGCACGTCGGGCACAACCAGGTCCGGCGTTCCGTCCCGGTTCAGGTCGGCGAAGGCGTGCGGATAGGGTGTGCGCCCCACCGCAACCGGCGTGCCGGGCGCGGCGGCAAAGCCGCCACGGCCGTCATTGAGCAGCACGGCCACGCGTCCGCTCTCTTCGTGGCCGGCGGTGATGTCGAGGCGGCCGTCACCGTTCACGTCTGCCAGCGCCAGCCCGTGGTTGTGGGGTTTGATGTTGGCGAAAGCCGGAAAGGGAGACCCGGGCGCCGCACGGAAGCCGCCGTTGCCGGCGCCCAGCAGAACGAAAACGTCGTTGCTGTCGTGACTGGTGGCGGCCAGATCCATCTTGCCGTCGCCGTTGAGGTCGCCCGCAGCCACCAGATGCGGCGAGGGTCCAGCAGCAAACGGCGACCCGGCAGCTTTGCGAAAGCCTCCGCGACCGTCTCCCAGCAGCACGTTGAGCCCGCCGGACCCGGCGGCCACGATATCGAGCGTCTGGTTGCCGTCAAGGTCAACGAGCGCCATGTCTCCCGGCTGCCCCGCCACGGCGAACGGCGAACCGGGAGCAGGAGCGAACATCCCCTGCTGCGCGGCGCATGCACCCAGCAAAAGGCTCATGACCAGCGGGGCAAGAAAGAAATGCGACATGTATGGCTCCTCTCGAGGCCCTCGTTCAAGGCTTCCAACGTAACAGACGCGCCGCAACTGAAGGCGTGAGCACCCGCGCGTGGTCTGCAGTTTGGGCCCTGCGCCTCTGTACTAGCAACCCGGTACTGGGTACTCTGTAGTTGGATGGACTTCAAGCTCATCTCCGACTACACCTCGCGCGGCGACCAGGCCCAGGCCATTGACGCGCTGCTGCGCGGTCTGCGCACCGGGGAGCAGCACCAGGTGCTTTTGGGCGTGACCGGCTCCGGCAAAACCTACACCATGGCGCGCGTGGTGGAGCAAATCAACCGGCCCACGCTGGTGCTGGCGCACAACAAGACGCTGGCGGCGCAGCTCTACCACGAGTTCAAGGGGTTCTTTCCGCACAACGCGGTCGAATACTTCGTGAGTTACTACGACTATTACCAGCCGGAGGCGTACATTCCCGCGGCCGACGTCTACATCGAAAAAGAAGCCACCATCAACGACGAGCTGGACAAGCTGCGGCTTTCGGCCACGCGCTCGCTGTTCGAGCGGCGCGACTGCCTGATCGTGGCCTCCGTAAGCTGCATCTACGGCCTGGGTTCGCCCGACGCCTACTACGGCATGATGCTGTTCCTGGAAAAAGGGCAGAAGATCAAGCGCGAAGAAATCGTGCGGCGGCTGGTGGAAATCCTCTACGAGCGCAGCGACGGCGAGCTGCGCCGCGGCACTTTCCGCGTGCGCGGCGATGTGCTCGAAGTCCACCCCACGTACGACGACATGGCCTACCGCATCGAGCTCTGGGGAGACGAGATCGAAGCGCTCTCGCAGATTGATCCGCTGTTCGGCACGGTCAAGCAGAAGTACGCGCGCCTGCCCATCTATCCCAAGACGCACTACGTGATGTCCAAGGAGACGCGTGCCCAGGCCATCGGCTCCATCCTCGAAGAGCTGGCGTGGTGGGAAAAAGAACTGGAAAAGCAGGGACGCATGGTGGAATCGCAGCGCATCCACCAGCGCACCCGCTTTGACGTGGAAATGATCAAGGAGGTCGGCTACTGCCACGGCATTGAGAACTACTCGCGGCATTTCTCCGGACGGCTGCCGGGCGAAGCTCCGCCCACGCTCCTGGACTACGTGCCGCGCGATTACATGCTCTTTCTCGACGAGTCGCACCAGACCGTGCCCCAGCTCCACGGCATGTACCACGGCGACCGCTCGCGCAAGCAGACGCTGGTGGAGTACGGCTTCCGCATGCCCTCGGCGCTGGATAACCGCCCCCTGACCTTTGAGGAGTTCGAGCACCGCGTGAACCAGGCCATCTACGTCTCCGCCACGCCCGGTCCCTACGAGCTGACGAAATCCGCCGGCGTGGTGGTGGAACAGATCATCCGGCCCACGGGGCTGGTGGATCCGCAGGTGGAAGTGCGCGCCGTGAAGGGGCAGATTGACGACCTGCTGCACGAGATCCGCGAGCGCGCCGCCCGGAAAGAACGCGTGCTGGTGACCACGCTCACCAAGCGCATGGCCGAAGACCTGGCCGAGTACTACAGCGAGGTAGGCGTGCGCTGCCGTTACATGCACTCGGAGATCGAGACGCTGGAGCGCGTGAAAATCCTGCGCGACCTGCGGCGCGGCGAGTTCGACGTGCTGATCGGCATCAACCTGCTGCGCGAGGGGCTGGACCTGCCCGAGGTTTCGCTGGTGGCCATTCTCGACGCCGACAAGGAAGGCTTCCTGCGCTCCGCCGGGTCGCTGATCCAGACCATGGGGCGCTGCGCGCGCAACCTGAACGCCCGCGCCCTGCTTTATGCCGACAGAATGACGGACTCCATGCGCCGCGCCATGGACGAAACCGACCGCCGCCGCGCCATCCAGCAGGCCTACAACCAGGAACACGGCATTACGCCTGAAACCATCGTGCGGCCGGTGGAGATGTCGCTGGCGGCCATCGTGGAGGCCGATTACGGCGACTTTTCCAGCGCGCTCGATGAGATGCCGGAGTTCACCAGCCAGGCCCAGATGGACGAGTACATCACCCGGCTCGAGGTAGAGATGCGCGAGGCGGCCAAGAAGTTTGAATTCGAAAAGGCCGCCAAGCTGCGGGATACGATTCGCGACCTGCGGACCAAGGAGTTCTTGTTCACGTAAACGCGCTGCGGGCCACGAAAAATTAGGGCGTCCGGAAATCCGGACGCCCTTTTTTGCGCCGCTCCTCCCCCGAGTGACGACGCAAACCTGTTCCACCGGTCCCGCCCCGGGCAGCTAGTGCACCGTGGTGCTCTTCATCGCTGCCACGGCCGCCGCCACGCGCGGATCGAGCGCGGGGGCAGCGGCAGGCCGTGCGCTCCCGCTCTTGCTCTCCGCGTACTTCATTTCGCTGTCGAGCGAGGTGAAGCGTTTCATGATCTCCAGAAGGCGCAGTGACATTTTCTGGATGGTTTCCACCTGCTCGCGCATGGGATCGGTGAGGGCTGCAGGGTCCATCAGGATGAGTTCGGCATTGCCCAGCACCGAGGTCAAAGCGTTGTTGAAGGGATGGCGCATCTCCAGCATGTAGCGGCCCAGCGCGGCTTCGCGGCGGCAGCCGGCGGCCTCGTGCTCAGCGTGCAGGGCGCGCGCCAGGGCGTCTGCCGCTTCCAGCATCTCGTTGCCCAGAAGCACCAGCGTGTCCGCCCAGGTGTCGTAGCGTCCCAGTACGATCAGGCGCGGGTGCGCCGCACGCAATGCCGCCACGTTGGCGCCGTCGGGCGCCAGGTAGATGCAGGGTGCGGGCGCGCTTCCCATGTCGTCCAGGACGGCAGCCAGTCGCGGACCGTGAATTCGTCCCACGATGGCCAGGCCGTACTCGGCCGCATGGTTAGCGCTCCAGGAGTCGCCGCGCATCAGGATGAAGGCGGGCACGGTGCGCTCCACCTGCCAGCGCCCCATCACCACCTGCGCGAACTCCGCATCGTCGGAAAGGATCAGTACTGTTTTCGTATTCAAAGCCAGGTCTCCCGGAATTTCTCTTAAGGCGCAACTATCTGGCTGTGCTTGTGCAAGACAGGGGCCAAACTGGGAAGCCTGGGTCGCCTTAGTAAGCTATGTGTTTTCAGCTAGATAGAAAAGTCGCCTGACCAAAGTCAGGCGGATGCCGTCTCATTCTGACAACATTCTCACGAGGTGCTTCCCATTGAGCCGGCGGAGACGCTTTCACTCGGGTGGATGCCGTAGCGCTTCAGCTTGCGGTAGAGAGTGGCGCGGCTGATGCCGAGCATGCGGCCGGCTTGGGTCTTGTCTCCCCCCACCTGGTCGAAGACGCGCTGGATGGTCAGGCGCTCCACGTCTTCCAGGTCGGTGGCCGGGGCGCCGTCCGTTCCGGTGCCCGCAGAGGCCGGGGCGGAACGCAGGGCGGGAGGCAGGTCGTTTACGTCAATCACTTCGTGGTTGCCCAGCGCCACGGCGCGCTCGATCGAGTTCTCCAGCTCCCGCACATTGCCCGGCCAGTCATAGTGCAGGAGGGCGCGCAGCGCGGCGTCGGTGAGGGTCAGGTTATGTTCCGGAGCATAGCGTTCGAGGAACCAGTGCACCAGCATGGGGATGTCGGAACGGCGCTCGCGTAGCGCGGGCAGGTGTACGGTGACCACGTTGAGGCGGAAGTAGAGGTCTTTGCGGAACGAGCCCTCGCGGTAGGCCGCCTCGAGATCGCGGTTGGTGGCGGCGATGATGCGCACGTCCACCTTGGCCTTCTGATTGCTGCCCACCGGACGCACTTCTTTTTCCTGCAGCACGCGCAGCAGCTTGGCCTGCATCTCCAGCGGCAACTCGCCGATTTCATCGAGGAAAATGGTGCCGCCGTTGGCCGCCTGGAAGAGGCCCACTTTGGACTTGGTGGCCCCCGTGAAGGCCCCTTTCTCGTAGCCGAAGAGCTCGCTTTCGATCAGCGTGGGAACCAGCGATCCGCAATCCACGGCCACGAACGGCCGCTGCGCCAGCGAGCCACGGTAGTGGATGGCGCGCGCCACCAGTTCCTTGCCCGTGCCGCTTTCGCCGGTGATCAGCACCGGAGTGCGCGTGTCCTTCAGCCGGGCCACCATGCGCAGCACGTCCTGGATGCGGGTTGAGGAGCCGACGATGCCGTTCAACTCCATTTCCGAGCTCACGCGCTCGCGCAGAAACTGGTTTTCCACCACCAGCCGGACTTTTTCCTCCATGCGCTGCAGCACGAGCTTCAGTTCCTCCACGCGGAAGGGCTTGGTGATGTAGTCGTAGGCACCCAGCTTCATGGCCTGCACGGCGCTTTCGATGGAACCGTGCCCGGTCATGATGACGAGTTCGGTGCGCGGCAATAGCGTCCGCACGCGGTCGAGAAAGTCCAGGCCGGACATGTTGGGCATGCGCAGGTCGCTGAGGACGATATCGGGCGAGGTGGTTTCCAGCTTCGCCAGCGCGGCCTCGGCGCTCTCCGCCTGGACGCAGTCGAACCCCAGCGACGTGCCGATGGCAACGCACAGCTTGCGAATGCTTTCCTGGTCGTCCACCACCAGCATCTGGATACGGATGTCGTTGTTCATGGCGCCTTTCCAAAGGTTTTTTCCACCGCGTCCAGGAGCTGGCGAACGCGGAAGGGTTTCTCCACGCAGGGAGCTCCGGTGCGCTCCAGCATGCGCACCGTTTCCTCGCTGGCCACGTCGCCGGTAATAAAGACGACGCGCGCGCGCAGATCCGGCCGGTTGGCCACAATCCAGGCGTGCACGTCGGCGCCGTTGACTCCGCCGGGCATGCGAATGTCCGTGATAACGCCGCGGAACTGCCCCCCGGAAAGCAGCCGCAGGCCTTCCACGCCCGAGGCGGCGGGCTCCACGCGGTAGCCGTGCCGCTCCAGCGTGGAGCGCAGGAGCACCATCACCGAGGGTTCGTCCTCGATCACCAGGATGGCCGCCCCTGTCGAAGCCGTCGCATGCAATGTTTGGCTCATGGATCCTTGTCTCCAGCGGCCACCAGGGCGCCGCGCTCCGCTGCCGGGAGTCGCACCCGAAAGCAGGCGCCCTGGCCGCCTTGATTGTTGTGGCAGACGATCTCTCCACCGTGCTCGCGCACAATGCCGTAGCAAATGCTGAGTCCCAGCCCTGTCCCTTTGCCCACCTCCTTGGTGGTGAAGAAGGGATCGAAGATGCGGTCGGAAAAGGTGATGCCGTCGCCGTTGTCGCGGAAGGCGATTTCGATGAACCCGTCGGCGTCCGCGGTTTCGATCTCAATGCGGCCGCGGCGGCCGCTCTCGCGCACCGCGTCGTAGGCGTTGTTCAGGATGTTGAGGAACACTTGCTGCAGCTGGTGGGCGTCGCCTACGGTTTCTTGCAGTTCCGGGGCCAGCCGCTCCACGATTTCCACGCCGTGGCTGTGGAAGTCATAGGAGCGCAGTTGCAACGTCTGGTGCAGGATGGAGTTTACTTTGACGGGCTTCTTCTGCGGCGGCGTCTGGCGCGCGAAGCTCAGCAGGTTCTGCACGATCACCTTGGTGCGCTGCGCCTCCTGCACAATCACGCGCAGGTCCTGCTTGGCGAAGTCGGGCAGGTCCGGGTGCTCCACCAGCAGGTCGGCAAAACCCAGAACGGCGGTCAAGGGATTGTTGACTTCATGGGCCACGCCCGAGACCAGTTGCCCCACGGCTGCCATTTTCTCCGTGTGCATCAATTTGGCCTGTAGCAGCGCGGCGTCGGTGATGTCGGTCATCACGGCCACAATGCTGGTTGGCTTGCCCTGATCGTCGCGCATGGGGCTGAGGTTCACCGAGAGCTGGCTGGTTTTGCCGTCGCCGCGCACGAAGGCAAGCTCCAGGTTGTCCACCTGCTGGCCGTCTAGCGTGCAGGCAAAGGCCGCGGCGAAGGCCTCGCGCCGTGACGGGGCCACGAACTCCTCCAGCCGGTGGCCCAGGAGGTCGTTCTCCGTGTAGGCGCCGGCTTCAAAGCAGCGCCGGTTGGCGTAGGTCACCACTCCAGCCGGGTCTGCCACCAGGATCATGCTTTGCGTGTTGTTCAGGATCTTGCTGTTGAAATCGCGTTCGTGCTGCAGTTCCGCCTGGAAGGTCTTCAGTTCCGTGATGTCGAGCATCACACCGCGGTACTGCACAACGCGTCCCTGGGCATCGCGCACGGCGACGGCGTTCTGCAGGGAGTGGATCACCGAGCCGTCTTTGCGCCGCAAAACTTCCTCGAAGTTGCGCAGCACTCCCATCTGCTCGATGGCCTGGCAGAACCGTTGCCGTTGTTGCGGCGCGGCGTAAAGTTGCTCGGGGATGTTCACCTGCAGCAGTTCCTCGCGGCTGCCGTAGCCCAGCATGCGCACCAGGGCGTCGTTCACCTCGATAAAGCGCCCCTCGGGCGAGGAAAAGAACAGGCCTTCCTGGATGTTGTCGAACAGTTCCTGGTAGCGGCGCTCCGCCTCTCGCCGGTCGGAAATGTCCTTGAGCACGTGGATGGTCTGCTCTTCGGCCTGGTCTTCTTCCCGCGTGCGCGAGGTGGAAACCAGGTAGGTGCGTTCCAGCACCGGGTGCAGGAACTCGCCCGAACCGTCTTCGCCCGTGCGGCAGAAGGGACAGGGCTGGCTGCCCGCTTCCGCGGTAATGGAAACCAGAGCGCGCATGGTGACGCCGATCAGCTCCTTGGGCTCCACCCCGATGAACTCGGCCAGGGAGCGGTTGACGCGCACCACGCGATTGCTCTCGTCGTGCACCACGATGAAGTCGCTGATGGCGTCGAATATCTCCACCCACTGCTTGTTGGATTGCTCGATGCGGGAGAACAGGCGCGCATTGTCCAGGGCAATGGCGGCGTGGCCGGCCAGCGCCTCCAGCAACGACTGCTCCGCCGGCAGCAACACTTGTCCCCGGTCCACCAGGCACAACAGGCCCAGCAACTCGCCTTCAGCGTCGCTCAGGCGGGCCACGGCAAGGTCTTTCCACTCCAGCAGTCCGGCTACGCCCGGTCCCAAAAATTCTCCTGCCGAGCCGGAAACCACGACCTGGGGCCGGTCTCCGGCCAGATCGGTGAGGGCGGAATTCAGCCGCCGCAGCAGCGCCGGGTTAATCTCCCGGTTCGGCTCGTGAATGCAAACCGCTTCCAGCAACCGCCCATGGGCCAGAGCCAGCAGGGCGGCACGCGCGCCCAGCATTTCCGCGGCGCGCATGGCGAAGCTCTTCAAAAAGTCCGGCAGGCGGAACGAAGAGTTCAGTTCGCGCGCCAGGCTCATCAGGTTTTCTGCGCAGGCGCGGTGCTGGCGCGAAAGCGCAAGGTTTTGCGCCGCCTCCAGCGCCGCCGCCACCTCGGCGGCCAGGGCGCGCGCCCGGCGCACGTCTCCCGCGCTGATCTCCGCCCCGTCCAGCCGGTCCAGCACGGCAAACAAACCGATGGCTTTGCCGTCTGCTCCCAGCAGCGGGACCACCAGGTATTGCTTCACGTGAAACTCGGCGGCCAGCGCCGGATCGGCGTCCGGACAGAGCGTGATGTCTTCCGTCCAGAAAGGCTCCCGGCCGGCCAGGACGCGTTCCGTGAGTCGCGATTTCAGCGCCAGATTGCGCGGGCGCCCTTCACCGTTTTCCGCCGCCCACCGCACCAGGCATCCGCCCTCCTCCACCAGCGCGATGAAACTCCGGCCAAATCCCAGGAATTCCGCCGCCCGCAGTACGAACCGCTTCATGAACTGATCGAGTTCGCTGCTCGCCGTCAGTTCGGCGGAGATTTCCAGCAACTGCTGCAATTCGGTAGCCTGCCGGGTAATGGCGGAGTGCCGCTCCACGTTGGCCAAGGCCAGTTCCGTCAAGCCGGTCAGGTGTGCAACCAGCGACTTATCCGCATCGCCGTACGTTCCTTCGGGCTGGGAATAGACCAGAATGGCGGCCGGTCCCTGCGGTGCGCGCAGCGCCGCGGCAATCACCATTCCGGAGGGCAGCAGGTCCTCGTAGCCCGAGGGCGAAGTCGCTACAGGCACGCACAGCAGGTCCGCACCCTCAGCCACGCGTTCCGCCAGTGCCTCTCCTGAGCGCAGCCCCTGGTCCTTATGGCGCACCAGAATGTCGCGCACGATGTCAGGGTCTTCACCGTCGGTGGCCCGCAGGCGGAATCTCATCTCCGCGTCGCGCATTAGCACGGCGGCAAAGCGGGCCCCCAACAGGCTGGACGCGCCGCGGGCCAGGGCATCGAAAATCTCCCCCGGTTCCCGGCTGGAGTTAAGCGCCCGGGCGCACTTTGCCAAGGCCTCGGTCTGGCTGTGTACGGGAAGGTCAACCTCGTAGCGGGTGGGGGAGACGCGGGGTGATGCCTTCTTGTTTTGGCGCATATCTTATTGGCCCCGCCTGACTTACTTTACAAGTCACTTCAGCAGGGTTAACTGCACCGTAAACCGGCATCTCAAATTGAGTCAAGCAAAAGAGGGTATCCGGGGGGTGACTCGGCGGATTCCGTCTCACGTTGAGAACCCACGCCAAGTCCGCTGGAAGTCCCCGCCTTTTTCGCCGCGGGATCCTTAAGGGGTGACCACAACAAAGACCGGTTCCGGCGAGCTGGCGTTCATGGTGAGTACAACCGTGTCGTCGGAGGTGCGAATGTCGGAGATGTTATTGGAGTCGCGGTTGGCGACAAATACTTTGGAGCTATCGGGTGCGGAGTCAATCGAAACCGGCGTGGTGCCCACGTTAATGGTGCGGATCACGGTGTTGCTGGTGGCGCT
>Ga0114945_10001764_pt1 | contig 13145 bp, 12 predicted proteins | sample OV2TP3_FD_87194 | JGI IMG/M metagenome (GOLD analysis project Ga0114945, IMG submission 87194) | Hot spring microbial communities from Beatty, Nevada to study Microbial Dark Matter (Phase II) - OV2 TP3 | ecosystem: Environmental > Aquatic > Thermal springs > Hot (42-90C) | place: USA: Beatty... | reverse complement strand
TATCATTTTGATAGCATGTACTGATTCATTCGAAGAGGAGGAGGGGCAGACGATGGCGCAACTCCTGGTGAGGGATGTCGACCCCGACACCATCGATCGGCTCAAAGCACGCGCTAGGCGGTATGGGCGGTCGTTGCAAGGCGAGGTGAAAGTCATTCTGATCGAAGCGACTACCCTGTCCATGCCGGAGGCCCGAGCGGCGTCAGCGCGGTGGCAGAAGCGCCTGGTGGGACGGGTAGCGGGCGACAGCGCGGCGTTGATCCGTGAGGACAGGACGCGGTGAGCGCCATCGTCATCGATGCGAGCGTCGCCGTCAAGTGGTTCTTGCCGGAGCTCCATGCCGAGGCGGCGCGGCGCGTCCTGAGCGGGCGGCGTGAGCTCTTGGCCCCCGATTTGATTTGGGCGGAGGTGGGGAACGTCTTATGGAAGAAATCCTCTCGAGCGGAAATTTCAGGCGAGGCGGCGCGTGCCATCCTGCGGGATTTTCGGCGCTTCCCCTTGCAGACGTATACGGCAGGTGCGCTGCTCGATCCCGCCTGGGACCTCGCCGAACGGTTCAGGATCAGCGTATATGACAGCCTCTATCTTGCCTTGGCCGTGAATCGGGATTGCAAACTCGTGACGGCGGATCGCCAATTCTATGATGCGTTGAAGCGTGAGCCGTTTGCCTCAGCCGTGGTATGGGTCGAACAGGTTCGTTGAACGGTACGCGAATGAGCATACCCAAGCAGTGCGTAGCGATGATCTCCGGCGGCTTGGACAGCGCCCTGGCCGCCAAGACGATGCGCGAGCAGGGCATCGACGTCCACGGCCTGTTCCTCGCCATGAGCTGGGGCTGCTGCGAGAAGGAGAAGGCGCAGGCGTGCGCAGCGCAGCTGGGCATCCCCCTGATGATCCTCAGCGTCGGAGACGCGTATCTCGATGTGATCCGACGCCCCAAGTACGGCTACGGCAGGGGCATGAACCCCTGCGTTGATTGCCGCATCTACATGTTTCGCATCGCCAAGCGGTACATGGAAGAGGTCGGGGCGGGGTTCGTGGTCACGGGGGAAGTGCTGGGCCAGCGCCCCATGTCGCAGATGCGGAGGCCGCTGGACCTGATCGAAGCCGAGAGCGGTCTGGAAGGGTTGTTGTTGCGGCCGTTGTCTGCGCAGCTGCTCGAACCGACGCTGCCGGAGCTTCTGGGGATTGTCGATCGCGAGCGGCTGTTGCGCATCGCCGGACGGTCGCGGCAGGAGCAGATGGCCTTGGCCCAAACCGCCGGCATCCGTGATTATTCAACGCCAGCGGGCGGCTGTCTCCTGACCGACGAGAGCTTCGCCAAGAAGACGCGCGATCTCTTCGAGCATGAAGCGCGTCCGACGACGAAAGACATGGAACTTCTCACCCTCGGGCGCCACTTCCGCGTCGGGCCGCACACCAAAATCATCCTCGGCCGCAACGAGCTGGAAAATCTCATGCTGGAAGGGCATGCGCAGGACGGGTACCGTTGCCTTCGGCCGAAATTTGCCGGGCCGGCCGCGCTCATCGTGGGCGAGTGGATCCCGGAGGCGCAACCGATGGCCCTCAGCTTAATCCTTCAGCACACGAAGGCCGAGAAGCGGCCCGAAGGCCCGATGGAATTTTGGCAAGACGGCGTCACGGTGATAATGGGGAGCGCGATCGCGGAGCGCATGGAACAGCCACATGAGGCAGTGAAGTTGTGACATGGTGGACTACGTCTTTCGAATCGGAGGCGAAGGCGGTGAAGGCGTGATTAGTACGGGCGAGCTGTTGACGTTGACGCTCGCGCGCTGCGGCTTTGAAATCTACACCTTCCGCACGTACCCCGCCGAAATCAAAGGGGGCCACGCCAATTATCAAGTCAGAGCGTCGGGCCAGTTGCTCCTGTCCCAAGGCGCGGCCGTGGACGTCCTGCTCGCGTTTAACGAAGAAGCCTACCAGAAGCACATCAAGGATGTCCGTTCGGGCGGGGTGTTGCTCTACGATTCCGACAGCTTCACGGCGCCCTCGACGGATTCACTCATCCGCTACGCGATCCCGCTGACGTCGCTGGCCACCGAGAAGGTCGGGGTCAAGCTGACGAAGAACATCGTCGCCTTGGGCGTCATGAGCCAGCTCTTTGACATTCCCCTCGCGACGTTTGAAGAGCTGCTGAAAGAGCGGTTTGGCCGCAAAGGCGAGGCCGTCGTGCAAAAGAATCTCGCGGCGCTCCAGGTCGGCGCGGAGTACGCCAAGCAGCAGCGCAAACAGGACTCCATTCGGCTGGGGGCCGGGCCGCGCAAGGCGAAGGAGCTGGTCCTCTCGGGCAATGAATCGCTCGCCCTGGGAGCCATTGCCGCCGGCTGCCGGCTCTACGCCGGCTACCCCATTACGCCGGCGACGGACATCATGGAATTCTTGGCGCGCGAGCTGCCCAAGATCGGCGGCTACGTCGTCCAAACCGAAGATGAGATCTCTGCCATCGGCGTCGTGCTCGGGGCGTCCTTCGGCGGCAAGAAAGCGATGACCGCGACGTCGGGCCCGGGCTTTTCCCTGATGACGGAGATGATGGGGTTGGGGGTTGTGGCGGAGATCCCGGCAGTGGTCATCGATGTGCAGCGCGTCGGGCCGTCCACCGGCATGCCGACGAAAACCGAGCAAGGCGATTTGTACCTGGCGGTCTACGGCGGCCACGGCAACTGCCCGCGGATCGTCATGGCGCTCACCAGCGTCGAGGATTGTTTCTACGGCATCATGCGCGCCTTTAATCTCGCGGAACAATTTCAATTGCCGGTCGTGGTGCTCTCGGATCAATATCTCGGCCATCGCAAGGCGACCGTGCCGGTGCCGGATCTGTCCAAGGTGCCGGTGCTCGAGCGGCGACGGCCCACCGAGCAGGAACTCGCCAGCGGGTATAAGCGGTATCGCGTCACGCCGGAATTCATCTCGCCGATGTCGGTGCCCGGCATGGACGGCGGCGGGTACGTGGCCGAGGGGTTGGAGCACGACGAGACCGGCTACCCGGCGGCGTCGAATCACGAGAATCACCTGCGCATGACCCAGAAGCGCTACGGGAAATTCCACGCGGTCGAAGCGATCGCGAATGATCTCGTGAGGATCTACGGGGAGCCGCATCCGGAGATCGGCATCATCGGCTGGGGGTCGAGCGAAGGCGTGATCCGCGAAGCGGTCCAGATGGCGCAGGAGAAGGGGTATTCGGTGGGCGCGCTCCATCCCAAGATTCTGTACCCGCAGCCGCTCGCTCGATTGAAGGAATTCATGCAGGGCACGAAGGCGATCATCATTCCCGAGGTGAATTTCACCGGGCAGTTCGCCACGTTGCTGCGCAAGCGGTTTGCGCAGGATTTCATTCAATTGAATAAATGCATCGGCTTGCCCTTTACGCCGAAGGAAATTTTTGACAAGATCGAGGAGGTGGCGTCGCATGTCCACGGCGGTCGACGAGCTCACGCCGCAAAGTTATAAGACGGACGAGCATCCGATTTGGTGCCCCGGCTGCGGGGACTTCGGGGTGCTGGCGTCGCTGTACAATTCGCTGGCGGGATTGAAGATTCAGCCGAAGGATCTGGTCGTGGTCTCGGGCATCGGCTGCTCCGGCCGCACCCCGGGCTTCATCAAATCGTACGGCTTTCACACGCTGCATGGGCGCGTGTTGCCCGTCGCGTTGGGGGTGAAGCTGGCGAACCCGGCGCTCCATGTCATCGGCGTCGGAGGAGACGGCGACGGCTTCGCCATCGGGGGCGGCCACATCCCGCACGCGGCGCGGCGCAATCCGGATCTGGCCTATCTGATCATGGACAACTCGACCTACGGGTTGACGAAGGGGCAGTACTCGCCGACGTCGCCGCCGGGATTCCAAGCCGGCTCGACGCCGTACGGAAACATCGAGCAGCCGCTCAATCCGCTCGCCATGTTGATCGCGTATGGAGCGACGTTTGTCGCGCAGGGCTACTCGGGCAAGCCGCGAGAGCTGGCTGATCTCATCACGAGGGCCATCGAGCATCAGGGCTTCGCGTTCGTGAACATCCTCAGTCCCTGCATCACGTTCTACAATACGTATAAGGTGATTCCGCCGCGTCTTGCGGAAGTCCCCAAGGAGCATGATGTGGCGGATCAAGCCAAGGCCTTCGCGCTCGCGTTGCGCACCGACCATGTGACCTCGGCGTGTTCTACCAGGTGCAGCGTCCGACGTTTGAATATGGAGTGACGCAGGTCATTCAGAAGGCTCAAGCCGCCAGCCCGCCTCGGCTGGACGCTATCTTCGCTGACTTCTCCTAACATTCGCGCCATGCCCACCCGGATTGAGCGCGATTCGTTGGGAGCGAAGCGCGTGCCCTCCTCGGCCTACTACGGCATCCAAACCCTCCGGGCCGTTGAGAATTTTCCCATCAGCGGCTTGCGCATGCCCCCAGCCATGATCCGGGCGTACGCCTTCATTAAAAAAGCGGCCGCATCGGCAAACGTGTCGCTGGGGCTGTTGCCGAAGCGCTACGCCTCCGCGATCATGCGCGCGAGCGATGAGGTGCTGCGCGGGCGGCTCGATGAGCAATTCGTCGTCGATGCGTATCAGGCGGGGGCGGGAACCTCGTGCAACATGAACCTCAACGAGGTCATCGCCAACCGAGCCAACGAACTGTTGGGGGCTCGCAAAGGCAGCTACCGGTACGTGCGCCCGAATGACCATGTCAACATGGCGCAGTCGACAAATGACACGTTTCCGACGGCCATGCGCCTGGCGTGCTTATTTCTGTGGCCGGCCTTGCGCGATGCGATGGCGCGGCTCGAGGAGGCCTTCCGCCGCAAGGCGCGCGAGTTTGATCGCGTCGTCAAGGCAGGGCGGACGCATCTGCAAGATGCGGTGCCGGTGCGGCTGGGCCGCGAGTTCGGGGCGTACGCGCTGGCCATTCGAAAGGCGCGCGAGCATGTGGAGCGGACCGCGGAGGCGTTGCAGGAGTTGAATCTCGGCGGCACGGCCGTCGGCACCGGCATGAACGCGCACCCCCGCTACCGCGCGCTGGCCGTCAAGGCGCTGCGGCAGTGGACGCGGCTGCCGCTGCGGCCCGCGGAGAATCTCATGGAGCGCACGCAAAGCCTCGGGGATTTCGCGCGGCTCTCAGGCAGCCTGCGGGTCTATGCGCTGGAATTGATTCGGATCGCCAACGATCTGCGGCTCATGACCTCCGGGCCGAATACCGGCTTCGGAGAGATCGAGTTGCCGGCGATCCAGCCCGGCTCTTCCATCATGCCGGGGAAGGTCAACCCTGTCGTGCCGGAGATGGTGGATATGGTGGGATTCCAAGTCGTGGGGCATGACGCGACGGTGGCGATGGCGGCCCAGGCGGGCCAACTGGAACTCAACGTGATGATGCCGGTCGTCGCCTATAATCTCCTGCAGGCGATCCATCTGCTCACGACCTCCAGCCGAGTCTTCACGACGCGGTGCGTCGAGGGGATCACGGCGCATCCGCAGCGTTGCGAAGCCTTCGCGCATCGCAGCCTGGCCCTCATCACCGCCTTAGCGCCTCAAATCGGTTACCTCAACGCGGCGATGGTCGCGAAGGAATCGTTGAAGACCGGCCATTCCATTCAAGATCTTGTCGTTGCGCATCGGCTGCTCACGCCCCGGGCAGCTTCGCGCCTGCTCGATCCCGTCCGGCTCAGCCAGGGATCGTCCGCGCCGGCCGCCGCCCGCTGAGTGACTCGCGCGAGGGGTTGTTGGCTTGCCGCTGCCGAGGGGCCATGTTACAATTTTTTGCCCCGATGCGCCCGTAGCTCAGCTGGATAGAGCGACAGGCTTCGAACCTGTAGGCCGGGCGTTCGAGTCGCCCCGGGCGCGCTGTTCTCCTTGCGAAATCGGGGACACAATACTTAATTGAGTCGCGCGCCGTTAATTTTCTACTCGTAATAAGTATTGTGTCCCCAAAATAGGGAAGCGATTTTGGGCCGCTAGCTTAATGGTAAAGCTGCAGCCTCTTAAGCTGTAGATGAAGGTTCGATCCCTTCGCGGCCCACCACATACACAGAAAGTGTAGGCGACAGTGGGAAGATACCGGTTGCCGGCCCTCCACGTTGAATGGTCAGCCGATGTGGCCTATGTGATTGGGCTTATCACGGCCGATGGTTGCCTATCCAGCGATGGACGGCACCTTGAGTTGTGTTCCAAGGATTTTGAAAACGTCGAGCATCTGCGCCGTTGTCTTGGATTGCGCAACACCATCGGCACAAAGAAACGAGGGCGCGCGCCGTTCCGTGAGTATTATCGGGTCCAGTTTGGCGACGTCGGTTTCTACAGATTTCTGCAGACCATCGGTCTTCATCCCAGGAAGAGCTGTACCCTGGAGCGCGTCGAGGTTCCTCGCCGCTATTTCGCGGACTTCGTGCGAGGATTGTGGGATGGGGATGGATGTATCACCTCGGCTCGTCATCCGGAGAGTCGGCACTTGCAATGGAGAGCACACCTTTCATCGGGGAGCTTACCGTTTCTGGTCTGGCTTGGACGGACCATTCAGGAACTGTATGGCCTGACGGGAGACATTCACCAGACCACACGTATTCACCGCCTTCTCTACTACAAGCGCGAGGGATCGGAACTGCTGCGAGTGATGTACAAGGAGCGGGATGCGGTGTGTCTGAGTCGTAAGCGCAGGGTGGCCGAGCGTTTCATGCGAGATGCCGCGGGTGTAGCCGAACTGGTACAGGCGTAGGACTTAGGATCCTATGGGTGAAAACCTTTGAGGGTTCGACTCCCTCCACCCGCACCACACAGCGAGTTTCGTATGGAACTTTGCATAGGTAAAAGTAAAAAACCAGCAGCTTCTGGAGAATGACCACGACAAAATACGCAAGATATTTCTTGGTCCTACTGGCAAACGTGGCGCTGATCCCGTGTCTTACAAGTTGTGAATCTGTCACATTCCCAGCTCCATTCGATGGGCGAGTCTCGTTCTCTCCGGATGGGAAGCATCTTGTCTGCGCTATTCGGGGAAGCAATGACGGTGGCGGCGGAATCTACCGCATGGATAAAGATTGGACCCACCCGGTCAGGTTGACAAGGCCCACGCCTCCGACATGCGATGGTCATCCTACCATTTCGCCCGATGGTCTGAAGATTGCGTTTGCACGGCATGAGACATGTGGCCGTATGGCAAATGTACACCTGTACATCATGAATGCAGATGGAACGAGTCTCACTCAGCTTACTAAGGGTTCCGGGTTGGATACAGCACCAGTGTTCTCCTTCGATGGTCGGCTTATCTATTTCTTGCACTCTTGGGACGTGTCTGAAGTCGTGAATTCTATAAGGGTGCCGATTAGATCTTCTGCGATTTATGCTCTAAACCAAGAAGATCATGGTATGCAAAGAATTACACCAGCGACTTATCACGTTAGTGGGCCTCCGGCACTTTCACCTGATGGAAAATATCTGATCTTTTCGACGGCCTCTGACGAATTGCACGTGCTTTCGCTTGAGATTCAGCGAGAAGTTGGTGTCATAGAGCCATATTTTAAGGATTTGCCTGAAGGGAAGAAATTCGAGGTGGGCATCGGAGACCCAGTCTACTCGTCGGATGGTAGGTCCGTTTTGTTTAGCGCCTTCATATACCCATTGAATCAGAAGGGCGACCGGACAAGTGGAGCTGCTACTGCGATTTATCGATGCAACCTGGAAACGAGCGCGGCGGAACAAATCGTCGATGTCACGCCGTATGGGGAGCTGTGGCCATCTGTTTCACCGGATGGAGCAACGATCGTGTTTGTGGAAAGTACCGGTTCTCTGGGTGGTATCTGGAAATCGTTCTGGACTGTAAATTCAGACGGGTCCAATCCGCAGAAGATCGAGCTGCATTTATAAAAGGCTATTGGATCGACCGACGCGGGAGTAGCTCAGTGGTAGAGCATCACGTTGCCAACGTGAGGGTCGCGGGTTCAAACCCCGTCTCCCGCTCCATCTTTCGGCACGCTGAGGGGTTTGAAGGGAGCTGCGACCAAGGTCAACGTCGGTCCGACGAACAGGAGGACCGACCTTCCTTGGGAGCAGCGGGCGGCGACCGAAGCAAGCGTGAGCGAGCGGAGGCGCCACACCCCGTCTCCCGCGCTCTTTTTTCATCGGAGCAGTGAACCAAAGCAGCATGAGAGGATCGGCATGACCACGATGGGGTTTCTCGATGAGCGGGCCGTCAGCACCAACATCAAAGCCCAAAGCAAGGAAGAGGTGATCCGAGAGCTGGTCGGGCTCCTCGTCCAATCCGGTTCGATCAAAGAGAAGGACGTCCATAAACTCGTGCAAATTTTGCTCAAACGCGAATCCCTCGGCTCCACCGGCATCGGCCAAGGCGTCGCGATTCCGCACGGCAAATCCGACAGCGTCGATCGGCTCGTCGCGGCCTTCGGGGTCTCCCGCAACGGGGTCGCCTTCGATTCCCTCGACGGGGAGCTGGTCTACCTCTTCTTCCTGTTGGTGGCTCCGGAAGATTCCGCAGGACCTCATTTGAAAGCCCTCGCCCGCATTTCTCGCCTGCTCAAAGACAAGCATTTTCGCGATAGCCTTCGGGCGGCGAAAGACGAGCGCGCCCTCCTCAAGATCATCCACACTGAGGATGAACATCGCCGATAGCGCTGAGGGGCGCCTCCGCGTCCCGTGATGGCGCAGCTGCGATCTTCCCAGGCGCATGAGTGACCATTCGCTGATGCCTCCCCTGCGATTTCTCAAGTGGTTTTACCCCGGCATGCGCGTGAAGCGGTGGCTGCTCATGGCGGTGACCGGGGTGCTGCTCTTTGGCATCGGGGCCGCCCTGCTGCCCGTGGAAAGCGGGGGCATTGTGCTGCGCGCCGTGAGCCTCCTCATTTTGCTGATGGGGCTGATCTCCCTGTTGGGGGGCATCGTGCTCATGGTGCGCTCCCTGCTCGATGTCGTCTTTGCGGGACAGGAGCAAGACCTCGTCGAGCTGGTGTTCCAGCGGCGCCACCTGGAGAAGGGTCCGAAGCTGGTCGTCATCGGCGGCGGCACGGGGCTCTCGACGCTGCTGCACGGGCTCAAACACTACACGACCAATATCACCGCCATCGTGACGGTCGCGGATGATGGAGGCAGCTCCGGCCGCCTGCGTCAGGAGTTCGACATGCTGCCTCCCGGGGATATCCGCAACTGCCTCGTGGCCCTCGCCGACACGGAGCCGCTCATGCAGCGGCTGTTTCAATATCGCTTCGCGGAGGAGTCGGCCCTCAAAGGGCACAACTTCGGCAACCTCTTCATCACGGCGATGACCAAGATCACGGGGGATTTCGAGCAAGCGGTGCAGGCGTCCAGCAAGGTCTTGGCGATTCGCGGGCGCGTGGTGCCGTCGACGAACGCGAAGGTGCGATTGGTGGCCGAGCATGATGACGGCAGCATGACCTTGGGCGAGACGAAGATTTCGGAGGCGTCGGTGCCCATTCGCCGCGTCTACCTGGAGCCCTCCCGGTGCCAGCCGACGAGGGAGGCGCTTCAAGCGATCCGCGAGGCGAATGCCATCGTATTCGGGCCGGGCTCGCTCTATACCAGCATCATCCCGAATTTGCTCGTCGAGCACATGGTGAATGAAATCGTGCAATCCAAGGCGCTGAAGATTTATATCTGCAACGTGATGACGCAGTCGCGCGAGACCCATGGCTTCCGCGCCAGCGACCACGTCCGGGCCCTGGTGGCGCACACCAACCCGGGGATCATCCAGCTCTGCCTCGTGAATACCGAGCCGGTGCCGTTGTCCTTGCTGGAGCGCTATCGAGAGGAAGAGGCGTTTCCGGTGGAGGCGGACGTGGAGCAGATTCGCGCCTTGGGGTATCAGGTGGTGGCGGAGAATGTCATCAGCACGGAGAATTACGTGCGCCATGACCCGGATAAGGTGGCGAAATTGATCGTCCAGTTGATCGTCGGCGCGCGCGGCCGCCAGGCTCCCGCGGCTCGACCGGTGCGTGCAGCCGCTGCGGCTTCCGCTCCATGAGCCGCGCTCCATCGCCCGTGACCCTGCTCATGGCGATCCATTGCCATCAGCCGGTGGGGAACTTTGACCATGTCTTCGAGGAGGCGTACGCGAAATCGTACGATCCGTTTCTTCGCGTGGTGGAGCGCCATCCCGCCGTGCGCTTGGCACTGCATTACAGCGGTCCGCTCTTGGAGTGGTTCGAGCGCTCTCGGCCGGAGTTCCTCACGCGGTTGCGCCGGTTGGTGGAGCGGGGGCAGATCGAGATGCTTGCGGCAGGGTATTACGAGCCGATCTTGCCGCTGATCCCCGAAGCGGATCGCCAAGGCCAACTCGCCCGGATGCAGGCGGCGCTGCGTCGGCATCTGCGCGCGCAGGCGGTCGGGCTGTGGCTGACGGAGCGCGTGTGGGAGCCGGAGCTGCCCTCGACGCTGTCCCGCGCGGGGATCCGGTATACGATGGTCGATACGAATCAGTTCGCGATCACCAAGCCGTGGCTGCCTGAGCGCCTGCAGGTCCAGGACGACGACGGATGGGATGTGTGCGGTTCGTATATGACGGAGTACACCGGTGCCGCCGTCCGGCTCTTTCCTGCCTCCCAGCGGTTGCGCTACTGGCTACCGTTTCAGCCGGTGGAGCGCACCATCGAATTCTTGCGGCGAGCGCAGCGTCACCAGCCGATGGCGTTTACGTTCGCCGATGACGGCGAGAAGTTCGGCTTCTGGCCGCAGACGTATCGATGGGTCTATGAGGAGGGGTGGCTGGAGCGCTTCTTCACGAGGCTGGAGCAGGAGCGGTCGTGGTTGACGACGATGACGTTTCGCGAGTACGCCTCCGAGGTGCCGCCGGATGGGCGGGTCTTTCTGCCGTGCGGGAGTTATGAGGAGATGCTGACGTGGTCCGGCGGGCACTTCCGGAATTTTTTCACGAAGTATCCGGAGGCCGACGCCATGCAGCAAAAGATGCTGCGCCTCAGTAAAGCCGTTTCGAGTTTCAAGTCTCGAGTTTCTCGTTCGAACTCGACACGCGAAACGAGAAGCCAGAAACTCATGGCGCGGGCGACGCAAGAATTGTACGCGGGGCAATGCAACTGCGCCTATTGGCATGGCGTGTTCGGGGGATTGTATCTCTCGCATCTGCGGCGCGGCGTGTACCATCATCTGATCGCGGCTGAGCAGCTCATCCACCAAGCAAGCGGGGCGTCTTCCTCGGTCGTCGCGCTGGATGCTGATGCGGATGGGGAGCAGGAAGTCGGCATCACGACCGACGCCATGAGCGTGCTCATCGATCCCTCCGCAGGAGGCGCGATTCTGGAATGGAATCTCTTCGCCCCTCGGATCAATCTGGTGGATACGCTCAGCCGACGTCCTGAACCGTATCACGAGACGTTAAAGGCGAAACATCTCAGTCCCGCCATGTCGGCGGTGGCGGCGGAAACCCCCGCGAGCATTCATGCGCTGTTAGGCGCCAAGGAAGAGCATTTGGAGACGCATCTGGTCTATGACGATCATCGGCGCAGCGCGTTCATCGATTATGCGTTGCGCAGCATGCCCACGCTGGAGGAGGTCGCGCGCTCACGCTGGGGATCGCGGCGATTGTGGTCCGGGGGCGAGTATCGACAGCAGCCGAGTCGGCAACGGACGCAACGCGCCGGCACGGCGCTCAGCGTTGAGATGATTCAGGAGCAGGGAGACGGACGGATTCGAAAAACCGTCACGGTGGCAACGCGCCGGCCCACGCTGGCGTGCCGCTATGCGGTGGAAGGCGCGGAGGTTCCCGTGGTGGCGATTGAATTCAACCTCTCCTTGCGCGATCCTCGCTACCTGACCGCCCCGGGCGAGCAACCCCAGGCCGCGCGGTTTCACATCGAGGAAGCCGCGGTGGGCGTTTCGCTGCAACTGGCCATCGATCCGCCGGCGACGCTGTTTCATTTCCCCATCGAGACCGTGTCGGAATCCGAGGAGGGGTTGGAGCGCACATATCAAGGACTCTGCGTGCTGTGCTGTTGGCCGCTGCACGGAGCCTCCTCGTGGGCGGGCGCGCTGGAGTGGACGGTGCTGTGATGCCGCTCATGAAGCGGACGGTGAGCGTCATCCATCGCCAAGGGCTGCACGCGCGGCCGGCGGCTTTGTTCGTGCAGCTCGCCAAGCGGTTCACCAGCACCGTCACGGTGAAGAAGGGCCGCAAGATCGTCGATGGCAAATCGATCATGGGGCTGCTGACGTTGGCGGCGGGTCCCGGGGCGCGCATTGCCATCGTGACCAATGGCCCGGATGCGGCCGCAGCGCTCGCGCGCCTGGTGGAGTTCGTGACGACGCCGCTGCCTGAAACGACGAAAACGCATTCATGATTACCCTCAAAGGCATTCCCGCCGCTCCCGGGGTCGCGATGGGCAAAGCGCTCTTCCTCGACAGCGAGGACTTCATGGTGCCCCGGCGCCCCATCACCGAGGATCAGATCCCGTACGAGCTCCTTCGGCTGGAGGAGGCGCTGATCAAGACGCGCCATCAGATCATCGGGATCCAGAAGCGTCTCGGGCAGGAGCTCGGGCAGGAGCACGCCGAGATCCTGAATGCGCATCTCTTGGTGCTCGAGGATCAGACGCTGCGCGAAGAGATCATCAATGGCCTCAAACACCAGCTCCTCAACGTCGAAGCCATCTTCAACGATATCATCAGCCGCCATTTGAAGGCCTTTGCCAGGACGGAGGATGAATATTTGCGGGAGCGGACCGCGGATATCGATGACGTGCGCAAGCGGGTCCTGCGCAATCTCCTGGGCAAAGAGTCGCAGACGCTCGCGCGGCTGCCGCAGCCCGTCATCCTGGTGGCGCGCGATCTGTCGCCCTCCGAGACGGCGCAGATGCACAAGCGCCACGTGCTCGCGTTCGTCACCGACATCGGCGGGCGCACGAGCCACACGGCGATTATGGCGAAGTCGCTCGAGATTCCCGCGGTCGTCGGGCTGGAGGTGGCGACGAAGCGCATCCAGAAGGGGGCGTTCGTGATCGTCGACGGGCTGCGCGGCGAGGTCGTCGTCGATCCCGATCCGCCGACGCTGAAGCGCTATGAGCTGGAGCAGCGGCGCAACCAGGAGATGAGCCGCCAACTGCTCCAGCTTAAAGATCTGCCGGCGGAAACGCTGGATCACCATACGGTCGTCCTCTCCGCCAATATCGAGCTG
>Ga0114945_10001763_pt1 | contig 13149 bp, 11 predicted proteins | sample OV2TP3_FD_87194 | JGI IMG/M metagenome (GOLD analysis project Ga0114945, IMG submission 87194) | Hot spring microbial communities from Beatty, Nevada to study Microbial Dark Matter (Phase II) - OV2 TP3 | ecosystem: Environmental > Aquatic > Thermal springs > Hot (42-90C) | place: USA: Beatty... | reverse complement strand
TTGATGAGAAAGATCCAGCGAGAGGAGGACCTGAAAACCCTCTGGACGGAGCATTTTCATCTCCATCTTCCTGCAACCTGAACTCTTTCAGCCCTGTAGGCATCTTCTGGAATTATCAGTTTAAAATATCCTCAATAAATCACCTCCGACACGGACTTGGCGATCAGCGCCACGGCGATGGAGGCCATGCCCACCAGCCCCATGCCGCAGGAGTAGCCCGCCAGCAGCACCGGCGCATAGGCCCCCCATTGCTCCCGCCCGAACCGCCTCGCAAAGACATAGCGCCCCAGCATCGCCCCGGCGAACTGCGGGATCACGAAGTGCGGCCACGTGCCCAGCCCCCCCACGAACCCGTAGAAGATCAGCGTGGGCGCGCCCAGGAGAGAGAGCAGGAGATACATCGCCCCCCCAAAGGCGAACCCCACCCCGATCACGTCCCACCGGATGACCTGCCGGAGCAGCGCCATCCCCCCCTCCCCCGGCATCGTGGACCGGATCCACATCGTCTGGATCGTCGCGTGGAAGGGCCAGAACTTCTGGACGTAGGGATAGGCCGGGGACGGGATCGGCCCCAGCCGCCAGATGAACGACCAGAAGAGGAAGCTGCAGGCCAGCATCACGGCCAGCGTCACGGCGGCCATCTTCACCAGCCCCCCGAACTGCGTCCTCGTCAACTCCATCTGCCGGAAGGTGTTGGCATACCCCCCGTGGTCGAACATCGGGATCGGCGCAAACCAGACCGCCGCCCCCTGGTAGCCCGACAGGTAGAACGACGCCTCCCGCAAAAACGGGATGGACGACCCGTAGGGGCTCCCCGTCAGCCCGATCATCCGCGCCCCGATGTAGGAGCTGAACGGCGTCCAGAGGAACCCGAACGCCGCCGTGATCCACCACGGAAACCCCGGCGCCAGAGCGCGGACCAGGACCACGAACCCCGCCGTGCTCGCCCCCCAGATCATCGCCGCCCTCCCCACCGGCATGTCCCCTCGCCCCTCCCCCCTCCCCCCGGAACCGGAGAAGGGGGGAAGCGGGGAGCCGGGGAAATCGCTTTTCTCCGTTTCTCCGTTTCTCCGTCTCCCCGTTTCGGTTCTGCCTTTTATCATCGCCCTCCCCGCCATCCCGAACCCCACCAGCGCGATCACCAGCGACGTGCCGATCCCGAAGCTCAACCAAAAATCGAACGCGTTGGAGATCTGCGTCGGAATGGCCGTCATCCCCGGCGACCAGGTGTGGAGCACCCCCCGCCTGTAGAGCGCCGGGTTCACGATCAGGTTGACCAGCATCGACGCCGCGAAGCCCCCCGCCACGATCCAGAACGGCAGCACGAACCCGATGAAGGCGTGCGCCAGGTCCGTCCCCACCCCCAGGATCGCCGCCGGGAGCGAGGCCCGCAGGCTGTCCGTCACGTCCACGAACGGGATCGGAAAGACCTGCACCGTCTCCGTCAGGAACAGCCCGGAGACCGTCGGCACGGCCACGTAGATCAGCCCCCAGATCGCCCCGATCATCGCCCCCACGCTGAAGGCGCTCCACCGCCACCCCTCCTGCTTGGCCGACGTCTCCGCCAGCGCCGTGGCCCCGCCCGCCTGCACCGGGGCCATCGGGAACGGCAGCCGCTCCACGTCGCTGGTCACGCGGAACATCACGTAGCCCAGCGACAGGGCGTTGATCCGGGTCAGGACCATCACCCCCACCAGGACCAGGATCGGCCTGGCCCAGTCCGGGTGCAGAAAGCCCCGCGCCTCGTAGGCCGGGGAGCCGAAAGGCGGGGCCACCCAGTCCGGGATGTGCTGTGCGATCCCCGCCGCCTGCGGCGACTGCACCAGGTACTGGTCCCAGATCAGCCCGCCGAAAGGCCCCCCGAACAGGTCCGCCCCGGTCCCCAGCTTCCCCCCCATCATCACCAGCCCCCCGGCGATCCAGTAGAGGATGATGATCTCCTGCGTCCGCAGCCGCACGAAAGACCGCTTGGCGATCTCGATGAACAGGATGACCGTGACCCACTCCGCCCCGCCCGCCATGCTCTGCCCCGTCACCAGCCCCAGGTAGATCGCCCCCGGCAGCATGAGGAACCCGACGAACAGCGCCCCCCAGACCGTCTTGAGGTTGAACCCCTCTTCAAAGGGCGCGGCGTCCACGTCCTTCACAAAGCCTTTATGGTTTTGTTCCGCGTTCATCGTTCCGCGTTCTGCGCTCTCCCCTAACCCTTGCTCTCCTAAAGCTTTTCGCCCTTTTGCCGATATATTTGTACAGACAACGATGAAGTCAGAACGATGAACGATGAACGAAAAGCAAAATAGCCTTTACGGTTTTTTGTTCATCGTTCTGCGTTCCGCGTTCTGAATTGTTTTAAAGGTGGTGATCTCTATGCTGGTCCCGGTGAAGACCATCGTCAACCCCTACAACGAGCGACTGCCGGACCGGAGGAACCCGCGCCGGGAGCGCAAGAAGAAGGGTTCCGACCCATCCCTGCCCCATCATCTCCAGCAGGAGGCGGCAGGGGCGCGAATCGATGTGACCGCCTGATTAAAAATACTGCCCCAACCCCAGGCCAAGCTGCCACGCCCGGTCCCGGAAGCCGTAGCCCAGGTCCGCGCGCAGGATGGGGCTGTTGTAGACCCGCGACAGGCCCAGCCGCAACCCCGCCCCGGCCGCTGCGCTCCAGGCGGGCGCGGTGCGCCCCGGCGTCCACGCCGCGCCCCCGTCCAGAAAGAAGGCCCCCGCCAGGACGAAGACCCGGTGGCGAAAATACGTGGGGCGGGCCTCTATGTTGAACAGCGCGCGCCGGGTCCCGTCGAAGCGCCGGATCGGATACCCCCGCAACCCCTCCTCCAGCCCCAGCAGCAACTGCGCCCCCTCCTCCGACCGGCTGACCGCCTCCCACTGCCCCCTTACGGCCAGAGAGTGAGCCTCCCCGACCCGGGCGTAAACGCTCAGGCCCGCGATGGCAAACAGGTTAAAGTATCCCCGTCTTCCACAGGAGGTCCGGAGCAGCCCCAGGGCAAACACGTACCCCCGGTCCCAGGGTCGCCACGTCGGGACGACCTGGGCCTGAAGGAAGCCGAAGTCCCGGTCGGACCCCAGCCCCCGCAGGGAGACCCCCTGACGCACGGACAGCCAGCTCCCCGTCTGCAGGTCCTCCGTCCTGCCCAGGTCGAACAGAAAACGCGCGGTCTCGTAACGGGGCCGCCAGACCGTCACGCCCAGGGCGGGCGCCACGCGCCTCCGGTCCGCCGGGGCGCTGGGGTAGCCCGGCTCCGGGGTGAACCTCCGGTCACTCAGGGTGAGCCGGAGTTCGGGCCGGACCTTGACGGCGTCCCCCCAGGACCGGGAGAGATACAGCCCGGCGCTGCGAGTCTGTTCCGTGTACAGCTCGACGAGGGCCTGGCTGGCGTACCGGCGCTGCCGCTGCCCCAGGTCCTGAAAGGAGACCGCATAGGCCCATCGGGCCGACAGCCGGTAGAACGGCCTGGAGACCGTCAGACGGGCGTCGTGTCCCTCCGAGCCGACTTGAAGGCCCGCGTCCAGCGCGTGGCGGGACCCGAACAGCCGGGGATTGCCGTAGGCCACCTCTCCCCTGTTTCCGGTGACGGCGTCGTGCGCCAGGGTCACCTCGGCGGTCTGTCCCCGGCCCAGGAAGTTGTAGTCCAGGGCCGCGACGCCGTAGCTCAACTCGCCGGGCCTTCCGGACAGCAGCGGGGTGACCGCGCGGGTATAGAGGTCCTCCACCTCAACCTGGATGTCCGCCGCGCCCCCTTCAACCCGGACGCGGATGTCGGCCCGGCCCAGGAAGAGCAGCCCGCGCAGGTTCCGGGCGGTCTCCGCCACCCGGCCGGAGTCCAGACGCTCCCCCACCCCGAACAGCAACTCCCGCCGGAGGACCTCCTCGCGGGTGCGTGTCTGTCCCCTCACCGCAATGCTGCGGATGACCGGGGCCTGTTCCGCCGGACACGTCGCCGGGGCGGCAAAGAGAAACCCCCCCAAACACAAAAGGCACAAGCAGAGACGCTTCACGTGCGACCCGGTCCGTCAGAGTTCCACCGCCATAACGCTCCACTGTCGTCGCTATTTTCACGCCCGGAACAGCCTTCCCCTCTTCGCCCGCGTCTCGTAGTAGGTCGCCCGGAGCGTCTCCTCGCTCGGCTGCGTGACGTTCCCCTGCGAGGGGTGCGCCGCCGCGACCTCTTCGTCCAGGTCCACCCCCAGCCCCGGCCCCCTCGGCACCTCGATGTGCCCGTCCTTCACCTCCAGCGGCGTGGCCACCTCGTAGCGCCAGGGCACGTCGTGCGCCAGGTGCTCCAGGATCAGAAAGTTGGGGATCGTGGCCATCAGGTGCACCGCCGCAGCCTCCGCTATCGGGCCGTTCGACCCGTCGTGCGGCGCGACCGTCACGTAGTGCGCCTCCGCCATCGCGCAGGCCTTCTTCACCTGCATCAGCCCCCCGGCCCGCCCCATGTCCGGCTGGATCACGTCCGCGATCCCCCGCTCGATGACCTCCCGGAACCCGTAGATCGTCGCGTGCCGCTCCCCCACGGCGATCGGGACGTTCACCTTCTCCGCCACCTTCGCCAGGGCGTCCACGTTCTCCGGCGGCACCGGGTCCTCGTAGAACAGGATGTCGTACGGCTCCAGCTCCTGCCCCACCCGGATGGCGTCCTGCGTCGTGAACCAGGGCGGCCCGTGCACGTCGATCATGACGTCCACGTCCGGCCCCACCGCCTCCCGGACCTCCTTCACCTTCGCCACCGGATTCTGAAGCGACCCCGTCTTCACCCCCGTGTAGCCCTCCTCCACCAGCTTCAGCGCCCCCTTCGCGTCCCCCGCGTGGCCGTAGACCCGGATGCGGTCCCGGACCCTCCCCCCCAGCAGGTCGCAGACCGGAACGTTCAGCTTCTTCCCCATAATGTCCCAGCAGGCAACCTCGATGGCCGTCATCGCGCCCCCGCCCACCACCCCCGTCATCCCGTGCCCCATCATCGCCAGCAGCATCTTCTGCCAGATCCGCTCCACGCAGAACGGGTCCTCCCCGACCACCAGCGGGGCCAGGTCCCTCACCGCCGTCTCCACCACCCTCGGCCAGCCGCTCCCCTCCCCCACCCCATAGATCCCCTCGTCCGTCTCCACCTTCACGAACAGCCAGTTGCGCCCGCTCCGCCACACCCCTGTGGGCCGCGAGGCGTCCACCAGAAACGTCCTGATCTCCGTGATCCGCATGTCCGTCCTCCTTTATCCGATGGCTGACAACCCTGACGGCCCCCAAGATAGAACGCGGACGGAGGATTGTCAAACGAAAAACCCTACCGGGACTTTTCCCTTGACATAGCCCCCGATCCATGCGTACACTGTCAAAAACCGAAAGGAGGTCTCGAATGATTTCAAAATCCAGGAAAAACAGGAGGGCCTCGGCTGTAATGAGTGAGAAAGAGTACAGGGCCAGGCTGAAACGAATCGACGCTTCTCTAAAGCGAATCGATGCCAACATGAAGGAAACCAGAAGATTGCAGAAAGAAATGGCTCCGGACCTAGAGGCTCTAAGGAGGTTCGTAGAAGATGAATAGGGCTTCTGACCGAGAAACTCGCATAGTGGCCCTGGAGGGGAGAGTCCACGAAATTTTCCAGCGTTTGGAAGACCTCACAACAGGCCATGAAAGAATGTCGCAGGATGTGAAGCAGTTGCAAAGAGCACAGGGTCTCATGGTTGGGGCGATCCGAAGACTCAGCCGGGAACTCGGCGCACAGCGCGAAAAATATCCGCTGGAATGAATGGGCCTGAGATAAAAGGAGCCATCCCGTCGTGAAAAAAATCGTCGTCACCGGCGGCGCGGGCCGCCTGGGCCGTCTCGTCATCAGCGGGTTGCTGGAGCGCGGCTACGAGGTCCTCGCCGTGGACAAGGTCCGCCCGCAGCAGGCCCTCCCCTGCCGGTTTCTTCCCGTGGAGCTGACCGACGCCGCAGCCGTCTACGACGTACTGCGCGGAGCCGACGCCGCCCTCCACCTCGGCGCGATCCCCGGCCCCGGCGGGCACCCCCAGCCCACCATCTTTTACAACAACGTCCTGAGCACTTATCACGTCGTGGAGGCCGCCGCCGCCCTTGGCCTCCGGCGGCTCGTCTTCGCCTCCACCGTCTTCGCCGTGGGCTGGGTCGCCGAGCCGGAAAAGTTCTGGCCTCGCTACGTCCCTGTGGACGAGGACCACCCCCTGACCCCGTTCGAGGCCTACGGCCTCTCCAAGCAGATCGGCGAGGACATCTGCGCGGCGGTCAGCCGGCGCACCGGCCTCCCCATCGTCAGCCTCCGCTTCATGAACATCATCTGGCCGGAGAACGCCGGGACCCTCCCCCGGCCTGTCCCCAAAACGGCGAAGGAGGTCCCGTTCGTGGTCTGGGCTTACGTGGACGCCCGCGACGCGGCCCGCGCCTGCCTCCTGGCCCTGGAGGCGGACACAGCCGGTCACGAGGCCGCGTTCATCGCCGCGCACGACATCCGCTTCGACTGCCCCACGCGGGACCTGCTGCGCGACCTGGCCCCGGCCCCCGTCGAAATCCGGGGACCGCTTGAGGACAGGGCCAGCGTCATCAGCGTCCGGAAGGCCAAAAACCTGATCGGATACGAGCCACAGTACTCCTGGCAGAAGGAGGGCATGAAGGCATGAAAGGCATGATCACCGCCCCTCAGCCGCTCGCCGTGGACGCGGGCGCAAAGATCCTGTCGGACGGAGGTAACGCCGTAGACGCCGCCGTCACCGCCGCCTTCGTGCAGATGGTCGTCACCCCGCGCAGCTGCGGCATCGGCGGGTTCGGCATGCTGAACCTCCACACGGGCGCGACCGGGCAGGAGATCGTCCTCGACTTTCACGGCAAGGCCGGCGCAAAGGCCCGGCCCGACATGTGGCGGGACGAGATCGTCCGGGAGAACCTGTCGGGCTATGGCTACACCCTCAAGGGCCAGGTCAACGAGCGCGGCTACAAATCCATTACCACGCCGGGGACCGTGGCAGGGCTCTTCAAGGCCCTGAAAGAGCACGGCGTCATCCCGTGGAGAGAGGCGCTCCGGCCCGCCATCCAGACCGCCCGCGAGGGGTTTGAGGTCAGCCAGGCCACGGCGGACGCCTATCAGAAGACGCCGGCCGGCTCGGAGATATCCCCCTGGGTGGTCCGGGGGAGATCCCCCTACGAGGGGGGCGGCGTGCTCATCGCCAACCCGGACATGGCCCGGACGTTTGAAGCCCTGGCCGAAGGCGGCGAGGAGGTCTTCTACCGGGGGGACCTCGCCAGGCAAATGGCGGAGGACCTGGAGCGCGGCGGCGGGTTCGTCACCCTGGACGACCTGAAGGCCTACGAGGTCACGGTCACCGACCCCCTCTGCGCCGGCTATCGGGGCTACACCGTCGCCTCCAATCAGCCGCCCGGCGGCGGGGTCACGATCCTCCAGACCCTCAGGATTCTGGAGGGGTATGACCTCAGGAAGACCGGGTACCTCACGCCGGACTACGTCTACACGGTCTCCATGGCGATGAAGGCCGCCTGGGCGGACCGGGCGGACCACGTGGGCGACCCGGCCTTCGTCCGCGTCCCGCTCAGCGACCTCCTCTCGGAGGAACGGGCGGCGATGTGGCGGAGGAGGATCGACGCCCGCGAAAGGATCACCGTCCCCCGCTGGCACTCCCCGGAGCCCACGAGTACGACCCACGTCTCGGTCGTGGACCGATGGGGCAACGTCGTCGGCCTGACCCACTCCCTGGGGTCCGGGGCCGACGTCGTCACGCAGGGCCTCGGCTTCATGTACAACAACTGCATGAACTGCTTCAACCCCGTGCCGGGACACGCCAACTCCATCCAGCCCGGCAAGTCCAGGGTGACCGGCATGGCCCCGACGCTCGTGAAGGTCGGGGCGAAGCCCTACTTCACTGTCGGAGCGCCAGGCGGCACCCGGATCGTCACCGGGATCCTGCACGCCCTCCTCAACGTGCTCGACCAGGGCATGAGCCCCACGGAGGCCATCGCCGCCCCCCGGTTCGACTGCCAGGGGGACGTGATCGTCACCCACGCCCGCATCCCCCCCTCCGTCTGCGAGAAGGTGAAGGCCATGGGCCACGACATCCAGCGCCTCCTGTCGGCCTACGGCGGGATCTCGTCGGTGCACGGCATCCGCATCGATCCCGACACGGGCCGTCTCGACGGCGGGGCCGACCCCGGCGACAGCGGCATGGCGCTGGGGGCGTGAAAAATCGCTTGACGCCACGGTGAAAAAGATGTATCCTTAAAGACGAAATCGTTGTTCAACCGAAAGGCGGAGAGACCGTGGCGCGCATCGCGAAAAAGATCTCCTCATTTCTCAGTCGGGTCATCGGCCAGATGAACGCCCTCTTCACGCCTGCCCTGCGCCCTGTCCGTGCCGAGGCCCGTGACTGGCAATGGCGTCGGAACACCCACGTCCGACGGCCGGCCCGCAAGAGGCGTTTTTGACCTGAAATGAGATAGACCCCTGTCTTGCCCGCTGTCGGCCCCTCCGGCAGCGGGTTTTTATTTGATGGAGAGAGAACTGTGAAATGTGAGATGAACACCCGGACCGTCGTCCGGCGCTGGTGGTGGCGCAGCGCGAGGGGAGATGTCTGTCCGCCACCGGGACTCCGACGACGGTTTATCTGGCGAAGGCCGTGGATCACCCGGAGGTGGTTCGCGGCCTTTTTTTGTGGCAAACAGCAGACCACAGGACCACGAGACAACAGACAACAGGACCAGAGTCAGTGGTCTTGTGGTCTTGTGGTCTCTATAGGAGGTTTCCATGAAACGCTTGACTGCCCTGACCGGAGACCGGCCCACGGGCCGGATGCACCTGGGGCACTACTTCGGATCTTTGAGGAATCGGTTTGCCCTTCAGCGAGACTACCGCTGCTTCTTCATGCTGGCGGATTATCAGGCCCTCACCACGCACGGCGACCGGACGGCGGAGATCGAAGGGAACGTCAAGGAGATGGCGCTGGACTACCTGTCTGCGGGGTTCGACCCGGAGCAGGGGGTCTGCTTCCTGCAGTCCCAGGTGCCCCAGCTGGCCGAACTGACGACGATCTTCAGCAACCTGGTCACCCTCCCCCGGCTGCTCCGGAACCCGACGATCAAGGAGGAGATGCAGGAGATGGGCCTCTCGGAGCGGGCGACCTACGGGTTCGTGGGCTACCCCGTGTCCCAGGCGGCGGACATCCTGCTGTTCCGCCCGGCCCTGGTGCCTGTGGGGCCGGAACAGCGGCCTCACATCGAGCTGGCGCAGGAGGTGGCCGCCCGGTTCAACCGGCTCTACGGGCCAGTGTTTCCGACCCCGGAGGCGATGGTCGGGGAACTGCTGGTCGGGACGGACGGGAGGCGGAAGATGGGGAAGAGCTACCGGAACGCGATCTTTCTCTCGGACGCGCCGGCGACGGTCAAAGAGAAGATAGAGGGAATGGTCACGGACCCGGCCCGCGCCCGAAGGTCTGACCCGGGCCACCCGGAGGTCTGCCCGGTCTACAGCTATCACCGGGCGCTCGACCCGGACGCGGAGGCGGCGGTGGCCGGGCCCTGCAGACGGGCGGAGGTCGGATGTACGGACTGCAAGGCGAACCTGTCGGTCAAGCTGAACGCCTTTCTGGAGCCGTTCCGGGAGCGCCGGTCCCACTGCGAGGGACAGCGGGGATTGATCAGAGACGTCCTGAACCTCGGAGGGTGCGAGGCCCGGATCGAGGGGGGGAAGACGCTGGAGGAGGTGAAAGAGGTGATGGGGCTGGGGTACAGGGGACTCCTGTCGTGATTCGGGATTCGTGATCCGTGACCCGTGACCCGTGATCCGTTTTTACGATTCACGGTACCCGGTACCCGGCCTATTCCATCGGAAGGATGCCCCGCCGGAGGGCGTAGCGAATCAGGTCTGTCTGGGTTTGCAGGCCGAGCTTGCGCATCAGGCTGGCGCGATGGGCCTCCACAGTGCGCGAGCTGAGGGACAGCCGCGACGCGATGACGGCGTTGGCCTGCCCCTCAGCGGCCAGGTGCAGGACCTCCCGCTCGCGGGCCGTGAGCGCCTCGTAGGCGTCCGACGCAGCCGCCCCGGCCTTCTGCACATAGGCGTCGATGACCCGCTGGGAGAGCGAAGGGCTCAGGTAACGCCTTCCGGCGGCCACCTCGCGCACGGCCCGCACCAGCTCAACGACGCAGGAATCCTTCAGGACGTACCCCCTCGCCCCGCCCCTGAGCGCCCCCAGAACGTAGTCCTCCCGGTCGTAGGAGGAGAGGACGACGACGCGGGTCTCCGGCGCCTGCAGGCCGACCCGGCTCATGACCTCCAGGCCGCCCAGACCGGGCATCATCAGGTCCAGGACCAGCACGTCTGGCCTCAGCCGTTCGGTCAGCGCAACCGCCTCCAGCCCGTCCATCGCCTCGCCCACCACGGAGAGGTCCGGCTCAGTCTTCAGCAGGGCCCGCAGGCCCAGCCGGACGAAGGGGTGGTCATCCGCCAGCACGATCGTCGTATTGCTCATCTCTCCCTTCCCCTCCTCTCCACCGGAGCGCCTGCGGGCAACTCCGCCGTGAGATGCGCGCCGGCCCCGATGGCGGAGTCGATCCTCAGGCGCCCCCCCAGCAGCGCCGCGCGTTCGCGCATCCCGGACAGGCCGCCGGTGGCGTGAGCGGACAGATCGGCCTCGGGGTCGAATCCCGCCCCCGCGTCCTCCACCTGCACATTCAGCGCCTCCCGGTCGGCCCAGAGCCGCACGGTCGCCTCGCCCACCCCGGCGTGCCGGGCCACGTTGGTCAGCGCCTCCTGCACGATCCGGTAGGCCCCGGTCTCCACCTCCGGCGCAAACCGCCGCCCCTCCAGCCCGGCGTGCCGGAAGGCCACCCGGACGCCGGTCTGGGCCGTGTAGCGCTCGAAGTGCCACAGCAGGGCGGGCAGGAGGCCCAGGTCGTCCAGCATCGAGGGCCGCAGGTCGAGCGACAGGTTGCGCACCTTTTCAATGAGTTCCCCGACCATTTCCCTCGCCCCCTGCGCCGGTCTGCACGCGCCCATCTCCAGGGTGAGCTTGATCCCGGTCAGGGCCTGGCCGACCTCGTCGTGAAGTTCGCGGGCGATGTGGCGGCGCTCGGCCTCCTGCACCTCCACCAGCCTCCGGGAGAGGGCCCGCAGGCGCTCCACCGTCTGTATCAGCGCCGCCTCCGACGCCCGGCGCTCGGCCTGCAGCCGGGCCTTTTCGAGCGCCTCCCGCACCGCCACCGGCAGATGGCGCAGGTGATTTTTGAGCACGTAGTCGCTCAACCCGGCCTTTATCCCCGCCACGGCGACCTCCTCGCTCCCCGTGCCGGTGACCATCACCACGGGGACCTCGGGAGACCTCCCCTTGATCGTCCTCAGCGCCCACAGCCCGTCCGCCCAGCTCAGGTGATAGTCCGTGATCGCCACGTCAAAATCCCGCCGGAGGACCGCCTCGACGAAATCCTCCCTCCGGAAGACCTCCGCAAACCCGGAATCGGGGAACGCCTTCCGCAACTCCCGCACGATCAGGTCACGGTCATCCAGGCTGTCATCCACGATCAGAAACTTCACATCCCCCTCCGCGCAAAGCCATCTGCGAGCCAGACACCTCCGTCCGGGTTATAATTTGCATTCCCGTGGCTGAGGACGCAAGACAAAATCTGTCCCCCCAATTCTCAGTTGTGAGAGCCTTCTGGAATCTGTATATTCAAAAACAGGTTTCAGGTGTCGGGGGCCAGGTCAGATATTGCTCTTTACCCGACACCCGACACCCGACACCCGGCACCGCTTTACTCAGGAATCTGAAATGACCCGAGCCCTGGTCTTTCTCTTCTTCACACAGCTGGCCGTGGGGGGCGCGTGGACGTTGACCCTGGTGCCCCTCCAGGAGGCCGGTCACAGCTTCTTCCGGTTCAACGGGCTGCTGGCCGCCGCCTGTCTGATCCTCGCCCTCTGGGCAGGCCCCTACAGGGCCCTCGACCCGGCTGGCCTGCTCACCGTGCGCCTTCAGCCGTGGACCGTGGCCCTGTTCGGCCTCTCCGCCGTCGCCCTGCTCGCGCACGTCTGGGCCGTCCTGTCAGACCGCGTCCCGTGGGACCGTCGCTTCCTTCTGGCGTCGGCCGTCTCCGGCAGCCTTGCCCTCGTCGGAGACGGCCTCCTCCACCGCGCCCCGCAGGTCCCCCTCTGGTGGGAGGCCGTCCTGCTCCCCCTCTTCTTCCTGACCTCGGCGCTCTTCCTGGGCAGCGTCTGTTTTGCGATGATCCTGGGCCACTGGTACCTCGTCTCCCCGGCGCTGTCGATCCGGCCCCTGCGCCGGGCCACGCGCCTGATCCTCGCCTCTCTGACGGCCAAGTCGCTCCTGTTCGGCCTCGCCCTCTATCTCTACGCCACGGCCGCCGACCCCGCCCGGCAGGAGACGGTCCGGGCATTCCTGGGCGCAGGAGGGTTCTTCCTGTGGGCGCGCGCCCTGTTCGGCATCGTGGCGCCCGCCATCCTCTCCCTGATGATCTGGTCCACGGTCAAGATCCGCTCCACGCAGTCGGCCACGGGCCTGCTCTACGTGGCCACCGTACTCGTCCTGATCGGCGAGCTGCTGTCGAAGTTTCTCCTCTATTCGACCTCGGTGCCGGTTTAAACAGAATACAGGAGTCAGAATACAGAATACAGAATGAGAACCGGTTTTGCTTTTCTTCTGGATTCTGGATTCTGGATTCTGGATTCTGCTTTTCACGCCTCACGGGGTTTTCATGCAAATCCGCTTTCGCTGCCCGGCCTGCTCGTCCCTCAACGAGGTGGAGGTCCCTGCTCAGATGGAGGCGACCTGCGCCGTCTGTACAAAAAAAATCGGCCTCGACCTCTCAGAAGCCATCCGGCATCGGGAGATCATAGACCGTTGTCCCATCTGCGCCTCACCCCACCTCTACATTCAGAAGGACTTCAATCAGAAACTCGGCATCGGCATCGTCGTCTTCGCAGGGATCGTCGGCCTCGTCTTCGTGGCCCTGGACCGCCCCCTGGGGTTCTATCTCTCCCTTCTCACGGCGGTCCTCCTCGACGCCCTGCTCTACCTCCTCCTGCCTAAAGTCACCATCTGCTACGCCTGCCGGTCGGAGTTCAGGGCCTTCAGCCCCAACCCCGAACACGGCCCCTTCG
>Ga0114945_10001762_pt1 | contig 13158 bp, 12 predicted proteins | sample OV2TP3_FD_87194 | JGI IMG/M metagenome (GOLD analysis project Ga0114945, IMG submission 87194) | Hot spring microbial communities from Beatty, Nevada to study Microbial Dark Matter (Phase II) - OV2 TP3 | ecosystem: Environmental > Aquatic > Thermal springs > Hot (42-90C) | place: USA: Beatty... | reverse complement strand
GGCAGCCGCTACGCCCGCAATGACACGCCGCTCATCATGGAGAAGGTGGTGCTGGACGTCGGCGCCTATATCCGGCACGCGAAAGAGGCCTGGGGCTACGAAAAGATCGTGATCGGCGGCTGGTCGGGGGGCGGATCGCTGTCGCTGCTCTACCAGGCGCAGGCCGAGCATCCCGGCATCGCGCATACGCCGGCGGGCGACCCGGTGGACATAAAGGGCGCGAAGCTCATCCCCGCCGATGCGATGATCTGCCAGGCCGCGCACATTTCCCGCGCGGTGCTGCTTGCCGACTGGATCGATCCGTCGGTGCTCGATGAGAACGACCCGGACAGGCGCGATCCCGCGCTGGATCTTTACGATGCCCGCAACAAGCCTCCCTACTCGAAGGAATTTCTGGAGAAGTTCCGAAGCGCGCAACTGGCGAGGGTGCGGCGCAGGACCGCGTGGGTGAAGGAAACGCTGCAGGCCCTGAAGAAGAAAGGCGGCAAGGAGCTCGAGCGGGCATTCGTCACCTACCGCACGATGGCCGAGCCGCGCTTTCTCGACCCGGCCGTGGACGCGAACGACCGCGAGCCGGGGGCCTGCTTCATCGGCCCGCCGGAGACCGCCAACACCGGGCCGGTCGGCATCGCGCGCTTCTCGACGCTCAGGGCCTGGCTGTCGCAGTGGTCGATCGACGACACGAACGCGCACGGCGAGCGCTGCGCCGCGCAGATTGGCGTGCCGCTGCTGGCCATCGAAAACACCGCGGACGACGCGGTGCCGCAGCCGCACACCCGGCGCATCTTCGAGGCGGCCGGCAGCGCGGACAAGACCTACGAGGCGATCAAGGGCGCCACGCACTACTACTCCGGCCAGCCGCAGCTGCTCGAGCAGGCGGTCGAGCTGTGCGCGGGCTGGATGGCAAGCCGCAAGCTGCTGGACTGATTCTGCACGCGCTCGGGCGCGGTGTATAACTTCGGTTCATGGAGATCGCCATCATCGGCGGCGGCATCGGCGGGCTGACCGCCGCGCTCGCGCTGCACCACCAGGGCGTCGACTGCCGCATCCGGGTCTACGAGAACGTGCGCGAGATCCGGCCGCTCGGCGTCGGCATCAACCTGCTGCCGCACGCGGTGCGCGAGCTCACCGCGCTCGGCTTGCAGGAGGCGCTGCGCAAGGCGCTGGTGGAGCCGAAGGAATTCGGTTTCTTCAACCATCACGGCCAGCTCATCTACCGGGAGCCCTGCGGCATCGCCGCGGGCTACAAGTACCCGCACTTCTCGGCGCACCGGGGCGATCTGCACCTGGTGCTGTACGAGGCAGTGAGCGAGCGCCTGCCGGCCGGCACGGTGGTCCTCGGCCATCGCTGCACCGGGGTCGAGGAGACCGCCGAGGGCGTGACGATCCACTTCGACGGCGCGCCGCCGCGCAAGGCCGATCTCGCCATCGCGGCCGACGGCGTCAACTCCGTGGTGCGCCGGCAGCTCTACCCGGACGAGGGGCCGCCGGTCTTTTCCGGCGTCAACATCTGGCGCGGCGCGACGCGACGCAAGCCCTATCTCACCGGCGGCACCATCTGCCGCATCGGCGGCATCTTCACCACCAACAAGGCGGTGGTCTACCCGATCCGCAACGACATCGACGGCCGCGGCACTCAGCTCATCAACTGGGCGGTCGAGGTGTTCACCGACCAGCAAGGGCCGGTGGACTGGAACAAGCCCGGCCGCCTCGAGGACTTCTTCCACCACTTCAAGGACTGGCATTTCGACTGGCTCGACGTCGCCGAGCTGATGCGCAAGTCCGACCTCCTTTTCACCTACCCGATGATCGATCGCGACCCGCTGCCGCAATGGACTTTCGGCCGCGTCAGCCTGCTGGGCGATGCGGCGCACCCGATGTACCCGCGCGGCGGCAACGGCGGCGCGCAGGCGATCCTCGACGCGATGGCGCTGGCCCGCCATGCAAAGCAGGGAGGGAAGGATATTTTGAAAAACTACGAGGCAGAAAGGCTGCCGCTCGCCAACGGCGTGGTGATGCAAAGCCGCAACGCGCCGCCCGACGTCATCATCGACGAGGTCGAGCGCCGCACCGGCGGCAAGCCGTTCAAGAACATCGACGACGTGATGTCCAGAGAGGAGATGCTCCAGGTGCTGGAAAAGTACAAGAAAGTGTCCGGGTCCGACCTGGACAGCGTAGGCAGGAGAAGCGCGTGAAACCGCTCATGAAACCGCTGGGGCCGTTTCCCCCGACCGCCCGGCCGATCCCCGAGGACGCGCGCCCGACGCGCGTGCCCGCGCAGCACGTGCCGCAGCTTTCCACGAAAGAGCGCGACCGGCGCTGGGACCGCGTGCGGAAGAGCATGCTGATGGCCGGCTACGACGCGCTGATCTTCCTCGGCAACGACATCTACTGGGGCATGGGCATGGCCAACATGCGCTACATGTTCCAGGTCGACTCGCACCTCGGCTGCGAGGGGTTGTTTCCGCTCGCGGGCGAGCCGGTGGTGTGGAACGGCGTGCCGCACATGAACCGGCCGACCAACCCGTACCACCACCTCAACACCTGGATGAGCGACTTCCGCACGCGCGGCGGCGCGGCCGCGGTCGCCGACGAGGTGCGCGCGCGCGGGCTGGAGCGCTCGAAGCTCGGCCTGGTGGGTTTCTCGTCGACGATCCAGGTCACGCCGACGCTGCTCCACGGCGATGTCCTGAGCCTGAAAAAACTCCTTCCCGACGCCGACTTCGGCGACGCCAGCCACCTGCTGCAGGACATGCGCATGGTGAAGAGCGAGGAGGAGATCGAGATCCTGCGCGGCGCCGGCCGCATCGCGCGCAAGGTGGTCAACGCCATGATCGAGAGCTCGCGCCCCGGCGTGCCGGAGGCCGCGGTGTACGCCGAGATGATCAAGACCCAGATCGCCAACGGCGGCGAGCCCAACATCTTCAACCTGTTCACCTCGGGGCCGGTCGAGCACCCGAAGAACGAGCTCTGGCACATGCTGCACGGCTGCGAGCAGCCGCTGACGCCGACCATGCGGCCGCTCGCCGAGGGCGACCTGGTGATCACCGAGTGGCACACCAAGTACGGCGGCTACCGCTGCCACACCGAGTTCTCGGTGTACATCGGCAGGAAGGCGCCGCGCGAGCTGCTCAACATCTGGGCGGTCTCGGTCGAGTGCCTGCACGCGAGCAAGGAAGCGCTGGTCGCCGGGCGCACCATCCGCGAGACGCTCGCCATCATCCGCAAGCCGGCGGAGAAGGCGGGCCTCGACTGGGTCGAGCTCGGCTTCCACGCCATGGGCACCGCGTCTCCGGAGTTCCCGACCGTGGTCTACGCCGAGGGCTACGGCAGCAACACGCTGAACGGCCACCGCATCATGGACATGGTGCTCGAGGAGGGCATGACCTTCGGCAACAACATCGATCTGCACGACGCGCGCTGGAAGCCCGACGTCGGCACCATGCTCTCGGACTTCATGGTGGTGCGGCCGAACCAGGCCGAGTGCCTGATCGGCACGCCGACCGAATTGCCACAGGTGGGGTGACGTCATGAAGGCTCTTGCTTTTCTAGTGGGGATCTTGCTTGCGATGCCGGTCGCGGCGCAGTCTTTTCCATCCAGAACGGTGAAGATCACCACGCCGTACTCGAGCGGCGTCGGGCCGGATCTCTTCATGCGCGCGCTCGCCGAGGTGCTCGAGAAGGAATGGCGGCAGGCGGTGGTCGTGGAAGCGAAGCCCGGCGGCAACGGCTTCATCGCCATCGACGCGGTCAAGAAGGCGACGCCCGACGGCCACGAACTCCTCGTGCTCGCCGACTCGCATCTCACGATCAATCCGAACCTCTTCAAGAACGTGCCGTACGATCCCGAGGCGGATCTCGCGCCGATTGTCGGCTTGTACCGCGCACCGTTCTTCATTGCCGTGAAGAGCGACGGTCCTTACCAGAGCATCCCGCAGCTGATCGCGGGGGCCAGGGCGAACCCCGGGAAGCTCTCCTACGGCACGCCCTACGTCGGCAGCCCCTCGCATCTCGGCAGCGCGGTTTTCGAGCACGAGACCGGCACGAAGATGATCCACGTGCCGTTCAAGGACACGCTGCAGATCTTCACCTCGATCGCCAACGGCAACATCACCTGGGCGGTCGCCACGGCAGCGTCGACCCGCGGCATGGTGACCGCAGGCAAGCTGAAGCTGATCGCAGTGGCGGCGAAGAACCGTCTGCCGACCCATCCCGACGTGCCCACCGTCGAGGAAGCCGGCGGGCCGAAGGATTTCGTGGTCGACGCCTGGCTCGCCCTGCTTGCCCCGCGCGGCACGCCGGAGGACGTGGTGCGCAAGATCCACGCCGATACCCAGAAGGCGATCGCGACGCCGGAGATGCAAAAGCGCTACAAGGCGCTCGGCTTCGACCCGCTGCCGCTCGCCCCCGCGGACATCTCGGCGAAGATCCGTGCCGACCTGAAGAAGAACGCCGAGGTGATCAGGCGGGTCGGCGCCAAGGCCGAGTGAGATGCAGCTGCGCTCGCTCGGCCCCCTGAGGGTTTCCGCGGTCTCGTTCGGGTGCTTCGCCTACGGCGCGTTCGAGGAGCGCGAGGAGCTCGCGCTCCTCGACCGTGCCCTCGAGCTCGGCGTCACGATGCTCGATACCGCCGACACCTACGCGGTCGGCGAGAGCGAGCGCCTTGTCGGAAGCGCGCTGCGCAGCCGGTGCAGCCGCATCGTGCTGGCGTCGAAGTTCGGCCAGGTCCGCCTGCCTGGCGACCCGGCCCCCCGCGGCGTCAACGGCCGGCCCGAGTACGCAAGGCAGGCCTGCACCGCCTCGCTCGAGCGGCTCGGCGTCGACGTCATCGACCTCTATTACCTGCACCGCGTCGATCCGCAGGTGCCGATCGAGGACACGGTCGGCGCCATGTCCGGCCTGGTGCGCGAAGGCAAGGTGCGCACCCTCGGCCTCTCGGAGGCCGGGCCGCAGACCATCCGGCGCGCCCACGCCGTGCACCCGATCACCGCGGTACAGAACGAGTACTCGCTCCTCACACGCGACCCCGAGGCGGTGATCCTGCCGCTCTTGCGCGAGCTCGGCATCGGCTTCGTCGCTTTCAGCCCTCTGGGACGCGGCCTGCTGACCGGCGCGGTCGACCTGGTTACCGGCGACATCAGAAAGCAGTTCCCGCGCTTCTCGGACGGAAACCTCCGGGCAAATCTTCGCCTTGCCGAGCAACTGCGCGCGCACGCGACACGCCTGAAGATCACCCCGGGACAGCTCGCGCTCGCCTGGGTGCTTGCGCGCGGCGGCGACATCGTCGCCATTCCGGGCACGAGAAAAATATCCCGGCTGGAGGAGAACGTCGCCGCGGCCGATATTCGCCTTTCCGAATCTGACGTGGCCGAGCTCGAGCGTCTTTTCCGTCCCGGCGCCGCCAGCGGCGCGCGTTACGCCGATATGTCGGCGGTGGGGCGCGAGGCGCCGCGCAGGCCCTCCTGATATGTCCATCAGCCTCGATCCGGATGGCTTCAACGAATTGCGCGTGTGCCGGACCGGACCGCTGATCTACAACAAGAACGATATCTACATCGGCGGCTCCTCGCGCAAATATGGTGAATTCTCATGGCTGGAACACGAGCTGCTCAAGCACCTTGTCAGGCCCGGTGAGATCGTCGTGGAGGCGGGCGCCAACATCGGAGCCCATACCGTCGGTGTCTCCAGGCTTGTTGGAGCAACGGGCGGCGTGATTGCATTCGAGCCGCAGCGAATCGTGTTTCAGACCCTGTGCGCCAATCTCGCGTTGAATCAATGCTCGAACGTATATGCCTTTCAGCAGGCATTAGGGGCCGCCGACGGAGAAATTACGGTACCCGCGCTCGATCCCCGGACACGCAGCAATTTTGGCGGAATTTCGTTGACGGGCGTTGCGCGCGGCGACAAGGTGCCGTTGCGCACCGTGGACGGCCTCGGGCTTCCTGCGTGCCATCTCATCAAAGGCGATGTCGAGGGGATGGAGCTGGATCTGGTGCGCGGTGCGCTCGCTACCATCAAGGCTTATCGGCCGATTCTCTATCTGGAAAATGACCGGGAAGAGCACTCGAAGAGCCTTCTCGAGCTGCTGCTGTCGCTGGACTACGCTGCGTACTGGCATCTGCCGCCGCTTTACAACCCGGACAATTTCGAGCGGGACCCGGAAAACATCTTTCCCGGCATCGTTTCCTTGAATGTCCTGTGCACGCCCCTTGAAGCCAAAATCCCGGTCGAGGGGCTGCGCCGGATTGTTTCGCCGGGAGACAGCTGGAAGATCTAGCGGCGCCCGTCGTACCAGACGAAGCAGTCTTCCTTTTTGCGCAGCGTCCGGCCGCCGAGGACGACGGTCTTCAAGGTAAAGAAGATCAATTCCCGCCAGCTGTAGAGCCGTACCTTGCGATCGCTGGTGCGCAGCGGATGGCGGTGCAGGATCACGAACCTGCGCTTCGTGCGGCGCGCCAGGCGCTTCAGCCGGCGCGAAAGCTCGATCTCCTCGCCGGCGTAGAGCTCGGTGCTGAAGCCGCCGGCTTCGCGGAATGCCGCGGCCTCGCAGAACATGAATGAGCCCGCGGCCCAGCGCGCGACCCGGCTCAGGGCGTTCCACAGCGCGAGCCACAGCTTTGCCTGGATGTTCGTGGTGTCGAAGGCGACGGTGCTGCCGCCGCCGATGCAGGTTCCGCTTTCCATGAAGAAAATCATGTCGTCGAAAAGCGCCGCGCTCGGCGAGGAGTCCGCGTCGACGAAGACCAGCCAGTCGCCGCCCGCCTTCCCGGCGCCGGTGTTGCGCGCCCGCGCGATTTGGTTGACCGGCTCGAAGACGACGCGCGCCCCCGCCTCGCGCGCGATCTCCGCGGTGCGGTCGGTGGAGCTGTTGTCGCACACGATGAGCTCCGTTGCCCAGCCGCGATGCCGGAAAGCCTCGGCTGCGACACGGATACTCGCGAGAGTTTCGGCGAGGAGCTTCTCCTCGTTGAACGCCGGCACGACCAGGGAGATCTTCGTCGACGAGCCTTATGTCCGTGTCGGCTCGAAGAGCTCGATGGGATTGCCCGACGAATCTTCGACCAGGATCTGCTTGCCACCGCGCCCGGTCACGATCTCGTTGCGGAAGCGCACGCCGCTCTTTCGCAGCGACTCGACTACGGCTGCAATGTCGCGGACAACGAGCTGAATCCGGTTCCAGCCGCCCGGCTCCGGCCTTCGGCCGTCGGGCATGGGCTGGGCGGCTCCGCTCGGGCCAGTCGATGCGGTGACCAGCAGCCGCAGGTCGCCGTGTGAAAGGATCACGAAGGTCGGCGCAAACTGGCGCTCGACCCGAAAGCCGAGATGCTTCATGTAAAACGCGACTGCAGCCGAGACGTCAGTGACGATGTAGCGAATTCTGGCCGGCATGCTGCAAGTGTAACCCTCGTCAGGCCCGAAGCGCCCCGATCGCGACGAGCGCGCGCCTCACTTCCTCTATGCCTTCGGGGGGCAGCGGCGCCTGTGGAGGCAACGGCGCGCCGACCGCATAACCCTGAAGCTGCAGAGCGCCTTTGATGCAGGCAGCGAGGTTGTACCTGGCGAAGGCCTGGTTCAGATTCCACAGCGGCCGTTGGCGCTCCATCGCCGTGGCCCAATCGCCGCGCCGGCAGAGCTCGTACAGCTCGACGCTTTGTCGTGGCGCAACGCAGGCAGGGCCGGCCATCCAGCCCACGCCGCCGATCATCATCACGCAGACCGGAATGTGCGCCGAGGCCGCGAAGACCTGCATCCGTCCTTCGACCCGATTGATGATCGAGAGCAGCCGGCCGGTGTTGACGGAGGCGTCCTTGATGTAGCGGATGTTGGGGACGCGGCTCAGACGCTCTATGACGGGGAGGCTCAAGTCCGATCGCTGGAAGTTCGGGTTGGTGTAGAGCACTACCGGGACCGAGACCGCCTCGGCGATCGCCTTGAAGTAGGCGAACACGCCTTCATCGGTGATCGGGAAATAGGCCTCCAGGATCGCGAGAATGCCGCTGCAGCCGAGACGCTCGAACTCGCTTGCCTGGGAAACGGCGTCGGCGATCGTGGTCGAAGCGACTCCGGCCACGACCGGGACTCGGCCGCCCGCGGCTTCGACGACAATTTCGACGACCCGCCGCCGCTGCGCCCAAGAGAGGTAGGCGAACTCCCCGGTGGATCCCAGGGGCGTCAGCCCATGCACGCCAGCCCTGATGAGGTCGTCGCACAGCGCCGCAAGTACTTCGGCGTCCACCTTTCCGGAGGCTCCGACCGGCGATACAAGATACGGGAAAACCCCGTGGAAGCGGGTCTCTGTCATCGCGGTACGTTACGTTCACCAGTCGAGATTCGCAGCATGGCATTTCGAGCAGAGCGTTTCTCCGCTCACGACCTGAGAGCCGCAGCGGTGACATGTTCCGGAGCACCGTGTCACGTGAACTACCAGCGCCTTCCCCTCGCGCTGGTCTAAGCCGTATCGCGACTCGACGAAATCCGCCGCGCTGTGAGGATCGCGCCGGGCGGCCTCGGCAATGGCGGTCTTGGCGGCCGTCGCCAGCTCCTCGGGCCACACGACGACGGTTTGGCACTGACCACATACCAGATGCGGTCTTCCCCGTTTCCCGGCGCGATGAGGTGCCTCACGACCACTCATTTGTGCGACGTCGGCGAAAGCACGGTACGCAGCGACGCCCAGTCCGCTTCTTCGCGCACGTCGAGGAGGAGGCGCACGCTCGGGCGCGAATCGACAGCGGTGTTGAGGCGCGTGAGGGCAACGCGCTGCTGGGAGATGTAATAGGTCCAGCGCCGCAGGCCGTTGCCGGTTCGGGTCATCGCCAGCAGGCAGAGGCGGCTGTCGACGAGGGCGCGCATGCTAGGCGGCGCGGGGCGCGCGCAGGAAAGGCTCGACTTCTTCGGCGGGCCCGGGCGGCGCGAAGAGGTCGCCCTGGCAGACGCGGCAGCCGGCCTCGGCGAGGAATTCGCGCTGGGCGTGGTTCTCGACGCCTTTCGCGACGACCTCGAAATCGAGGCCGCGCGCGAGGGCGATGAGGGCGCGCGCGAGGCCGGCGCGCTCGCTGTCGTTGGGCACGTCGCCGACTAGCTTCCTGTCGATGCACACCGCGCTCGCCTTCAGCCGCTGCAGCATCGGAGCCGAGGCGTAGCCGGTGCCGAAGTCGTCGACGCCGAGGCGCGCGCCGCAGGCGGTCACGCCGGCGAGCGCATCCTCGAGCGCCTCGGGGACCTGCCGCACCACCGTCTCGGGCACCTCGATGAGCAGCGACTCCGCAGGCAGGCCGCTCGAGGCGAGCGCGCCGCGCACCTGGTCGGCGAGGCTGCCGTGGCGCAACTGGCGGGCGGTGACGTTGATGACGACGCTGAAGGGCTTGATCCCCGCGTCGAGCCAGCGCCGGCCCTGCGCGCAGGCCTCGCGCAGCACCCAGGCGCCGATCGGCACCAGCAGCCCGGTGTCGTCGGCGAGCGGCAGGAAGGACTCCGGGGACAGCACGCCGTAGCGCGGATGGCGCCAGCGCAGCAGCGCCTCGGCGCCGACCACCTGGCGCGTCGCGACATCGATGCGCGGCTGGTAGACGAGGAAGAGCTCCCCGCGCTCGATGCCCGCGCGCAGCTCACCGGCGAGCGCGGCGGCCGCCTGCGCGTCCTCGTTGAGCGTCACCGAGAAGAACTGGTAGCCGTTGCGCCCGCGCTCCTTCGCCCGGTACATCGCCACGTCGGCGAGGCGCAGCAGCGTCGCCACGTCCTCGCCGTCCTGCGGCACGCAGGCGATGCCGATGCTCGCGCCGGTGTCGACGTCGTGCGCGCCGACGCGGCAGGGCTTGCCGAGCTCGTGGAGGAGCTTCTGCGCCACCGCCGCCGCCTCGCGCGGCTCGGCGATGTCCTGGAGCAGCACGCAGAATTCGTCGCCGCCGATGCGCGCCACGAAGTCGTCGCCGCGCACCGCGGCGCGCAGCCGCGAGGCGACGATCTTGAGCAGCGTGTCGCCCACGTCGTGCCCTAGCGTGTCGTTGGTCTGCTTGAAGTTGTCGAGGTCGAGAAACAGGAACGCCGCGGACTTGTCGTGGCGCCGGGCGTGCGCCACCGCCTCGCGCGCGCGGTCGGCGAACATGGCGCGGTTCGGCAGCCCGGTGAGCGTGTCGTGGTGGGCGAGGAATTCCAGCCGGCGCGCATCGTGCTGCAGCTGGATCGCGGCGTAGCGCAGGTCTTCCTGCGCGCGCTTGAGCGCGGTGACGTCGTTCGCCAGCATGTAGAAGCCGAGCACGACGCCCCCATGTTCCGGGTCCTGCGCCAGGTGCGGGACGCAGGATACCTGCAGCGTGCGGCGCCGGCCGCCCTCGGCGGTGGCGAACTCGAACTGCACCTCCTCGCCCGCCAGCACGCGCTCGATGTTCTGGCGCATCGAGCCATAGGCTTCGGCGCCGAACACCTCGGCGACGGTCCTGCCCGGCATCTTCTCGTGCGCGATGCCGAACCAGTCGTCGTAGGTGCGGTTGCTGAAGCGATAGCGCTGCTCGCGGTCGACGTAGGAGATAAGCGCCGGGACGTTGTTGGCGATGAGGCTCAGGCGTTCCTCGGTTTCCTGCCGGGCGGCCTCGGCCTCGGCGGTACGCCGCACCGAGCGCCGCGTCATCAGCACCGCGGCTCCGAGAATCAGCGCCGCGCCGATCACCAGCACGTGCAGCATCAGCTCGCGCGCCGGCTCCTTCTCGCCTGCGAGCCAGGCGCGCGTCTCGACGATGATTTCCGCGCCGGCCGTCAGCACGAGCAGCAGCGCGCCCGCGATCACGAGCGCAGGCAGCAGCGCAGGGAGAAGGCGCTTCATCGCTCCAATGATCCCCGCGCGCGCAGGTCGCGGCAACGGCTTAATTCACGCCGTGTAGGGCAAACTAGTACAGCGTAGTCGCCAATTTCCTACGGTATTCCGTCACCAGCTCCGGCTGGTCCGCGGCAAGCGTGAACAGAGCCAGCAGCTCCCTGCGCGCTTCGCCGTCGCGCCATTCCTTATCCCTGCGTACGATCTCCAGCAGCTCCTGCATCGCTTCGCCGTACTGCTTCCTGCTGGCGTGCAGGCGCGCGAGCGCGAGCCTCGCGTCGAGGTCTCCGGGTTTCGCGGCAATGCGCGACCTGAGATCCGCCTCGTTGCCCCCGGCGGAGCGCGCATAACCGATCGCGGCGCGCAGCGCTTGCACCTTGGCGTCCCAGTCCATGTTCGGCTGGATGTCGGCGAGCAGCCGCTCGGCTTCCTCCAGCCGCCCCTCCTCCAGGAGCGAGCCGGCGAGCTCTATGTTGTTCTCGTCCTGGGAAGGCAGCAGCTTTTCGATGAAGGTGCGCACCTGCGACTCCGGCAGAGCGCCGAGGAATTGCGCGACCGCCTGGCCATTGCGGAAACCGAACACTGCCGGGATCGAGCGCACGTTGAAGGCCGCCGCGAGCTCGGAGTTCTGGTCGGAGTCGACCTTCACGAGCTTGAAGCGGCCCTGGTATTCGCGCTCAAGCTTCTCGAGGATCGGGCCGAGGACCTTGCAGGGCGCGCACCAGGGCGCCCAGAAATCCACCAGCACCGGCGTGGTCTTCGACGCCTCGAGGACTTCGCTTTCGAACGTGGCGGTGGTGACGTCCATGGACAATTATAATTACGCCTCTATGACTTACGTCGTCACGGAAGATTGCATCAAGTGCAAGTACATGGACTGCGTCGAGGTCTGCCCCGTGGACTGCTTTTACGAGGGCGACAACATGCTCGTGATCCATCCCGACGAGTGCATCGACTGCGGCGTCTGCGAGCCCGAGTGCCCGCCCAACGCCATCCTTCCCGACTCGGATGGCAAGGCCGAGAAATGGCTCAAGCTCAACGCCGATTTCGCGGTGAAATGGCCCAACATCACGCGCAAGGGCACGCCGCCCCCGGACGCCGACGCCCACAAGGACGAGCCGGACAAGTACCAGAAATATTTCACTGCCGAGCCCGGCAAAGGCGAATAGGCCTTTGGAACTGAGCGCCGAGGAGCGCGAGATTCTCGCGGGCTCGCGCGGCGAGGCGCCGCGGCGCGCGCTCGAGTACCAGATCGAGGTCGGGCGCTTCTGGGGTGCGAGGCGCTTCGTGCGCGTCGGCAACGTCCACATGATGGGCGATATCGAGGTGATGGGCGACGGCGGGCTCGAATACCTGCGCGAGGAGCTCGCCCGCGGCGCGCGCTGCCGGGTCGCCACCACCACCAACGCGCGCTGCATCGACTTCGCGCAATGCGAGCGGCTCGGCCAGGATCCCGCCGAGGCGGCGAAGGAGCGCGAGCTGATCCAGTGCCTGCGCCGCATGGACGTGGTCACCACCGACACCTGCATCAACTACCAGACCGTCTACCAGCCGCACCTCGGCGAGCACGTCGCCTGGGGCGACACCGGCACCGTGATCTACGCCAACTCGGTGTTCGGCGCGCGCTCGAACTTCGAGTCCGGGCCGGCCGCGCTCGCCGCCGCGTTGACGGGGCGCACGCCGGAATACGGGTTTCATCTCGACGAAAAAAGAAAGGGTAATTTCCTGGTGGAGCTGCAGGCGAGCCTTGACGACCTTGCCGACTGGGGCGCGGTGGGCAAGCTGGTGGGCGAGGCGCACCAGGACTACTTCGCGGTGCCGGTGTTCCACGGCTACCGGCGCTCGCCGACCTCCGACGAGCTGAAGCAGCTCGGCGCCGCGCTCGCGAGCTACGGCTCGATGGCGATGTTTCATTTCACCGGGGTGACGCCGGAGGCCCCGGGCAAGATCGATTCGTTCGACGAAAAAATCGTCATTACCGATGAAGATGTCGAGAACGTTTATTCCTCGTATTCGCTCGGCGATGGCGACGCGAGGCTGGTCGTCTTCTCGGGCCCGCAGCAGTCGCTCCTGGAGATGAAGCGGCTGGCGGCGCTTTTTGCCGGCCGCGGGGTGAAGGACGGCTCCTCGTGCTTCGTCACCACGAACGGCGCGGTGCTCGCGCAATGCCGCAAGCTCGGCTACGCGCAGATCCTGGAGAAGGCGGGCGTCACGATCCTCGAGGGCGTCTGCTTCTACATCCTGCAGAACCTGTCGCCGATGCGCGAGCGGAACCGGTGGAGCAACATGGTGTCGAACTCGGCGAAGATCGTGAACATCATCGGGGCGCACCGCTTCAACGCCGTTTT
>Ga0114945_10001760_pt1 | contig 13161 bp, 15 predicted proteins | sample OV2TP3_FD_87194 | JGI IMG/M metagenome (GOLD analysis project Ga0114945, IMG submission 87194) | Hot spring microbial communities from Beatty, Nevada to study Microbial Dark Matter (Phase II) - OV2 TP3 | ecosystem: Environmental > Aquatic > Thermal springs > Hot (42-90C) | place: USA: Beatty... | reverse complement strand
TCAGAAATGCTCCTTTCCGTCGCATTTCTTCGCTGTAACCCCTTGGGGGATTGCCTGCAATCCCCCAAACCCCCTACAGTTGTTGTATCGCCATAACCTTTTTGAAATTCCGATACAACAAGGGTATAGGGGTAAGGATTTGCAACTTGACCCTTGACCCCTGACCCTCGCCCCTATCAACTTCTCTAATCACGGACAATACGTCACGCTGGCTGAATCCGACTCCCACACCTGAACCCGTTTGACCTTCAGCGGCTGGCATCCTTTAGAAAATTCCTCAAAAATATACTTGGCCAAATGCTCCGTGGTAGGATTGATTTTGTCAAAAGGCGGAATGTCGTTAAGGTAGGCATGATCGAGTCGAGCCAAGAGGTCTCGCAATTTTTTCTTGGCCACCTTAAAATCCATCACCATCCCCGTGGAATCCAGGCTGGAAGACCCCATGACCGCCTCCACCTTCCAGGTGTGTCCGTGGAGATTCTTACAGTCTCCTTCATAGCCGCGCAGCCTATGGGCGGCAGCAAAATCTCCCCGAATGGCTAACTCATACATCAGAGCATCTCTCCACGTCTTCTATGGAAAAGCCTAAAAATCTTTTGGCCAATCCCTGGAAATGCTGCGGCTCATCGCTCACCAGAAAAACAGCCTGCCCTTTTCGTTTCGAGAGGCTGTTTTTCTGGGTGTATTCCAAAAGCTGTTTGACCTCCCGGGCCACCTCTTTGGCAGAATCAATGAGGACAACACCATCTCCCATCACCTTCTTGATCACGGATTTTAACAGCGGATAGTGGGTGCAGCCCAGAATGAGGGTATCCACCTTCGCCTTTTTCATCTTGCTCAAGTATTGTTCAGCGATCATCGTTGTGGTTGCATTTTTAAACCATCCCTCTTCCACCAACGGCACAAAGAGGCCACACGCCTGGGTGATGACCTTAAGCGAGGGAGAAAGCCGCCTGATTTCCCGGGTATATTCCTGGCTGTGGATCGTGGCAGACGTGGCAATGATTCCCACTCTCTTGGTTCGGGTGACCTCCACCGCTTTCCTCACCCCCGGAGCGATCACCCCGACGACCGGTACAGGAAAAGAATCCCTCAAAACCGGCAAGGCAACACTGGAGGAGGTGTTGCAGGCCACCACAACCATCTTGACCTTGCGTTTCAAGAGCAAGGAAACATTTTCCCGGGAAAAACGGACAATGGACTCCCGGGACTTTGTCCCATAGGGGACCCGCGCCGTGTCGCCGAAATAAACCACATCTTCCGAAGGGAGTTGATGCATGAGCTCCTTGACAACGGTCAGGCCGCCCAATCCGGAATCGAAAACTCCGATGGGATTGTTTCTGTCGTTGGGCATTTTCTTTGAAGACCATAGACCACAGACCATAGACTAAAGACCTCTTTTTTTAAGAACTCTCTCCTGGTCTATGGTCTTCAGTCTATGGTCTCTTTCAATTCCTTATTCTCTCGCATACTTCAAAATACTCTCCGCCAGGCTGTCCGCGATTTTCTGGCGATACCATTGGGTCTTTAGAAGTTTTTCTTCCTGAGGATTGGATAAGAAACCCACCTCAATTAAAACGGCCGGGACGAGCGTATTCCTCAAGACAAAGAACCCGGACGATTTGCTTCCCCGGTTACGGGCTTTCATCTGGCCGGATGTCTTTTGGGTAAGATATCGGGCCAGCCTCTCGGATTCCGCCCTTTTATAGGTATAGAGCATATCCAAAAGGATATTCTCTAAGACAGGAGAATTTTTCTGCATCGTATAACGCTCAAAAAGGTATTTGCGGTTTTCTTTGATTTGCGGATCGTTTTTCTCACGGGAGCCCAGATCTCTCAAATAGAAGATTTCTAGGCCCTTGGCGCTTTTGTGCGGACTCGCATTGGCGTGAATGCTGACAAAAAGATTGGCTCTTGATCGGCTGGCGATTTCGGTCCGTTTCTCCAAAGAGATAAAATCATCACGGTCCCTCGTCATGATAACCTTGATCCCCTTTTGCTCCAGGTTACGCTTTAAGGATTTCGCGATATCCAAAACCACGGTCTTTTCTTGAAGGCCAGATCGGCCGATTGTCCCGGGGTCCTTGCCGCCATGACCGGCATCGATCACAACCTCCTTGAATTTTGTCACCAGAGGATAAACTTCACGGGCCAGAGATTCAATCACCTTTCTTTTGAAATCGATCGGGACAATAATCGTCCCCCGGACCCGTCGTAACGGCTGACTCAGCAGGATCTTCTCATTGTCCAAGATGACCACATTGCTTCCCACCAAGGCCCTGGCCCTGGAAAATTCTTTACTCAAGGTTACCATCTGACTGACACTGTCCCATTGCCACTGGATTCCATAGCGGGTGCACAACTCTTGAAGATCGGCTTCTTCTTCGGTCGGTTTCGGCGGCAAAGGGGCACAGCCGGCGATCATGATCAGAGATAAAACAATTGTCCGCGAACAACGAATCCGCCAAATTTGAGAACAAATTTGGCGAGACCTCGCCAAAATCATTTGATTTTGGCGGGCAACAAACCACGAACCACGAATCACAGCCCCACCCCCACTTCTATTTCCTGGCTCAAGACCTGCTCTTGAACGTCTTCCGAAATAAGCGTGGGCGTTAAGAAGATCACCAATTCGGTTTTCTTCATTGATTTCTCTTCACTGCGAAACACCCCGCCAACCACCGGAAGGTCGCCTAAAAGAGGGATCTTTTTCACGGACTCGATCTTCTCATCCTTGATGAGCCCGCCGATGACAATCGTAATACCGTCTTTCACGGTCACGGTGGTCTCGGTCTCGGCCTCGGAGGTCTCGGCAACCGGAATGGTGTTATTATTCCCTGTCTCGATATTTCTGGTGACCGAGCTCACCTCGGGCTTAATCTTCATGGTGATGAGATGGTCCTGGTGGATGGTCGGGGTCACGTACAATTTGACGCCAACTTCGATAAAATTTACACCTTTGGCGGTGGTGGCCGGTCCTGCCGAGAGGGTCGTGGTTGTGGTGGTCCCATAGGGTTCGGTGGGGCCCACCAAGATTTCGGCCTCTTCATTGTTCAAGGTGGTAATGCGCGCTCTAGACAGGACATTGGTCCGTCCCACCGTATCGAGGGCCTCCAGCAAAACGGAATAATCATCCGAGGAGATCGTTCCGATCGAGAGCCTGCCGCTTTTGTCCGCCGGGCTTAAGGCATTTAAATCGGTGTTTAACCGCAGATCGTGATAATCCGAGACAATCGCCTCCCAGTTAATCCCCATCTTGTGCTCGTCGTTGAGCACGATCTGAACGATCTTGGCTTCGATCAAGACTTCTTCGGATCGTTGATCGAAAGCCTTGAGGTTTTGTGTTTCAGAAGAAAACTCCAGGGGCGGTTGTGGCTGACCCTCTTTGGCATAAACCCCAGACATGGCCAGAGAAATCATGGCACACCACACCACAATTGATCTTTTGAGAGATGACCTCATAAATTTGTCAAAATGCCGTTAAAGGCAGGGCTGTCCGCATCAACGAATATATTTTCCCATGGCTCTGTCATCGGTTCTGATGAAATTGTTTATTGATTTCATCCAAGGAAAAGTTCTTGGCTTGGAGCTCTTTGATCTTCTTGAGCCTGGCCAACGTGGAATCATCGAAATAACGAAAATGGGTCTCCGGGCTGCGGCCTATTTCCTGAAGCAATCCTAATCGCAAATAATACTTCAAGGTATGGGTGGAGGTGCCGCTTCTTTGGGCTAAATCTTTGAGAAGGTAAATATTGCGCATGGCGAATTTCTGCATCCTTCGCTTTGCCCGCCTTGCTCGCCTCGCGGCGAAGCCGAGGGCCAAGCAAGAGCTTAAATCAAGGCGAGGCAGGCGAAGCAAAGCGGCGAGGGCTTCACTCTCCAAGTAGAGAGTTATTTTGCCTTTTTTTACCCTGGCTGTCAAGGGATTTTCCTGGAAGGGGGGGGTCGAAGGGTTGACGAATCCCCTTCCTTCTGTTAAATTGACTTAAGAAATATGAAAGCTCCCCTAGAAAAGACAAATCATAATTCTCTTTCTTCCCTCTTTAAGGGAACGACAGAGGCTTTTAAGACCTTCTGGAAGGCCTTTCGGGAAGCCCTTAAAGGAAGCGGGCTTTGGTGGTCGAAACGCCATCCCGTAGAACTCTGGAAATGGGAAACCATGGAGGATGAGGATGTTTGCGAAGACTGCCTTATGCGCGCTTCCTGGCCGCCTATGGATATTGCCGACTGGATGAAAGAAGGTCTACCCGGGACCCCCGAAGCAGAGACCGAATGCGGCCCCAACTGCCGTTGCCGGTTGGTGCCATACAAGATCGCTAAGGAAATGACTCGTAAATAACCAATCACCAAGATACAAACACCAAACAATTACCAATATTTAATAACCAAACATTTGAAGATTGGATATTGGTATTTGAAATTTGTTTGTACCTTGGTCATTGGTTATTATTCTTCTTAAACTTCTCCAACTGCTCCTTAAAATAAGGCTCATCCGGATTCCTCTCAACCAGACCCTCTGCAATCTCGATCGCCTCGGGGTACCTCCCCATTTTGTATAAGACTTCTGCTTTGGTGTCCAGAAAAGCGGAATTCTGAGGATCGCGCGACAAGGCCCTCTCAATCAGCTCCAGAGCCTCCTTTAAGCTTTATGCCTTGCTCGGCATAAAGCCAGGCCAAATCATTGTAGGGATCTATAAATTCGGGTCTGTGTTTTATGCTTTCCACAAGAAGCCTCTCCTTGGCGGCAGCATCCAACGAGGAGCGGGCGAGTTGATACTTTAAGTAAGAGGGGTTGGATCCCAACAAAATGGAAATGGAGAAAATGACCACACCCGTATTGTAGGCATAGTGAGCGATAATGCTGGGGATCGTGGAACGGTTTAAAACCCGAAGCAAGGTTAACACGAATCCCAAAACCGTTACAACCAGGATCGCCGCCCAATCGCCCCAATACTGGCCGACATGGAGGAAAGAAAACGTTAAGGCAATAAAGTAAATCGCGAACCGTGTTCCCTTGAATTGCTGAATGACATAAAAAAAATAGCCTCTAAAAATGATTTCTTCCAATAAAGGAGCGATCCCCAAGGCCAGCACAAGAAAGAAAATCACGATCCCTGAGGAATCCATCTTGCCCAGCATCTCATTAAACGGTGTTTTGGGAATGACCGGACGCGTCATCATCATAAAAGAAGAGATCATCGCCAAAATCAACCCTATGAAGATAGGGGAAGCGATGAGCTTCAAAGGAGATCGTCCGGTGGCGCTCAGGGCCACGGTTTGCCTAAACCCGGGATAAGGATCTTCCATCGTGACCCTCTTAATCATCGCCACCATCAATCCGGAAGAAAAAAGCGCTGTCAGGAGAATCTCAAGCAACGCCGGGCTTCTGGGAACTAAAATCCAGTGACCGGCCTTAAGGATTAAAGTGAAAATCAAAACCAGGAAAATCCATTCAAAGATAATGCCTGTGGCCTGGGATACCATCCTAAGGCTCGGATCCAAGGCCGCCTGAAAAAACGGATACTGACCTTCTTGGCGGGCCATTTCAAATTTTCTCCGTCGAGAAAGATACCCCCCCCCACCCCACCCATAAAGACCAGTTGGGCAAGGAGGGAGCCCCAAAACTCCTGCCCCACGGATTCCAGGGAAGATCTCTGAGAGGAAAGCAAAAGACCCGCTAAGGCAAAAAGGCCAATCCATTTCCATCGCGAGGTTCCCCACACCACTTCAAAAAGCGGCTCATTGATTTTCCGTAAGATATTGGTGTCGAAATAAGCCAGAAAAACCAAAGCCCCCAAAACGATAAAAAAGTCCATGACGGTTTCCTTCCTCTTGGCTCCTCTAACTTAGTGTCCACTGAAAAAGTCTCTTGCGGCGGTAGTTCCCACTGAATACTTTTTCAGTGGGAACTAACTTAATCTCATCAACCTTGCCATAAAAAAACCTTCCATCTGGTCATCCGGCAACACTCGAAGGCCATGGCGGATCTCAGGATGAAAAGGCCTATCCTGCCATTGCGTTAAGACAGGATACGTCGAGATCCCTTTTAGGGAAATCGGCAAAGGCCTAAAGCGGCCTTCGGTTTTACGCAGAAACCAATCGACCACCGCCTCGTTCTCTTCCGGCGCAAAACTACATGTTGAATAAACTAAAATCCCGTTGGCTTTCAATAATCGGCTCGCATTGAGAAGGAGACCCTTTTGCTTTCGGGCCATTTCCCTGATTTTTCGAAGACTCCAATACGCGTATGTCTTCGGTTCATCGATTCGAAAGCGACCCTCACAGCTACAGGGGGCATCCACGAGAATTTTATCAAAAGGCCTTTCGGTTGGCGGGACTCGAAGGCGCCGGCCATCCATCCGTTTAAAGCGGACGATCTTGGCTCCGGATTGGGATACAATGGATCTCAATTTGTAATAGCGATCGCGGATGGGCTCTACCGCCAAAAGGGAGCCTTGGTTTTGCATAAGACAGACCATCTGCGTGGTTTTGCTTCCCGGGGCAGCGCACAGATCCAGAACACGCTCGCCCGGCTGGGGATTGAGGACCAAAGCCGGCAGCATGCTGGACAATCCCTGAAGATAAAGATAGCCTTGGGAGATGAAGCTCCCTAGACTTACGTCCGTGGTATGAAGGCGTAGGCGGATCAAATCGGTTTTCCTTAAGTCCTGAGAGGCCCCATCATTCAGTATCAAGGCGTCTTTGTACCAGACGACCGGCTCAAAGGCGATGTTTTCTTGAACAAGCATTTCCAACACAGGATTGGATTGACTCTTAAGAGTGTTCAGGCGAACACTGAGAGGCCGTCTTAAGGAAAAACTTTGCAGCACCGCTTCCAGATGGTCCTCAGGGATCACGGTCTTTAGACGTTCTAGAAATAATGGGGGTAGGGATTTCATGCAAAATTTTGCAATCTCTTTCAACAAACATTGTATCGCCAAATCATTTTATAAACAAGAGCCCCCCGCCACCCCCTTCTTGCATTCTGCAAGAATGCAGGGGGGGGCGGGGGGCTCTTAGTCGATCAAACGCTTAAAACCAAAAATCTTAACCTTTCAGCTTACCTTTCATTTAATACTTGAAGGGGCGGTCGTGTCCCCCGATTGTGCACCCACCAAAAGCTCCTTGTGCTCTCCTTTCATCCTTATTCTTCTGCAGCCACCGGGACCCGGTTGTCGTTGGCATCGTAGGTATAGCGCTCCTTGCCGTCGACTTTATGAATGCGGACATCCACGACACTCAAATTGCCGTCCTTTTGTTCGACATCCAAATCTAGATCCAGAAGCTCTCCTGAAACCGTATCCCGAAAATCGGCACAAGAATAATAATACTCGCCGGTTTTCCCCACCCGATCGTGGATCCTTTCCAGCGTTAATTTCCGGGTCTCGCCTGTTTCCGGATCTTCGATATCAAAGGTCCCGGTTTCCTGGGATTCCTCTTCAATGTACTTTTTCATAGCAGCATGGATATCATCAGCAGATGGTGTCTTGACTTCCGCGGTCCCGCCGGGTTCCTGGGTTTCGGTTCCGCCATGCTCTTTCATACCGCCATCGGTTTCTTTCATCGAATCCCCACCGTGTTCTTTCACTTCCGTACCACCATGCTCTGCCGCAAAACTCATCGGCCTTGCCCAGAGCGCCAAGGCACCAATAAACATCATAACTGTCAATTTCTTCACTTTAAGCCTCCTTTTTATTTCTTCATGATTGACATCTCGTATCATAATTGCACTCTTTGGCAAATCGGAATTTTAAGATTCTTTCACCCCCTCTCATAGCATCCTAAGACTTAATGGATTATTAGGTAATCTGAGAAATTGGTAGAAATTTTACCCTGAAAATAAACAAGAATCAACCAATTTCTTTAACCGATCATAATGGGAGCCTTGCCAATAGACTTTTTCGCAAGCCCGACACAGATAGAATTGACGAAAGTATGTTCTCGTATCGGCGGCCAAAAGATGAATAATTCTCTTTTTGGCGACCTTGACAATCCTGCCGTTACATTCCAGACATCGTTGGAAGGGCCTAACTTTTAGCTCAAGATCAAACCTCTTTAAAACTTCCTTAATTTGTCTTTGCGGATCTGCCGAATGAAGCCAATAACCGTGCGTCAGGCGTTTATTCTTCAATAATCCGATATCGCGGGTCAGGACAATGCGCTTTTCTCGGAGGGCAATCTGAAGGATCTCGGAGTCCGGGAAAACCTTTTTGTAAACCGAATCGAACCCCAAAAGTCTAAGATGCCGGGCGAGTTTCCCTAAGTGACTGTCCACAACAAATCTTGCGCGCGAAGGGATGGAGGGGGATAGATGTTTTATTTTACGACAATCCGACAGAGTAAAACCGGATAAACCGAAGAATTTATACCCATAAGGATAGGCCTCGAGATGATCACCCTCTTTAAGCTGATAGAAAAAATCCACGGGTCTGCCATTGATGAGAAGGCCATCGATCTCAGTGTGGGGCACGCCAACGGCCTCGATCGTGTCTTTAACGCTAGGATGACCTTTGATCTGATAGGAAAAGACTCTATATTTGCGGGAGGGAGGCAGAAAAATATTCAACGATCCCCAAACGCGAATTTTGATAACATATTCATCGGGTGGATTTTGTTTCATGATCTGCCAAAGAGTGCCCCAAATCTTGGTCCAATAGACGAGACACCAACGCCCGTTCCTCATAAAGCCACGGGGCCTGAGGGGCAAGCCTTATGGCCTGGTTGTAATCCGCCAAGGCCCTTTCCCAGTCTTTAAGTTGAACATACACGCGGGCCCTTTCCCCATAGGCGTTGGGAAAACGACCATTGAGTTCGATCGAACGGCTCAAATCCTCCAAGGCCATGGACCATTCCCCCGCCGCGCTGTAGGCCAAGGCCCTGTTAAAATAGGCCTTATAAAGCGTGGGATCTTTCTGGATAATCGCCGTGTAGTCGTTGACAGCCAAATCATACTGCCCCATCTTTTTATAAATCAGCCCTCTCAAATTATAGCAACGGATACAATCGGGGTCGATACGGATGGCGTCATTGAGATTTTGAATCGCTAACGGATATTTTCCCAGATGACGGTACGCCAGGGCGTTATTGTAATAGGGCTTAACATAACTCGGTTGCAACTTGAGGGCGCGGTTAAAATCGGCAATGGCCGGCTCGTAACGTCCTTCTGCGAGATAGGCCACACCCCGGTAGTTATATGCGGAGGGGATATTGTCCCTCTTTTCAATCAGCCAGTCCCAAAAATATATGTTGTTCGCCCACAGCCGGCTCTGGCCGTAGGTCTTCACTCCTAAGGCCAAGAGCACAAGCCCCAGACCTCCATAAACGAAGGCCCGAGTGATTTTGGGGGCCTGTGTCGTCTTCAACTTGTTTAAAATCTTCTCAAAGCCCCAACCTGCCAGCAAGCAAAATCCTAAACTCGGCAAATACATAAAACGATCCGCCACCACATGATTGTCTTTGAGATCGTCAAAGCGCAGTAAAAAGAAAATCGAGGCAAAATAAAAAAGCCCGGCAAAGACCAACCAGCGGCTGCATCTCTGCCGAAGAAGAAGGGCCCAAAAGAGACAAAAAACTCCTACTGCAATCAGGTATTCCGGTTGAGCCAGACTCACCGGTTTAGGCAAGGCGTAAAAAGGACTCAAATCTAAGGGAAGAAAAAACTTCTGGATGTAAAAAGAAAACGTCCAGATCCAGATCAATATGGCCTCCCCAGGATTCGTTCCCGGGATCCTTGCATGGAGCGAGTAGGTGATCCCGGTGATGGAGACAATCACCAGAAAGAACGGGGCCTTCTCTTTGATGGTATCGCGGAGGGTATTGCGGTTCAAGGGTCGTTGCCAAAACCAGTCACACAAGAATAAGATTAAAGGAAGGCTTAAGGCCATGGGTTTGGCGAGGATACTCAAGAGGCCGTAAAAAAGGCTTAAGGCCCAATCGCCCCAGCGATTCAGCTGAACATAAAGGCTGTATTGGATCAAAGACAGCATATAAAAAAAGGCATAAAGGACGTCTTTTCGCTCCGTGATCCAGGCCACGGACTCGACATGCATCGGATGGATTCCAAAAAGAAGGCTCGCCAGCCCCGCTCCTTTTGGCGACAGCCCTAAGCGGATGGCAAAAATAAAAATAAGGCCCACCACACCCAAATGCAACAAAAGGTTATCCAGATGATAGACAAAGGCGCTGTATCCAAAAAACTGATACTCCAGCGTGAAGGACAGGATCGTCAGGGGGATATACGTGTCATTGACCGTGCTGGTGAAGATTCGCCTGAGGCGGGCGAGATCTAAGCGCCCAACAGCGTTGTTTTCCAAGATATGCGTGTCGTCGTCCCAATTGAGAAAAGAACCACGCAACGATGGCAAGAAGGCGATAAAAACGAGGGAAAGAATGACGGGAAAATAGATTGCAGGCCCTTTGCCTCCGCCATGATTCATGGCGGAGGCAAAGGGCCGGGTTGTCGCTGTCATCTATCGTCCTATGCCTCAGTGGGAATTATCGATAATTGAATCTTATCCAGACCGCGGATGACGGTCAGCACAACAGAGCTTCCTAATCCCTCGTCAGATAAATTTTTGTGATGCTGACTCGGGATTAGTGCCGAGTCAGTCTTGTTAAAACTTTTCTGACGAGGCACTACCGGCCATTCGGATAGAAAGCGATGAAGATCATCCACACTTTTTACCGGAGATCCGTTGATGGCCACAACACAATCGCCTTCGCTAAGCCCGGCCTGATGGGCCGGGCCACCGAGGGCAAGCTCGACAACCTCCACGGCATATTCCTGGGCAAGATTAAAGAAGTTGACAAAATACCGATCCAAGGCGCGTCTGTGCCCCACAATTCCCAGGTAAGACCGACGGACCCGGCCATGAGTCAATATCTGTGAGAGCACCCACTTGGCGGTGTTGGCGGGAATCGAAAAGCTCATCCCCTGGGCCATGGCGATAATAGCCATGTTGATTCCTACAACGCGGCCTTGGGAATCCACCAAAGGCCCGCCGGAATTTCCCGGATTCAAAGGGGCCGTATGCTGGATGATATTTTCAATCAACCGTCCCTCCATGCTTCGCCAGTTGCGACCCACGGCACTGATGACGCCGGTGGAGACCGTGGATTGAAATCCAAAAGGGTTGCCGATCGCGATCACCAGCTGGCCAGGCCGCAAAGAATCCGAATCTCCGATGACTGCAAAGGGAAGATTGGGACCATGCACACGGATCAACGCCAAATCCGTGGCCGGATCGTCGCCTACGGCGGTGGCCTCGAAGCTCTGTCCATCGCTTAAGCTAACCTGAAGGCGGGTGGCATTGTGCACCACATGACTGTTGGTCAAGATATAACCATCGGGAGCAATAATCACTCCTGATCCCGCGGCCCCGCTTTCCATGCCACTTTGTCTCAACCTCCAGCCCACATTGATGCTCACCACCGCCGGCCCCACGTGATCTACGACTTTAATCACGGCCTGCGAATAGGCATCCAACAGTTGGAGATCAGAGGGAGGCGCTGTTTGAGGAGAATGGTTTTGGGTCCCTTCCTTTATATCACTATTCATGGTTGATCCTTTCTTGGTTTTATTCCACTTCGCCCCGGCTGCTTTCTTGCAAAAGCAAGAAGCGGGGGCGAAGGAGAATAAATGCCTATCTTTTCTTTTTAGGAATATATCATAGAGGAATTTACAGAAAAAAACAAGGGGGGCTGGCCCTGCACCATCACGGTGCAGGGCCAGCCCCCCTTGCAAATCGACACAAGGCAATCTCCGCTGATCTTAAAAGCGCATGGTCAATCCCCCAGTGAGAGCAGTTTCCGTCACCAAATGGCCTTCGACGTTAAGGACAACGTCCTTACTGGCAGGAATATCCAAACCAGCGAAAGGTCCAATGACATGCTCACTGTTTTGCTGAGGGAATTTCCCCGTGTCGTCTATATCCACATCATTGTACTTGACTCCCACATAGGGCTCTACCCCACCCATTTTCTGGGAGATGCCCAGCGCCGTCTGCCAATCCTGATAGGTCACCTCTTCCATACGGACAGAAGAACCATTCAAAACGGCCTGATCCACGTCCGGCTGACTGCGGCGGTATTTGGCATCGTAACCTAGGGCTGTGCCCTGGTCATTCTGCCAGAGCCTGCCTTTCATCCCACCTCCATAGCCAAGCCCGAACTCTGTCCGGTAATAAGAGTCGCCATCTTGGGTGACCCTGAACTTTGTTCCTCCTACCAATCCGTATACCTTCATCGGATTGTCAAAAACATACGAAATTTTGGCATAGTGATCTTGAGCCCTCTCCAACTCGTCATTGCCTCGATCGAGATCCCGGTCAAAAACATATCCGCCCTCATAGCCGGGATAGAGGCCTTGCGATCCCCCGCTCAATTTCGTCGGATTGCCCACGGGCGCCGCGTAAAGAACCGCCGAATAGCTCAGGAATAAAACGGCTGCTAACCATAGATATTTTCTCATTGGTCCTCCTTCCTTTTGCCTTTCGTTTTAGCCCTTCCCAAAATTTATTGGGATTGGGGTGTTGGGGTAAACCCCGTAAAGAGGTAAAAGAGGAGAAGCGTTTTTAGCTCCCCAGATTTCTGGGCTGAGATCTCTGCTGTTGCTGTTGTTGGGCCCCAGGCTGCTGTGCTCCAGCCTCGAGCTTAGCAATCGAGGTGGCGATCTTTTTATCGCCTTCCTCTTTATACTGGACTCTTACCTGGTCACCGCGCTTGAGGGTCTCCAGCGAGGCAATCTCTTCCAGCTTGGTCTGAGGATTAACTTCCAGGGTGACGTCCTGGTTTCGTTGGCCCTCTCTGGCCATGCTCGTAGAGATGGTGATCATGTTGGTTCGGACGTTTTTAACAGCGCCCTCCAGGGACTTCTGGAATCCCTGTTCCGCATCCCGCGCTGCCAGGGCATGGGTAACCGGTAAAAGAACGAATGCTGCGACGAGGGTGAAAAACAATGTCTTTCTCATCTTGGACCTCCTTTCTTGACCTAAAGACCTGACTTGCTTTTGTCCTTGCTCCTCCTCTTTTACCGCTTTTATTTTACGAATCTAACTTGAGTTTGGCAAAATTTTCACGGTACGAGTTTAAATTTTACAATTGATTGAGCCGGGATTTGTTTTCGCAGGTTTTCTATTTTCCGACGAAAGCTTCGAGTGCCCG
>Ga0114945_10001759_pt1 | contig 13174 bp, 13 predicted proteins | sample OV2TP3_FD_87194 | JGI IMG/M metagenome (GOLD analysis project Ga0114945, IMG submission 87194) | Hot spring microbial communities from Beatty, Nevada to study Microbial Dark Matter (Phase II) - OV2 TP3 | ecosystem: Environmental > Aquatic > Thermal springs > Hot (42-90C) | place: USA: Beatty... | reverse complement strand
GATGCTTTGCGCTCGTGCCGATGGCGGACGAGGTAGTCACTACCGATCGGCCACGCTAACTACCCATGCCTTCGGCGAAATACCTCATCCTTCAGCATGTCCGCGGGAAACTCACGCTAGCAGACCTCGCGGACCTGCTCGCGCACGAGCTGGCCGTTCTGGTAGACGCGCTCCTGCACCTGCCGACACCCCTGGGCGGTGCTCCCCTGCGGGTGCATCTCCACCCGCTGCCAGCCGTCGGTCGACTGGTAGGCCACGGGGCGGTTCTGGGTGGCGGCCTCCCGCGCCGCGCGGGCCGAGATCTCCGTCAGGGTGCCCCCGAGGAGCGCCCCCAGGGCGCCGCCGATGACGGCGCCGCGCCAGCGGTTGTTCTTGTCGATCAGGGCGCCCGCCCCGGCGCCGACGGCGGCGCCGGCTCCGGCCCCCTGATAGGTCCGCGGGGTGGTGACGATCGGCTCGGGCTGGACGGCGCAGGCTCCCAGCGAGCCGACGGTGAGCGTGAGCAGGACGACGACTCCGACGATTCTCCGCATGACTCCTCCTTGGTGCGCGGGCATGGTCGAGACGGCGGTGGCGTCAGCGCGCCCCCGGTCGGATCGTCCCGTTGCGGGGCGTGTCCACCCCGCCCGGCACGACCGGCACGGCGGTCCCCCACCACCCCTCGCGCCGTGCGGCCGCGAGGTCGGCTTCGTCCGCGATGACCGCGCCGCCCAGCCAGTGGATGAGCGACGTGCGGACGGAGAAGACCAGGTGCTGGTCCGTCGCGTAGACGGTCTCGCGCAAGCCCTTCATGAACCGGTCTTCCTGCCCCGACACCTCGGCCCGCGCCGTCGCCGCTCCGAGCAGCAGCGCGGCCGTCGCGATCGCCATGGTCAGCCTCATCCCTGCCTCCTTCCGTGTCGAATCCGCCTCAGCGCGCCTGCGGCTGGAATTCCGGCAACGCCTGCCACGATGCGCGTGTTCGCATGGTCCTCGATCCCTCCGTGCCGAGTTGATGCCCTGGCAGTCTGACGACGGGGTCCCGTGCCGCTATTCGCCCGGGAAGACCCTCCGGACCATGCCCGGGGAGCAAGGCTCGTGCCGGAATCGCGTGAGGGTTCGGCAGAGCAAGGGGTTGGAGGACAGTGGGGCGTTGCCGTGCGGCAGAGTCCCGGGGAAATGCCCGTTGAGCGCGGGGAAATCCCCGCGGCATCCGGGAAAACCCGGAGGCGCGCGTCAGCGTTGCGGGCGGACGCTACGGCCGCGCGGGCGGGCGCCGGCTCTCTCGACGTCGCCACGGATCGCGCGCAGGGCCTCGGCCGCGGTGCGGCGGATCCGCCCGTCCACGTCGCGGGCCTCGGCGAGCGCCTCGAGTCGGGGGATCGCCCGGTCGTCGCCGAGCTGGCCGAGCGCGCCGATGGCCGCGAGCTGCACGCGGAGGTTCGCGTCGCGCGTGCGCGCCAGGAGCGTCGCGAGCGCGGCCCGGTCGCCCCGACCGAGGCGCGCGAGCATGCGGAGGGCGGCCATCCGGGAGGGGTGGGGGTGGCCGTAGCGGGTCCGCGCACGGAGGGTCGCCAGCGTCCCGTCCGCGCCGAGCTCCGCGAGCCCCTCGACCGCGCCGACCCGCACCGTGTCGTTCCAGGACTCGGCCTCCCGCAGGGCGCGCCGGAGGACGGGCGCCACGTCGCGGTCGCGCGTCCGGCCGAGGGCGCGGAGGGCCTCGGCGGCGACGAAGTAGGACGGGTCCTCGCGCCCGAGACGCGTCAGGACGGGGACCGCCCGGGCGCTGCGGAACTCGCCGAGCGCGCGGACGACGGCGCGCCGGGCCCGCGGGTCGGCCACGCGCACCGCGGCGAGTAGCGCCGCGAGGGCCGCCTCGCTCCGGATCTGGCCCAGGGCGGTCGCGATCTCCACCTGGACGGCCCAGACGCGCTCGCGGCGGAGGGCCGCGGCCAGCCAGGCGACGGCCTCGGCGGTGCCCAGGCGACCCAGGGTCTGCGCCGCCCGGATCCGGCCGAGCGGGTGCCCGTCGCGCGTGAGCTGGGCCCGCCAGAGCGGCGCGGGGAGCCCGATCTCCCACCGCGCGAGGAGCCAGTGGTCCGGGTCCACGCGGACCATCTCGGGCTCCCGGGGAAGCCGGTACGCGAACCGCTGCTCCTTCTGGTCCAGGGTCTCCTTGACGCGCTTCCGCCGACGCGCGCCGCGCCCCCAGGCGAGCTCGAGCTCGAGCGGCAGCGCGAAGAGCGCGACGTCGTCACCCGTCTTCTGGGTCTGGCGGACGACGACGTGGGCGCGGCGGGTCCGGGCGTCCCACCAGTAGGCCACCCGGAGCTCCGGGTGGCCGGCCTTGTAGACCCACTGGTCGAAGAAGCGCCGGAGGTTCCGGCCGGTGGCTTCCTCGATCGCCACGACGAGGTCGGCGGTCTCCACCGACCCGCCGCGGTGCTTCCGGAGGTAGTGGCGGATCGCGCGCCGGAAGTCGCGGTCGCCGAGGACGTGGCGGAGCATGTGCAGCACGCACGCCCCCTTCTCGTAGAGGTGCCGGTCGAAGAGGTCCGAGGGGGTGCGCCAGAGGTTGGTCACGATCGGCCGGCGGTAGCGCTCCCGGTCCTCGTCGAAGTAGGCGCGGCCGTTCTGCCACATCTCGACGGCGAACTCGTCGCGCCCGCGGTCGTGCTCGACGAACAGCGCGTCGCCGTAGGTCGCGAACGACTCGTTGAGCCAGGCATGGCTCCAGTCGCGGCACGTCAGGAGATCCCCGAACCACTGGTGCGCTAGCTCGTGGGCCATGAGGCCCGTCGCGAGCGGCTCGACCTCGACGTGGGCGCGCGCGTCGTGGAGCACCGTGTCGGTCTGGGTCGTCGCGGAGGTGTTCTCCATGCCGCCGTAGATGAAGTCGGCGGCCGCCACCTGGGCGTACTTCTCGTAGGGGTAGCGGATCCCCGCCAGCCGCGAGAAGAAGGCCATCGCCTTCGGGGTCTTGCCGAACGCGCGCCGCATGTCGGCCTCGCGCCCGCGCTCGCAGTAGTAGGTGATCGGGATCCCGCGCCAGGCATCCCGCAGCTCGCGGAAGCGGCCGACGGCGAGCGTCACGAGGTAGGGCGCGTGGGGAACGGCGAGCCGCCAGTGCCAGGTCACGCGGCCGCGCCCCGCCCGCCGACGGGCGAGGAGCCGCCCGTTCGAGACGGCGACGAAGTCGGCCGGGATCGTGGCGAGGAGCTCCGTCGTCGCCCGCTCGTGCGGGGCGTCGTGGCAGGGGAACCAGTAGCGCGCGTACTCGTCCTGCCCCTGCGTCCAGGCCTGGGTCGGTCGCCGGGGGTACGCGCGGTCCGGGCGGATGAACCAGAGGCCGAGCCGCGGGCGAACGAGCCGGTAGTCCACGCTCACCTCGGTCTCCTGCCCGGCCGCGAGCGGGCGCGGGAGCCGGACCACGAGGCGCCGCCCGTCGTAGCGGTGGCGGAGGCGGCGCCCCGTCGCCCCGCGCACGCGCACCCGGCGGAAGCCGACCGCGTCGAAGGCGAGCTCGCCGACGCCGTCGCGGAAGGCCCGGAGGCGGGTCGTGCAGCGCGCGGTCGCGGCGCGGGCCCGGAGGTCCAGGTCGAGGGCGAGCCGGATGTGGAGCGTGTCGAACGTCCGATCGGGCGCCCAGCGGGGCTCGGTGCCCGCGAGCGCGTAGCGCGGATCGGGCGCGACGGTGGCGCGCGCGAGCGCCTCATCGCCCAGGTCGAGACGGCGGCAGTAGTCCATCACTCCTCCTCTGGTGACCCGTGGTGACGCGCCCGGCGGGCGGCGATCCTCCCCTGTCTACCGGCCACGCCGAGCCTTGTCAAGCGCGCGGCGACCGGTCATGATTCCGGGAGCGCCTGCGGCCGACCCGGCCGGGCGCGGAAGCGAGGCCACCGATGAAGATCACCGACGTGCGGGCCATCCCGCTCGCGATCCCGTACCGGCGCACGGAGCTGCCGTCCCCCTGGACCGACGGTGTGCGGCGGCAGCTCCTCGTGCGGGTCCAGACCGACGACGGGCTCGTCGGCTGGGGCGAGGCCTTCGCCCTCGGGCCGACGCTCGCGGTCTGCCACGTGATCGAGGAGAGCCTCCGGCCCCTCCTCCTCGGCGAGCCGCCGACCGAGATCGAGCGGCTGACCGACCGGCTGCACCGGGCGACGCTCCTCTTCGCCCGGCGCGGGCTCGGGATGTTCGCGATCAGCGGCGTGGAGCTCGCCCTCTGGGACCTGGCCGGCAAGGCGCGCGGCGTTCCGGCCTACGAGCTCCTCGGCGGGCTCGTCCAGCCGCGGGTCCGCGCCTACGCGAGCCTCCTCCGGTACGAGCGGCCGGAGCACGTCGCGGCGGCGGCGCGCGAGGCCGTCGCGCGGGGCTTCGCCGGCGTCAAGCTCCACCAGACCGACCTGGCCTCGGTCCGCGCGGCGCGGGAGGCCGTCGGGGGCGACGTCGCGCTGATGCTCGACGTCAACTGCCCGTGGTCCCCGGCGGAGGCGATCCGCGTGGGGCGCGCCCTCGCCGAGTACGAGCTGGCCTGGTTCGAGGAGCCCGTGTGGCCGCCGGAGGACTACCGGGGCCTCGCCGAGGTGGCGGCCGCGCTGGAGACGCCCCTGGCGGCCGGGGAGAACGAGGCGACCGTGTTCGGCTTCCGCGAGCTGATCGCGCAGCGTGCGGTGGACATCCTCCAGCCGAGCGTGACGAAGGTCGGCGGGCTCGGGGAGGCGAAGAAGATCTGCACGCTGGCGGCGGCCTGGAACGTGGCCGTCGTCCCGCACTCGTTCTACTTCGGGCCGGGGCTCGCCGCGACACTCCACCTGATCGCGGCGACGCCGGGCCTCGCGTGGGTGGAGTACCCCGGGGGCGAGCTGGAGACGCCGATCCTCACGGCACCGATCCGGGCGACGGAGGGCTCAGTCGCCGTCCCGGGCGGGCCGGGGCTCGGGGTCGAGATCAACGAGGACGCGGTGCAGCGGTATCCGTACGCGGCGGGCGCGGCGCGGCCCTTCACCACTGTCGTGCGGTAGCGGCGCTATCATGGTCTTCACGGTGAGCGATCCGCGCCCGCTCCGCGTCGCCGTCCTCGGCCTGGGCTACATCGGCCGGGAGATCCACCTGCCGACGCTCCGGCAGCGCGCGGACATCGAGGTGGTCGGCCTGGTGGACGTGAACGCCGAGGCCCTCGTCCGCGGCCTGCGGGAGTCGGGCTTCGGACCGGGCTTCGCCTCGCTCGAGGCGCTCCTCGACGCGGGCGTCCCCGACTGCGCGTTCGTCCTGACCCCGAAGCCGCTCCACCATGCGCAGGTCACGCGCCTGCTCGAGGCCGGCGTGGACGTCTTCTGCGAGAAGCCCCTCACGATGCGCCTCGCGGAGGCCGAGGAGCTCGCGGAGCTGGCCGCCGCCCGCCGGCGGATCCTCATGGTCGGCTACAACCGGCGGTACGCGCCGGTCTACGTCCGGGCCCGCGAGGCCTTCACCGATCCCGGGCCCGAGGCGATCGTCGCGATGAAGAACCGGCCGGGCACGGAGTACCGGGCCACGTTCGACAACGCGATCCACATGGTGGACCTCCTCCGCTGGTTCTGCGGTGAGGCGGCGGACGTGCAGGGCTACGCGCAGTACGCGGACCCGTACTACGAGACCACGGCCGTGGCGGCGCTCCGGTTCGAGGGCGGGGCCCTGGGCGTCCTCATGGCGAACCGCTCGACGTCGCACTGGGTCGAGCGGCTCGAGGTCTTCGGCCACGGGCGCTCGGCGATCGTGGACGCCCCGGACCGCGTCAGCCTCGGCCGGGAATCGACGGCGGAGGTTTCCGAGATGACGGCGCTCCACATGGGCTGGGCGCACGTCGCCGACAAGATGGGGTTCCGCCAGGAGGTGGACCACTTCTTCGAGTGCGTGCGGACCCGGCAGGCGCCGCGCACGAGCGCGGCCGAGGCGGTGAGGACCCAGGCCCTCATGGATCGGCTGCTGAAGGCGCTGGGGTTGCCCCTGTCCGGCAAGGAAGGTACACCGAGGCCCTGAAGGTGGCGGCGATGGCGCAGGAGTTCCACGTGCCGATGTGGGTGACGGGGGAGCGGTTGTTCCGCGACCCGCCGAAGCCGCTCCGGGGGACGGTGACGCTGACCGAGCGGCCCGGGCTCGGGCTGGAGCCGAACGAGGACGTCCTGCGGGAGACGCGGGAAGCGTGAGGGAGGAGAGCATGCGCAGAGGCCTCGCGATCGTCGTCGTGCTGGGGCTGGTGGCGGGCATGTGCGCTTCAAGGCACAGGTTCAACGCGGCATCCCCTACCGTTGCTGGATTCACATGAAGGTGGGAAGGCCGAAGGGCAGGTCGCAGGCGAACCTGCTCTACGTGCAATTCACGGACGCGGTGGATAAGGCAGACAAGGAGGTGTTCAAGCCGGGCACCGGGAGTTACCTGACCGCGCAGAGGCCAGCGCGGGAGGGCTGGACGTGGGTGGGGTGCGACCTGGCGGACCGCAAGTCGTCCGAGCCTCTGATCTATTTCCGGACCAGCGGCGAGGTCACCGTACGCGTGCAGGCGGGGATGGAAGGGGTCGGGTTCGACCAAGTTCTGCTGAGCCCCGCACGGTTCCTGAGCAAGCCGCCCTCCGAGGCGGTCGTTCCCAAGCCACAGCGATAAGGCGTCCGGGGCGTACCGGCTACTCCGCGACGGAGTCCGACGGGCGCAACCAGCGCGACCTCACTCCCAGACGTCGAGCGCGTCGCGGAGCGCGTCGCCGAGCAGGTTGAAGCCCATCACGGCGACGAAGATCACGAGGCCGGGCATGGTGGACATCCACCAGTGGACGGGCAGGAACGTCCGCCCACGCGCGACCATGGCGCCCCAGTCGGGGGTCGGCTCCTGCGCGCCGACGCCGAGGAAGGAGAGGCTCGAGCCGAGGAGGATCACGAACGAGACATCCAGCGTCGCCTTGATGACGATCGGGGAGACGACGTTCGGCAGGATCTGCTTGACGGCGATGGAGAGATCCCGCTGGCCGAGCGCCCGCGCCGCCTCGACGAACGGCTCCTCGCGCTTGGCGAGCACCTCGCCGTAGACGAGCCGGGTGTACCAGGGCCACCACGTGAACGAGATCGCGACCATGGCGCTCCAGATGTCGGGCCGGAACGCCGCGGCCGCGGCCAGGGCGAGGGCGAGCGGGGGGACGGAGAGGAAGACGTCGGTGACCCGCATGATGACGGCGCTCGCGGCGGTGCCGTTCCAGTAGCCTCCGACGAGGCCCGCTGGGATCCCGATCCCGAGCGCGATCGCGAGGACCACGACCGCGAGGACGAGCGAGACGCGGGCGCCGAAGACCGCGCGGCTGAAGATGTCGCGCCCGACCTCGTCCGTCCCGAACCAGTGCGCCCGGGAGGGGGGCTGGTGCGTCCGGTCGAAGTGGACGCTCGGGCCCGCGTCCTCGGGGAAGGGCGCGAGGAGCTGGGGGAGCAGGGCGCAGGTCAGGAGGCCGAGGACGATCGCCGCGCCGGCGATGGACAGGGGGTTCCGGAGGAGGCGCCGCAGCCACCGCCGGGCGCCGGGCCGGACCCGCACCCCCGCGAGATCGCGCCGGGGCAGGGCGAGCTCAGTGATGGCGGACCCGGGGGTCGACGACGCCATAGAGGACGTCCACCAGGACGTTCGCGAGGATGAAGGAGACCCCGACGACGAGCGTCACGCCGACGACGGCGTTGAAGTCCTTGGCGACGACGGCGGCTGCGCCGTAGGCGGAGATGCCGGGCCAGGAGAAGACCACCTCGACGAGGAAGGCGTTCTCGATCAGGGCCCCGTAGGTCATACCGACGAGCGTCAGGATCGAGGTCAGCCCGTTGCGGAGCCCGAACCGCCAGACGAGCCGGGCCGGCGGGACCCCGTACGCGCGGTGGACCAGCATGAACTGGCGCCGGAGGACGTCGATCATGCTCGCCCGCGTGATGCGGGCGAGCTGAGCCAGCGTGGGGAGCGCGAGGGTGAGGGCGGGGAGCGCCAGGTGCAGGGCGCTGTCGAGGAAGGCGGCCCCGTCGCCGGTCAGGGCGGCGTCGAGGAGATGGAGCCCCGTCAGCTTCTGGGGCGGCCGCGTGGCTCGGCCGACGAGCGGGAAGAGCCCGAGCTGGTAGGCGAGGCCGACCTGGAGGAGGATGCCGACCCAGAAGCGGGGCATCGCCACACCGGGCACGGCGACGAGCCGCGTCAGGTTGTCGAGCCACCGGTTCTGGTAGACCGCGGCCAGGACGCCGAGCGGCACGCCGACGAGGACGGCGAGGCCGAGCGCCGCCAGGACCAGCTCGACCGTCGCCGGCAGGAAGTCGAGGAGGTCGAGCCGCACGTCGCGGTAGGTCCGGATGGACTCGCCGAACTCGCCGCGCGCCACGCCGCCGAGGTAGTGGACGAACTGGGCGGGCAGCGACCGATCGAGCCCGAGCTTCTGCTGGTACGCCTCGATCTGCTCGCGCGTGGCCTCGGGGCCCAGGGCCAGGCGCACGGGGTCCCCCGGCATCACCCGGGAGATGAGGAAGATCAGGACGAGCAGGCCGAGGAGCGTCGGCAGGATCTGGGCGAGCCGACGCAGGAGGAACTGACGGTAATGCACGGTGCGGTGTCGGCCCGCGGGTGGCGCCGGGCGAGCCCCGCGGGGTCCCGGGCGGAGGGGGTCCCCTCACGGCGTCCTTCCGCAATTCGCGAGAATTGCGGAAGGCGCGTGAGAAGGGGCCCGGAGCCCGGGCGCGCGGGGCGAGCCCGGCGACAGGACCCGCGGGACGAGCTTACCGTTTCTCTATGACGAAGTCGTAGAACGCGACGTCGTAGCCGAGGAGCCCGACGTAGCGGTAGCCCTTCACGTGGTCGCGGAACGCGATCCGGTGCAGCGGGTTCGCGACGAAGATCGAGGGGTAGTCGCGGGCGACCATCTCCTGCGACCGCTTGTAGAGCGCGAGCTGCGCGTCCCGCTCCACGGTCGCGCGTGCCTGCTCCAGCACCTGGGTCACCTCGTCGTTCTTGTAGCGGCTGATGGTGCGGAAGCTCCCCCACGCGCTCGGGTGGTACATGCCGTAGGTGTGGCTGTCCGGGTGCGGGTACTTGAGCGTGTCGAAGATCGAGGCGACGTCCGGGTTCGTCTCCGCGTTCGCGGACGCCTGGACGATCTGCGCCCACGGGATCTCCTTGAGGCTCAGCTTGATGCCGAGGGCCGCCAGGTTGGACTGGAACAGGAGGCCCACCTGGCGCCCCGGCTCGTTCCCCGTCGGGAACCAGTAGTCGAAGGCGAGCTGCCCGGGCTTGATGCCCGCGGCGGCCAGCTCCCGCTTGGCCTGCTCGACGTCCTGGGCGTAGGCGCGGACGCTCTCGGCGTGGCCGTACACGCGCACCGGCACCGGCCCGCGCGCCGGCGCGGCGCCCCGGAAGATCTGCTCCGCGGCGGTCCGGTAGTCGAAGGCCAGCGCCATCGCCTTCCGGACGCGGAGGTCGGTCAGGGGCGGCCGCTGCGTGTTGAGCTGGATGTGGTAGAGCTGGGCGCTCGGCTGCTCGTCCACGACGATGCCGGGCGTCGCCTTGAGCTGCTGGAACGTGGTCGGGAGTCGCCACTGGTCGATCATGTCCGCCTGGCCGGAGAGGAGGAGGGTCCGCATCGTCGCCTCCTCCTGGACCGTGCGGTAGATCACGCGCGTGACCTGGTTCGGCTTCCAGCCCCGCCAGTAGCCGGGGAACGCCTTCATGACCAGGGTCGTCGCCCGATCCCAGGATTCCATCGTGTAGGGACCCGAGCCGGCCACGTTCGCCCCGAGGTAGTCCTCGCCGTAGTCCCCGAACTCGCCGTGCGGCCCGGGCTTCTTGTTGGCCAGCACCCGGTCCCTGTTGACGATGAAGAGCTGGGTCAGCGTGCCCAGGAACGGCGCGTAGGGCTTGCTCAGGTTGAACACCACGGTGTGGGACCCGGTGGCCCGCACCTGCTCGGGCGTCAGGACGCCCAGCCAGAGCCAGGAGAAGCCCTTCTTCAGGGCGACCATCCGGTGGAGGGAGAAGATCACGTCGTCCGCGGTGAGCTCCTTGCCGTCGTGGAACTTGATCCCGCGGCGGAGCTGGAAGGTGTACGTCCGCCCGCCGTCCGTGACCCGCCAGGACTCCGCGACGTGCGGCCCCGGCTCCATGGAGCCCTCGGCCACCTTCGGGTAGATCAGCGGGTCGTACATGTTGATGACGGCGTGGTGCGAGCTCTCGTCGGTGTGCTTGGCCGGGTCGATCGTCGTGACCACCTGCCCCTCGAGGTAGGTCATGGTCACGTCCCGGGCCTGGGCAGACGCCGTCGCCGCCCCGGCCAGCCCCAGGGCCAGCGTCAGCGAAACGGTCAGCAGCCGAACGCCTGTGCTCTTCACGGCCCTCCTCCTTGGATCCTCGGAGGGGGGCTCTGCCCCCCTTCCGAACCTCCCCCCTTCGGTTGCGCGGGCAAAGCCCGCGCTCGGAGCGCTTCGTTCAGGAGCGCACGAACGGGCCACGCGCTCCTGGCTTTTTTCAGCCCCCGGCTCGGCGCGGGAGTCCTCCGCTGCGGTGGGGGGAGCATAGCACCCGGTCGGCGGGTTGGAAAGCGCTCAACCGCCTCCTGGCTCAGACGGCGGCGCTGGGGAGGGTGATGCTTGAGGTCAGCGCCAGAGATCGGCCAGGTTCAGGGTCAGCTCGGGCCAGTCCGGGTGAGCGAGCGCGGCGTCCCCCTCGCCCTGGAGGGCGAGCGCGTAGCCACCGGCCTCGCTCCGGTAGCAATCGAGTCGCCGCGCCTCCGGGTCCACCAGCCAGTAGTGGCGGACGCCCAGCGCCGCGTATCGCCGCGCCTTCACGGACCGGTCCTGGTGGTGGGTCGAAGGGGACAGGACCTCGACGACGAGCCCCGGGGCGCCCTCGATCCCGCGCGCGGAGACCTGCCCGGGGTCGGTGACGACGACGAGGTCCGGCTGGACGACGTCGTGGTGCGTCAGGATGAGATCGATGGGCGCGTTGAACACTTCGCCCAGCCCCCGAGCCTCGAAGTAGGCCTCGAGCATCCGCTGGAGCCGCTTGGACACGCGCTGGTGCAACGGGCTGGGCGCCGGCGTCACGTAGAGCTCCCCCTCGAGGATCTCGTAGCGGTTCCGGTCGGGCGGGATCTGCGCGTAGTCGTCGTAGTCGAGCTTCACCTTGAGTCCGGTGATCATGTCGGCATCATACGCCCGGCGCGACACGCCGGGCAAGCCGGCCCGTGCCCCGGTGGTGGCCCACCGGGCCGCAGGGCGTCCCACGGCCTCGCGAGTCAAGCTGAAGCGCTGGGCCACGTCACCCAGGATGCCCGATCTTCCCCGGCCGTGCGCGCGAGGAACGTCGGGAGGTGGGTGGCGATGGTCCGGTAGAGCACGGTCCGCTCGGGCTGGCGGCGCTGGTAGGTCGGCTGGGTCGGACAGGGGCGGGGCATGGCCCGCGGGGGGAGCACGCGCGGTGCCGAGCGCGGCCCCGGAGGAGTTTCGCTGCCCGCGTGGGGGGTTACCGGACCGGGGGGGTGGTCAGAGTGGGTCCTCGAGGTGTCCGCGAATGGATACGCCGCCGTCTCAGCGGGGTCGGCTCCCCCTCGGGCCGGCGAGGGACGCGCGGCGGTCGGGTCCAGCGCGGGCCAGAGTTCGCCGGTCTCGGAGTCCGTCGGACAGGCGACCCCGCGTGGCCCGCTTCGGCGGGCGCCGAACACCAGGACCCACCCCCGCGGCGGGTCGGACGCTGCTGGCCTCCTGGGGGGAGCCCGGGGAGCGGGCCGGGCCAGTTCAACCTGCCCCACGCGATCGCCGTCGACCGCCGGGGGCAGGTCTACGTCGGACGATCACGACGTCGCCGTCGCGCGCGATCGCGATGATCGCGGTGCCGGGCGCGACACCGGCCCCTGAAGGCCGGCCGAGTTTCCCGGTCCCTCTGGGAGTCCGCTCAGGCGCCGAGGGCGAGGCGTGTGGTCCACGGATGCGGACACGAGCCTGGACGAGATCGCGGTGGGACAGAGGCGTGAGGACGGCTCGTTACGCCCTCGAGGCGCTCGAGCACGCCTGAAGCCAGGCGGCCTCCTCGGGAGCGAGGATCAGCCCGTCAACCCGTCCATCACGGACGACGTGGGCGTTCGCCCAGCCCACGTCCCCGCCTCGCAAGCTCGCCTGGCGAGTTCTGCGGTCGAAGGTGAAGATCCACTGCTCGCCGTAGACGTTCTCGAAGTATCCGATGTAAAGATCGGGAGACTCGTTGCTGACAGCTGGGGGTGTCCCGCAGGCGACGGTGTGTCGGTTGTAGATCGTGAGGATGGGTTCTGCTGACATGTGGTGCTCACCTCCACGCGCAGCCGTCGCGAACGCCGGCCCTGACCCTCCAACTCCTGCGCGGAGCGGGCCATGCTGGCATCCAGGGGGGAGACGAGGGGGGACAGTCCAGGTCCTTCAGCTGCGTCGCTTCGAGGGTCGCGCCCCGGGACCTCCTGCCGGCCGAACGGGCGCTCGACGAACGCCTCGCGAGTCAAGCCGAAGGGCTGGGCCACGTCACCCAGGATGCCCGCCAGCGTGCTCACGCGGAGGGCCCCCGTGGCGCGAACGGTGACCTGTGCTCGCCGTGTTCGCGAGGATGGTCAGGCGCAGGGAGCCGGCCGTCCGCCAGGTCACCCGGTCGTCGAGCGCCGCCGCCGCGAGCGCGCCCCCCGGGGGACCGGAACCGGCCGGTCGGCCCGGGCGCGACGAGCCGACCGGCGCCCGCGCGCCGCCCGGGAGGCCGCCGGCTCGGGCGGTGCAGCCCGTCCCGCCGGAGCCGGCGCGGCGGCCTGGGGCCGCCTCTTCCGTCGCCCGGGTCCCGCTCCGGCCGGCGCCTCCCTCGCGGTCGTTGGCGCGTCCAGCTCGATGCCGAACACGTCGGCCAGCGCGGACTCGGCGATCCGCTTGCGCGTCCCTCCCGACTGCGCCGCCAGGGCCGCGCCGCTGCCGGCGGCCGTGAGGAGATCGAGCTGATCGACGCGCCGCAACCGGAAGAACAGCTCGGGCTCGGTGTCGAGGCGCGCGCCGACGCCGTAGAGGGTGGCGGCGACGTGCTTGCACATCGCCGCCCAGTCGGGGCAGGAGCACTCGAAGGCGATCTCCTTGGCCGACGGGAACAGGCCGGCCTGCGGCCGGATCAGCACCTCCATGACCGCGCGCGAGAGCTTCCCCTGCAGGAGCTC
>Ga0114945_10001755_pt1 | contig 13206 bp, 14 predicted proteins | sample OV2TP3_FD_87194 | JGI IMG/M metagenome (GOLD analysis project Ga0114945, IMG submission 87194) | Hot spring microbial communities from Beatty, Nevada to study Microbial Dark Matter (Phase II) - OV2 TP3 | ecosystem: Environmental > Aquatic > Thermal springs > Hot (42-90C) | place: USA: Beatty... | reverse complement strand
GAACGCGAAAGGCGTGTTTTATATCGCGTGAGTCCCGATCGCTACCTGGATCGCGAGGGTTGAATCGTGATGTGCACGCATCCCGAAACCAACTGATCACTGTCTGGTCCATCCGACAGAAATCAGAGAATGTCTTAAGGAAGGAAGTTAGAGCATAGTCGCCTCTAGGAAGCTGTTGAATCGCTCTAAGAAACTGATACGTTTCCCTTGGCAAGGCCGGATCAAGTCGACCATGCCCGATTTGAGCATTGAGAGCAGTTCCAAAGGCTGCCATTACCCGTGTAGCATCCAAGGCCTGTTTTAAGTAGATATGTTTTGCGTTTCGCGGGAAAGTAAAGTGATCGAGGGGCGATTTCTCCGCATCTAATGCGTATCCGTAAATCGCACCCCGCTTCAACTCTTCTTTTAGCGTGTAGCTTTCATGCATCAATTTGGTCACAATCCAGCCTGATAGGATATTGACCCAATGCAGAGTCTCAGGCTGGTGATTCGGCCCAGCGCTCACACGGAGAACCACTTCAGGCAAGCTTAGGAGGACCAAACGGTCAAAAAGACTTGCAAGCTCGGCACCATACTGCCGTACAAGACATGCAGAATTTTCCTGCAGGCGACGTAGATCTACATCGGGGTGTTGACTCCCCTTAACGCCGTCAACCTTCTGAGGCTGAAACCACTGAAGTTGCACGATTCCAGACACCTCAATGTCTCGCTCAGGTTTAAGCTGCCTCCGCCATTCCATGATCTTCCGACTAACCGGCGGGATTGCACCAGGGCCAGTTCCGCCGGTGGTTGAACCCGCCAACACTATAAAGTGGGGAGCATCAGGTTTTGTTAGTTCGTCAATTCTGTCAACAAATTCTTTTTGAAATTCACCTTGAAGAAAATAATCCTCGACGGCGACGGAACCGACGGTTGGGCTTCCATGAAAGCCATCTACGACCCTTGTTTTTTGCTGATCTGTGGTGAAGAGGAAGGAGAGAACTTCTTGGATTTTAGGCGGTGGCGGGTCGATATTCGCCGGGCTGAATAGGCTCCTCAACGTTTCCACCCGCCTCTCCCTTATGTTTTCTGCAAGAGGCTTAAGAAAAACGACGTGGTCCTGCCTGCGGGTTTCTTTGAGAAAGGTGGCCAATCGCTGAATCTCATCACTCCGTGTCGAGACCTCGGATGTGCCAGAACCTTGATCAGAATCAATGACAATTACCCATGGTATCTCAATCCCTGCCATATGACAGAGACGCAAACAGGCAAGGGCAATTTCTTGGCCAGTCCCCCCCACGGCAATCAACACTCTACTCATGCCTAAGCCCTCCTAAGCATCAATTCTCGACACATTCTCACCACACCAACACCAGCAAGCGCTAACAAGAGTTGGTCAACTGCAATGGCAATCCACATGTTACCTACAAAAAGACCAGCTAGTGATCTAGTTGCAGAAAGTTGTTCAGCCACCGCCGAGCCCGCACCGATCGCTCTCCTTAGGCAGGCTGGCCCGGAGAGCGAGTCAATTAAAGTAAGCATAAAAGCCACAGCCATGAATACCACCGCAGCGCTGAAGAACCGCTTTGCATCGGTACCAGGAAAGAAGACCTGATAACGGAGCATGAAATAATATAAAAAAGCCGCTGCAATTGCTCCTAGCAGCCCGAACACCACCGCGTCTCCCTTGAAACCAATCGCCAATATCTCCTGAGTTGTATCCGCGCATGTCTCGGAATCTGGGGCCGGGTAGCTGTACATATACGCGACTCCTGCGATCAGGACTAGCAGGAGAATCACAATGACGACAACGATAAAGCGCGGTTTGTTCATGCTACTTTCACACGGCCCTTCTGCCGCCTTTGATCGTCCTTAATAATAAGCTGCACGAATTGACGCCGCTGTAAAAACACTAATCCTAAATATACCCTTTGCCGTTACAGACCCCACATTTGACCTTGCCCGAGCCGTTACAATTCCCGCATTTCGCGCTTGCGCTAATAATGCCTCCGCCAACTCTTCCCGTTCCGTGGCACCTTGGGCACTTGGCAGCTCCTCTGTCGCAGTTATTACATTTCGCCATCGGAGGTCTTCCCTCGTCAAAAATAAAAAAGCGCCATACCCCAAGTTAAGGATATAGCGCCCTCATGTTTGAAGACGACCCCTTTCCGGACCATCTTTTGGCCAGGGAGCAAGAAAAATTTCTTTGCCCCATCATCTTTCACCCTCGCTAAATTAATTCCAAATCAATATCCGTTCCCGCCGCCTGCTCTAAGATGTCTTATCTAACCCATTAAAAAAACTTGCTTAAATCACACGGCCTTCCCATATCGCGTGCTCTTTAGAAAATCAACCGTCTCGCGGCATGGCGTTTTCCCAGATGAGCCATTTTTCATATAAGCAATGTGATATCAATAGGTTACAATTGCATGTAATGTACGAATTACTTATAGAAAGCAGCTTAGAAAGTCTATTTATAGCAGGGAATGTAGGAGTCCATCCAAGGATGAAGGAGTCAAGCTTCTGCTGCTAATCTTGTTGGCTTGCAGTCCATCACTGGCGTTTCTAATCAGTAAATCACCTTGCCAAGTCGCTCCCAGACTCGCCACAAGACCGATGACCTTGCGATCTGATCTCAAAGCCCAGCTGGATTCGACGTTAGACGGATTATCACAAGGGTTCTCGGTAGACTTAGCAGCCTACTGGACGAATGCGGGACGTTGGACGACTGCCTCGATTTGAACCGTTTGCAAAAGCTGCTCGTTGTGAAAAAAGGCGACCTCGTATAGCCCATCCCTCGGCAGGCTAAGATTATCGATCTTGAATTTAAGATCGGCCACTGGCGGGACACGGGTGGACGGCCGGTCTGGACGTTCGGGGATTGTAGGCAGCTGCGCTACGCTTTGTATCTGGAATATTCTTTGACCTTCGACGGTCCGCAATTCTACTGTGATCGGATAGTCCCCTTCGTTTTCGAATTCAATCCGGGCATAGATCCAAAACGGGCGCATCGGGCTTCTGAAATCGGCAACCCGAAACTGATTAAATATGCCCATTATGCTGACCTTGCCTGCGATTTCCTCCCTAACGTCATCGCACAGAGTAGCTATAAGTATTTTCGGCATGGTTTTACAGCTCTATGACTTGCCCGGCTTGTCTGACCTTAATCACTTCAGAGAGACTTACTGTTTGACCGACCTCACCCTCCGGTAGAAATTCTCCAGGTAAGACCTTAGCGAGTTCTGTAATGTAGGGATCCTCACCCATAAATCTGGCATCAACGATGACACAGGGAGCTTGCATGCTGGGCTCCGGCAATTCGAAGTTCTCCTTTTGCGCCGTTTCCGTCCATACGCGCAAGGCTTCATTAAGCTCTTTGATCGCTTCTGCAATGGTATCGCCTAGACCCGAAAGACCAGCCAGTTCGAGGAAGGTTGCCACAAACTGTCTATCTTCCGGCGACCAGGCGATGTAATAACTGTAGCGGGGCATTTGGCCAATAGGCTGCATACAACACCTCGTGACTATTTTATTATGCCCATTTCTCTAGCCATTTCCAACAGCTGCTTGACTTGATACGCCTTCGCCTTGCCGCCCTTTCCTCTCTGAAGATTTACAGGACGCGGGAACCGGCCTTTGATTAGAGTGGCATTGGGGTGGCGGAATACCCGATGGCTACCGCTTCCTCCCACTTCTCTCCAACCCATTTGTTCTGCCAGCTTAAGCGCATCTTCGAACCATACATTGGCGGAATTGTTTATTGCCTGCTCGAGGAGCTTCTGGTCTACCGGCATCAGCTTCCAACATTATAGACTAGAGACATCCGCTGAACCGAGCCAGTATTGTACCCGGCCGATTGCCGATTTCAAGGCCCATCCTGGAGGCTCAGTAAATCAATTTGCCAAGGCGCTCCCAGCGGGTATGGGTGGGGATAAGGAAGATGTTATAGACCATCCTCACCGGCCAGAAGGCCGGCGTGTGGGGTCTTTGGTTTCTAATTACGTCGAAGGTTGCGTTCCACCGACGCGCACGATCATATAATCTGTAATCCAATCCTACCGATAGACTTATCACGGGTAATCAGAGGTAAATTCAGATGCAGGGACGTAGCGGCAATTAACCTATCCCAGGGATCTGGAACACTTTCCCTTGGAATTTGCCTACTCTTTTCAATGATCGGCAAACAAAGTGGCTCTATTCTGTAATTCTCTGAAGATGAGACTAAATCGAGAAACCTGTCGAAGTCAGCGGAAATCCTTCTTTTTTCTGTAAGATACACCAACTCGAAGAACACGATACAGGGAATAAAAACAAGCTCCTCAGCCTTATCAGCTCTCTGAAAAATCTCCTTAGCTTCCCGCGAAAGTTTAGGGTCATCGCTCATGTGCCACACGAGCGAGTGAGTATCGGTAACATACGCCATCACCACTTCTCCTCGAGTTTCGCGGCGAGTTCGTGTCGGGCTTTTTTGATTTCTTCCTCCGTAATCTCAAGGCCTTTCCACAGCCCACCAAGGCGTAACGTATTCAAATCTCTCCTAAACTCCTCCAAAGCTTCCGTATAGCGGATAATGTCAATCGCGCAGATGTTACCCTTCTCATCCCACCACAACTTAAGGTGGTCCACCACTTTTGACGGCTTTTGCCTCGTGGGTCGGAATTTAACGATAAGCTCATCCTTTGATGGATCATACGAAATAGCCATCAGCTCTTTGCTCCTTGAAGTAAAAGTAGGAAGGCAATAATGCCGCCCGCAATAAGCAAGGCCTTTTCCTGTTCTTCTTTCTTCAATTTCAGTGACCCCACATAGTTCGCCGTGCGAATTAGCGCCTGCTGAGGCTGACTAGGATCGTATTCGATATATTCTCTCCCTTGCAACGCCCCTAAATCTTTTGACTCAACTCCCCTCTCCACCAGAGGAATAAGAGGCTTTTCAGAGCTTAACGCGTAACCGATCTCTTGTTGGACCCAGTTTGACCTCATGCCGTTTCGAGTTAACAAGACAGCCACACAATCTGCGCTGCCTATTTGCTCAAATATCTTCTTGTCGAGCCGTTCGCCTGGGGCGAGATACCATTCCGCGACAAATACTGTTGCCCCGTACCTGGAAAGCAAATTTGCAAGGGCTATAACCAGTCCTTGGTCTCTTGTACTATGGCTGATGAAAACCTTATAGGCCATTTTAAGACGGGACAAACTCAGTAAATCACCTTGCCAAGTCGCTCCCAGCGGGTATGGGTGGGGATAAGGAAGATGTTATAGACCATCCTCACCGGCCAGAAGGCCGGCGCGGTCGGGTCTTCCTTCCATGAAAAATAGATGACCAGGGCCCTTCCCTTCAAATCTTGAAGGTTCACGAAACCCCAGAAGCGACTGTCGTAGCTCCGATCTCGATTATCCCCAAGGACGAATATATGGTCCTCTGGGACGCGCCGGGGCCCATAATCGTCCCGGACCTGGAACCCTCCTCCCGGCGCCTCATCGCCTTCGAAATGGGCATGCGAATCCTCTACAGGTTGGTTGTTGATGTAGACTTTTTTCCCCTTGATCTCCACGAGATCGCCCGCCACCCCAATCACCCGCTTAATAAAGTCCTTGGAGCGGTCCTCCGGAAAAACAAAGACCACCACGTCACCCCGCTGCGGCTTGCGAAATTCTACAAGGTAGTTTTCCCAAAAGGGGATGCGGATGCCGTAATTGAACTTGTTCACCAGAATGTGGTCTCCGATCTCCAGGGTCGGGATCATCGAGCCGGAAGGGATCTTGAATGCCTGGATGATGAAGGTCCGGATGAAAAGGGCGAGCAACAAAGCCATGCCGATCGCCTCGGCATACTCGCGGAAGGTCGATTTAACCTTCTTTCTTTCTTCCACCACTTGTACGGAATTCTCTTTTGTCTTATTGAACAGCATTGAGGTTAGAGACACTCCGTCTCTGTCTCCTTTCTTATCATACTTTCAAAGCAGCCAGGAACGCCTCCTGAGGGATTTCCACCCGCCCCACCTGTTTCATGCGCTTTTTCCCCTCCTTTTGCTTTTCCAAGAGCTTACGCTTGCGAGTAATGTCGCCGCCGTAGCATTTCGCAGTGACGTTCTTTCTGAGTGGCTTGACGCTCTCGCGCGCAATGACCCGGCTGCCGATCGCGGCCTGGATCACGACCTCGAAGAGCTGGCGCGGAATCAGCTCGCGCATGCGCTGGACAAGATCGCGGCCGCGCTGGTAGGCCTTTTCCCGATGGATAATCATCGACATCGCATCCACGACCTCTCCATTGATCCGGACATCCAACTTTACCAGGTCCGACGGTCGGTGACCCGCCAGCTCGTAATCCATGGAGGCGTAGCCCCGACTGAGCGATTTCAGCCGATCATAGAAATCCACCACAATCTCGTTGAGCGGCAGCTCATAGACCAGCATCACCCTCTTGGGCCCCAGGTAGCGGATCTCCTTTTGCCTCCCCCTCTTTTCCTCGCAGAGCTTTAAAATACCTCCCAGGAACTCTTGCGGGAGATGGATCGTCGCCGAGATAACGGGCTCCTCGATCCCAGCTACATCCGATTCTGCCGGGAGCTTGACGGGATTGTCAATGAAAAGGGTCTCCCCGCGGCGGGTGATGATCTGGTAAACCACGGTGGGGGCGGTGGTGATCAGACTCAGGCCGAACTCGCGCTCCAAACGCTCCCTGACGATGTCCATATGCAGCAAGCCCAGGAAGCCGCAGCGAAAGCCGAACCCCAGCGCCTGGGAAGTCTCCGGTTCGAATGTGAAAGAGGAATCGTTTAGCCTCAGCTTTTCCAGAGCCTCTCTCAAAGTCTGGTATTGCCCCGTGTCCGCCGGATAGAGCCCGCTGAACACCATCGGCTTCATGGCCTTGAAACCCGGCAGCGGTTGGGCCGCGGGAGCTTCCTCGGCCGTTATCGTATCGCCGATGCGGGTCTCCTTGATCTCCTTGATCCCCGCCATCAAAAAGCCGACCTCGCCGGGTCCCAACTCAGAGACCTCCACGGGACCTGGGGAAAAGATCCCGAGGCGCGTCACCTCAAAGACCTTCCCGCTCGACATCATGCGGATGCGCATGCCCTTGCGGACGACCCCGTCAAAGATGCGCAGCATCACCACCGCCCCATGGTAGGGGTCAAACCAGCTATCGAAGATCAAAGCACGCAGCGGATCAGCGGGGTTCCCACGGGGCGGAGGGAAAAAGTTTACGATCCCCTCAAGAATGGCTTCGGTGCCGATGCCCTCCTTGGCGCTCGCCGGGATCGCCTGGGAGGCATCCAGGCCGATGATCTCTTCGATCTCTTGCTTCACCCGCTCGGGATCCGCGCTCGGCAGGTCAATCTTGTTGATGACCGGGAGGATGGACAATCGGTGGTCCAGAGCCAAGTGAACATTCGCCACTGTCTGGGCCTCCACGCCCTGAGCGGCATCGACTACCAGGAGCGCGCCCTCACAGGCCGCCAAGCTTCGCGACACCTCATAGGTAAAATCCACATGGCCGGGAGTGTCGATCAGGTTCAATGTGTATTCGGTCCCGCTTTTCGAGCGATAGCGCAAACAGACCGGGCTCGCCTTGATCGTAATCCCCCGCTCCCTCTCCAAATCCATGCTGTCGAGGAACTGATCGGTGCGTTCCCGCTCGCTCACGGTACCCGTGTACTCGAGAAGTCGGTCGGCCAAGGTCGACTTTCCATGGTCGATGTGGGCAATAATCGAGAAGTTCCTGATATGGTCCGCTTTCATGCAACGCTCAACCGACGACAATAGTCCACTGTTCGGTCCAAGCCGACGCTCAGCGAGAACCGAGGGGCCCATTGCAGCACCTCTCGGGCGCGCGCAATATTGAGGGAACTCCGCCTTTGCTCTCCGATCTTGGGCGTCCCCTGAACGGCCGGCATCTCCGACCCGGTCTTGGCGCGCAGCAGGCTGAACAGAGTCAGCACATCCGTCTCAAGCCCTGTGCCGATGTTCAACGCCCCTGTATGCGAGGATTCGAGGACCAAAAGGTTCGCCGCCACCACATCCTCGATGTAGACATAATCACGAGTCTGCCTTCCGTCGCCGTTGATGGTGGGAGACTTCCCGGAGAGAAGGTGATCGATGAAGATGGCGATGACCCCGGCTTCTCCTTTGCCCGATTGCCTCGGTCCATAGACATTCGCGTATCGGAGCGCGATGTAAGGCAGTCCAAAGGCCGAGTGATAATAAGAGAGGTAATACTCTCCGGCCAGCTTGCTGATCCCATAAGGACTTAGGGGCCGCGTGGGATGATCTTCCGAGGCCGGAAAACTCTCCTGCTCCCCGTACACCGTCCCTCCCGACGAGGCATAAATCACCTTGCCGACTCCTGCGCTCCTGCAACTCTCTAGGATGTTGATCAGACCCAGGATGTTGATTCGGGCGTCGAAGATAGGGTCGGCCACGGAGCGACGCAGATCCATCTGGGCCGCATGGTGGCTAAGAATAGCGGGAGAGATCTTTCTGAGAAGGTCATGAAGCCCGGGATCCAGGATGTCCATCCGGTGAAGAAGGGCTCGATCATTGACGTTCTCCCTATCCCCGCTAGAGAAATCGTCGATGACATAAACCTCGTGCCCAGCCGCGATATAAGCATCCACGATATGCGATCCAATAAAACCCGCGCCACCGGTGACCACTATTTTCATTTCGCTCAGCGCTGCAACCGTTCCTTGAAATATTGGATGGTTTTGCTCAACCCTTCCTCCAGCGGGATCTGAGGCTCCCAACCCAACATCTCCCGCGCTTTGGAGATATCGGGTTGACGCACTTGAGGATCATCCTGCGGTAAAGGTCGGAAAACGATCGGACTCTGCGAGCCCGTGAGCTCCAGGATCTTGTGGGCGAAATCCAGGATCGTCATCTCATGGGGATTTCCCAGATTCACTGGAAGATGGTAATCCGATTCCAGAAGGCGGTGCAGACCTCGAATCAGGTCGTCAATGTAGACAAAGCTTCTGGTCTGCGTCCCCTTGCCATAAACGGTGAGCGCCTCGCCCTTTAGGGCCTGAGCGATGAAGTTTGGGACCACCCGTCCATCCTTCATCCTCATCCGCGGGCCGTACGTGTTGAAGATCCGAGCGATGCGGCTGTCCAGACCGTGATAGTAGTGATAGGCCATGGTCATGGCCTCGGCAAAGCGCTTCGCCTCATCATAAACCCCGCGCGGTCCGATGGGGTTCACATTGCCCCAGTAGTCTTCCCTTTGGGGCTTGATCAATGGATCCCCGTAGACCTCCGAAGTGGAGGCAAGCAGAAAGAGTGCCTTCTTGGCCTTGGCCAACCCCAAGGCGTTGTGCGTTCCCAGAGAGCCCACCTTGAGGGTAGGAATTGGAAGCTCCAGGTAATCCACAGGGCTGGCCGGAGAGGCGAAATGGAGGACCATGTCCACAGCTCCATCGACGTGGATAAAGCGGGTCACATCGTGGCCGATAACGGTAAACTTCTGATGCGATAAGAAAGAGGCGACGTTCTCGCGGCTCCCGGTCGAAAAGTTGTCGACACAAACGACCTCATCGCCGCGCCCAAGAAAACTCTCGCAGAGATGGGAGCCGATAAAGCCGGCCCCGCCCGTGATCAGAACCCTAGCCATCTTTCCTTCCTATACAGTAATAAGTGAATCCCAACCTCCTCAGCTCCGCCGGGTCGTAGAGGTTCCGCCCGTCGAAGACCACGGGCTTGCTGAGGCAGTCTTTGATCCGCTGAAAATTCGGCCGGCGAAATTCGCTCCACTCGGTGACGATCAAGAGGGCGTCGGCGCCCTGCAGCGCCTCATAGTTCCGGCTCGCAAAGCGGACGCGATCCCCGAAGATCCTCTTGGCTTCTCCCATGGCCTCGGGGTCGTAGGCTTGGATCTCAGCCCCGGCCTCGAGCAGGGACTCGACCACGCTGATCGAAGGCGCCTCGCGCATGTCATTGGTGCGTGGCTTAAACGAGAGCCCCCAGAGGGCCAAGGTGCGGCCCGAAAGGTCGGCGCCGAAATGGCGCTTCACCTTTTCCACTAAAGCCCTCTTCTGACGCTCATTGACCTGGTCAACGGCTCTGAGCAGAGGCAGGAAAAGGTCGGATTCTCCCATGGCGATCATCGCACGGATGTCCTTGGGAAAACAGGAGCCGCCGTAGCCTACCCCGGGAAAGATAAAGTGGGCCCCGATGCGGCGGTCCAGGCCGATCGCCCGGCGGACCTCATTGACATCGGCGCCGACCTTTTCACAGAGATTGGCGACTTCGTTGATGAAGGATATCTTTGTGGCGAGCATGGCATTGGCGGCGTACTTGCTCATCTCCGCGCTGCGGGAATCCATGACAAGAATCGGATTCCCGGTGCGAACAAAGGGCTCGTAAAGCTCCTTGAGGACCTCGATGGCCTGGGGGTCCTCGCCGCCCAGAACCACCCGATCTGGCCTCATGAAGTCGTCGACCGCCGCCCCTTCCTTTAAGAACTCAGGATTGGACATCACGGCAAACGGGTGACTGGTCGAGCCTTTTATAACGGCGCGGATTTGGTCCGCGGTCCCGACCGGCACCGTGCTTTTGTTGACGATGATCTTGTAGCCATTCATAGCCCGGGCTACGGACCTGGCCGTTCCGAGGACCTGCTCGGTGTCGGCCTTTCCGTCCGCTCCCTGCGGCGTGGCGACCGCTATGAAGATGATGGCCGACTGCTTGACCGCAGCTTCCAGATCCGTGGTGAACGCGAGCCTTTGTTCTTCCGCGTTGCGCCGAACCAACTCTTCCAGCCCCGGCTCATAAATAGGGACCCTTCCTGCCCTCAGGGCAGAGATCTTTGCCTCGTCGATATCGACGCAGACTACATCGTTTCCACTCTCGGCAAAGCAGGTCCCGGCTACCAGACCCACGTATCCTGTGCCAACGATGGCGAGGTTCACTTGAGCTTCCCTCCGTTCAAGACCTCTTTGATGACGTAGATCGGCTTGTCCTGTGATTCGTGATAGGTCCGCGCCAGCATCTCTCCTAACAGCCCCATAGTGACGAATTGAAACCCAATGAGCATCAAAAGAACTGCAAGCAAAAGCAGGGGCCGCCCCCCGAGCTCCAACCCATAGAGGATCTTCTGGGCGGTGAGGTAAGCGGCGATCACAAAACCCACTCCCCCGCTGAGCAGCCCGATGAGCCCAAAGATATGCAAGGGTCGCGTCCCATAGCTGAGCAGGAACTTGACCGTCAAGAGGTCGAGCACGACACGAAAAGTGCGGGCCAATCCATACTTCGACTTTCCCCATTGACGGGATCGGTGACGCACTTTGACCTCGGCGATCCGGGCCCCTCTCTCATAGGCGATCGCAGGGATAAAGCGGTGCATCTCGCCGTAGAGCTTTAGGTCCTTGGCGACCTCGCGCCGGATCGCCTTCAGGGTGCAGCCGTAATCGTGCAGCTTGACGCGTGTCATCCAGGAGATGAGCCCGTTGGCTATCTGAGATGGAAGCCGACGGCTCCAGAAGGGGTCCTGCCGGGGAAAGCGCCACCCGCTCACCAGATCGAACCCCTCCCCCAGCTTGCTGAGAAGTAGGGGGATATCGTTGGGGTCGTTTTGCCCGTCACCATCCATGGCCACAATGACCTCGCCTTGGGCATACGCCAGACCTGCCGCAAGCGCCGCCGTCTGGCCGAAATTTCGCTTCAGGCGCACCACCCGAACCCGAGGCTCTCTCTTATGGACGCGCGAGAGAAGCGGATAGGTCCCGTCCGTGCTGCCGTCGTCGACGACGATCACCTCGTAATCCCTCGCTAAGGACCGAAGCACGGAGCTCACCTCCTGGACGAAAAGCTCCAGCCCCTCCTCTTCATTGTAAACCGGAATGACAACCGATACGTCCATGGAAATCAAAGAATGATTCTGCTTTAAGTATGAAAGTCGGTAAGTTCGATGAACCGCCGATACCTCTCCTCAATCTCCGCAAGCGACAGCGTTGTCAACCGTCTGAGGCCGAAATCCTCCACGGTAAATGACGCCACGACACTCCCGTACACGATGGCGCGCCGGAGCCCCCTCTGGCTATGGTCCCCGGTGCGGGCTAGGTAACCCAGAAATCCGCCCGCGAAGGAGTCCCCCGCACCGGTCGGATCGAAGACCTCCTCCAGGGGATAGGCGGGAGTGGCAAAAATGGAGGCGTCGGAAAACTGCAGCACGCCGTATTCGCCGCGTTTTATGAGCACCACCTTGGGGCCCATCTTCAGGATCGAACGGGCGGCGCGAACGATATTATGGTCGCCGCTGAGCAGTCGAGCCTCCGAATCGTTGATCACCAGCATCTCGATCCTTCTCAACACCCTTTGCAGCTCATCGCGGCTTCCCTGGATCCAGTGGTCCATGGTATCGCAGGCTACCAGGCGTACCCGCGTAAGCCGATTTAAGACCTCCATTTGCATCCTTGGGTCGATATTGCCGAGAAAGACGTAGGAAGCGTCCGTGTAGGATTCCGGCAGGCTGGGGACGAAGCCGGACAGGACATTGAGATGGAGCTCCAGCGTGTCCCGGATGTTGAGATCCTCATGATACCGACCCCGCCAGCGAAAGGTCTCTCCGCTTTCTCTCTTTAGACCCTCCAAGTCCACTCCGTGCCGGGCAAAGAGCTCCAAATACTCCTGCGGGAAATCTTGACCGATGACCCCCACGATCCGGACAGGCGAAAAAAAACTCGCAGCTACCGCAAAGTAGGAGGCGGATCCTCCCAAGACTCGCTCCGCAGATCCCTGGGGAGTCTCAATGGAATCGAAGGCTACGGTCCCAACCACCACGATGCTCATATCAAGAATCCAAAATCCAAAATCCAAAATCGAAAATTTTCATAGGTATTTGCCAAGAATCGGCGCCAACGCCTTGCGAGTCTTTTTTGGGATCCTGCCCCTTTCGGTGATCACGGCGTCCTTAAGCGAGGTGGCGCACTTGCAGGATCGCCGCGCCGGAAGATGGTTCAGCGCCCCTCGGATGATCCGTTGCGCAAGCTGGGTGTTTTCCCTGAGCACAGCCAACACCTGCTCGATCTCCACCTCCGCCGCCGCCTGGTTCCAGCAGTCATAATCGGTAGCCAGCGCCAAAGTGGCGAAGCAGATCTCGGCCTCCCGTGCCAGTTTTGCCTCCTGGAGATTGGTCATACCGATCACATGAGCCCCCCAACTCCGGTAGAGAAAAGACTCGGCCCGCGTGGAGAATTGGGGCCCCTCCATGCAGAGGTAAGTGCCTGCGGGG
>Ga0114945_10001754_pt1 | contig 13206 bp, 10 predicted proteins | sample OV2TP3_FD_87194 | JGI IMG/M metagenome (GOLD analysis project Ga0114945, IMG submission 87194) | Hot spring microbial communities from Beatty, Nevada to study Microbial Dark Matter (Phase II) - OV2 TP3 | ecosystem: Environmental > Aquatic > Thermal springs > Hot (42-90C) | place: USA: Beatty... | reverse complement strand
GTTCTACACCAACGCCGGCTTCATGAACTGGCTCAACTGGCAGCGCATCTACAAGGCGCTCGGCTACGAGTTCAAGCACGTGCAGATCGACCTCAAGTCGAACGCGGACGCGATGCAGTCCGGTGCCATCGCCGGCTCGGCCACCTACACCACCGCGGGCAAGTCGCTCGCCTCGTACTGGAAGGAGACCGAGATCCGCATGGACATCCGGGTCGTGAACCCCTGCCCAGACGAAGTCGCCAAGATCAAGGCGGCGGGCCTCGCGGTCGTCGACGTCGATCCGAAAGGCGCGTTCAGCAAGAACGTCGGCCCGGCGACGCTGCAAGGAGTGCCGATCCTGTTCGGCTACAACATGGGGACCAACATCCCGGAGGACGTCGTCTACAAGATGCTGGCTGCCTTCTACAAGAACAAGGACAGCCTCGCCAAGTCCGAGCCGGGCTTCACGCCCATGGCCCGCGACTTCGTCGGCATGCAGGTGCAGGGCATCAACGCCAATCCGGACGTCCCGGTGCACCCGGGCCTGGCGAAGTTCCTCAAGGAGCACAAGGCCTGGAACGACAAGTGGAAGATCGCCTCCGGCAAATAAGAAGCGCATAAGCGGTTCGACCCAGGGGGGGCGGTGCCAATTGACCGGCTCAGGAGGCACGTCAATCTCGGTAACCTGACGTTCGCCGTGTCGGTGGTGTTCGTCGTCTGGCTGGTGTGGTACGCCTACACCGGCCTCGGCGGCGCGCTCCAGCTCGCCGCGCGCCTGATCCCGTTCGCCCTGGTCCTGCAGATCCTTTTCATGTGCCAGCAGGGGCGCCTGTACAAGCGGCTGCCGCTGGCGGCCAACGTCGTCCTCGTCACGCTCTACATCGCGGTGTGCGCCTATGCATTCGCGTACTTCCTGTCGGAGTACGAGAGGATAGCGATCTACAGCCAGGGCACCTACACGCGGCAGGATTTCATCGTCGGCCTGCTGGTGTTCCTGCTGGTGATGGAGCTGACGCGCCTCGCCCATCCGGTCCTGTTCTGGACCAATGTCGTGATGGTCGTCTATACGCTCTACGGCGACGTGTTTCCGCGCTCGCTCGACTTCTTCTGGCACCCGGGGACGACCTTCCATCGCGTGGTCACGTCCTCCACGGTCGAGTTCTCCACCGGCATCTACGGCATCTACGGCCAGCTCGCGCTCACCCTGATCGCCGCCTTTCTGCTCATGGCGGGCGTCGCCAACGGCTTCAACGCGCAGCACGCCATGATCAACGTCGTGCGGCTGGTCGCCCGCTCCAGGCGCCTGATGCCGCAGACCGCGGTGCTGGGGTCGAGCGCGATCGGGCTGATCAGCGGCAGCGGTTCGGCCAACGCCGCCGTGGTCGGCACCATCACCATTCCCCTGATGATCCGCTACGGCGTGCCGCCGGCCTTCGCCGCCGCGGTCGAGACCTCGGCGTCGATGGGCGGCCTGATCCTGCCGCCGATGATGGGGGCCGCCGCGTTCCTGATGGCGGAATTCCTCGGCGTGCCCTACTGGGACGTGGTGCTGCGCGGCTTCGGCTTCGGCTTCATCTACTATTTCTCGATCGGCGTGGCGATCTACCTCCTCTCGGTGCGCCTGATGCCGCGCGGCGCGATCGAGAAGCCGCAGGTGCCGCTCTACGAGAAGGTGACGACCGGCATTTTCTTCGGCGCCGTGGCCTATCTCATCTATCTGCTCGGCTTCGTCGGCAAGGGCGAATTGCGCGCCGCGGTCGATACCGCCACCCTGATGCTGGTGGTGCTCATCGCGGTTTTTCTCTGGTTCAAGTACCGGCGCAGGGATCCCTTCCTCGAGGGCGAGTCGCTGTTCGGCAGCATCCGGCGCGCGATCGAGACGCATGCCGAGATGACGTCCTACCTGACGCTGCTGCTCGCCACGCTCGGCATCATGATCGGCCTGTTCACGGTCACCGGCTTCATCAACCGGATGGGCGCGATGCTGCTCGAGGTCGGCGCCTGGAACATCGTCGCCATGATCGGGATGGCCTGGGTTTTCGGCTGGCTCCTCGGCACCGGCCTGCCGCCCACCGCCACCTACATCATCGGCGCGGTGATCATCGTGCCGCCGATGACCAAGCTCGGCATCAATCCCTGGGTCGCGCACTTCTTCGTGTTCTTCCTGTCGGTCTGGGGCGAGCTCTCGCCGCCGACCTCGCTCACCGCCGCGGTCGCCGCGCGCATCGCCAATGCGTCGTTCATGCGCACCATGTGGGAGGCGCTGAAGATCTGTCTGCCGATCACGCTCATGACGTTCGCGATCTTCACCCGCTCGGCGATGGCGGTGAAGCCCGGCTGGGGGCAGATCGGCGACGTCCTCGTGGTGACCGTCGGCACCTGCGGCGTCGCTTTCGCGCTGTTCGGGCGCTGCATCGAGGGCGCGAAGGGCGATGTCGCGGCGCGCCTTCTCATCGCGGCGCTCGCGTTCACCACCCTCTTCCACCCGAACGACACGCTGGTCTGGGGGACCGCCGCGATCACCCTCGCCGCCCTGATCTGGGCCATCCGGCGCCACAACCTGATCGCTCCGCCGACGGACCTGCCCGTGGCCGCGGCCGAAGCGGCCGCGCTGGCCCCTTCCGAGGATCTCGCCCGCGTGATCGCCGAGGCGCGGCGCGACATCGGTTGACGATCGACGACTACGCGCGCACCGCGCGCGCCGCCGGGATCAAATCGCAGTAGCTGCGGAGGACGGCCGCGTGAGCCGCGGCCGTCTGCTTACCCGCTGACTTCACCATTTCCGCTAGAGTTGGCGGTTATGGCGAAGGTAGGCGACCAAATCGGAAAGTGGATCCTACGACGCCTTATCGACGATGGCGGGCAAGGGCAGGTATTTGCCGCGACCAGTAGCGAGGGCGTAGAAGAGGTCGCGATCAAAGTTGTAAAGGCGACTCGTCCCAAAAAACGAGCTCGGTTTCTGCAGGAGATCGCCACACACGCGGCCCTATCAGCGCAACGCGCCAAGAACATCATTCCTGTTCTGGCGCACAACTTCGAAGAGCTAAAAGACGGAGGGGTCCAGGGATACATCGTCATGCCCCTTGCTAAGAGCACGCTCGATGATCAACGAGATCTCCTCTCGGGGCGCATCGAACTCTGCTTGGAGATTTTGTCCGGGATTATTCGGGGCGTGCAAGCGGCGCACGCAGCAAGCACGGTCCATCGTGACTTAAAGCCGAGAAACGTGCTGTTTCTTGACCAGACGCTCAAGAACCCTCTCGTATCAGATTTCGGCATCTGTCTGCTTCGCGAAACGCCGGATGCGCAACGCGTGACGCAAGTTGGTGAGACGGTTGGCGCGCGCTTCTTCATGGCCCCCGAGCAGGAACGCGGAGGAGTTGCGGACATTCAGCCGAATGCTGACATCTACGCTCTCGGCAAGCTCTTGCACTACATGATCACGGGACGATTCTTGTACCGAGAGCACCTCGACGAAGCGTTTACAACCGGTGAGCTCGCGTCCGATTCACGACACGGAGTCATTCTCGAGCGCATCCTTCGTAAAACGATTGTTACCGAGCCGGCTGCTCGTATACAGACAGCGGAGGAATTATTGAAAATCGTCGAAGAAATTCGACGACGCGGTAACGGCGGTAGCAGCGGTCCCGGTGGCGGACAACCTTTGACTAGAAGTCCTGCGGAAACGACGACCGCTAGTGAAACGGGATCTGCAACGCCAGCGGACATTGAGCGGCAGGCGTTCCGACGCCATACAGCTCAGCTTGCTACTGGGAATGCGAAAACTCTTGCTCTTGAATTCGATGCGTTGCGGCTTGAGTTCAATGATGCGTGGGCAAAGATACATGAGTCGATTCGGCATAACCCGCGAGTAGGCAAATGGGCTGCTTCGCAATTATTTGACGCGCAACCACGGGTGACGGCGGCACTATTTGCCATCGCTCGTACAGACACTGGAAGGCTGTTCCCAGACGCGAAAAGACTTATTGAACATATCCTGAGGTCCAGCGAAGGACAGTCCGGCTACCCCGCGGTATTCACGGTGCCACATGTCCTAGCTGGCCTTTACTACATGGGGATGTCGACCATCGCTCTTCACTTTGAGAGCTGGGACATCCTCTATCGACTCCTTACAGACAAATTCGAGTGGTACTACCAGTCTGGGCGACCAATCTTTACTCGAGGTTTCGCTCTTTCTTACTTTTTCCACACTGAAGCGCTTGGTCGGTCAGCCTCTGAGGCCCACAACGTTTATCGGGAATTCTTGGCGACCGATCCAGTCATAAAGGAGCTCGGTCTTGCCGACGACTCTTTGCTAAACGCTTACCTGCAGGTCCAACTTCTTATGTCATTAAGAGGAGCGCAAGCGCTGCAAAAGGGCGAAGACATACCGCTTTGGCCTGATTTCGGCCGTTTTCACGGTTATCGCGTTGAGCCCATACTCGACCGCATTTATCACAACGACGAATATGCAGCGCACCTACTCCGGTCGTTTGGTGAAACGAAGGAGGAGTTTTTTTCCCAGCTAAATGATCGGCTAGGACGTTTGTCGAAAAGAATTCAGGGTGATCGATACTTCTGGGACTCGATTGATTCTTGGGAGCCGCGAGGGGAAGGGCGCTGATTACAACTATGCCGCCTTTGCCGGAGCAGGGAACTTCAGCGGCACGCCAGTGAGTCGCTGCAGTTCCTGAAAATCCAAATCTTCGACTATTTCGACTACGTGCAGTCCATCTGATTTCACGTCGATGACGGCAAGGTCCGTGTAGATCCGGTCGACACAGCGCGCGCCGGTGAGGGGGTAGGTGCAGCGCTCGACGATCTTGCTTTCGCCCTTCTTGGTCAGGTGCTCCATCATCACCAGCACTTTCTTCGCGCCGACCGCGAGGTCCATGGCGCCGCCGACCGCGGGAATCGCGTCGGCGCCGCCGGTGTGCCAGTTGGCGAGGTCGCCGGCGACGGAAACCTGGAACGCCCCGAGCACGCAGAAGTCGAGATGGCGGCCGCGGATCATGGCGAAGGAGTCGGCATGGTGGAAATAGGCGCCGCCGGGCAGCAGCGTCGCCGGCTCCTTGCCGGCGTTGATCAGGTCTTCGTCCTCTTCTCCGGGCGCAGGCCGGGGACCGACGCCGAGCACACCGTTCTCGCTGTGCAGGATGATCTCGCGGCCTTTCGGCAGGTGGTCGGCCACCAGCGTCGGCAGGCCGATGCCGAGGTTGACGTACGAGCCCTCCGGGATGTCGCGCGCCACGCGCGCCGCCATCTGCTTGCGGTCGAATTTTTTCATCAGTGCTTGACCACCCGCTTGACGAAAATTCCCGGGGTCACCACCGCCTCAGGATCGAGAGCGCCGAGCTCTACGGTCTCGCGCACCTGCGCCACCGTGCACTTCGCAGCCGTAGCCATGATCGGGCCGAAATTGCGCGCCGCCTTGCGGTAGACCAGATTGCCCCAGCGATCGGCGCGCTCCGCCTTGATGATGGCGTAATCGGCGTGGATCGGGTATTCGAGCACGTAGTCGCGGCTGCCGATGCGGCGCGTTTCTTTCCCCTCGGCGAGCCGCGTGCCGTAAGCGGTGGGCGTGTAGAAGGCGCCGATGCCCGCGCCCGCGGCGCGGATGCGCTCGGCGAGGGTGCCCTGCGGCACCAGCTCGAGCTCGATCTCGCCCGCGCGGTAGAGCGCGTCGAAATGCCACGAATCGGCCTGCCGCGGAAAGGAGCACAGGATCTTGCGCACGCGCTTTGCCTTGAGCAGGGCGGCAAGGCCGGTGTCGGCGTTGCCCGCGTTGTTGTTGACGATCGTCAGCTCGCGCGCTCCCTGCGCGATGAGCGCGTCGATCAGGGCCGCAGGCATGCCGGCGTTGCCGAAGCCGCCGATCATGATGGTGGCGCCGTCCGGGATGTCGGCGAGGGCGGCTTCAGGCGTGGGGAAAATCTTGTCGATCATGGCGCGCCGGATTATCGCATCGGCAGTTTCCGCTCAGGTCTTGAGAAGCTACTTTCACTCAAACGGTCAAGTATTTGAAAAATATGGCTGTTTTTTCTCAAAGAAACCACCTCTAAAAACGCTCCTAAGTAGTTGTTGGAGTTAGAAAAAATCCTTGACCACCAAAGCCCTTTGCCCTTAGAGTGGCAAAAGGTAGAAAAAGGTGGCTAAAAAGCCATATGGGCGGAGGGTTTCACGGCGCGGCGGTCATCACTCTCGACGCAAAAGGACGCGTCGCCGTTCCCACGCGCCATCGCGAAGCGCTTCTCGACGGCGGCAGGACCCTGGTGCTGACAGCTCATCCGGACGGTTGTGTGCTGATCTACCCGGTGAGCGCATGGGAGACGGTGCGCGCGCGGGTGGAGTCGTTTCCCAGCTTTCATCCGCAGGCGAGCTGGTGGAAGCGCCTGCTCCTCGGCTTCGAGGAGCACGTGGCGCCCGACGCCTCGGGGCGGGTGCTGGTACCGCCGGCGCTGCGGCTGCACGCCAAGCTCGAGCGCGAGGCCATGATGGTCGGCCAGGGACGCTACTTCGAGCTCTGGGACTCGGGCGTGTGGTCGGCAAAGCTCGGAGGGGCGCTCGCCGCGGGCGGCACGCCGCCTCCCGGCATGGAGAACTTCTCCCTGTGAGGGACGGCGATGCACAGGCCCGCGCTCCTCGCCGAGGCGCTCGAAGCGCTGGCCATCCGCGCCGACGGTGCCTACGTCGATGGCACCTTCGGCCGCGGCGGCCACAGCCGGGCGATCCTCGAGCGGCTCGGGCCGCACGGGCGCCTCGTCGCGCTCGACCGCGACCCGCAGGCCGAGCGCTCGGCACGGGAAATATCCGATTCGAGGTTCTCTTTTTTCAAGATGAAATTCTCAAGCCTTTCGAGCGTACTGGGCGGCGAGCTCGTCGACGGCATGCTCTTCGATCTGGGCGTGTCCTCGCCGCAGCTCGACGATGCGGCGCGCGGGTTCTCCTTCCGCGCCGACGGCCCGCTCGACATGCGCATGGATCCGGGGGAGGGCGAGTCCGCAGCGCAGTGGCTGGCGGCGGCAGAAGAACCACAAATCAGGGAGGTCATCGCAGCCTATGGCGAAGAACGGTTTGCTAAACAGATTGCAGCGGCGATTGTTGCTGCTCGCCGCCGCGAACCGATCCTCCGCACCCGGCAACTGGCCGATCTCGTGGCTCAGGCGGTCCGCACACGCGAGCCGGGGCAGGACCCGGCGACGCGCACCTTTCAGGCTTTACGGATTCACGTCAATCGGGAGCTTGAGGAAGTGTCGCTGATGCTTCCGCAGGCGGTGGCGCGGCTCGCCCCGGCCGGGCGCCTGGCGGTGATCAGCTTCCATTCGCTGGAAGACCGCATCGTCAAGCGCTTCATGCAGCGCGCGGCGCGCCCGGATCTGCCCCGCGAGCTGCCGCTCAGGGCCAGCGAATTGCCACAACCCGCCCTGAGGCTGCTCGGTCGTGCACGCAAGGCTTCCGAGGAAGAAATCAGATCGAACCCGCGGTCGCGCAGCGCCATCCTGCGGGTGGCCGAGCGCACCGCGGCGAGCTTCAAGCCCACGAACCAGAACAATCGAATCGAGCCCGGCGCGCGGTGGCGAAACTGAACCTCCTCCTCCTCGCGGTTCTCGTCGCCTGCGCGCTCGGGCTCGTCACCTCGCAGCACAAGGCGAGGAAGCTGTTCTCGGAGCTGGAGCGCGAGCACGGCCGCGCGCGCGAGCTCGACGTCGAGTACGGCCGGCTGCAGCTCGAGGCCAGCACCTGGGGGCTGCATTCGCGGGTCGAGAGAATCGCCACCGGCACGCTGGGCATGCGTCCGGCCGACCCGCGGCGCACGCGCGTAGTGAGCCGCGACAGCCGGTGAGCGCCGCCGCGCAGGCTCTGGTGCGGCTGCCGGTGTGGCGCGCGCGCTTCGTGCTCGCCGCGCTGGTCGGCGCGTTCGCCCTGCTCGTCGCCCGCTCGATCTACCTGCAGGCGATGAAGACCGATTTTCTCCAGGAGAAAGGCGACGCGCGCTATTCGCGCCTGCTCGAGGTTCCGGCGACGCGCGGCCGCATCCTCGACCGCAACGGCGACGCGCTCGCCGTGTCGACGCCGGTGAAGTCGATCTGGGCGATACCGGCCGACGCCGGGCTTTCGTCGAAACAGAAAAAGACGCTGGCGTCGCTCCTGTCGATCGACGGCCGCGAGCTCGAAAAGAAGCTGAGCGACGCTTCGCGCGACTTCGTGTACCTCAAGCGCCAGGTGTCCCCGGAGATCGCGGAGAGCGTCCTCGCGCTCGGCCTGCCGGGCGTGCACCAGCACGCCGAACACCGGCGCTACTATCCGGGCGGCGAAGTAACTGCTCAAGTGATAGGTTTCACCGGCGTCGACGACGCAGGCCAGGAAGGCGTCGAGCTCGCGCACCAGGCGACCCTCGCCGGCAAGCCCGGCAGCCGCCGCGTGATCAAGGACCGCCTCGGGCGCATCGTCGAGGACGTGGAAGCGATACGCGCGGGCGAGGACGGCAAGGACCTCGCGCTTTCGATCGACAGCAAGATACAGAGCCTCGCCTTCGGCGCGCTCAAGGCCGCTGTCGAGCAACACCGGGCCAAGGCCGGCGCGGCGGTGGCGCTCGACGTCGCGAGCGGCGAGATCCTCGCCCTCGTCAACGTGCCGTCCTACAACCCCAACAACCGCGCGCGGTTGAACGGCGCGCAGCTGCGCAACCGCGTCATCACCGATCTTTTCGAGCCCGGCTCGACGCTCAAGCCGTTCACCATCGCCCTCGCCCTGGAGACCGGGCAGATCACGCCTGCGACGCGCATCGCGACGGCGCCCGGGCGCCTCACGCTCGCCGGGTACACCATTCGCGATGTCCATCCGGCGGCGGAGCTCAGCGTCGCGCAGGTGCTGCAGAAGTCTTCCAACGTGGGCGCGGCGAAGCTCGCGCTCGCGCTGCCGCGCGAAGCGATGTGGGACCTCTACAGGCGCGTCGGCTTCGGCGCGCCGCCGCAACTCGGCTTTCCCGGGGCGGCGGCGGGCAGGCTGCGCCACCACCGCGGCTGGCGGCCGATCGAGCAGGCGAGCATGGCCTACGGGCACGGCCTCTCGGTGAGCCTGGTGCCGCTCGCGCGCGACGGGGAATTGGTTGCCCTGTCGCTGGTCAAAACCGGGGCGGGTGCGAGCGGCGACAAGGTGCTCTCCGCCGAGTCGGCGCGCGCGGTGCGCGCAATGCTCGAGCTTGCAGTGCAGCCCGGCGGCACCGGCCCGCGCGCCCGCATCATGGGCTGGCGCGTCGCCGGGAAGACGGGAACCGCGCACAAGCAGGAAAACGGCGGCTATGCCGCGGACAAGTATCTCGCGTCCTTCGTCGGCTTTGCGCCGGCGTCGGCGCCGCGGCTGGTCGTCGCGGTGATGATCGACGAGCCCGCCGCCGGCCAGCACTACGGCGGCACGGTGGCGGCGCCGGTATTCGCGCAGGTGATGCAGGGGGCGCTGCGCCTGCTGGCCGTGCCGCACGACGCACCGCTGGAGCCGATCCCCCTGCCCGGAGAGGGGGAAGAAGCAAAGGAGAGCACGTGACGTGGAGCTTTTCGCGCAGCTTGCCGCTCAAGGAGCGATGATCGAGCGCCTCGCCTCCGACAGCCGCCGCTGCGCGCCGGGCGTCGCCTTCTTCGCCTACCCGGGCGAGGCGGCGGATGGCCGCGCCTACATCGGCGATGCCATCGCGCGCGGCGCGGGTGCCGTGGTCTGGGAAGAAGACGGCTTTTCATGGAAATCTTCCTGGAAAGTTCCCAATGCGCCGCTGCGCGGGCTCAGGGAGCGCGCCGGCGTGCTGGCCCACGAGTTCTATGCGCGCCCTTCCGAGGCGCTCTGGCTGTGCGGCGTAACCGGCACCAACGGCAAGACCTCGTGCAGCCAGTGGATCGCCGCTCTGCTGGCGAAGTGCGGCGCAGCCGCGGGCGTCATCGGCACGCTGGGCGGCGGCCTTCCGGGGCAGCTCGTCGAGCTCGCCAACACCACGCCGGACGCGCTCGAAACGCACCGCATCCTGAAGGAGATGCTGGCGAGCGGAGCGCAGGCCGCGGCGATGGAAGTCTCTTCCCACGGGCTCGCGCAGGGACGGGTGAACGGTGTGCATTTTGCCTGCGCATTGTTCACCAACCTGTCGCATGATCACCTCGACTATCACGGCTCGATGGAGGCCTACGCCGAAGCGAAGGCGCGGCTGTTCGACACGCCCGGGCTGAGAACCGCGGTGCTCAATCTCGACGACGTCGCCGGCGTGCGCATCGCACAGCGGCTCGCAAAGCGCGTGCGCACCATCGGCTACGGCCTCTCGCCGGCGAGCGCCGCAGGCGCCGACGATTTCATCGCCGCCGCCAGCGTCGCGGGCTCGCGCGTCGAGATCGATTCGAGCTGGGGAAGCACGGCCGTGACGCTGAACCAGCTGGGGCGCTTCAACGTCTCCAATGCGCTGGGAGTGCTCGGCTGCCTCGTGGCCTACGGCGTGCCCTTCCGCGAGGCCTCCGGGCTGCTTGCCGCGCTGCCGCCGGTACCCGGGCGCATGCAGGCGATCGGCGGGGAGCCGCTGGTGGTGATCGATTACGCGCACACGCCGGATGCGCTCGAGAAGGTCCTGGGGGCGCTGCGGCCGGTGGCCGGCGCACGCGGCGGGCGGCTGGCGGCGGTGTTCGGCGCCGGGGGCGACCGCGACTCGGCCAAGCGAGCGCTGATGGGGCAGGCCGCGGCGCGCCTCGCCGACGCGGTGCTGCTCACATCCGACAATCCGCGCGGCGAAGATCCGCTCGCCATAATCGAGGCGATCCGGCGCGGCGCCGGAGAGTGCGACGTCGAGATCGATCGCCGGCGCGCAATAGAACGAGCGATCCTCGAGGCAAGCCCCCTCGATGTCGTGCTGATCGCAGGGAAGGGTCACGAGAGATACCAGGAGATCGCGGGCAGGCGCCTGCCGTTCTCGGACGAGGCCGTCGCGCGCGCCGCGCTTGCGCTGCGGGGTACGCGATGATGCGCCTCACGGAGGCTGCCGCGGTGCTGGGCGCGCGCTCGAGCGGCGCCGAGGTGCGCTTCAGCGGCGTGTCGACCGACACCCGCACGCTCAAGCGGGGCGACCTGTTCGTCGCGTTGCGCGGCGAGCGCTTCGACGGCCACGATTTCCTCGCCGGTGCGGCCGGCGCGGGCGCTGCCGCCGCGCTGGTCGACCACCATTACTCCGGCGTCTACCCGGTCCCGGTAGTGATCGTCGACGATACCCGCCGGGCGCTCGGCGACCTGGCGCGCCATTGGCGCGCCCGCTTCTCGCCGGCGCTGGTCGCGGTGACCGGCTCGAACGGCAAGACCACCGTCAAGGAAATGCTCGCCGCGATCCTGCGCGCGCATGCAGGCGAGGATGATGTTCTTTATACAAAAGGAAATTTGAATAACGACATCGGGCTGCCCCTTACCTTGCTGCGGCTGCGCCACGGGCAGCGCTGGTGCGCGATCGAGCTCGGCATGAATCACAAGGGCGAGATCGCCTACCTGGCGGGCATCGCGCGGCCGACCGTGGCGCTGGTCAACAACGCGCAGCGCGAGCACCTGGAGTTCATGGGCTCCATCGATGAGGTCGCGGAGGAAAATGCGAGCGTCTACGACGCGCTGCCGCCGCAGGGCGTCGCGGTGGTGAACCGCGACGACGCCCACGGCGAGCTCTTCCGGCAACGCGCGGGGACGCGCCGCGTGGTCGATTTCGGCACCGCGGGCGGCAGCGTCACCGGAAGCTATGTCCTGAAGCAGCTTTCCAGCGAGATCCGCGTTCGCACCCCCGAAGGCGAGGCCGACGCCGTGCTCGCGATCCCGGGCCTGCACAACGTGCGCAATGCGCTCGCAGCCGCGGCTTGCGCTTTTGCCGTGGCAATCGCTCCGAAGACGATCGCAGAGGGGCTGACGGCATTCCGGCCTTACGGCGGCCGCCTGCAGATAAAGAAGGCGCCCGGCGGCGCCACCGTGATCGACGACAGCTACAACGCGAATCCCGATTCGGTGCGCGCGGCCATCGACGTGCTGGCGTCCTGCCCGGCGCCGACGGTGCTGGTCCTGGGCGACATGGGCGAGGTCGGCGAGCGGGGCCCGGAGTTTCATCGCGAGGTGGGTGCCTACGCCGCTGCGAAGAAGATCTCGCAGCTGCTCGGCATCGGAGAAGCGACCAAGCATGCCGTGGACGCCTTCGGCAGCGGCGCACGGCATTTCGAAAAGATCGAAGAGCTCGTGCCAAACGTGAAAGGCGCGAGCATCCTCGTCAAGGGGTCGCGGTTCATGAGGATGGAGCGCGTGGTCGCCGCGCTCACCGGTGCGGCCGCGCAGAGGGGTCACTGATGCTGCTGGAGCTCGCCCATTGGCTGGCGAAGGACTTCCGCGTCTTCAACGTCTTCAACTACATCACGCTGCGCGCGGTGCTCGCCTGCCTCACGGCGCTCGCCGTGTCGCTGATCCTCGGGCCCTACGTGATCCGCAAGCTCACCGCCTACAAGATCGGGCAGGCGGTGCGCGACGACGGCCCGCGCTCGCATCTCACGAAAGCGGGCACGCCGACCATGGGCGGGGCGCTCATCTTGGTGTCGATCTGCATCACCACGCTGCTGTGGGGCGATCTCGCGAACCGGCTGCTGTGGGTGGTGCTCCTGGTGACGCTCGCCTTCGGCAGCATCGGCTGGATCGACGACTACCGCAAGGTCGTGCACCGCAACCCGAAGGGGCTGTCGGCGAAGGCCAAGTTCTTCTGGCAGTCGGTGATCGGGCTGGCCGCCGCCGGGTATCTGGCGTACCTCGCGCAGAGCATGCCCGCGCTCAACGAGCTGATCGTGCCGTTCTTCAAGCACATCGCCTACCCGCTCGGCACCGTCGGCTTCATCGTGCTCACCTTCTTCGTCATCGTCGGCACGTCGAACGCGGTCAACCTGACCGACGGGCTGGACGGCCTCGCCATCATGCCGACCGTGATGGTGGGAAGCGCGCTCGGCATCTTCGCGTATGTCGCCGGCCACGCTGTCTTCTCGAAGTACCTCGGCCTTCCCTACATCGCGGGCGCCGGAGAGCTCGCGGTGATCTGCGGCGCGCTCGCCGGAGCGGGGCTCGGCTTCCTGTGGTTCAACGCCTACCCGGCGGAAGTCTTCATGGGCGATGTCGGCGCGCTCGCGCTCGGCGCGGCGCTCGGCACGGTGGCGGTGATCGTGCGCCAGGAGATCGTGCTGTTCATCATGGGCGGCG
>Ga0114945_10001753_pt1 | contig 13207 bp, 16 predicted proteins | sample OV2TP3_FD_87194 | JGI IMG/M metagenome (GOLD analysis project Ga0114945, IMG submission 87194) | Hot spring microbial communities from Beatty, Nevada to study Microbial Dark Matter (Phase II) - OV2 TP3 | ecosystem: Environmental > Aquatic > Thermal springs > Hot (42-90C) | place: USA: Beatty... | reverse complement strand
TGACCATACCGGAGGGGCCACACCCGTTCCCATTCCGAACACGGCCGTTAAGCCCTCCAGGGCCGATGGTACTGCCTGGGTAACTGGGTGGGAGAGTAGGTCGTCGCCGGGTTAATTTTAAAAAAGCCGGCAGGAAAGCAGCTTTCTTTCTCTGCCGGCTTTTTCATTCATGGAGTCTTCATCTGGTCTCTGGTAGGATAGAGAAGTTTCAAAAATGATCCACAAACTCAATCTTCTCATTGGCGGTATTTTTATTCAGATCCAGAGTCCCTATCCCAACGAAGAGCCGCGCCCTGCTCACTTCAGGAAGAATATCGCCCGTTTTTTTGTTCCGCCATCCCCGGGCAAGCCCGAGATTCGGATTCAGATCGAGCGGCTGAAGCGCCCCTTTCCTTTTCCGTCGAAGTCGACGGTGTTTCAAACCGTCAGAGACCACCCCTCCTTTTCTCGCAGCCGTCGGGTGATCTGGAAGTTGGCGAAAAAGGGGGATTGTTATATTTTGGCGGGAAATTATTGGGGAAAGGGGATCGCGTCAGAAGTTTCGGAGGATTTCGGGGAGGCGACTGTCTTCCTCAACGGACAAAAAGAGCTTCAGGAAACCCTGAGAATCAGTGACATCACCCACGATTTTTTGCAGATCCTTTTGATCCATTACCTGGCCCAAAAGGAGAAAGGAATCCTCCTCCATGCGACAGGGGTTGGGGACGGGCGAAAAGGATTTCTATTCTATGGCCCCACGCGATCGGGAAAAACGACCTTGGCCAGGCTCTGGCGCCGCCATACGCCGGCGCACATCTTAGGGGATGACCGGATCCTTGTCCGAAGAGAGGAGAAACAATTTTTCATTCATGCCACTCCCTGGAGCGGCGAATTCAAAGAGTATTGTGAGAGAGAGCAAACCTTCGCCGAATTGAGCCGGGCTTTTTTTCTCCAAGGTCATTCTCCCAGCAATCGATCTCAACCCCTTTCGGCGAGAGAACGGTTTGAATCCCTTTTTCCCCAATGCTTTCTTCCCTTCTGGAATCGCCCCGCGGTCGACTTCGTGAGCCGCTTTTTGGCGGATTTGTCAGCCGCCGTGCCCATTGAAGGTTTGGAATTCAAAGATGATGAGAAGGTCATCGATTATGTTCGAAGCCTCTCCCAACAAAAAACCCGAAGAGCTGCCCTGCCAGTCTGAACCGTACGGTCGTTTCTGCCAGACCCTCGATCCCGCCGTCCCTTGTTGTGGACCTCTCGAACAAATTCCCCATTCCCCGAAACAGGGAATTTTTTCCTTCCCCGGCGAGATGGGCTTGAAGGAACTTTTTGAGATTCGGCACGAGCTGACGAAAGGAGGTTTTTTTAAGTTCCGCAATACGAGCGACTGCATGTTTCCTACCCTCAAGCGAGGAGACCTGTTAAAGGTGGAGCCCGCCACGGTCCGGGAAATGAAGGTGGGAGACATTGCGGTGTTCAGAAACGGGGACCTTTTTTACAGCCATCGAGTGATCAATAAACGGGAGCCCGATCACATTCCCGTGATCGTGACAGGAACCGACACCGCCGCGGCCCAAGAGCAGGCAGATTTTGATGTCGCCGATGAGAATCTGGTAGGAAGGGTGGTCCAGGTCGAGCGGCGGGGCCGTTTTTTAAGTCCGGCGCGAAAGAAACCCGGCCTCGGAGAAAAAATCAGTTACTCCCTTTTTCAAACCGGGTGGGGTCTGGAGCGAAAAAAAAGGGCCTTTCTCATTTCCTTGTTGGAACACCTTCAATCCCTTCCCCTCTACCGAAGCCTTGGAAGGAGGGCGAGCGACCCTTTTCGGAGGAAGGCCGCTTTTCATCTCCTTCTTCCGGTCCATCCACACGTGGAAGGTAAGTTTTTACAAAAGATTCCCCTTGATCAGTGGGAGGTCCAGGAATTAAACTACCCCCATCTGCATTGGATAGTAACCTACGAAGACCGAAAGATCGGCTTCTTGAGTCTCATCCGGCGGCCTGAGATTTGTCCTTTCGGAGGATGGTGGATCAGCGCCTTTTATATTCGGTTCCGCTTTCGGGGTTTAGGCTTCGGCATGCTTCTCATGCGTCGATTCGAAAAATGGGTCCGCCAAAAAAGGGTCATGGAGTCGGTTCGGATTTCCTTTCCTTCCAGCGACCTCGAAGCCCATTCCTTTCTTTTCAAAATGGGTTTCCGAAGTGAGGCTCAAAAAGACCATCTTCGGATCCTGAAAAAACAATTCTAAATGGCAATTCTCACAGGAAACGCCGACCTTTTTCGGGCTCGATTGCATCAAGGGTCCTTAAAAAACCGTCTTCCGGTGCGGGCCATGTTCGAACTGACTTACCGGTGCAATTTTTCCTGCCTCCATTGTTACAATTCCGACGCCCAGAAAGCGACCCGGCCGGCGGAGGAGCTCACGACCCAAGAAATTTTTGAAATCATCGACCAAATCAAAGAAATCGGGTGTTATGTGCTGGGGTTCACCGGCGGGGAAGTTTTCGTCCGTCCGGAGGCAATGGAGATTTTTCATTACGCGAAACGCTCCGGCTTCCAGGTGCTGATCTATACGAATGGGTATTTGATCGACGAGAGGGTGGCCGATCAGCTCCAAGAGCTCGGTCCCAACAAAGTCGATATCTCCATTCACGGATTCACCCGAGGAACTTTCGAGAAGATCACTCAACTGCCCGGTTCGCAGGAAAGGGTTTTTCGGGCCATTGACCTTTTGACTCAAAGGGGAATTCCGGTGGGGATCAAATCCAACCTTTTTGAGTTCAATAAAGACGAGCTTCGCCAAGTCAAGGAATTCGCATCCTCTAGAGGGGCCTCCTATCGCTGGAGTCCTCGTTTTTTCGCCCGCAATGACGGCTCCATGGATCCTTATCAATATCAACTCACAGAAGAAAAGGTGAGCCAAGTGGCTGAAGGGCTCGGCCAGACTCCCCAGATCAACGAGGGGAAAGAAGAAGCGCCGAGAAAAAGGGCGGGATGGGCTCGAGGGGAAAAGTTATTTAGCTGCGGCTTCGGATATACCGACTTGGTCATCAATCCTTTCGGCGAGGTGAAGCTTTGTTTGGAACTGGGGGAGCCCCGCTTCAAAGTCAAGGGGAGTTCCCTCCGAGCTTCCTGGCAAGAGGCCGTCGATTTTGTGGATCGGGAGATCACGGCCGCCTTGGAACAACGGGAACCCTGCGAGCTGAGGCCTTATTGCGACTGTTGCCCGGTGCAGGCCTATTTGGCCACGGGGAATTTTGCTGCCTGCGACCCCACAGAGCGAAGGCGTGCGGAGATAAGGAAGAAGAGGCTGGAGGAGATAGAACCAAGTACTGTTTTATGAAGGAAAGGGTTTTCGAAAAGCGTCCAGATTTTTCCCCGATCCGGCAAAGGCCGTGGATCGAAATGGAAATTGCGCGGATCCGATTGGATCCCACGGTGGATCTATTTGACCTCCCGTCATTTTCGCATACCGCGAAGGGTAAGGAGGCCGATTTCTCTGGACCCAAAAAGGGAGGTTGCAGCTCCTGCCCCACGGGATGTCATTAGAGAGAAAATAAGGAGGACGACATTGATGTTCGATGCGCAAGTTTATCGTAAGAATCCAGACGTGGTCACCCGAGAGATCGGAGGAGAGACGATTTTGATCCCTCTTTTCCATTCCTCCGAGGACCTCAATTACATCTACACCTTAAATGAAACTGCCGCCCGTTTTTGGAGTTTAATTGATGGCGAGAAATCCGTTGAGGAAATCCAAAAAGGGCTTTTGGAGGAATATGAAATAGATCCGTCCGTCTTGAACCGGAACGTCGAGGAGCTTGTGAAAGACCTGACTTCTATTTCGGCGTTGATTCCCAAGCAGCCGGTGGATGCCCTTCAATGAAAGAAATTGCAGCGAATGATTTTTTCAAGAAATTTAATTATTTGGAGGAGAATCACACTCGTTTCCCTCTGATCGGCCAGTGGGAGCTCACGTATCGGTGCAATTTAAAGTGCGTGATGTGTTACACCGATTGTTTCAACACCCCTGAAGCCATTCCCAAGGAGCTCTCCACCGAGGAGATCTTCCGGATCATGGAAGAAATCCAGGAAGCGGGAGGTCTGAGCCTGACATTGACCGGCGGGGAGCCTCTGGCGCGCAGGGATTTTCCCGAGATTTACCGTCACGCGGCCCACCTCGGATTTTTGGTCTCTATTTATAGTAACGGGACCCTGATCACGCGAGAAATCGTTGACCTCTGGCTGTAGTATCGCCCAGAAATGGTTGAAATCTCCATGCACGGACTGGGTGAGCGTTTCGATGAAGTGACCGCGGTGAAAGGCTCATTTGAAAGATGCCTCCAAGGAGTCCGGCGCCTCCTCGAGAGCGGCATCCCCGTCACCTTGAAAACCGTTGGGATGACGATTAACAAGGACCAGGTTCTCCAAATTAAGGGGTACGCTGAATCGCTTGGAGTCGAGCGCTGGTACATGGGCGAAGACATTCGGCCGGCCCTGGACGGCTCCACTCATCCTTTTCGGTTTCAGCTTTGCGAAGAGGAGTTCCTTGAAATGGAGAAAGACGACCTCCGTATCTTGAAGGAACACGAAGAAAAAAAGAGAAGGTCCTTCGAGGAGTTCCAGGAGAGACATGAAAACCCTTTGAAAAACCGGTGTGGGAGCGTCACCAAATACCACATTGATCCCTACGGCCGGCTCTCCCTTTGCTCCAACAATCGGCTCCGCCTGTATGACTTGAGGACCGGATCCTTTCGAGAAGGATTCTTTGAGGCGCTTTCCGAGTTTCCCTGTCCCAAAAACCCGGCGTCGAATCCCGGTTCCTTTAAAGAGACTCCTTCTTTAATCCCCACGGCCCCATGAAAGAAGCAACCCTCAAAAACTTCACGAAACGTCTCTCCCAAAGAACCTGTGAGGGGCGGAAGCTTTTCAGCGTAATGTTTGAGCTCAACTGGCGTTGCAATCTCGACTGTCTTTTTTGTTATCTCACTTATGCCGAGCGCGCCACCGGCCCTTCACAGAAGCCGGAGATGACCACCGAACAAATCTCTGAGATCCTTCGCCAGTTGGCCGAGGAGGGCTGTTACCGTGTGGCCTTTACTGGAGGAGAGATTTTCCTTAGAAAGGACCTCTACGAAATCATTGCGTGTGCGAGGCGCTTCGGCCTCGAAGTCACTCTTCTCACCAGCGGCTCTTTGATCGACGAAGCGGCGGTTCAAAAGTTGAAGGAGTTGGGTGTCCGCCGGTGCTCCCTCTCTTTTCACGCGATGGACGAGGAAATCTTTGACCAGGTCACTCAGCGCAAAGGCTCCTACCGCAAAGTGCGCCGCGCCGTCGAACTCCTTCTGGCAGCGAACATCGAAGTGGAACTCAAAACATTAGGAACCACCCTCAATAAGGAAGAAATCATCAAAGTCAATGAGTAGGCAAGAAGCCTCGGGATCCTTCACCGTTTCGACGGCGAAGTGGTAACCCGCAATGATGGAGACTCGGCGCCGCTTGCCTGGTCCCTGGAGCCGGAGGAAACCCAGGTAATCCGCAGGACGGTTCATCGGGAAATTTATGAACCTTATGACTGCCAGGGGCATCTCCGGGGCACCAGTAACCCCTCCAAGCGGCTTTCACCGGGGCTTCAAAAGATTTTGAATTGCGGGGTTGGGACGAGTAACGCCTGGATCGATCCTTCCGGGAAGCTCTATCTGTGCTGCAAGATGCAGAGTTTAAAGTACGATATCCTGAAAAGCTCTGTCAGGGAGGCTTGGGAGAAGGTCAAAGGGTTTGTGGATCACTTTTCCGAAGCCGATTATACCGAGCATCAGACGACGCTGGAAACCGTAAAACGCTCCTCAGTCGAGATCGAACAAATCAATCTCAAGTTAAAAGCAAGCGGGATCCTACCCCTTGAAAGATCTTCAAACCCCTTATCCCCCGTCAGTTGCCCCTGTTGAACTGAGTACTTTTTTCGGGGTGATCGGGGTGAAGAAACATTCCATCCGGTTTCGAAAGAGCTTGGAGGAGTCGATCCCTGAAGTCGTCCCCCGGTTTGAGGTCCAAATTTGGCAGGGGACGCTGCGCTTCCTTCTTGAAAAGATTAAACCCACCAATTTGAGTGAATTTCCTACCGCTCCACTCGACGGTGAGTATTATTTCGCAACGCAGAGAAACTTATTATTGCATCGGGCTCAGTGCCTGAAAAACCAACGCTCGGAGTACGTTGTCTCGGGGCCTTGGACCGCAGAAAGATTCCGAGGTTACCACACGGCTCCCGCGGTTTTAGTTTACATGATGCGTCGCCTGAAGTCCGAGCATGTGAAAGAACTCTACTACAGTACCGCGGGTTGGAATCTCGCCTCACAGAGGTGTGCCTTGAGAGCTGGATTTCAGGTGGAAAAGATAAGCTACGAATACTATGCCTTCGGGCGAAGGCTCCGCTTCCGAAGCTGGGTCAAATCCTTTTGCGAGAAAACATTCCGAAGAGGGGGGAGATAGTCTGACTCAGGAACTCAAGCCGTCGAACTGAGTATTCAAACAGGCACCCCCACACTGTGTAGTTCCATCAATCGCATTTCTGTTGGTGCCATCACAACAGCTCAACACCGCCTGCTCCGGTTCAAGCCGGATCCGTGTGATCTCAAAATCGGTCCACGGGGCTTTGGAGGTTTTTCTCGATTCCTTCTTCATGGGGAAACTCCCCTCCTTTTAAAGACTTCTTCATTTTACCATCGTCCTCTTCTCTCTCAAAACCTTTTTGTTGGGCGATCCAGAGGGCATAGAATTTCCCTTTCTTTTCAAGAAGCGTTCTCGGGGAACCACACTCGGCAACTCTTCCTTCTTGGAGGAAGAGGAGGTGCTGTGCACGCTGGATCGCCGAGAAGTGGTGAGAAATCACGATCACCGTCCGGCCCAGCATGAGCCGAACCAGGTCTTCTTGAATCGCCTCTTCAGTAAAAAGATCAAGGGAATTCGTGGCCTCATCCAAAATTAAAATTTCAGGGTTCTTTAAAAAAGTCCGGGCGATCGCCAGGCGCTGGAGTTCGCCCCCCGAGAGCATGGTTCCCTTGTCTCCCACGAGCGTTTCATACCCCTGGGCCATCGCAAGGATCCGCTCATGAAGGCGGGCCTTTTTCGCCGCCTCGTGCACTTCCTCAAGCGCTGCCTCCGGCCTTGCGTAGGCGATATTGTGGTAGATCGTGTCGTGGAGGATCATCGTCTCCTGACTCACGAGTCCGATTTTCTCCCGCAGGCTTTTTATGTCAAGGCATCGAAGGTCGACTCCATCCACGAGAATGTTTCCCTTTTGAAACTCGTAAAAGCGGAGGAGGAGTTCCGCCAACGTCGTTTTTCCCGCGCCGGAAGGGCCGACCACGGCCAGGATCTCTCCTTTGGGAAGAGTGAAAGAAACACCTTGGAGGACTTCCTTTTTATCATAGGCCATGGAGACATTTTGAAAAACAAGACCCTCCCTGAGTTCCTGGAACGGAATCCCGTGGTTTTCCCTCTTCGGCTCTGCGGAGGAACGCAGAAGCTCAGCCAGGAGAATCAAGGAGGGAGCGAGCATCATGAATTGGGTGTAACCGGAGGCGATTTGCATGACGACTCGAGCGCCCCGTTGCCAGAGGAGGAGAGACATCAGGAGGGTGACCACCGGATAGGAGTTTTTGGCGGGAAGTACCCACAGGTTCGTGATCAAAAAGAAGGCCAGGGAGAGAGTCACGATCCATTCTTGAAGAGGATGGGCCAACCCCCTGAGGAGGACTGTTTGATTCAACTGTTTTTCGTTCTCTCTCTCCTTTCTTTCGAAACGCTCCCTTTCCCTTTCTTCCGTGCCGGAGGATTTGACCAGTTTGATATTAGAAAGAATGTCGAAGGATCGGGCGCGTTGTTTGAGGCCGTCCTCCAGCGCTTTGCGCGAAAAGACATGCACGAGGCCGCCCGTCCAGCGCGCAAGCCAAGCGGCAGCCAGGATAAAGACGATCGTCAAAAGGGTGAGCCGCCATGATAAAAAAAAGAGAATGACGGTGTAAGAAAAGCCCATGAGGAGACTCGTGAAAGCCGTTCTCCCTATTTGAAGTCCTTGGGAGACAGCGGAGGAGACTTGGTTCAGAAGGGTGCCGAGCTTCCCCGCTGGCTCGCGGTCAAAATAAGACGGGCTCAAATTCACGAGATGCTCGAAAATCCGGATGCGGAGACGAGTCTCCAGAGAGGAAGCCTCCACAGCGGTGACGACCCCCTGGAGGTACTGACAAACCAAACGGGCCGTGATGGCGGCCGAGATGACCAGAATTAATCCGCTGAGTCCCCCGGGCGTTGCCAAGCGATCAGGGCCGCCCAAGAAGGAGACCAGGAGGGAAATTCTCCCCTCCGTTGAAATCCCGCCGGGGGAGAGAATCCCATGCATCACAGGAATCAAGAGGCCGAAACTCGCCGCTTCAAAAAAGGCGGTGGCCGGCGCCAAGAGGAAGCCGAGGAGAAGAAACCCCTTTCTCGGTCGGGAGAGTTTCAGGAGATGGAGGAAGGAGGCGAGAGAATCTTTTATGACGCGAACCCAAACTTTTCCCTGGCCCGGGCAAGCCTCTTTTCCTCAAGCTCTCGGGTGGTGAGCGTTGAAAGCTCGCAAAAATAGTCAATCGGGTCTTCCCTGTTGCCTGTTTCAAGAAGTCCTTTGCCAGGGCATTTGACGCAGAGGTGCGTCATGTGGCAGGTCCGGCACTTGGAATCGGTCTGGTATTTCATGGACCGGATTTGGGCAAACATCTTCTTAAATCCTGCGTGGAAATCGTCGCTCGAGCGAAGATCGTAGGAAGGTTCCCGAAGCGTCGTACAGAAGATCATACGCCCCATCGGATCCACTCGAAACGTGTTGTACCCCGCCCCGCATTTGAAGAGATATTCGCTTGGCTCGGAATAAGGCTCCTGAAATTCCCGCGGTTGGTTGGGGTCCTCCTCAAAATCGAACCTCCCGTATTTTTTCCGGACTTCCAGCACCTCCTCTGGCGCGATGCGGAGTGTAGCGGGATGCCGATCACCATTCAAACGCGCGAAGATCGTCGTGGAGGGGCGGAGTTCCTTTCCCCATCCTTCCAAAAGCTTCTTGAGGTTCTCGAGGTCATGATAATTTTGCTTGCAGATCACAGTCTTGAGTTTTAAAGGAAGTCCGGCGTCCATCACTCGATGCACCCCCTCGAGGAAACGCTTCCAGGATCCTTGGACTCCGGAAATGGCTTCGTAAACTTCTTGGTTGGAGCCCATGATCGTTACTTCGATGCTGAAAGGAGGATTTTTTTTCAAATGTTCCACCGCCCTTTCAGTGAAGAGGAGCCCGCTGGCAAAAATCGTGATAAGGAAACCCTTGGACTTGGCGTAGTCATAGATCTCGAAAAAATCTTTCCGCATCATGGGGTCGCCGCCTGTCAGAAGGAGCCACAGGCATCCTTCGCGGCGCATGAGGTCCAAGATCCTCTGGATTTCCACAAAGGACATCTGCGGTTGGATATGCTCCGGTGTGTTGTAGCAATCGGTGTAGCAGTAGTCGCAGCGAAGGCAACAGGCAAAGGTGAGTTCCAACTCTCCTACAATGGGAAAGCGGGAAAGTTTTTGATGGACATTCCAACTGAAGTCTTTGTACTGGACTTCTTTCATCGGCGCAGGTTATTTTATCTCTTCAAAGACCAATTTACAACATCAACAAAAAATCATGATCCCCCGAGACCGAATCCGGTTGATGGAAGACCATGAGGAAGCTTATTTTCTCTGGCGGGAAAAGGGATTCAAGCGGAAAATCCTTGTCCATCTGGACGCCCATATCGATTTTAAGTTCCCCTTGTTCAATCCTTCGCTTCGTCAAGATATTTTTGAGGCCCGAAACAAAACGGATCTCATCGCCCGCCTGGAAAGCCATTTGGCGGCAAGAGAGGAGCGTTACCCCCAGGACTGGCAGGTGAATCTCAGTAACTTCATCTACCCCGCCATGCGGGAGGGCCTCGTGGATAGCTTTTATTGGGTGATTCCAGGCCAGAAGCTGTCTCCTCAAACCCCGATCCTCCAGAGGGTCTTTCGGGGGCTTTGGAAAAAGGATCCTTATGGGGACAGGAAATGGGAGAGAAAAGGAGAAGCCATTCACACGAATTTGTACGGGAAACCTGTTTGCGTCTGCACCCTGGAAGGACTTCCTCCCATTGAAGGAGAAACGTTGCTCGACATTGATGTCGACTTTCTCGTGATCCCTTCCCTTCAAGTCTCCGACCCGACCCAAGAGATCGGGAAACGTAAGCCTTGGATCCAACCCCGCGGGCTGCTTTCTCTTTTGATGTCAAAAATTCGTTGTCCTATTTTTACAACCGTCGCCTACTCGGTGAATGGAGGCTATACCCCTCTCCTTTATAAGACTTTGGGAGACCAAATTTATCTTCTCTTGATACGGAAACCAGCGGATTCCGCCCTGTGTGAGAGGCTCGAGGCTCACGAGGAGTTCAAAAAATATGAGGAGGCTTTTCGGAGGAAGAGTTATCGGAGGGCGCAGCAGTTTTATGGGAAGGCCATTCAACACAACCCCTCCTATCGGGTCGAAGATAATAACTATGGACCCTTGTTCTTGATGAGAAAGGAATTTCGAAAAGCTGAAAGGGAATTCCAAAAAATCCTCCGGGTCGATCCAGGCCACCCTCACGCTTGGCGAGGTTTGGGGGAGGTCGCCCTGGCCCGGAGGCGATACGACGCGGCTCAAGGGTATTTCCAAAGGAGCTTGAGGTGCTCGCCGGGTGAGGCCAAATCTCTGCTCGGGCTTGCCAAGGCCGAGTGCGCTCTAAAGAATTGGGAGGAGGCGGAACGACTGGCTCGGGAATATATTGAAAAGAAGTCTTACCACACAACAGGTTTCCTTTTGCTCGCCGAGATTTATCGAAAAACAGGTCAACCGGAGAAGGCCCAACAAGTTTCCCGGAAAGCAGCCCGGTTTGGAGGAAAATCTGCGTCATCCGATCACCTGAGATCTCTCGTATGTCAGTCGTAACTTCCGAATTCATCCATTGCTGGCTCGATCGTTATGAGCACATTGCGCTCGTCAACAGACGTCGGATGGAGGCCTTGCGTGAACTTTTCCAAGAATTCGACCAAAAGGGCGTCGAAGTCCTTCCCCTGAAAGGGATGGATCTTCTTCTGCGCGCGTATCGAGGGTTGGGGCACCGTTCCATGGGAGACATGGATCTTTTGGTGAAAGAAGAGGATCTTGTGAAAATTTCAACCCTTCTTGAGAAAAAGGGTTTCTTTAGGCAAGATCACCGTAGAAGCTTCTTTACGGAAAGCTTTGCGGACGAAGGCGTGGATTATGTTTCAAAAGATTACGGCCTTGACTTGGATATCAGTTGGAATGTCGCGTATCTCGATTCGCCTCGATCTCTTTGGGAGAGACGAGTGCTTCGCGAGACCCCCCTGGGGCCCCGATTGTTTCTTCATCCTGAAGATGCACTTCTTTATCTCCTGGCACACCCCTTCACTTGCCGAGGCAGGATGCGTCCTTATTTCCTCCAAGATATCGAAATCTTGTTGGAGAAAGAAGGAGTTCACATTGATTGGCAGCGATGGTGCCAAGAGGTGGAACGCAGACAGTTACGCGTTCTGATTTATTACGGACTGAAATACGCTCGAGAGAAGGGTCTGACAAGAATTCTCGAAGAGGTCTTTTTGTCCCTTCGTCCCCGGAGCGCCTGGGATCGGTGCCTTGTTTTTTTCTATACTCGAATGGTGACGGAAGAGAACGCGCCCCCAGACTCCTACTTTCTTTCTCTCCTCAGAACGCCGACTCGGCGGGGAAAATTGCAGCTTTTGCGGCGCGCTTTTTTTCCTCCCGATCGCCTGATTCAATTTCGCCGGGGCAAAGTACCTTTCTGGCAGCGCGTTTTGGGGGGGGTGCTGAGGCCCCTTCGCATTCTCGTCAGAAGTTTCTACATTCTGCCCAGAGATTTCCTTCGAGTCTTTCAGCCCCCTCCCCTAACCCGTCGAACAGGAGAGGGCCGGACTGCAGCATCGATTTGAATTTCTCTTGAGAAATGCTATCCTTATAGGAGATTTAGAAGGAATCAAGATGATTCGGACGGTTCTGTACGGAATCCTTTTAGGAATTTTGGGTTATGCCCTCCTCCTCTGGAGGAGGATGACCCTGAGGGAGTTTCGCAAATCTCCTCAAGAATCCCCTAAACTGAACCAACGTTACCGTGCCAGAAGCACCAAAGAGCCGTGGGTCCAAGTTTATGAAACAGCCTCCCCGGACGACGCGCGCCTCATTCAGGCCCGTCTTCAGGAGGAGGAAGTCGAGTGCCTGGTTTACGAGCAGGGGAAGAAGGATATCTACGGAAATCCCCTGAAGGGAATCGGGATCGCTGTCCCAAAATCTTCGGTGCCCTTAGCTCAAAAAATCATCAGCCGGATGCCGGTTTAACCTTGGACCGAATCCAAAAGCAACTCTCTGTATTTTTAGAAAATCGACCGGGGGTTCTTGCGCGCACCTGCGCCATTCTCTCCCAGGCGGGGATCAACATCCTGGCCCTCGCGATTCATGATACGGTCGATAATGCCGTTGTTCGCTTTCTTGTGGATAATCCTACAAAAGCCCTTCTCCTCCTCGAAGAGGAAGAACTTTATGTCATGGAGCAAGAGGTGCTGGTTCTCGAGATTCTGAATCAGAGCGGGGAACTCACCCGCATTTGCCGTTCCCTCGCCGAAGCCGACATCAATATTTCCTACGCCTACTGCACGGCCCGGCCCGATCAACATTCGGGTTGTCTGGTGATCAAGGTTGATCATCCCGAACGGGCCCTTGAGATTCTGACCCGCTAGAGTTTATCTGTGGTCCCCGCCATTTCCATTCAGTCCCTCACCAAATTTTACGGGAGGCTCCAGGCCCTCGGTCAGGTCTCCTTTCAGGTGGAAGAAGGAGATTTCTTTGGGTTTCTCGGTCCCAATGGGGCGGGAAAGACAACGACGATCAGCGTCGTTACCGGGCTCGCCAATTACCAAGCCGGTGAAGTCGAGGTTTTTGGCTATGATGTGCGGCGGGAATATCGGAAGACGCGGGCGCTGATCGGCCTGGTTCCCCAGGAATTTAATTTCGATCCCTTTCTTTCGGCGGAGCAAATCCTTGTTTTTGAAGCCGGTTACTTCGGGTTTCCCCGGCGTGCCGCCCAAAGGCGGGCCGAAGAACTTCTGGCCTCGTTTGATCTTTTGAAGAAGAGAAAAGAGGGG
>Ga0114945_10001751_pt1 | contig 13213 bp, 11 predicted proteins | sample OV2TP3_FD_87194 | JGI IMG/M metagenome (GOLD analysis project Ga0114945, IMG submission 87194) | Hot spring microbial communities from Beatty, Nevada to study Microbial Dark Matter (Phase II) - OV2 TP3 | ecosystem: Environmental > Aquatic > Thermal springs > Hot (42-90C) | place: USA: Beatty... | reverse complement strand
CTATTTTCATTCCACCGTACGATTCTTCGATTCCCGCTGTATGGAGGCGGGGGCGGGAGTTCCACAAACTCTGAGAGGCTGTGAAAATCGGGCCGGAGGCCCGATTATTTCACAGCCTCTCAGGCCTCGTGCAACTGCGAATCTTCTTGGGCGTGCCGTCCGGCCGACTTCAGTCGGGCAGGCACGCCCGAAGCCCTCGCCTTCAGGCGAGGGTTGTTCACTCGTCACCCGCCCACGAGGGCCGGTGACTACGAATCCGAAAGAGATCGGACCGAATCCGATCTCCGTCCACAGTCCGACTCCCGGATCGTCATGTGGAAGCAAAGTCCGCGCATGAGGATCGGACCGTCTGCTGTGGGTTGTTCAAGCCCCGGCGCAAGAACGGCGTTCCCGCGCCTGAAAGGGCCGCTCCGATGAAGAAGCCCGGAGGAGTCTTCCGCTTCTCCTCACGTGGCCGTGATTCCACGCCTCCCCATATCTCGAGGAGGCGTACGACAAGGGAAAGGGATGCGAAATTTTTCGAGGGGCAAGCCCAGGGGAACCTGTGCCTGGCACGTCGCAACGTGCCGAGCGGAGGTCGACACGAGGTTCCCCGAGCCGGCCTGGTCGAAGTCTGCTCCAAGTCCTACCGGCCGATCGTCGTCGGTTTCTGATTGTCAAAGAGCAGAAGAGTCCCTATCAGCGAGAGTCATTCCAATTCCTCTCGCGCTTCCGAAGGATGAATCCGGGATGCAGGCGGGATGCGAGCGCTGAAATTCAGGGACAAGTGGAGATTCTTGGAGACACGCGCGGAAATATCTGTACTCGCTCCAAATGGCCGGCAGAATGCCAAGAGTGAGTCTTTTTGCTGTTTAGAGGCCGCAGGCGCGAATTGGCCCGGCAGAATCCCCCCCTCTCCGCTTTCGCCGGTAGCGGTACCGGCCACCGACTTCACGTCCCCAGGTTCATCTCAGGGTGGCAGAGAAAGGCGAGGCAAGCTAGCATTCGTCCAAAGGGTGAAGCAACGGCGCTGGGCTGCTCTCGGATTGACGGCGGGCGTGGTCGTCTACGTCGCCCCGTTCGCCCTCACCTCGCGCGTGCCGTACGGCCAGGATCTCTTTCTCGAATACGCTCCCCAGGCTTGGGCATTCCGGCGGGACGTCCTCGACCGTCGCGAATGGCCGCTTTGGAACGAGACGCACTATGCGGGAACGCCGCGATCGGGAGACTTCCAGGAAGGATACTTCTCCCCGATCGGAGTGCTTCATCTCCTTTTTCCCCCGCACGCGGCGCACGAGATTTGCGTGGTCGCGTACATCGCCTTCGCCGCGGTGGGAATGTATCGGCTCACGCGTTCGTATCGGCTGGCGCGAAGCGCGTGCGTGACCGCCGCGCTGGCCTACGCCCTTTCGTTTCCGATGACGGCGCGAATCGCCTCGGGCCACATTACAGTGCTGTGCGTTTTCTCCCTTGCGCCGTTGGTGCTCTATCGATTGCGTCGAACGATGCGGAATCCGACCGCAGCGAGATCGGTGGGCCTGGCGTGGTGTGGAGCGCTACCCATACTCGGGGGGCAGCCGCAATTTCTCGCCATGCTGGGAATTCTCGCCACGGGACTGGCCGCTACCGAACTGCGGGGAGCGGTCGCGCGTCGCCTCGCCGTTTTCGCCGGTACGGCGGTCTTGATTGCGTTGATGACCGCGGTCCGATGGCTTCCGGCGCTCGAGGTGGTCGCCTATGACGCAAGCCGGCCGGCGGGTGCCGAACCGGCCTTCGGCAAGGGCGTGTCGATCGCGCATGCCTTCGTTCCGGAGAACATCGTCGGATTCCTCCTCCCCCGGCTGTTTTCGGGCGGTCCCTATGCCGCACTCCAGCAGCGGGACTTCTGGAGCGAGAAGGCCGTCTATCTGGGTGTTCTTCCGTTGGTGGCCGCGGCCTTTTCCGCCGGGTTCGTTCGGCGCACCGGTGTCCGCTTTTTCCTGATCGCGGGACTCGCGGGTCTGGCGTTCGCCATGGCACGAGATCTTCCGTTTCATCTTGTCGCGACACACGTTCTCCCGGTCTTCGGACGGTTCCGCTTGCCCGGCAGGGCCGTCTGGATCGTGGTGTTGGCGATCTGCGTCCTGTCGGCCTTCGGACTCGATGCGTGGTTTCGAAACGGGATGGGCCGGAAGAGATTCGCCGCCGTCGCCGCGGGGATCTCCATCGTCTCGCTGGCACTCTTGTCGGCGGTGTTCGGCCTGATTCGGGAAAGTGCACTCCTCCTTGGCCTTCTTACGATTTCCGGCGCGATTCTTGCCGGAGCCATGCGGTGGCCCAGGATCGCGGCGACCTTCGCAATCGTGTTTGTCGTGGGCGACCTCAGCGGACACTCTCGGTCCGTAGCGAAGACGGTCACCCCGGAATACTACGCGCGGAAGCCCTGGTACCTCCCGCACTTGGGCGAAGCGCGGGGCGATTTTCGCGTTCTCGATCAGACTCGCTTCGATCTCGCCCCCACGGCGTACGACGTACGCCTCCTCCGAGGATACGGCTATCCGGACTTGCGGCATACTCAGGCTCTGGTTCACGCGGCGCGAGGGAAGGGATCGCTGGATCCTACGCTCCTCGACGAACTCAATGTAGGTTGGCTCATCGCCGAGGGAGCGCCCCCGGAGCCCGGGCTCGTCGAATGCGCGCGTCGCGATGGGGCGGTGCTGTACCGGCGGCCGGGAGCCCGAGGTCGATTCTTCGGCGGCGCTTCCTCAAGTGAGGCTCGGCGGCATTGCGGCGGATGGGAGGTGCGGGTCGAAGCCCGGGAGTCCGATGCGGTGGTATTCGGCGAGTCGTGGATGCCGGGATGGAGCGCGACGGTGAACGGGCGACCGGCGAAAATCGAGCTTCATCGCGGCGCGTTGATGAGAGTAGACGTGCCCCAGGGAACATCCGTAGTCCGATTTGAGTATCGCCCTCGAGCATTCTTCGCTGGGCTGTGGATGACTCTGATCGCTTCGACGGCGACGGTGGTTTTTGTGGTCGTACATCGGTTGCGGGCGTCCAGGGCGGATCGCATCGAAGGAGAGTCGAGGCGGTCGGATGGCTGAACCGTCAGAAGTGATGAATCGTCGCCTCTTCAGGAAGACTCGCCTGTCTTGGCGAGCTCGAAATCGGATTCGTCATCCTGCGCGGGTACTTCCTCCCCCATCGCGGTGATCTCTCTTTCGAAACTATCTGTCTCGGCCTGTGATTCTGTCGTGGGGAAGAGAAACCGCGGAGCCGGGACGCCGCTTTCCTACTCGACCGAAGGACCTACCGTCCCGGCACGCCTTCCCACCACTGGAGGCGCCTCTTCGCCTGATCGCCGGAAAGATCCGCCTCCGCCTGCGCATCGTCCTTCTGGTCGAGAGTGACTCCGAGCTTCTTGCACTCTTCCTTCACCGCATCGAGCTCCGCGCGAATTCGGTCCCGATCGGCCTTGGCTTGGGCCACTTCGTTCCGGAAGGACTGGACATCGCTCCGGAGGATGTCCCTCCGGTTTTGGACCTTCTCGAGCCGAGCCTGAGTCCTCTTTCGCTGCTGCTCGAGGAGCTGCCAGAGCTCCCTCATCTTGAGCTTGTGCGCGTCGATCCTGGCCTGGATGGTGTTTGCCGCCTGGTCGACCTCCGTTTTCGCCGAGGCCTCGTCCTTCTCGAGTTTTTCCACGAGTTGCTTGTAATGGGCGATCCGCTCCGACAAGTTCTTAGAGATGGCATCGATCTTGGTCTTGACCGCCTGCAGGAGGGTGCGCGCCTCCTTGGCGAGAGCGATGGCCCGGTTGTACATCGTTCCCCCGGAGTCCGCGCCCGCCGAGCGCTCGTTGTAGTCCTCTCCGGCTCCCTTGAAACACTCTCGGACCGTGCCCCGCATGGCGCGCTGCGCGGGAGGGGTGTCGGTGACCATCTTGTCCTGGACCGCTTCGACCGCTTCGATGGCATCCCGGATCAATCCGAACAGCGCGTTGATGTCTTTCTCTTCGCTGGCGGCGGTCTTGATGGTGTCGGTGGTCTTCAGGACGATCTCGGCCAGAAGCTGTCGAAGCTTCGTAAGCGAGGAATTGGCCTGATTGGCCTGAGTGGCATGGTCGTTCTTGACGATGCGAAGGCCCACGCCGACCTGTCCCAATCCCGCGAGCTTGTCGACGATTCCGTCGACTTCACTCCACTTGTTCCTGGCCCCCTCGATCGTGACCGGGGTGCCGCAGAGAAAGAGGAGCAATCCTATCGTCCCCATGGGCTTTCTCCCTATTCGTTCTTCCAGACATCCCAGCCGACGAGTGCGAGAAGACTCTCGGCGATTTCCTTGTCGAGGGCCGCGACGGCCTCCGACAGGGCCTTCTCCTTGGCTTCGAATTCCGTCTTGAGCCTGTCGGCTTTGGCTTGAGCCTCGTCCATCTTTCGTTCCCACTCAGCGATCTTGTTCTTGTCGCTATCGGGCTTCAGGATTTCCTTCTGTTTCTCGGCCGAAAACTTGAGCACCTCGGCCTGTGCTTCCTCGTACTCCTCGGCGCATTTCTTGAGATCGGCCTCCGCCTGGGAAAGCTTCTGTAGGAGAGGCTTGTCGTCTTGGCCTTCGGCCGTGAGCTTGGTCTGAAGGCGCTTGAGGAGTTCGGACACTTCTTTGTCGAGGGCGTTCAGCTTCTCCTTCGACGATTTCAGGGATTCCCGGAGCGCCTTCAATTCCGTGTCGACCTGCTTGGAGTCCTTCTTGCCGGTCTTGTATTCCGCGAGCGTGGTTTTGACTTTCTTCAAGCTATCGGCGAATTTCTTCGCCTGATCCACCGCCTTGGAGCGGGCATCCTCGACCTTGGAGTCCCCCAGCCCCGCCTTGTCCGGGGCCTCTCCCACGGCACCGACGGACTTCAGAACGTCGTTCCAGAGCCTGATCGCGGTATCCGAATCCTTGAGGGAGAGCGCGACATCGCCTTTCCACTCCTTGAAGAGAGAGAGCTTCTCGACGCTCTGGTACGCCTGGAGCGCCTTCTTTCTCGGGGAATCGCTGGAGAAGGGCTGAGCCCCGCGAATGTCTCCTTCGGTCGAGACGCATCCGAAGATGGGAAGGCAGAACAGCGCTAAGAACCTGGACCTCGGCATGGAATCTCCCTCCTGTGCACGAGGATTATAGCACGTCGAGTTCGGGCCGAGGCGGAAATCGCCCATCGACTTCTTCTCTTGTCATTCCGCCCTCTTGTGCTATCCTTCGCTCCGGCGACGGACGGGTTCTCGATTCTCCATCAAGGAGCATGCTCATGATCCTCGCAACGCTTCTCTTGGCGAGCACCGGCGAAATGACGGGCGAACTTGGGGTCGCTAAGGAAGGGGAAAAGATCGTCGTGAATCTCGGAGTCTTGAGAGAGCTGCTTCCGAAGGATTTGACTCCGGACAAGCCGGTCGGATTCGTGGTTACGTGCCGGGGAACGAAGACGCAGGCCACGGACTGGTTCATGGACATCATGGACGTCCGGCCGGGGGACGACATTACGATCGAGCACGATCCGATCGAACTTAAAATCGTCCTCTCGGTCAAAGCGGCCGACGGGAGGCGCGCGAGCGCCAAGGAGTTCTCGAATTGGGACCGCAAGCTCCTGGCGGTCTCCGTGTGCGACGGGGGACAAGGAGACTGGAGCATCGCCGCAGATAAGGGATACGAATTCACGACCAAGGGCGAAGTTCGGATGAACGAGCTGATCCTCTCCCAGCTGGAACCCGTCGTGAAGGCCTCGAAGGGGGCGGCCTATTTCATGCAAGCCGGCGTCACGCACTCGCCCCTTCAGGTAGCGACGAGGTTCTTCGAGGTGATGATCGAGGGGAGCAAGTGCGCCGACGAGAAGGAGCGCCGGAAGGTCTATCTGGAGAAATTCGTTCCCCTGTGGAACGCGAATGACCGTGCCAAGGGCGAAGGGAACAACATGTGTCAGATGCAGTGGACGGCCGCGCTGAATGTGATCAAGCGAAGGGGGCTCAAGGGCTACAAGTACTCCGGGGTGGAGCCCAAGGGAACGGGAGTCGGGAGGCGCGCCTTCTACTTCGAGCGCCTTCGGAAGACGGGGGAAGACTCCGGCCATGCGCGAATCGTGATCGAGCTCGAAGATCGTTGGGTCGTGAGCAGCTCGACCAACGAGTAGCCTGATGTAGGCCGCCGTCGTGCATGCCCACCTGCTGAACGATATCGGCCTGTGCATCATTGCGGCGACGATCCTCGCGTTCCTCGCGAGGGTCTTGCGCCAGCCGCTGATCCTGGCCTACATCGGCGCGGGGATCCTCATCGGTCCGGTCGGGCTGAAATGGATCCACGACGACCATTCTGTCGCGGACATCTCCAAGATCGGCCTGGCGTTCTTGCTCTTCATCGTCGGACTCGAGATGGACGTGAAGAAGCTGCTCGAGTCCTCGCGAGTCGCCGGCGTCGTCACCGTCATTCAAGTCCTCGGATGTGCCGGCCTCGCTTTCGGCGCGATGTGGGGGCTCGGCTATCGCGGACTCCCCGCCGCGTATCTTGCGGTCGCCGTGGCCTTCTCGAGCACGATGATCGTCATCAAGCTTCTCTCGGACAAGGCCGAGCTGGATACCCTGGCCGGACGGATCACCCTCGGAGTGCTTCTCTTTCAGGATGTCCTGGCGATCGTCGTGCTCGCGGTGCAGTCGAATCTCGCGCATCCGTCGGTCGCCCAGATCGGCCTCTCACTGGCCAAGGGGCTGGGCCTCGCGGTGGGGAGCGTGGTGGCAGCTCGCTACCTGCTTCCGTACTTGTTCCGAATGGTCGCGAAGATGCCCGAGATCATGCTGATCGCCTCCATCACCTGGTGCTTTCTGGTGTCGTACCTCGCGATTCTCGCGGGATTCTCGGAGGCGATGGGGGCGTTGATCGCGGGCGTGAGCATTTCGTCCATGCCGTACAGCCTGGACGTGGTGGCGAAGATACGATCGCTCCGGGATTTCTTCGTGACGCTGTTCTTTGTTTCGCTGGGGATGCAGATCCAAGTTCCGACGAAGAGCCTGATCGTCGCCGCGGCGGTCCTGACCGGAGTTACGATCGTCGGGAGGTTCGTCACCGTGCTTCCTCCGATGAGACTCTTGCGGTACGGAACCCGCATCGGGACGCTGACGTCCATCAATCTCGCCCAAGTGAGCGAGTTCTCTCTCGTCATCGTGATCCTGGGATTCTCGCTGGGACACATCAATCGGGAGATCGTGTCGCTCGTGGCGATCGTCCTCGTATCGACCTCCACTCTCTCCACGTATCTGATCCTGTGGAGCCAGAAGATCGCCGGGGGGGCCGATCGCCTCTTCTCGCGCGCGGGCGTCGTCGACCCGCAAGCCAAGGAAACAAGGGGGGAGGCGGCAGCGCCGGCTCCCATCGTTTTGGTGGGATGTCACCGAACGGGGGCCTCTCTCGTGGAGAGCCTCGTCCAGCTCGGTTCGCAGTTCACGGTGATCGATTTCAATCCCGAGGTCCATCGCAAACTCCGGTCACGGGGAATTCGCTGCGTCTACGGGGACGTGAGTCACGAGGGGACGCTGGACCATGCCGGGGTGCGCGAGGCCAAGATCCTCGTGTGTACCATTCCGAACGACTATCTCCGGGGAATCAGCAACCAGACGCTATTCCGGCTGCTGAGGCGCTTGAGTCCTCAGGCGAAGATTTTCATGTGCGCGGAACGACTCGCGGATGCGCGGGAGCTGTACGCGCTTGGAGCCGACTACGTCCTGATCCCTCGATGGCACGCCGCGGATCGGTTGGCCGTGCTCATCAAGGACGCCGAGACCGGCTCCCTCGACCCGCAGCGGGAAGCCGATCTCGCGAAGATCCGCGCCGCGGACGAGGCCGTGCCATGATGCTCGACGATTCTCGATTCATGGAGGAGGCCCTTCGGCTCGCGGCAAGGGCCGCGGAGGAGGGCGAGGTGCCCGTCGGGGCGGTCATCGTCCATGAAGGTCGCGTGGTGGCGCGGGCGCACAATCAGGTCGAGACCCTCCATGACGCCACCGCCCACGCGGAGATGATCGCGATCACCCAAGCCTCCGCGGCGCTCGAGGATTGGCGGCTCGCCGGGACCACGCTCTATGTGACCATGGAGCCGTGCCCGATGTGCGCCGGTGCGCTCGTCCTGTCGCGAGTCGCGCGGATCGTGTACGGGGCGGCCGATCCGATCGCGGGGGCGTGCGGGAGCGTCTTCAACATCGTCGCCGAAAAACGGCTCAACCACCGCATTCCCGTGGTGGCGGGAGTTCTGTCCGATCGGTGCGGGGAACTCCTGAAGACCTTTTTCCGATCGCGGCGGCGGCCGAAAGAGCCGTAGACTTCCCCCTACCCTCCTAGGTCGGCGCGGGATCGCGATTCACATGTGAACCCATCTTTTATTCAGACGATTCGCCGCGCGTTCCCAACTAGATTTCGGACGCGGCGCAGTCGCGACCTCGGCCGGCGGGCCCGCGGTCCCGCGGCCGGTTTCGGATCACCGCGGATCTTCGCTCGGAGGCGTCCATGAAGGCATTCTGGTCCGTGGCGCTCTTCTTCGGTGCAACCGGATTGGCTTCGGCGCAGGGGTATTCCGGTCCGGAAATCCCCGGGCCGGCCGTGACCGGCACCGTCGTGTGGGTCCGCTCGTGCGGAGAAACATCTCCCTACTACGGCAACCTGGCCGTGCGCCAGGCCGACTTCACCTTCGCGTACGTGTACATCCCGAAGACCGCCTCGACGAGCTCCTGCGCGACGTACGAGCCGCTCTCCGAGACTCGGGCGGGACACATCCTCGTGCTGGGGTCGAGCTTCCCCACCGTCATCGAACTCAAAGGGCTGTGCGCGGACGCGTGCAATTCGGGCCGGTTTTATATCGTGAAGGAAACGAACGTCTGGGCGCGGTCCGAATAGGAGGAGAACGCATGAAGACGCGCGTGGGATGGACGTTGGGACTGGCCGTACTCGCCATCGGTGGCGTACTGTTCTTCGCACGTACAGGGGAGAAACCGGATGTTCGTCCCCGCGCGTCTCGCCCACTTCCGCCGACCAAGGACGAGGAGGCGCGTCCGGGCGAGATCGGTCGGCGGGCGGCATCGGGGAAACTGGAACGGAGATCGGAGGATCTCTCGCCTCCCGAGGAGGTCCTGCGGGACGCCGTGGCGCTTCAACAGTGGCTCCTCGCGATTTCCGACGAGACGCTGAGGGCGCTGCTGGGAACGAAGAAGCTGGATGGGTACGTGCGCACCATCCTGTGCGCCCTGGGAGACGGGGAGGAGGTGTCGGGACACGGAAAAACCGGCGCCTTCCTCGATGCCCTCAACGCACGTATCCGGGCGGTGAACCGACGATGATTCGCGCCATCGATTCGGAGAATGACCGCGGGTCGAATCCGGAACAGGATAGTATTAGAGGAGGATGAGTTCCGCGAATACGACCGAGGCCCGTGGAGGAGGGGGCTTTCCGGATACCACCTGGGGGATGCTCACCCGGATCGGCGATCGCGCCGCGCCTGAATTCCGATCGGGTTTCGAAACGTTGTGCCGCCGGTACTGGAGACCGGTGTACTACGCCATCCGGTATGGTTGGGGCAAGTCGAACGAGGACGCGAAGGATCTGACCCAAGCCTTCTTCCTCTGGCTCTTGGAAGGGCCATCGCTGGAGAAGTACGAGCACGATCGGGGAAGCTTCCGGCGCTACTTGAAAGTCCTCCTGGGTGGATTCGTCGGTCACCACGAGGAGGCCAAGGCCGCCCTCAAGAGAGGGGGGCGGGCCCACATGCTCGACTTGGACGGTCAGGTAGTTCCCTTCCATGAAGTTTTGGAAGACCCGCGCGAGTCGGATCCGGGTCGGATCTTGGATCGAGCCTGGGTCGCCCAGGTGATCGAATCGGCGGTGGCGAAGACCCGCGCTCATCTTGCGGAGATCGGTCGCGAACTCCACTTCCGCGTTTACGAGCGATACGAGATGGTGGCGCCGGACCAACGACCGACGTATGCCGCGCTCGCCTCCGATCTCGGGCTCAAGGAGACCGACGTCGCGAATTACCTCTTCGCGGTCCGCGAGATGATCCGAGCCGAGGTTCGTCAAGAGCTGGCCGATACTCTCCAGAGTGCCGATGAAATCGAAGATGAGTGGAACGCCCTTTTCGGCTCCTAGCGGCTGGCGGGACTGGGTCCGCGACGGACTGACTTCGCACGAGTCGGAGCGTGTCGAGGGCGGGCGGGAGCTCCAGCGGTACGACTGCCTCGAGGAGCTCGGCCGCGGGGGAATGTCGGTCGTCTATCGCGCCTACGACCGCACGCTACGGCGATTCGTCGCGCTCAAGGTGCTTCACCAACAAGGGATGCTCCATCCGGTGCTGCAGGAGCGCTTCGATCGCGAGGGCAAGATCATGGCGGGCCTCTCCCATCCGAACGTAGTCTCCATCCACGACATGGGGGAGCAGGAAGGACGCTCCTACATTGCGATGGAACTCGTGGCGGGGCGTACGCTCGAGGGGATCCTGGCCGGGCGGTTCATGCCGCTCCGATCCCTGCTGGAGATCTTGCATCAGGTGGCCCAGGGAGTTGCGCATGCCCATGCCCACGGAGTGATCCATCGCGACCTCAAGCCCGGGAACATCCTCGTCACTCCCTCGGGGCAGGCCAAGGTGACCGACTTCGGAATCGCGCATCTGATGCAGAGCGAAATGCGCCTCACGGACAGCGGCGCTAGTCTGGGGACTCCGTTCTACATGGCGCCCGAGCAGATCCGGGGCGCCTCCGCGAGCGTGAATGAGCGGACCGATGTCTACGCCCTGGGGGCCATTCTCTACGAAATGGTGGCGGGAGCCCCTCCGCATTCCGGAAAGACTCCCGGAGAGATTTTCACCAAAGTCTTGAATGCGGAGCCGGTCCCGCTTCGGAAGCGCAATCGCCGGGTCCACGAGGATGTGGTGACCATTTGTATGAAGGCGCTGGAGCGCGAGCCGAGCGCTCGGTACGCGACGGCCCGCGCCTTTGCCGAGGATCTCGAGAAGTATCTTCGGGAGGAACCGATTTCGGCCAAGCCTCCGACGTTCGGACGGCGGACTTATCGGGCGATTCGGAGGTATCGAGCTATCGCGACGGCCGTTGCGGGAGCGATCCTCGTCGGGGCCGGCTTCGGGGGATACTCCTGGGTTCGGTCGGCGAAACAATCCGCTCTGGCGCGTCGGACGTTCGTCGAGGCGGAGGCTGCGCTCGCTCGCGAGGAGTGGGACAAGGCGTCGGCGCTTTACCGAGAGGTCGAGAGGCTCGATTCGGGAGATCGGCATGCCCAGCGTCGGGCTGCGATTGCGGAGGAGATGCGAAGAGGCGAGGAGGCGCTCGCGAGCCGCGAGGCGCATCTGAGACGGTATCGCTCGCACTCGTGTACGGAGATGCCGTCGCACGAGCCGGCATCGAAGAAGGAACCTCATTGGGGTGAGCACCAATCGATGGATCGTTCCCTGCGAGAAGCGAATATCGCCGAGGAACAGGCCTTCTGGCATTTTCGGGGAGCGCTCGCGATCGATCCGTCTCTGTCTCCGGCCCGACTTAGAATCGCTCGGATATGCGAGCGGCGCTACGAAGAAAAGGAGGCCGCCGGCGATCGAGCCTCCGCGGATTGGTGGTACCGACAGATGCTCTCGTTCGGCGGGACCGTTTTCCTGAGGCCGGCCACGTTATCGCTGGGGACGGATCCGTCGGATAGTCTTCCATACCTCTTTCGGTATGAAACACGGAATCTGCGGCAAGTCCCGATTCCATTTCACCCCGTCCAGGGCCTTGGAAGCGTGGAACTCCGTTCGGTCGACGCCCTCCCCCTCGGCGCGGGAAGAGACGCCACCCGAGTGTCCGCCTATCCCCTGGAGTGCACCGAATTCAATCGGATCCAATTCCCGCTCAGTTTGGCCGCGGGATCGTACCTCGTCGTTTTCGAGAAATCGGGTCATGAGAGAACGCGGTATCCCGTCCTGCTCACTCGCGCTCAACGGCTGGAGCGCACGGTCAAGCTTCTCCCGAAGGGCTCCCTTCCCGAGGAATTCGTTTACGTGCCGGGAGGCATGACCATCCTCGCCGGCGATCCGTATGCCTCTGTACTCGGAGGCAACCCTCGGCCGAGGGTGAAGCAGGAAGTGAACTCCTTCTTAATCTCGCGATTCCCGTTGACCGTCCAAGAGTACGTGAAGTTCTTGAATGACCGTTCTTGGCAAACGGCCGCAGCGGCTGAAAAGCGGATATGCCGGCTGGCAGGCGATCCCGTGGACGGGCAATACTCTCCGGCACCGGAGCATTTGGATTATCCGGCAGCGGGGATGTCGTACGAGGATGCTCTCGCATTCGCAGAATGGTACACGAAGGTGCGAGGTCGGGGAAAGTGGAGATTCCGTCTTCCGAGTGAGGCGGAGTGGGAGAGAGCGGCTCGAGGAGCCGACGGCCGGTATTACCCCTGGGGAGACGAATTCAACGCTTCCTTCGCGGCCGTAGGCGGCTCACGACAAAAAATCGCGCCGGAACCGGTCGGGCTGTTCCCAGCGAACGAGTCGGTATTCGGGGTGTTCGATATGGCGGGAGGCGTCGAGAATTATACGAGCACCGAGGTGACCGTACTGGACAATGTCCGTGGAAAGGTGGTCAAAGGGGGAAGCTACACCGCCAGCGGGAGGGGCTGTCGGGCCGCGTCGTTCGGAGTCGTGGCCCCGTCGCACGCGTCAGAATTTGTCGGAATGCGGCTCGTGGCCGACGATCCTGATTCCGAATGATCAGGGCGCCCGGAGGGTATACCTCCACACTACGATCGAGTTGTCGCCGGCCACGTTGAGGCTGGTTCCCGCAACCACGATCCGGTTTTGCCCGTCCAGGGCGAGGTCCCAGCCGCTGTCGACTCCATTCCCCCCCGCGGCGTCGCGATGGCAGCCCAACAAGACGATTGCCAACAGGAAGGACGTGGACCTCATCTCGCACCTCCGTACGCTTCGGAGTCTCGTATCGGATCTGTGTCGAAGGATTTTGCTCGGCTTTGGCGAGCGCCGAAGTAGACTTCCCCGAATACGGACGGGACAATGAATCTCCTGCGGAAATGCCCGACCGCCGGCAAGCTCGGACTCCTCCTGATCGTGGCGCTCGGGTGGAGGATCCTGCTGTGCTCGGGTCCGCAGGACACGGGCGACCTGCAGTATGCCGAGCGAGCGGAGCTGCTCCGGGTCGGCGAATTGGGGCCGTCTCGAAACGTATACTCCCTGCGCCTCGGGTTCCTG